>Ga0073928_10007360_pt1 | contig 14328 bp, 10 predicted proteins | sample PaiPotPPA55metaG_FD_76969 | JGI IMG/M metagenome (GOLD analysis project Ga0073928, IMG submission 76969) | Iron sulfur acid spring bacterial and archeal communities from Banff, Canada, to study Microbial Dark Matter (Phase II) - Paint Pots PPA... ... | reverse complement strand
TCGCTCGATCTGACCGCGGCCGATAGTGGCGAGACGTGGCAATACAATCCGGCCGATGGGGTCAACTCTGCGGTGCTTGATGGAGGCAACACGGTTGACCTCATATATCTGGACGGCAGCTCCAACGTCACGATCGACGGTCTAAAGCTGCAGAACGCCTTCAGCAACGCGATCAAAACCCAAGACGGTGCTGGAGCAGCGCAAGTCACGGGAATCACGATCGAGAATTGCGACATTGGCTTCAACCAGCACACCGGAGCATCGGGCAACTTCAATCCTCTCGTCTTAATCGAGAACGCCACAAACACACAGATCAAGAACAATTATATCCACGATACGGCAAGCCAAGGTATTGGCCTATACGCCTTCTATGCCGGGCAAAGCATTGATGGCAGCGTCATCAGTGGGAATGTCGCTCTGAATACGGTGGAGCAGATGAGTGATGGCGGAGCCATTTACATCAACATGAGAAGCACTGGCGACAGCGGCGGCCATGTTACCATCTCCGATAACTTCGTTCGGGATTTTGGTGCCTCCGGGATCACTGGTGCCTCCGGCATCTATCTCGATGACAACACGTCTAACGTAACGGTTACCGGCAACGTCGTCGGACCGCCGACCGAAGGCGCGGTCAGCACCGGGAATCTTGGCGCGACGGCGTTCCAGATACACGATGGCAACAACAACACGATCTCCGGAAACATCGCTGACCTCGGCGATTCGGGGCGAACCTGGGCCGCGGTTTGGTACGGAGACTCGGCCAGCGCCGCTGGGATGGGCGGCAACACGTTTACCGGAAATATCGTGACTTCTGGCTTTACCGGCAACCAGAACACCAACTTTACCGGTCAGACTGGGTATACGTACTTCGAGAATTCGGGGAATTTCACCATACAAAACAATGTCTACCACAACTATGCGGGTGGGCAGGTGCGTACGGATGGGGCCATGGCCAGCGACAGCAATCCTATTTCTGAGGATCCGCAGATCAGCGGGTCGAGCTACCAGATTGCCAGTGGCAGCCCAGTCTTTAGCTCGCCCGTGTCCTTCTCGACCATACTCGGCGGCTGGGGTCCGCTGGGCTTCATCATCCCGCAGACTGGAACCATCTCGTCCACCGTGTAAAGCCGCGTGCTAGCCAGAGCCGCCCGCCTTGCCCCGCAGGGCGGGCGGCTCTACCTATTTAGGCATGGCCTATATTCGAACGGCGGAACGAATCACTGCGCGCGCCGTTGACTTCGCCGCACGGTTGGGGCGGCAGCGATTTTCTAGCGCAGTATGTCTGTTCACTAACCGGATGCCCTCATACCGCTGCCACCAGAGGGACCAATTTCGATGCATTATAGCGGCTGCTCGGTGAACCCCAGGCCCGCGACGGAAGGTATGCCAACCATGATGGCAAAGGCTTTCCGCGGCAATATCCGGTGTCGCATAACCTGCGCCCGGATCGCTCGAGCGAAGCGTCCTGATCGAGGCGCAAGGATAGCGCGCGGTGCCTCATTCCCATGCGACGGCGATGCCCGCAATGCGCCTCTATAGTGTCGCCGCGGCTTATGCCGTTTGGATCCTGGGCATTTTCGTCGTCTTCTATCTCGTGCATGCCAAAAACGAGAATGCCCTGGAGCTCGCCGTGATCTGCGGCGCGATACCTGCCGTCTGCCAGATTTTCCTCCTCGGGGTCGATTGGCGCGGCCTCGTCGCGCCGATGAAGATATGGCTCGCCCTTCTTCTGGTCATCCTTCTCAGCTATGTCGTGACTGCGATGGACCCGCGAACGGCGCCGAGCGGCAATGAGGGACTTACGATTCCGGCTGCCTGGACGCCGATCGTCTATACCCTCAATACGGTCCTCATCATGGGGATCGGCACTCTGGTCGCCGGCTGCCCCGATCGCAGGCTGCTGCGGTCGGTCGCCAGCCTCTATTGCGTTCTCGGCACGCCATTCCTTGTCTATATCGACCTGACCGGCGAGATGTTGTGGGGACGGCTCGTCGCCGGTGATCTTCAGTCGAATAATTGGGGATTGATGGGTCTCACCGTATGCGTTGCAGCCTTCGCGCGGAAGCTGGGCCCCCTTGCCGTAGCCGGCTTCATGGCCGGCGCGGCCACGATCCTCCAGGCCTCCTCACGCGAGCACCTTCTCGCCCTGGCCATCGTCTTGCTGGTTCTCGCCGCCCTTCAGCTCCAGGCGATGAATCGCTCCGGGCTCGTGGTCGTGCTGGCGGGATCGTGCGTGACTTTGATCATGGCGGCGCTGCTGCTCGATCCCTACATCCTCGACGCGATCCACTATGTGAACCAAGACGTCCTCCTGCTCAACAGCCCGAACCGCGGTGTCGATTCCGGGTTCACGGGCAGAACCGCGATCTGGGCGGAAACCTTCGACCTCTGGCTGAAATGGCCCCTCCTTGGCGTTGGTTTCCGGCAGCATGAACAGTTCCTGGCGGGGCTGCCGGCTCACAATGCCTATCTGGCAATGCTGGCGGATACGGGAGTGCTCGGCCTAATCGTGTACCTCGTGTTGCTGATCAGCTCGCTGATTGCCTCGTGGGGTATTAAGGATCAAAGGACCCGCCGCTTCGTCGTCACGGCGATCGTCGGTTACATCATCATTGGCTTCTTTGACCGGCGGACGATCAACGCAGGCAATCCCTACGGCGTGTTCTTCCTCATGTGCTGCTCCGTCGCCCTGGTCGATCAGTCGCTGCGCAAGGCGGCCGACCTTTCCCGGACGGCTCTTGGCATAGCAAGAGCCGTTCCTTCGACCGATCCCAGGTTGCCCGCCAGGTAACCTCGTCACTTCGGCGGCGACGATTTCACCGCCACCGGCATCGATGCCGTTGTGCAGTTTAGGCCAGGCTCGGCATCAGGAAGCGCCGTGCGTTCCGACCAGGTCTGATGCCGTCAGAGATGAAGCGGCTGAAGCAGCTCGAGGAGGAGGAGAACCAAAGGCTGAAGAGCTGGTGGCCGATCTGTCGCTAGACAAGGAGATGCTGCAGGACGTGATCCGCCGAAAAATATGAGGCCTGCCCGGAAGCGCGAGATGGTCGATCATGTCCGGGCGGCTGGCTGGTGAGCATTCGCCGCACCTGCCGTGCGCTGCCAGTCGACCGATCGACCTGACCTATCATTACCGCTCGACGCGGACTGGGCAGGCGCCTCTGATGAAGCGGATCAAAGAAATTGCCAAATCCGCTACTTCGGCGGCAACACTAACGCCTGGAGCGGCTGGTGCCGGCCGCTCGACCCGAGCGCCCCGCGGCGTTGGCCAAGGGGGTGGACCGGGCTCGACGGGCGGGTGCCCTCGGGGATGACGAAACCCGGCGGCCCCCAGCCACCGACAATGGGCTGGAAATTCACGGGCGAGGCATATGCTGGACTGTCGCTGGCGAGCACGTAGGTCCAGCTGCCGAGTTTTGGGTTCTCAAAAATAGGATTGCCGTCGCTGGCCGTGGCCCCATCCGTACGCACCTGACCACCCGCATAGTTGTGGTAGATATTGTTTTGTATGGTGAAGTTCGACGCTGCCGAATTCTCGAAGTACGTATACCCCGTCTGACCTGTAAAGTTCGTGTTCTGATGGCCGGTAAAGCCAGAAGTCACGATGTTTCCTGTAAACGTGTTGCCGCCCATTCCGGCAGCACTGGCCGAGTCTCCGTACCAAACGGCGGCCCAGGTTCGCCCCGAATCGCCGAGGTCGGCGATGTTTCCGGAGATCGTGTTGCTGTTGCCATCGTGTATTTCGAACGCCGCCGCGCCAAGATTCCCGGTGCCGACAGCGCCTTCGGTCGGCGGTCCGACGACATTGCCGGTAACCGTTGCGTGAGACGTGTTGTCATCGAGGTAGATACCGGAAGCGCCTAAGATGCCAGAGGCGCCATAATCCCGGACGACGTTGTTGGTGATGGTGACGTGGCCGCCGCTGTCGCCAGTGCTTCTCATGTTGATGTAAATGGCTCCGCCATCACTTACGTGCTGCACCGTACGCAGAACAACATTTCCACTGATGACACTACCATCAATGCTTTGCCCGGCATAGAAGGCGTATAGGCCAATGCCTTGACTTACAGCATCGTGGACGTAATTGTTCTTTATCTGTGTATTCGTAGCGTTCTCGATAAAGACGAGAGGATTGAAGCCGCCCTCGGCCCCTGTTTGCTGGTTGAAGCCGATATCGCAGTTTTCGATCGACACGTTGTTGTTTCGATTCGTGCCCTGTGCGTCGATGGCATTGGAATATGAATTTTGCAACTTCAGCCCGTTGATGGTGAGATTTGATATACCATCAAAAGAAATGAGGTTAGCCGTCTTACCTCCGTCGAGGATCGCCGTGTTGACGCCATCCGGCGGGTAATAGGCCCACGTCTCGCCGTTGTCGGATGAGGTCAGGGCGAGGGTGGATGTCCGGTTGTAGGTGCCCGCGCGCACATAGGTCGTCTTGAGCGCCGATCTGCGCATCGCGTCGCGCGCCTTCTCCAGCGTGCGGAAGGGCTGCGCGTATGTGCCGGGGTCGAGGTCGTTGCCGGAAGACGAGACATAAAACGGTCCGGTAGGGACCGACCCCGAGCTGGCACAAGTCGCTAGTGCCAATGCGGCGAAGAGAGCAAGGAGCTTCGGTGCGCCCATCGTGATTGGCCCACGCGCGTTGGTTTAGGAAGACGCCCCATCGATTAGACTAGACGACCCGATTTTAGACAAGCACCCGTCGGGCTCCTACATACGCTGGCGGGCGCTGCGCGGCTGGCGCGATCTCGCCCGCCGTACCAATCTCGCCGTCGTCTTAGACACGCTCGGCAAGCTGCACGCCTTACCATCATCGCCTGTTCGGATGGTGCCGGCGATGTCTCCAGCCTCTGCCGCGCTCGTGTTCTGGTTCGATAATTGAGCCGAAAGATGGGTGAGCCAATGGTGACGATCGATCTCGTTAAGCTGATGAGGCTGACCGTCGATCAGGTGCAGGGCTCAGATGAGCGCGACATGCTCGAAGCGTGGCTCGCGCGCAACGGCGAGGGCATTCTCGATATCGACGAGATGCCGACACAGTACGTCAGCGTGCGGCTCGTCGATGTGCTGAAGGTGGCAGAGCATGGCTAAGCAGCGCGGATTCGTTTCGTACCTTCGAGTATCGACCGACAAGCAGGGCCAGTCCGGGCTCGGCCTCGAGGCCCAGCGCGCGGCGGTCGGCGCATTCCTGGCGAGCGCCGGCGGACGGCTGATCAAAGACTATGTCGAGGTCGAGAGCGGCCGGAAAAACGATCGGCCGAAGCTGACCGCGGCGCTGGCCCATGCCAAGGCCACCGGTGCCACGCTGATCATCGCCAAGCTAGATCGACTGAGCCGCAACGTCGCGTTCATCGCTAACCTGATGGAGTCTGGCGTTGACTTCGTCGCGGCCGACATGCCGTTAGCGAATAAGCTGACCATCCACGTGCTCGCCGCGGTCGCGGAGCATGAACGCGAGATGATCAGTGAGCGCACCAAGCGCGCGCTCGGCTCGATCAAGGTCCGGCTCGGCAACGGCGACACATACCGGAGAAGGCGCTCTTTGAGGTTCTCGATCTATGGGCCTGGTGGCGCGGTGCCAACGCGCTGCGGAAGATGGCCGACGAGCAGGAGCGGTATAACAATTACATGATCCCGGCGCCGTATCCTCGCGAGCGGGTCGAGCCGTCGTTCCGCTCGTGTCATCTGGATGACCAGCCGACTTTCGACGACGAGGAGGTACATTTTGTCGAGCAGCGATTCGACCCGAGCACCGGCCGATCGGTTTCTTTGAGATCGACATGGCCGCGCTCATCGCCGAGCGCGGCGCCGACTGCCGTGGCCAATCCGACCCACGAGACCCAGGACGGCGAATTGTGACATCACCAGGTTCGCACCGGTGCCGTGTCTGCGCTGCGGCTCGCGCGACACGGAGCACCGGATCCGCACCCCGTCGTATAGCGACACCACTCGGCTCAGCGACGGCGCCGGCGGCAAGAAGCCGAAGCGATCGCCCCCCGAGGGGATTACACTCGCCCCTGCCCTCCGCGTGCGAATAGCCGGGTTCTGAATCTTCCATCAGCGCAGGCTTCGATCTTGACCGACCGTCTTGTCAGGGCGTTTGTACTTCGGGATCGAGGCCGTCGAGGCCATGGCGACGGGACATGTCCGCCACCAGACCCGCCGCATCCATGTCGACAAAGGCTATCGCGGCCACAATCACACGCACAAGGTCCGGGTCTGGATCAGCGCCAGGTGCGCCGCGCCACCGGCGCCAACCGCCGCGGGTGCCCGGCAAAGTCACTCGGTATGTCGACGATCAAGCCCTCCCCGAACGCGGCGACCTGGCCGGTCAACGAAGCGGATCCGGTCTCCATGATCATATCGGCGCAGGCCAATGGCTGGAGCAAGCTCAAAAACGTCAGCTTCGGCGAGGCTCGCGCAATTTCGCTGCAGATATCCTCGTCAGGGTATGGCATAGGCCGCGCTGGCGTTCCGTGCGGCCCGCTGTCGCTCAACCCTGGCGGTTGGAAACAATTATCCGCCCCAAGCGTTTCTCTCTTCCGGGCGATTAGGGAACCGTATGATGTCGCATTACCTTTGGACGAAACTGCCGTGGTACATCGCCAATCTCGGCAATCTCCGGGTCGCGCCGCCGATCGCGGCCATTCTGTTCGTCTGGCTGTGCGCCCGCGGCAGCTGGCGAACCGGAATGTTGTACGCCGTCGCCGTAATCGGCTGCATGGCCACAATGTTTCTCGTCAAGCTTGGCTTCTTCACCGGCAACCTGCGGCTGCCCGCGCTCGGGCTCGAGAATCCGAGCGGCCACGGCGCCATGGGTGCGGTCGTCTATGGCTCGCTCGCTTGGGTCATCTCGCGAGAGATGCCGGGCTGGCGTGGCCGGACGCTGCTCGTCCTGGGATGCGCCGGCGTAGCGGCGATCGGCGCATCGCTCTATGTGCTGAGGATGCACACGTTGCCGGACGTGCTCGCGGGGCTGACGTTAGGCAGCGCATGCGCGGGCGCCTTCGCATGGCTCGGTTGCCGCGACAAAGCTGCCCTTGGCGGCAGCCCCGCCCGGCTGCTGCTGGTAATCATCATTGCGGCTCTGAGCCTGCAGAGCTTCGACTTGGCGATGCGCTTCGCGCCGACCAAACATCTGCTGTTCATCCCGTCCTTGACGGCGCCCGGCTGAGCGGGATCAGCTCGCCATCAAGGCGCCGACCCGGAAGCCAGCGCGGGCGCCGTTACGCCACCAGGCGCTGGGGCCATCGATCGACGTCCGGTGCAGCACGTGCAGCGCCGCTGGATCGGCTCGCGTCGCGCGGTGCGCCGCGGCGAAATTGTCGACCACCAGCATGTCGCCGCCCCGCCACTGGTGGCGGTAATAGGTGCCCTCGGCACCGAGGTGGCGCTCAAGTGCATCGCGCATGGCGCGGTTCTCGTGGTCGAATTCGTCGACGATCGCCGCGTTGTGGTCGAGATTCATATAAAGTCCGAGCCGCCCCGTCACCGGATGCGGCAGGACGAGCGGAGGAGCGATGCCGGTCTGCGAGCGCGTCCGCATGCGCGACACGTGTCGCCGACCCTCGGGCGGGAGCCGCTCATAGGCCGACGCCAAACTGGTATAGAGCGTGTCGCCATCCTCGGTGGCGACGACGATGTGATGAACCGAGACCGCTGTCGGCTCCTGGAGGTGGGCGCCGTCCGAATGCCAGTAGGGCCCAATATTGATGAGACCCTCGCCCTCGCGGTTGCACGCGCGGACGATTTCGGGGAAGCCGGGGACGAAACGGTTGCGTGGCGGGCAGGTGTGCACCTGGCTGCCGAACAGCAGGGTGAAGGCGATCTGGCGCGCGGGATCCAGGTTCCGGCCGCGGAACAGCAGGAGGTGATGATCGAGCAGCGCCTGCCGCAGCCAGCGGACCGTGTCTTCGCCCGGGACACGGTCAAAATCGTAACCCGTGACCTCCGCGCCCAGATCCTCGGAGAGAGGCCGCAACTCGAACTTCGCTTCCATGTGCCGTCTCGATGGCTATGAGTCCGCTGCTCTTGCCTAATACCGGATGCTTAACGCGGCATTAGCGACTGGTGGCGGCACGGCACGGAAATAACACGCGGGGGCGGGGTTCTCGCGCTGGCAGCCGGAACGACGCCGTCAGTCCTCGGAGAAGATCGAGGCGAAGAGCTGTTCGAGCTGCATCGCCGACTGGTGATGCACTTCGGCAAAGCGCGCGCGCGCGCGGTCGGAGGCGGCCGCAAGCATGTCCGGATGGTCGGCCCAGAGCGCGATCTGCTCTACGGCGCGCTCTACGAAGCGTGTCGCTGGCAGGACCAAGCCGGCCGATCCGATGAGATAGCCGATGCAGCCGCGGTCGGTGGCGATCACCGGCACCCCGGCCGAGACGGCGTCGATCAGCACCAGCGGTTCGGCTTCATGCTCGTGGAAGGTGGGGAACAGGAAGACGTCGATGTCCTCGTAGAACCGCGCGACCTCGCGCGGGCCGAGGCGGCCGAGATAGCTGACGCTGTCGCCGAACTCCGCCTGGGCGCAGGCGACCAGCGCCGAGGTGTCGGCATCCTCGGCGGGGCCGGCCAGGCACAGCTCGACATCCATGCCGCGCGTCTTCAGCTCGTGCATGCATTGCAGCACTGTGCCGATGCCCTTTTCGCGCGAGAGATTGCTCAAATGACCGATGCGCAGGCGGCGCGCGCCGAACTGGCGCGCCACCTGCCGCGGCGCGACGAAGATTGTGTTCGACACCACCATCACGCGGCGGGCATGGCGGTAGAACCTCCGCACGTCGCGCGCCATGGGCGGCGCCAAGACGATATGCATGGCATGATGCCCGCAGATGGCGATGAAGGTCGCCATGAGCCAGGAATACCGCCCGACATTCCGATAGGAGTGGTAATGCACGGTGATCGCGTAGCCGAAGCAGCGGCTCGCCAGGGCGATCAGGCAGGAATAGATCAAGCCGGCGCCGCTGTGCGGCGCCAGATACAGCATCGAGTAGTCGCGCAGCCGGGCGCCGAGCAGCACGAAGCAGGCGGCGAGCGCGGACACCAACTTGGACAGGAGCCCGAGCCCCGGGAAACGGTCGAGGTCGTAGCAGGCGACCGTCGTCACCGCGTCGAAGCGTTCGAGCATGCGTTGCGTGACGATGCGCTGTCCGTCCACCGGCGGCGGGAAAAGGCCCATGAATAGCATCTTGCGATGCCGCGCCTTCGCAGGGTCATTCACGCCAGCGGAGATATTCTGCTCGGGCAAGAGCGCCACAGCAGACTTTGCTATAACCCGTTGATCGCGCACGTCAACCTGACTTTTACCTTAACCGGCTACCACTGGCGCTAGAACGCAGCGTCCAAAGTTTGGTTCCCGTCTTCTCCCTGTATCATCCAAAGGGACGAGAGCGGGTGCTGCCCGATGCCCAAGATAGGGTAGGCGAAGGCCGGCGCGTGGGCGGTGCTGCGAACCGGAGTCGGCCGTACCACCACCATTGCCCAAACGCGCCTGCCTCCTTCATGCGGTCCTCCTCGCCTCCTCGGCCGCGAGCGCTCAGCGGTAGTACTCGCGCAACCGCCCCGAATAGAGGACGGAATCGGTGAACCCGTCCTTGGCATGCGCTTTGACATCGACAGCCATGAGCGCGACACCCGCTACCTGCGCGCCGGCCTCGTGGAGCTGGCGCAGTGCCGACGCGGCGACCTTGTGCGACGTCGAAGCCCAGCGCACGACGAACAGCGTCTTTTCCGCCAGCGTCGCCAGGATGCGCGTGTCGGACACGGCAAGCACCGGCGCGGAGTCGAGGATCACCATGTCATAGCGCTCCATCAGGCCGCGCAGCAGCTGCCGGAACCGGTCCGAGGAGAGCAGGTTGGGCGGCAGCTGCGGCTGGTCGCCGGCGGGGATCACGTCGATGCCGCCGGGGCCGGTCGAGTAGATGACTTCCTCGAGGGCGTTGCGGTTGAGCAGCCACTCGACGAGGCCGGGCTTCTGCGACACGCCGGCAAGGCGATGAACCGCGGGACGCCGCAGATCGCCGTCGATGACGATGACGCGCTGGCCGTAGCGAGCGACCATCTGGGCGAGCGACATGGCCATGGTCGACTTGCCCTCGCCGGGCAGCGCCGACGTCACCAGCACGACGCGCGGCCGCGTGTCGACATCCGACAGCATCAAGTTGGTGTGGATGCTGCGAATCGCCTCGGCATAGGCCGAGAGCGGCCGGTCGAGCACCTCGCTCTCCGGCCGGTTGCCCGGCCGGCGGATGCCGCCCAGCGCCGGCACGATGCCGAGCGGGTGCACCTTCAGCAGGCTGCGCACCTGGTCCATGCTGCGGATGGCCACGTCGAGGTTCTGACAGATGAGCGCGAGCAGGATGCCGATGAGGAAGCTCGTCAGCGCGCTCAGCAGGATCAGCACGGACTTCTGCGGAAAGCTTGGCAGCATCGGCACCGGCGCGTGCGAGATGATGTCGGCGTCGGGCTGCTGGAAGCTGTCCTGGCTCTGCGTCTGCTTGAACTGAGTGAGGAAGTTCTCGTAGAGCGCCCGGTTGGCCTGCGCCTGCCGCTCGAGGTCGCGCAGCTGCACTTCGGCGATGTCGTTGCGTGCCGCGTCAACCTTCATCTTGGCGAGCAGCTGGTTCAAGCCCTGCTCGCGCGCCTGCTGCGTCGCCACCTCGTTCCGCAGCTGGTCGACCACGCGATTGACTTCGGTCTGAATCTTGCTGCGGATCTCGGCGATCTCGGCGCGGACATTGACCATTTTAGGGTGCTTGTCGCCATATTGCGCGGCGAGATCGGCGCCGCGGCGCTGCGCGTCCGCCTCCTGCGCGCGCAAGGCTTGGATCACCGGCGACTGCATCACCTCGAGGATGTTGTTGTCCCTGATCGCCGCGTCGGCGCTGGCGCCGCCACGCGTCACGCCCGAGCGCTGCAGCTGGGCCAAGCGCGACTGCGCCTCCAGATACTTGGTGTGCGCGGTGATCGCGTCGGTCGAGACCTGCGCCATCTGCTGCATCGTCAGCGTCATGCCCTGGGCGCCCGGTTGCTGCGGGTTCAGCGTGCGCAGCAGGCCATTGTCGTTGCGGAATTTCTCGACGGCGTCCTCGGTCACCTGCACTTCCTGGCGCAAGGTGTTGAGGCGATCGGCGAGCCAGATGTTGGCGCGCTTCGTCGCCTCGAACTTTGCATCGAGCCGCTCGACGATGTAGGCATCGGACAGCGTATTCGCGACTTGTGCTGCGGTGATCGGGTTCTCGGACTGGAAGGACACCGTGATGATGCGCGATTTCCCGTCGCTCCCGACCTTAAGCTTGTCCGCGAAGTTGTCTATGATCTTCGCCATATTGCGGATCTCGCCGGGGTTCTCGGCATCGTTCGCACCGGAAGAGCGCGAGAACCACGCGAGCCAGCTCTGCGGAATCAGGTGCTGCGAGTTGAGCAGATTGGCAAACAACCCCGGCGACCGGAGCGCCGGGTTGAATTCGGGATCGTTGTCGAGATTGAGCTTGATTACCGTCTTCTCGGCGAGCTTGCGTGAGCGGATAATGCCGATCTCCGTCGCGATCATCTCGTTGTCGCCCTTAAGGTCGGACAGAACGTCCTGGATCGTGCCGAGCTTGACCTGCTGCAAACCGACCAGCACCTGAGCCGAGCCGGTGTATTGTGGGGTGAGCCGATAGATGACGAAGATCGCCAGCGCGGTGAGCGCCAGCGTGGTCCATAAGACGAGCATCCGCCAGCGCCAGACGGAGCGCCACATATTGCGCAGATCGATGCTGTCGAGCGTGCTGCCGACGAAATGGAAGCCGCTCTCCGGCATGGACCGCGCGTCGCTGTCGTGCGCCCGCGCCACGCTGCCGTCGCTCTTAAGGGGGGCCAGTAATGCCATTTCGCTCATCCTTGTCGGCCGTTACGGCCGCATGAAAAACGCGCCCGGCAATCTCCACCGGTGCGCGCGCGTTGTGGGTATGGCGCCGTCCGCGATCAGCCGTCGTCCCGAATTCGGGTCTTTTCGCCCGTTTCGACAGGCTGCGCCGGGCCAGCACCACCAGAGCGGCAATAAAACATCGCCGCGCGGCGAAAGTTCCGGGCCGGGCAAGCGTGCGAATTGGCGGTTTCAGGAACCACTGTCCTGTTCGCGTGTTCACTCTGCGCCCGGTGGGGGGCACGGATTCGCGGGGACGTGATGTTCATTGATGCTCGCAGCGTAATGACGGGCGCCCTGATCGAGGCCGACCTCTGCATCGTCGGAGCCGGCGCGGCCGGCATCACCATCGCGCAGGAGCTCATCGGCAGCTCCGTCAATGTCTGCGTCCTGGAGAGCGGCGACCTCGATTTCAACTGGCAGACCCAATCGCTTTATGAGGGGGCTAACGTCGGGCTGCGGTACTTTGATCTAGACGTCTGCCAAATCCGCTACTTCGGCGGCAACACCAATGCCTGGGGGGGCTGGTGCCGGCCCCTGGATCCCATCGACTTCAGCCACCGCCCCTGGGTCGCCAACAGCGGCTGGCCGTTCCCGACGGCGGAGCTGCGGCCCTATTACCGTCAGGCCCATGCGCTGTGCCAGATCGCGAGCGACGACTACGATCCCGAGCGGGCGGCCGCCGAAGTCGGGCATGCGCGCGCCCGGCTCCTGCCTTTCGACCCGAGCAAGCTCGAATCCAGCATCTACCGCTTCAGCGCGCCGACCCGTTTCGGACGGGTTCATCGCGAGGCGCTGCGCAAGGCGGCGAATGTCCGCTGCTACCTCAACGCGAACGTCCTGAAGATCAAGACCACCGATGACGCGCGCACCGCGATCGAGCTCGCGGTCGGAACGCTCTCGGGCACGCGCTTCTCGGTCGCCGCAAAGCATTTCGTCCTCGCCGCCGGCGGCATCGAGAACACGCGGCTGCTCTTGCTCTCGAACGACGTCATCGCCGATGGGCTCGGCAATCAGCACGGCCTGCTCGGGCGCTTCTTCATGGAGCATCCGCACACCAAGCGCCGGCTCATCGCGCGCGCCCGGACGATGCCGAGCGCGCTTTATGGCCTCACCTTCCGCGACCGTTCGGTGTCGGCGCGCCTATCGCTGCCTGTCGCGCTGCAGGAGCGGGAGGAGCTGCTTAATTACAGCGGCAATATCCACCCGGTCTATTTCGGCCACAACACCCCCGGCTGGCTCGCCTTCCGCAAGCTGGTGCTGTCGATCGACCCGGGGCGGCAGTCCGATCCCTACGTGCGTTTCCCGCCCTATGGACGCCGCGGATTGTCGCTGCCGGAGGTGTTCGACATCGCGCGCCAGTTCGACCGGGTGACGCTGGCGGCCTTTCTCCAGTATTTCCAGCCGGATCGCTTCATCTCCGGCTTCGTCCTCGAGAGCAAATCCGAGCAAGCGCCCAATCCCGAGAGCCGCGTCACCCTGGACCACCCGCGCGACGCCTTCGGCCTCAACCGCGTGAAGCTCAACTGGCGCATGCTGCCAATCGACCGCCGCACCGTGGTGCGCGCGGAGGAAATCATCGGCGAGGAGCTGCAGCGGCTGGGCATCGGCACGCTGGCGCCGCTCGATCCAGCGGAAGTCGAGGGCTGGCCCGCCAACCTCGAAGGCGGCTGGCACCAGATCGGCACGACGCGTGCCGACGACGACCCGAAGCGCGGGGTCGTCGATGCTGACGGCAAGATGCACGGCATGGCCAATCTGTTCGTCGCCGGCAGCTCGGTCTTTCCGACCGCCGGCGCGGCCCCGCCGACGCTGACCATTGTAGCGATGGCGCTGCGCCTAGCCAGCCATCTGCGGCGCAAGCTGGGCGTAAAGCCCGCCGCGCGGGCCGAGTACGTGGCCCCAGCCGCCAATGTCGCCGAGCGCCCGAAAGCGGCACCGGCTCTGGTGTCGCGCTCGCGCGCCTGACGCCACTGCCTCCCCGCAGGGCGGCTACGGCGGCTACCTCCGTCGAAAATAAACTGGCTCGCTCAGCGAAGGTGGGCGCGACGATGCCGCACTCGCCCTTTGCGATACGCCGGCCTGTTCCCAGTGGTCGGAACCCCTTGTAAATCGCGATGTTGGATGGTTGATCACCAGGAAAGGTCGCCATGCGGGACGACACCCTTGCCGTAATCATACCGTCCGTGAACCGGCCGGCGACGCTGCATGAGACGCTGCTCTCGGTGTTGCGTCAGCGCCGGCTGCCGGGACAGATCATCCTGTCCGTGCCCCACGATGACGACGTGCTCCCGGGTCATGTCCCTGGTCGTGGTGTAGGAAGCCGTTCGGTCAGCCGTAGCGACCGCCACGAGTCTGGCGGAGGCTGACCGGACGGCGGCCACCGTGGTGATTTTCGGTAGGGTTGAGTTGCC
>Ga0073928_10007358_pt1 | contig 14330 bp, 12 predicted proteins | sample PaiPotPPA55metaG_FD_76969 | JGI IMG/M metagenome (GOLD analysis project Ga0073928, IMG submission 76969) | Iron sulfur acid spring bacterial and archeal communities from Banff, Canada, to study Microbial Dark Matter (Phase II) - Paint Pots PPA... ... | reverse complement strand
CGAAAACCAAACCGCCGGAGAGCTGCGGCCTGAAAATCACTGTCAGGGAAGACCACTCTTCGTGACAGCACCGACCACTGCGTTCGGCTCGATGCCATATTGAGAGTTACAGACCTTTTACCTATTGTTCTATGGCGGAAAACAGAACCAGCCAAGAAACCGCGGTGCCCGATGGCCTTGGCGCGCCTCACGGAAGCCCTCCCAGGAGGTGGCTGGGCCGAAGTCGACGCCAAATTCACCCATTTCGCGACAGAAACTAATTAGGGTCGACCCGCATTTTCGCCATCATACCGGCATCTTCGTGGTCCAGGATGTGACAGTGGAACACAAACGTTCCGGCAATGTTTGGATCGCGGAAATCCATGCGCAGCTTGACGGTAGGATAGGGGCCGGCGCCATTCCAGGCCGGCAGAATGACTGTGTCCCGCGACTCGGGATGAGGCAGCTTCTTTCCATTCACTTCCAAGAAAAGGAAATGAATCTGGTGTATGTGGAACGTGTGGACTTCGCCGGCGTGGTTGGCGATAGTCCAGTCTTCCAGGGCTCCCACTTTGGTGACTATCGCGGGGGGGGCAGCAGCGTCGAACGGCTTCGGAGTCTGCCCTTCGACGGTCAGGAAAAATGCGGTCGGACCATTCGTCCCGTTGGCGGCCTCAGCGAAGTATAGTCTCCTGCGTGCGGTCACTGTGCCGGGCGGGGGGTGGACGTAAGCGCGGCTATTCGCGGGCGAGGCAACCAACGGGGGGGGGGCGGCAGCCTCCTGCGGCGCTTCGATCTTCGCCAACTCTTGGGGCGGGTTGATTGGGCCGATGGCGCCTGCGTCGAATCCCGCCTGCTGAAAACGTGCCGCTTGCCCGGCCGCCGGAGCTTTGACAATAAATTCCGCCCGTCCGGCCGGGGGCACCGTGATGGTTGTCAGGTCTACGCTTCTCCGAACGGGGACGCCGTCCAGCGCGACCAGCCTCATCTTCTGGGGCGTGTTGCCAAACACCACCTGTAAAGCCAGAAACGCTTGCGAGGCCGCGTTGGCCACCCGCCAAAACTCCCTCGCGCCCGGCTTCATCTGAATGATAGGCGAGCGGCGCCGGGGATAGAGCGCGGGCTGGAAGTTGAGCGTAAGTAAATTCGGGCCCGGCAGCCATGAGTTCGGGTCCTTGAATTCCTGGCGGATGATGAGCACACGCTCGGGCAGTCCGTCTACTTCCGGTTTCACTTTTTCGATGCCGCCTACGATCAACACTCCGGCGGCGCCGCCATTCACTTGCAAGGTTGAGAAGCCGTGCAGGTGCGGATGGTACCAATACATGCCGGGAGGGGCGCCCGGAGGAATCTGAAATTTATACTCGAAAGGTGCGTCGGTGTTTTCGATGCTGGTAATGAGCACGTCATCCTGGTGACATTTGGGCGGAATAGAGAGCCCGTGAAAATGAATGTTGGTGGAAGTGGCCGCCATGGCGCCTCCCGAGCAAGGATCGCCGGGGATGGCTCGGGGCAACATGCCCGCCATGTCATGCGGCACGAAACCCGCAATCGCGCGCAGGGGCAGAGGCACGTAAGTCAACCGGTTCGTCAGAGTAAGTTCAAGGCGGTCGCCGGGGTTGAGCCGGAGCGTGGGAGCTTCCGCCGCGCCTGCCGCGGATTCGTAGACATAGCACTCTCTGAGATTTTGTTCGTGCATCCGCTCGCTGACCAAGGTGAATGCGGCTTTCAGGAGGCCGCCGGCGCTGGTCAGATCCGCCGGATTTCGGATGATGCCGTCCTCGGACATACGAAAGGGGCATGCGGGGACTTCGGCTGCGGCGGCCGAGACCGCCATCGCGCATGTCCACAGAGTCAGCCGAAACCAGCGCGGTAGAAGCATTCTAAAAGGGCCTGGGTGGATATACGGCGATCGACAGCAGGGCTGACGAGGGAGTGCCGGCTATCGGTGAATCCGGCGATTCCGTGAGCGTGCACCCGGTGCGCGTGGCGGAGAAGCGCAGCAGGCCGATATAAGACCTACCTTTCACGCCGAATTCGGGAACATAGAGAAGCCCCCCCCGGCCGGTGGCCAGTTGAGTAGCTACGCCGCCAACATAGGCGAATCTTGAGTAGAAGCCTTTGAGCGTCCGGGAAGTGCAGCCATTGGTCACCTTGCCTGTGATTTTATCGAAAAACTCGGCGGTCACCCGGCCGCCGGAACTGTTCGATATGTAGATCACGCTCTCGTCGGGACTCAGCCGGATACTGCCGGAGTTCCACGCAGTGCCCAACTCATACACCATAGTGCGGGTTAGTTTGCCGGATGAAATATCGGATACTTCCACAGTAGTCGTTGTGGATGCGTCTCCGAAGATGGCGAAATGGCCGTCTCTCGTCATATCCACTGCATCCGGTAGGTGGCTCGGAGCGCCGGTGGCGAACTGAGCGTCGCCGTGGGATGCCGGCTTGCCCGAGGCAATGTCGAACGACTCGATGGAACCGTCGCCATAAGCGGCCACCAGCAGGTTGCCGTGGATCGCCATGCCCTGCAGCAGTCCGGCCTTCAAACCTATGGCGTGGAGGTCACCAAGAAACTCCAAAGCGCAACCATCTTGAAGCCGGAATGTGCCTATGTTGCCCGAACCCGTGAAGCTGGCATATAGATAGCGAGCGCTAGCTGCCAAGCCTACGCCGTCCGTGGCCAGCCTGACATCGCCAGTGGAGCCAACAAAGGGTCCGGCCTGCTTGTGCGTGGCGGCGTCGATGCCGGCAATTTTTTCATCTTGCGCCTCGGACGCATAAACACACGCGCCGCGATCAGTACGCACGACGACAATCCTGGAAAAGCCGAAGTAACCGCCGGCGATGCCGTTGCCGCCGGATTCAACGCTAATCGGACTGGAGAGCCTGCCGCCGGCGCCAATGGCGTAGAAGCTCACGGAACTCTGGGGATATCGCGCCGAGTTGTCGTCGTTGCTTACAAGGAACGGCTTCAGACCCGGTAAATCCGCGCCCGGCGCCGCATAGGTTAGTAGGACGGCCCAGGCTGCCGCGGTTGGTATGAAAGGCCGCATCAACTGAAAGAGGGCGAGGAGCAAGCCTCGCCCCCAGGGGAAACCAGCTGGATCAGTTACTTCTTTGTGTACCAGGGTGTGCCGGGCACATTCGGGTAAAGATTGGGATCCTGCCCGAAGTTGAAGCAATTAGTCAGGTCGCTGACGACCGAAAGGGGCTGGCCGTCGCGCGGCGGGAACGGTCCGCCATCGGACTGATTGTACGAATTCTTCGGCGTGCTGTTGTTAAACGAGCTATTGACAGACGCCAGAGTGGGCAGGCCGAAGCGTTTCTCAATGAACTTCAGAATCGAGCTGTGCTCGGATTGCGTCTGGTCGACGTTCTTGGCAATAGCATAAGGAGAAATGACCAGACAGGGCACGCGGATACCGAATGAGCCGAAGCCGGAGTAAGCGTTTAACCCGGAGATGGTCGGCGGTGTGACGTGATCGAAGTACCCACCGCCCTCGTCATAGGTCAGGAAGATAGCAGTGCTGGACCAGTTCGGCGATGACATGATCTGGCCGATGATCTGCTGCATCTGATTCATGCCTTCCGTGATCGTGCCGTCTGAGCCGCCGCCGGGATGCTCCTGCCAGTTGTTGGTTACATAGGTCACTTGTGGCAGTGTCCCGTTCTTGCAGTCGTTGGTGAAATCGGTCTGCGTTGCGTTCAGTTCATTGTTGGGCCCGCCTTTCGCCCAATTTGACCACAGCGCAGCGTAGAAATAATTAGCGGGTTCGCTGAAATTGTAGTTCTTGAAAGTGACACCGTACTCCTTCAGTAAATCAAAAATGATGGGAAAGTTCTTGGAGTTGTAGTAATTGTTCGGGACGCTGTCAGTGGTATTCCCGCCGCTGGTGCCGGCAAGAATACACTGGCGGTTGGGCTCTGTCTCTGTCAGGATGGAGCAGAAGTAGTTGCCACAGATGGTAAACTCGGGCAACAGGGAATAGTAATAGGGGAGGTCCGTTGATTCGTAGTAGCCCAGCGCATTCTTGCCATTGGTCGAATAGAATCCGCTCATCTTGCCGGAGGCGCACTCCGAGTGGATCGCCTGCCAGTCGTGATTGGGATCGTCGTTGTTGGCGCTGAGACTGCTGAAATGATACGGGTAGTGGCCCTGATTATTAAAGCTCGATGGGATTCCGACCCCAGACGGGTTGCCGGAGTACTTACCGTAATAAGTGTCGTAGGAGTGATTCTCCTGCATCAATACGACGATGTGATTGATCACGTTGATGGAGCCAGCGTTGGATGTGGGCTCGGCTTTGGCCTCCTTCGGCAGCAGGTCGGCCATCAGGCCCACGGCTCCCGATACGCCTACTCCCTGGAGGAATCGCCGGCGGGAATGAACATCCAAGAGCTTTCGTTCGTCGTCATTCTTCATTTGCTTTCTCACCTCTGTGTGCAAAAGTTACGCCGCGTTTGGCGGCGGGATAGCTCCAGTCAGGTACGATAACAGGATAGCGGGCTCCGTGCAACACACTTGACGAAAATCTTATGTCCGGCGCTAGCGGGCTTCGGACTCATCCAGACGTAACTCGACCAGCGTGCCACTCATGTGCATTTCCTTACTTCCGCTGGCTAGTTGAATAATTATTCTGCCATCCGGTTGAGTCGTGCCTTGCCCGGTATAAGTGTCGTCGCCGGAAACAAGGCGTAACTCCGGAAAGCGCCAGTGCGGCGCCCCCTGCGCCCAGACTAAGTCATAGGTCCCCGCCACGCTCTCCAGATCGGGAAGCGCATCCATCTCGATCCCGCGTCCCATGAAGCTTCCGGTGGAATGCAGGCGAGCCAGTAGCTCCGCGCCGGTGCCGCTGGTATCGAGCACGGTTTGCGTATCGACCTTACCGGACTTCCACTCGATACCCTGCCCGCGAGTTTCGAGGTGGTAGGCCGGCCGGCCCCGCAAGTTGACCGCAATGCTCCCGGTCAGAAGGCCGCCTTCCATGCGCGCCTGGAAGGTGGCAATGTCGGCCTTGGCGGCGTCCCACAGCAGGTGCGCCTGGACCCCTCGCATCTCCGCGCCGCCTAAATGCAGCAAAGCAATCTGGACGGTGGCATCCAGGTGGCGCTCGGCGAGCCACTGGGGTATCGATGTCCGGCCCAGGTTGAGCGCCCGCACGATCAATCCCCGGCTGCGCCGCAGCGATGGCATCAACTCGCGTTCGATCTCGGCTGCGTCAGCCTCGGAGATGGAGACGCGCAAACGATGTGGGCGCGCAAGCTGTGGTTCGTAGCGATATTCGCCCTGGAGAGCGATCTCACCTTCGTGCGCACGTATCCGCTCGATGATGAGGCGCGGACCATCGATATGAGCAACCGCGGACTCGACGGCCACTGGATCGGCGAGCCCCGGCAGCGGTAACTGCGCATCGCGCAGCTCGATATCGCCGGTCCAGCCATCCTGCCGATATTCGAGGCGGCCCTTCCATGTTCCGTTGGGTGCTTGGGCAAGCCACGGCACGGCAGCCAGCGCCGCCTGCGCATGCAGCGACTCCACCCGCATGGCATCGGTCGAAATCGTCAGATCGAGGGACGGCGCCGTCCAGTCGTAATCCGCTTCGATTTGCGCCTCTTCGTTCTGCGCGGTGCGGATCACCGCCGGAGTAAGGCGCGCGTGACCGCGATCCAAAATCAAGCGCGCTTGCGCGGCGCGCACGGGCGGCGAGTCGGGAATGGCAATAGAGGCGTCGTGGAAATCCAACTCGCCTTCCAGGCTGCCCGCTCCGGAGTATCCCACCGCGCCATCCATCGCGCCGGTCATATTTAACTTAGGAGGCAGCGCGGCGCCCATGTGGCGCGCCAGTTCGAGCAGCGGTCCGACTGGGAAGCGATTCCAATTCAAAGACACGCCCCAGCGCGGCTGCGACAGGTAATTGGCCGCACGGAAGCGCACGGCCAGCGGTAAAGCCTCGCCGCCCGCCGAGCTGGATTCGAGCTCGACGGTCTGCGCGGGCAAGTTCAGGCGTCCCGCCAGGTGGAACGGCCAGCCCTGGCCGTGCGGCGGCATCAGATCCCAGCGATGCACGTCCTCCACTTGCATGCTGCCGGACATGCGAATATCATCGAGCGGGCCGCGCAGGCGCAAGCGCGCGGAGAGGCTGCCGTGGATTCCCGCGTTATCGCCGCGCACCAATGCGATCATTTCGCCGACCGCGCTTTTTTCGAGACGAACGTCTAGGTCCAGATGCCCCCCCCCCGTCTCGATCCAGCGGCCGCGCGCCACGAAGCTGCCGAAACCGTGCGCCGGCCGGTCCGTGCGCGCCGGCTCGCCGGAAAACTCCAGGCTCCAGCCGGCGCCCGCGCGCAACGGCGGCGTGATATCCAGGTCCGTGTCCGTGAGGTAGAAGACGGATTTGGTATCGCCGAATTTGAAATTGATGCGGCCGGAGCGCACGTGCATTTCCGGAATGGCGCGGATCACGCCACGGTTGAGCAGCGGTTCGAAATTCCAGCGGCCGGGATCCGCCGGGCCGCCGGTCTTGGAAACGTTGATGGTGGCGTCGTCCAGGCGGATGGAAGCGATTTCGAACCGGCCGGTGACCAGTGAAGTCAGGCGCGGCACCGCGGCGAGTGTGCCCACGTAGGCAATGGGTTCGATGCCGATGGCCGGGTCTTCGTGAATCACGACTTTATCGATCGAGAAGCCAGGCCCGCGGAACAGGCTGAAGTGCACGGCGCCCAACTCCACCTTGCGGCCTACCGCCCTTTCGAGCGCAGCTTGTATGCGCGGAGCAAACGCGTTCCCGCTGAAGTAGGGCGCCGCCACACCCAGCACCAGCAGAGCGACGACCGCGATCCCCAGCCACTTGGCCGCGAGCTTGGCTGCTGCCTTCATGCGCGGCTCCCCGCCAGCAAGCGCCGGTAGGCTTCCGGATCATCCACATCGGCGAGAATGCCAGGATCGTCCAGATCGAGATAGGCGATTTCAGCTTCGTGCCGTGCTACCACATCGCGCGCGGTGGAAGTGTTCGGCAACGCCAAAAACTCCGGGATGAGGGCGCTGGAAAAATAGATCGGGTGGCCCCGCCGGCCATCGCGGCGTGGGATGCGCAGTTGCGCGGCGGGCGCAACCAGCGCAGCAATCGTTTCCGCCGCCACCGCGGGATGATCAACCAGCGTGAATAGCACGCCGGTGGCTTCCCGCGGCACGGCCCGCAGACCGCATTGCATGGAGCTGATCTGGCCCAGGCGGAAGTCCGGGTTTTCCACGACCACAGCCTCACTGGCCCGGCGCAGTGCCGCGCGAATGCCAACTGCCTCCGCGCCCAGCACCGCAATCACCGGCGCACAGTGCCGCGAAAAAAGACCGATCAGCCGATCCAAGAAGGTTTCTCCTTGAAACTCCAGCAGCGCCTTCGGCGAACCCATGCGCCGCGACTCGCCTGCGGCCAGGATCAATCCGGCGGTCACTGCAGCAGGGCGCGCGCCGATTCGCCGGCGAAGAGCGACTTCGCCACCGCGCGCCAGTTGGATTCCGCGTTCCGGCGCACCGCGATCATCTCCGCCACCACCGATACGGCGATTTCTTCCGGCGACACCGCGCCGATCTCCAGGCCCATGGGTGCAAACACGCGCTCGAAGCTCTCGCGCGCCACGCCTTCCTTTTCGAGCTCCTTGACCACGTTAATCACCTTGCGCTTGCTACCGATCATGGCGATGTACCGTGCGCTGGTCGAGACGGCCCAGCGCAGCACGCGCATATCGTCGCGATGGCCGCGCGTCACGATGATCACGTAGCTGGTCTCGTTCACCGGCAGCTTCGGGAAAACCTCTTCATATTCGCCGGCATAAATATCGCTTGCTTCGGGGAACCGCTCGCGGTTGGCGAAGCTCTCGCGGTTATCGATGATGGTGGTGGAAAATCCCGCCAGGCTGGCGACTTTCGAGAGGCTCTTAGAAATGTGGCCGGCGCCGAATATAAATGCGCCGGGCACGGGCAGCACCGGCTCGACGAACACATCCAACTGGCCGCCGCAAATGAGGCCGTTGTCGTAGGCCGCGTCCTGGCCGAGGTTGAAACTGAGGTGCCGCGGTTGCTCGGTCTCGATCACCTCGCGCGCCGCACTCCAGACCTCCGCCTCCAGACATCCGCCGCCGATGGTACCGATCATCGAACCATCTTCCCGCACCAGCAGCTTGGCGCTCTCGTAGCTAGGGATGGAGCCGCGCACTTGCACGATGGTGGCCAGCGCACACTTTTGGCCGATCTTACGGAGGCGCAGCAGTTCTTCGTAAACGTCCATCCAGGTGCAATTATAGCGCGCCGAGGGGGATGGGGGATGGGCTGCGAGAGTTGCCATTCGCACATAAGTGTGCGACACTCACAAGCGTGATCTATGAGGAGACACCTATGTTTGCGTTCACTTATCCAGCCATCTTCCGGAAGGACAAAAGCGGCAGGTTGCTTGTCCTCTTCCCGGATTTTCCGCGCTCGGCGACGGACGGCGCCGACTCAACCGAGGCGATGGAGCAAGCCATCGATTGCTTGGGCAGCGCGGTGGCCTTCGCCTTGGCCTACAAGGAGGAAATTCCGCGCCCATCGGAACTCAAGCGTGGCCAACGAATGGTTCCCGTGCCCCTGTGGATCGCGCCCAAGTTGGCTCTGTACTGGCGCATGCGCGAGCTGAGCCTGAACAATTCGCAACTGGCACGCAGGCTAGGTGTGCGCGAGACCGTAGTGCGGCGCATGCTCGATCCCCGGCACGCCACCAAGACGGAAAAGCTACAAGCGGTCTTGGTGGCGCTGGGCCAGAAGGTGGTCTTCGCAGTGGAGAACGCGGCGTGAAGCAACAACTTCGGAAAATTCGTGTCTCGAAACCTAACCGCGGAAATCGTGGAGAACGGATCAAGGCGATGGAAGCGTTCGTCGGCATCCGCGTCGAGACGAAAAGCACCGCTGACATCGTGCGCGATCTCCGGCGCGGTCACCGGATCGAAAGGCTCGCGGCAATCGGAAGTGCTACCCAATGCCGGAACTGACTTTCTTCTGACTTCCCAGCCACTCCAAGCGGCGCGGCGCGAAGCCCAACTCGCGCGTGGCCTTCGCATTCGACGCTCCACGCAGCTTGTTCGCGTAGTAGACCGAGTCGGCGCCCGCGGCGGCCAGCCCTTCCTGCTCGCTCACATGCGGTGGCGGGGGCGCTCCGATGGCGGTAGCGAATGCCGGCAACCAAACCGATAGCGGCGACGGGTCATCATCGACCAGGTTGTAGATGCCAGGCGCGGCATTCAACGCCGCTACCGTAGCCGCGGCCGCGTCCGCCACATGCACCCATGACCACACGCCACTCCCCGGTTCGGTGACGGGATAACTGCGCGCCTGCACTTGCTGGGCGATATCGCCGCCCTCGGTAAACCACGTGCCCGGCCCATAAAAGAATCCGTAGCGCAGCGCGACGCCTTCCACGCCCTGCGCGCCCAGCACCCGTTTCTCGATCTGCGTGTAAGTGCGCGCGCTGCCGGCGACCGCGGGTGAAGCGCCCACCGCCAGCGGTTCGCTCTCCGTCGCCAGCCCTTCCCCCGGCGCATAGAAGAAGCCGCTGGACTGGACGAGGTACCGGCGTGCGCCGGCTGCGACAGCGGCTTTCTGCAAATTGCCCCCACCTTCCAGTCGCAGGGTGCGATCGCGTTCCGCGGCCGCGCGCATCTCCTCGGGCGTGTAGCGGCGTGGCAGCGATGTAAGCTCGTCAATAACGGCATCCGGACGGATCTTCTTGACCGCTGCCTCGACCTCAAGCGCATCCAGCGCATTGGCCACGATACCATCGGCGCCGGCAGTCCGCAGCGTTTCCCGTCCGTGCTGGGAAGTGGTCATCCCGACAACGTCGTGCCCCGCCGCAATCAATGCCGGGATGAGTGCGCGCCCGATCGCGCCTGTCGCTCCTGCCACAAATACTCGCATGTGTCTGTGATGCCGCGTGCGCGCCCTTGGCTTCGCCGCCGGCCGGTCTGATAAACTGGTGTTGTAACCTCCCCAACAGTCAGGCCCATGAAATTTGGCGTTATCGTCTTCCCTGGCAGCAATTGCGATCACGATGCCTGGTATGCAGTGAATCGCAACCTCGGCCAGCCGGCCGAATTCATCTGGCACGATGCAGACACGCTCGGTGACATCGATGCGGTGATCCTTCCTGGCGGCTTCGCGCATGGCGATTATCTGCGTTGCGGCGCGATCGCCAAGTTCTCGCCGGTGATGCGCGCAGTGCGTCAATTCGCCGAAGACGGCGGACCGGTACTCGGTATCTGCAATGGCTTTCAGGTGCTGGTGGAAGCCGGCCTGCTGCCAGGCGCGCTCGTCCGCAACCGCAATCTGAAATTCATCTGCCGCGAAGTACGGCTGCGCACTGAAACCACGCATTCGGCGTTCACCGCCGCCGCCGAAGTGGGCCAGGTGCTGCGCATGCCCATCGCGCATGGCGAGGGCTGCTATTACTCCGACGAACGCACGCTCGACGAGCTCGAGGCCGAGGACCGCGTCGCCTTCCGCTACGTCGAGAATCCAAACGGATCACTGCGCGACATCGCCGGCATCCTGAACGCGCGGCGCAACGTGATGGGGCTGATGCCGCATCCCGAGCGTGCCACCGAGCCGCTGATGGGATCGAGCGACGGGCTGGTGATTTTCCGCTCCATGGTGATGGCTGCGCAGCCGGTGGCGCTGGCGCAATGAGCACCCTCGCCATTACCCCCGATCTCATCGCGCAGCACCAGCTGACCGAGCCGGAATACCAGAAGATTGTGGCCATTCTTGGCCGTGAGCCGAACTACACCGAACTCGGCATTTTCAGCGTCATGTGGAGCGAGCACTGCTCCTACAAGAGCTCGCGCCTGCATCTGAAGAAGCTGCCGACGCGCGGCAAGCTGGTGGTGCAAGGGCCCGGTGAGAACGCGGGCATTATCGATGCGGGCGGCGGCTACGTGATCGCCTTCAAAATCGAATCGCACAACCATCCCAGCTTCATCGAGCCGTTCCAAGGCGCGGCGACCGGCGTGGGCGGAATTCTGCGCGATATTTTCACGATGGGCGCGCGGCCGATTGCGGTGCTCGATTCGCTGCGCTTCGGCCCGCTTGACGATCCGCGCGCCGGCGCCCGCAATCGCCGCATCCTCGAAGGCGTGGTAGCCGGCATCGCGCATTACGGCAACTGCTTCGGCGTGCCCACCGTGGGCGGCGAATGCATTTTCGAGCGCGGCTACAACGGCAACCCGCTGGTCAACGTGTTTGCGCTGGGCGTCGCGAAGAAGGAAGATATTTGCTACGCGCGTGCCGCCGGCGTGGGCAATCCGGTGATTTACGTGGGCGCAAAGACCGGGCGCGATGGCATCCACGGCGCGTCGATGGCGTCTGCCGAATTCACCGAAGAATCCAAGCAGAAGCGGCCCAACGTGCAGGTGGGCGATCCGTTCCTCGAGAAACTGCTTCTCGAGGCGTGTCTCGAAGCCATGCAGACCGGCGCTATCGTCGGCATACAGGATATGGGCGCGGCCGGGCTGACTTGCTCGACCTGCGAGATGGGCAGCCGCGGCGGCACCGGCATCGAAATCGAATTGGACCTGGTGCCGCAACGCGAAACCGGCATGACGCCCTACGAAATCATGCTGTCGGAATCGCAGGAGCGCATGCTGCTGGTGGCCGAGCATGGCCGCGAAGATGAAGTGTTTCGCGTGTTTCGCAAGTGGGGTTTGGATGCGGTCGCGATCGGCCGAGTGACGGATGATGGTTTGCTGCGCGTGCGCCACCACGGCCGCATCGTAGCCGAAATTCCCAACCGCGAACTAGCCGACGAAGCGCCTCTCTACGATCGCCCGCACATCCCGTCGCCCGCGCGCCCCTTCGCCCCCTCGCCCGCTCAGCACGAAATCGAGCCTACAGCGGCCCTTCACGCACTCTTGTCTTCCGCGGACATCTGCTCAAAGCGCTACATCTGGGAGCAGTACGACTACCAGGTGCGCACGAATACCATCGCCGGTCCGGGGGCGGATGCCGCCATCGTACGCATCAAGGAAATCGGTGTCTCGGTAGCGATGTCGCTCGATGGCAATGGCCGCTACTGCTACCTCTCGCCGCACGAAGGCGCGATGCTTGCCGTCGCCGAATGCTGCCGCAATCTAGCGACCGTAGGCGCGCATCCGGTGGCCGCTACCAATTGCCTCAACTTCGGCAATCCCGAGCGCCCCGAAATCATGGGGCAAATCGTCGAGGCCATCGAAGGCATGGCGGAAGCTTGCCGTTTCTTCGAAACGCCCATCACCGGCGGCAACGTGAGCCTCTACAATGAAACCCTCGGCGAAGGTATCTACCCGACACCGGTGTTGGGCATCGTGGGCCTCCTTGGCACCGCTGCGCCCCTCACTAAGGATTTCAAAGCCTCAGGCCGCGCTGTCATGCTGCTGGGCGGCATGGGCGACTGCGACGAGACCCGCTTCGGCGGCACCGAATACGCGAAGGTCATTATGCGCGAACTCTGGGGCCTGCCGCCCGCGCTTGATATGGATTACGAAAAACTGGTCCACGGCGCGATGCGCGAAATCATCGCCGCCGGCCTCGCCGAATCCGCGCACGATCTGAGCGATGGAGGTCTGGCGGTGGCGGCCGCGGAATGCTGCTTCGGCCCGGCGGGCATCGGCGCGGCGCTCGCGCTGGAGTCGGACCTGCGCCCCGAGTGGCTGCTGTTTCACGAAGGCCCGTCGCGCATCTTGCTATCGACCGCGCAGCCGGAGGCCGTCGCACAAATCGCCGCGCGCCACGGAGTCGAAGCGCCGCGAGTCGGCGTTACCATGGAAGCGAGGTTGGAAATTCGCAACCGCAACGCCGTGCTCGTTTCCGCGGAAGTGGAGAAACTCAGAGCAACTTACGAAGGGGCGCTGGAGGCGCAGCTCCGGGCATAATCATGTTCGACAAATTCCACGACGAATGCGGTGTCTTCGCTGTTTACGGGCATCCGGAAGCCTCCAAGATGGCTTACCTGGGGCTGTACGCGTTGCAGCATCGCGGCCAGGAGAGCGCGGGCATTTGTACCAGCGACGGGCACGAGATCCACTGCCACAAAGCGATGGGCCACGTCGCGGACATGTTCACCGGCCAAGTGTTGGGCCAGCTTCCCGGCACGCTGGCGATCGGGCACACGCGCTACTCGACCGCCGGCGATACGGCGCTGCTGAACGCGCAGCCATTTTCCGTGCAGTGCAACAAGGGCCGCATCGCCGTTGCGCACAATGGCAACATCACCAATGCCGTCGAGCTGCGCACCGACCTGGAGCGGCGCGGCTCCATCTTTCAGGCCAACAGTGATACCGAGGTCATCCTGCACCTGGTGGCGCATTCTTCCGAGCGCACCATGGCGGGCGCGCTGCGCGATGCCATGCTACAGCTCGAAGGCGCGTTTTCGCTGGTGTTTCTGGCCGAGGACCGCGTCATCGTGGCGCGCGATCCGCACGGCTTCCGGCCGCTGGCCATGGGCCAGATGGAGCTCGGTGGACATGCCTGTTATGTGTTCGCGTCGGAGACCTGCGCCTTCGACCTGATCGGTGCAGCCTACTTGAACGATGTCGAGCCGGGTGAGATGATCATCGTCGGGCCGGACGGGGTCACGCGCGAACGCTACGCGCCCGAGCGCCCGCGCGCGCATTGCGCTTTCGAGCACGTGTACTTTTCGCGCCCCGACTCGATCGTCTTCGGCCGCGCGGTGTAGGAATCGCGCGAGATGCTGGGCCGTCTGCTGGAGCGCGAACGTCCGGCCGATGCCGACGTCGTGGTGCCCGTGCCGGATTCAGGCGTCGCCGCGGCGCTCGGTTATTCCGCCGAGTCGGGCCTGCCCTTCCGCCACGCGCTCATCCGCAACCATTACATCGGCCGCACGTTCATCGAGCCGTCGCAGGCCATTCGCGATTTCGGCGTCAAGCTGAAGCTCAACCCCGTGCGCTATTTGCTCGAAGGCAAGCGCGTCGTGCTGGTGGACGACTCCATCGTGCGCGGCACAACCAGCCGTAAGATCGTGCGCATGGTGCGGGCGGCTGGCGCGCGCGAAGTGCATCTGCGCATCTCCTGTCCGCCGACCGTCTCGCCTTGCTTCTACGGCGTAGATACACCCACCAAGCGCGAGCTCATCGCGTCCAATAACAGCGTGGAGGGCATCCGGCGCTTCGTCGAAGCCGACACGCTTGGCTACCTCTCGCTGCGTTCGCTGCGCCGCGCGGTGGGCGATGAAGAGAAGATGGAGTATTGCTACGCCTGCTATACAGGGGATTATCCGACCGATCTAGTGCACATCGAGCAGTTGATGAGAACCGCGAAGTAGGCAACCTTT
>Ga0073928_10007357_pt1 | contig 14332 bp, 11 predicted proteins | sample PaiPotPPA55metaG_FD_76969 | JGI IMG/M metagenome (GOLD analysis project Ga0073928, IMG submission 76969) | Iron sulfur acid spring bacterial and archeal communities from Banff, Canada, to study Microbial Dark Matter (Phase II) - Paint Pots PPA... ... | reverse complement strand
TGCCGCGATACGACGGTAGCCGGCTGCCTGTCATCGTTAGCGCACGCTCGATTGAAGATCCGGACGGCCGTCGTTTTACAATCGTGACATTCATCGATATCTCGGAGCAGAAATCTGCGGAAGGGAAACTTCGCACGGCGAATAAGTTGCTTGAAGAACGCCAGAAAGAAATCGAAGAGGATTTAACGCTTGCGGCGCGCGTGCAGCAAAGTCTTGCTCCCAAATCCATTGTCTGGGGGAACGTGCATGTGGAAACCTATTACCATCCCGTGCGAACGATTGGGGGCGATTTCGGCTTAGTGAATGCGCTCGACAACGATCGCTTGAATTTGCTCGTGTGCGATGTATCCGGCCACGGCATTGGTTCTGCTCTGGTGGCCAACCGAATCTATGCCGAGACTATGACTCAGCTTCGCAACGGAGCGCCGCTTGCTGACATGCTGCGCCAGCTCAATTATTTCGTGATGCACAACATCGGCGGTTCTGTTTTCTTTTTTACCATCGCTGCTGCTCAACTGGATCGCGGCGGCCGACGCTTGCTTTTTGCCGGAGCAGGCCACCCGCCGGGCATGATCGTTCGCGATGGCGAAGAGCCGCGCCTGCTGGAATCCCGAAGTATGGTCTTGGGCGCCCTGCCCGATGCGGTCGGGCCGGAAGCTACCCTGGACGTAGATCTCGAAGTGGGAGACCGCATCGTGCTCTATACCGACGGCATCACAGACGTCTTCGATTCGCACGGTGAAATGCTGGGAGTAGAGGGCGTGCAGAAAATTGTGCAGGAAACCTCGTCTCTTCCATTCAAGGAAATGAAACGCGGAATTCTCGATCGCGTATCCGAATGGCGCGATGGACCGGCCACTGACGACGTGTCGCTCGTCTTAGTGGAAGTCCAATAATCTTAATTCTCAGATAAGTTCCACTCGCGCTATGGCCAACCTTGAGTTCGAGCGTGATCTAACCGTGGTGCCGAAGGAAATTTTCGTTTTCTTTGTTCCGCAACGGATGCCGCTTTGGTATGGGGCCGAAATGAGAAGCTGTTTTGAAGTCCAAGGCGGAGCGCCGGATTTTGCAGTGGGCCAGAAGGTACGCATCACAGGAAGACTCGCGGAACGCGAAGTTACGTTGACCACGGTGGTCACCGCTTATCAATGGGATCGCCTATTCGAGTGGCAATTTCAAGATTCCTATGGCGTACGAGGAAAGCAGCGTTGGGAGTTTCAGCAGGCCGGGAGCAGGACGAAACTAATGATGCGCGACCACTACGAGATGCCGGGAAGCATCAACAAAATCATCGACCGGCTCTTCACCCACTACGGGGTTGCCGCGCGCGACCGTTCCTGGCTGGACCATTTACAGCGCCTTGCTGAGCGCCGCTAATTCTCACACTCCGACTACACGAAGGAACCGTTTCTTGCCGACCCGCAGTGCCAGCAGATCCCCAGGGTTCAAGACAATTGTGCGCCTCACATCTTTTTCGATTTGGCCGTTTACTTCCACCGCACCCTGCTTAATCAGCCGCTCGGCGTCGCTTCTCGAACTGGCGAGTTGTGTTTCAGTCAAAATACCGAACAGCGGCCGCGTTCCCCATGCCAACTTCATTTCCGGCAAGTCTGTAGGCGCTTTTCGGTCGCGGTAGACCAATCGAAATTCATCAGCGGCCTCCTTGGCGGCTTCTGCGCTGTGGAAACCCGCTACGATGGTGTGCGCGAGCTGCATCTTTGCATCCATAGGGTGCAGCACGCCCATGTTGACTTCTTCTTGCAGTCGCACGATCACCGGCGGCGCGAAATCCGTTAGCAGCTCGTAGTAGGACCACATAAGCTTGTCTGAGATCGACATTAGTTTTCCAAACATTTGATCGGGCGGTTCGGTAATGCCGATATAGTTTCCCAGGCTCTTCGACATTTTACGCTCACCATCGAGGCCGACCAGGATTGGCATGGTAAGAACGACTTCTCCGGGCAGACCGTATTCGCGCTGGATGTCCCGATGTACCAGGAGATTGAATTTCTGCTCGGTGGCGCCAAGTTCCACATCGGATTTCAGGGCCACCGCATCGTAAGCGGTCAGCAGCGGATAGAGCAACTCGTGGATGGAAATCGGAAGATTTTTATCGAGACGCGAGCGAAAGTCTTCCCGCTCCAGCATGCGGGCAAGGCGGTACTTCCCACAGAGCTGAACAACCTCGGAACTCGAAAGCTTGCTGAGCCATTCGCTGTTGTAGCGCACTTCGGTCTTTTTCCGGTCAAGGATCTTGAAGACCTGTTCGAGATAGGTTCTTGCGTTTGCGTCCACTTGCTCGCGCGCCAGCGGCGGCCGCGTTTCGGATTGGCCTGTGGGATCACCGATCATCGCTGAAAAATCGCCGATCAGGAAAACCGCGGTATGCCCCATATCCTGAAATTGCTTGAGTTTGCGGAGCACCACGGTGTGGCCGAGGTGAATATCCGGCGCCGTGGGATCCACTCCGAGATACACACGCAGCGGCTTCTGCTCTTTCGCGGACTTTTCGAGCTTGGCCTTGAGTTCATCCTCACGGATGATTTCGGCCACGCCCTTTTGCAAATATGAGAATTGTTCTTGAACAGGCTCGAATTGAGGAGCAGCCACTATTTTTTCTCCGATGCGTTGCCAGAAGTAATTAAAACGCGACGGCCTTCGACGCGAAATGTTCCTTCCAGCACGATGCGCACGGCTTCTGCATATATGCGGTGTTCTTCGCGCAAAATGCGCTCAGAGAGCGTTTCCGGTGTGTCGCTGTCTTTAACCGGTACACAAGCTTGCAACACGATAGGCCCTGCGTCCAGATTTTCATCCACAAAGTGTACGGTGCAGCCGGAAAATTTAGCGCCATGCTCCAACGCTTGACGTTGAGCTTCCAACCCCGGGAACGCAGGTAAAAGCGATGGATGGATGTTGAGAATGCGATTGTGGAAAGCAGTAATGAATTGCGGGGAGAGAAGCCGCATGTATCCCGCCAGGCATACCAGGTCCACACGCTTTTCCTGCAAGGCCGCAACCACCAACTTATCGTAGGCCTCGCGCTCGAGTCCCTTCGAAGACATTACCCGTGCTTCGATTCCCAGCGCACGAGCCTTTTCAATTCCCCGCGCGTCTTCGCGGTTGCTTAGGGCAATGGCGATTTCAGCGTTAGGAATGCGCCCAGATGCCACGTTCGCAGCCAGCGCCTCGAAATTCGAGCCGCGTCCTGAAAGTAATATTCCTATGCGTTTTTTCATGCAGGCCGAAATTAGCACAGTTACGCTGGCACACTAAAATGAAAGTTCGTGCGTCAAGGAAAAGCAGTCCGATGGCTCCCGGCAAGATGGGCGTAAGATCAACGCTGGCATAGTGACGACGGGTCGCGCTACAGCGCGAGAGTTCCGGTATAATTCACTTTCGGTTTGCTGCGATTCGCGCGCTCGACGCGACCAATTAAATAGAATTTTTCGCGACGGCGCCTTAATTCTGCTTCTACCCGGGAGATATGCTTCGCCGGAACTACTAAGATCATTCCGATTCCCAAATTAAAGGTCTGCAGCAGTTCGTCACGGTCGATTTTTCCCAGCCGCGCGAGATAGCGGAAAATAGGTAGCACAGGCCATTGATCGAGCTCGACGACCGCCTGAACGTTAGCCGGGAGAGCCCGCGGCAGGTTTCCGGTGATCCCGCCGCCCGTAATGTGAGCCATCGACGAAACCCATCCTCGCGCCACGATGTTTCTCAGCAACGGCCAGTACGCACGATGAGGCTTCAGAAGCTCCGCGCCAATTTTATTGCCAACCTCCGCAACATACGCGTTCGGACTCAGCTTCGCCGAACCAAATACGAGCTTCCGCGCAAGCGAATATCCATTGGTATGAAGTCCGCTGGAGGGCAGCGCCAGCAATAGATCGCCGGACCGCACGCGACGTACGTCGAGCTGCTTGCGCCGTTCTACCGCGCCGACTATGAATCCGGCGAGGTCGTATTCGCCCGCGGAGTAGAAACCCGGCATCTCCGCCGTTTCGCCGCCAATCAATGCGCAGCCTGCCTTCCTGGCCGCTCGGCTCATGCCCTCAATCACTTGTTCCACCACGCGCGCGTCCATTTTTCCCATCGCCAGGTAATCGAGGAAAAATAGCGGTTCCGCGCCTTGCGTCAAAATATCGTTCACGCAATGATTCAAAATATCTGCGCCGACGGTGGAATGGATTCCCGTCGCGAAGGCAATTTTTAGCTTGGTGCCGACTCCATCGGCGCTAGCCACCAAAACCGGATCGCGCCAGCGTTTGCGGTCAAGTTGAAAAAGTCCGCCGAACCCGCCGACAGGCGCAAGAACTCCGCGGCGGAAAGTTTTCCCCGCCACCGCGGCAATGCGCCGCTTTACTACGTCAGCGGCTGAAATGTTTACTCCAGCATCGGAATAGCGCATTAGAAAGGTTCGCTTCTTGAGGGCGGAAAAGTTGATCTAGAAAATATGGAACAGGCGTCTCCAACGCACCTCCCCGGGATGGATGATGGCGTTGAGATAAGTTTCAAAGCGTTCGCCAACGTGGCCGGGCTCCCAGACATCTTCCGGCGCATCGATGGACATGTAAATCATCAGTGGAGTCCCGATAATATTTTCACGCGGAACAAAGCCCCAATACCGGCTGTCGTACGAATTTTCGCGATTGTCGCCCATCATAAAGTAATCGCCGGCTGGGACTTTGTAGGGTCCACGATTTTCCTGCGGATTCGGCGGGTCCGGACGATACGGCTCGGCGAGCGCATTCCCGTTGATGTAAACGATGCCATGCTTGATTTCGATGGTGTCGCCGGGCAGTCCAATCGTGCGCTTGATGAAATCGGGAAAACCTTGTTCGGGCAACGGTGCGCGAAAAACGATAATTTGCTGACGCTTCGGATTGCGCCACAGCGGAACATGCACGTTCGTGAAAGGAATTCCAGCGTCGTAACCGATGCGCGAGACGATCAGGTGATCCCCGATCAAGACCGTGTGTTCCATGGAACCGCTCGGAATTACGCGCGCCTGTACCAAGGTGCCTTCGATGAAAAGGAAGGCCAGAATCACCCAGAACCATGACATCACTTCGTGCCATATGCGGTCGCCTGTGGTGACTCGTTCGATTTTTTCTTGCTGCACTTTCTCCGGGAATACTGCTTCCGCATCCACGTCAGCTTTCACGGTGAGCCTCCACTTCGAGTTGCACCAGCTCAGTCGGATAGCTGCCGGTGTAGCACGACGTGCAAAATTTCCCTTCGGTATCCTTCAGGGCCGCGCGCAGTGATTTGAGCGAAAGATAACCAAGCGAATCCGCGCCAAGAAATTTCCGGATTTCTTCAACGGAATTATTCGCGCCGATGAGCTCTTCGCGACGCGGGGTGTCCACGCCGTAATAACAAGGAGAAATCGTCGGCGGACAGCTGATGCGCACGTGCACCTCGGTGGCGCCGGCTTCGCGCACCAGCCGCACGATCTTTCGGCTTGTAGTACCGCGCACGATGGAGTCGTCCACCAAAACCACGCGCTTTCCCTCAAGCATTCGACGGATGGGATTCAGTTTTAGCTTCACGCCGAAATCCCGAATGGCCTGCTGTGGTTCGATGAAAGTGCGCCCGATGTAGTGATTGCGAATCAGTCCCATGCGAAACGGAATGCCCGATTCCGCCGCGAAGCCAATCGCAGCCGGCACACCGGAATCCGGCACAGGCGTGACGATATCGGCTTGCACCGGATGCTCCTGAGCCAATAAACGTCCGAGGCACTCGCGGCTTTCATTCACGGGACGGCCAAAAACCACACTGTCCGGTCGCGAAAAATAAACATGCTCGAATATGCAATATTGGTGCGGCTTTTCCGGAGCGAATCGAATCGATTCAAGACCGCTGCGCGAAATTCGCACCATCTCGCCAGGTTCCACTTCGCGAAGGTATTCCGCGTCGATCAAATCGAAGGCACAAGATTCCGACGCGGCTACCCAGGCTCCGTTCAGTCGTCCGAGAGCAAGCGGACGAAACCCGCGCGGGTCGCGGATCGCATAAATCTCATCGCGCGTCAGCAAAAGCAGCGAATAAGCGCCTTCCACCTGATTCAGCGCATCTGCGATTGCTCCGGAAAGATTTCGCGCAGAGCTCCGCGCGATCAAGTGAACGATCACTTCGGTATCGCTCGTGGTTTGAAAAATCGAGCCTCGATGTTCCAGCCGGCGCCGCACCTCCAACGCATTGGTCAAATTGCCGTTGTGTCCCAGCGCCAGCTTGCCTTTATTGCAATCAATCACCACGGGCTGCGCATTCATTAGCGAAGTATCGCCGGCAGTGGAGTATCTTGTATGCCCGATCGCTACCGCGCCAGGAAGCTTCGCAATTACACTCGGCGTGAAAATATCCTGCACGTGGCCCAGGCTTTTGTGCACGTGAACATCAGCACCCTCGGTAGAAGCGATTCCGGCGGATTCCTGCCCGCGATGCTGGAGCGCGTAAAGCCCGAGATAAGTCATTTTCGCAGCCTCGGGGTGCCCAAATATACCGAACACGCCACAATGGTCGTGAAAATGATCGTCGTCGACTTGTATTAAACGATTCATGCCTGTACTAGCGAGCCTCAATTGTCTCAATACGACCTGCCCAGATTTTCCGGAACGAATCGATGTCCCCGTGGATTACTGGCGTGCCGTTATATTGGATGCGAAATTCCCCGTGTGAGACTGTACCAATTGGCTGTGCTGCAACACTATATTGTGCCGCAATCGCACGGACGCTAGCAAGGGAAGCGGGAGTTAGTGATACAACGGCGCGCCCTCCTCGTTCCCCAAAAAGCGCGTATTCAGCCGGCTCGCTCTCGCCTTCGGAACGAATCTCGACCTGTGCTGATAGTCCCGCACGATGGAAGCAGCATTCCGCCAGCGTAACAGCGAGGCCCCCATCACTAACGTCATGAGCTGATAGGACAATCTTCTCGCTGGCGAGTTTAACCAGACATTCAATGAGGCGTTTCTCGGCGTCGAGATCCAATGCCGGTGGCGATCCAGCGACGATTCCGTGAACTGTTTTGGCGTACTCGCTCGAGGCAAAGTCCTTGGTTCGTGCTGCCTCAGCCCGCAGGCCACCGACTCTCCCTATGCCCTCGAGCAGCAGAATCACATCTCCCTCTATCTGAAAGCCAGACCCCAACGCGTATTCCCCGTCTTCGAGCAAGCCCAGGACGCCTAGCACAGGCGTGGGATATATCGGCTTGCCCAGCGTTTCATTGTAGAAACTCACATTACCGCCAGTGATGGGGATGTCGAGAGAGCGGCACGCCTCTGAAATACCGTCGATCGCTTCCGAGAATTGCCACATTACTTCTGGCTTTTCGGGATTGCCGAAATTCAGACAATTTGTCGCGGCAATGGGCCGCGCGCCTGTACAAGCCACGTTGCGCGCGGCTTCTACGACGGCGTGCATAGCGCCAAGGCGGGGGTCAAGAAAGCACCAGCGGCCATTACCGTCAGTCGCCAGGGCAATCGCACGCTTGGTTTCCTTCAGACGCAATACAGCAGCGTCACCCGAGCCGGGACCAATGCGCGTATTCGTACGCACCATGGAGTCGTATTGTTCGGTGATCCAGTATTTCGAGGCGATCGTTGGCGAAGCGAGCAACTGCTGAAAATTTTCAGTAAGCGAAGTACCTTCTGGCGCAAATGTGATGACTGGCGTATGTGCCTCGGGAGCGGGTGCCTGGCGCGCGGCGATCGGACGGTCGTAACGCGGACCTTCCTCCGCAATTGCGTGCGCAGGAATTTCAGCCGCTAGACGGCCATGATCCAGCACGCGAAGTTTGCCGTCGGCTGTCACGCGGCCAACTTCTACTGCGTCGAGCCCCCATTTGTGAAAAACTTCGAAAACTTCGTGCTCGCGTCCACGCTCGGCCACCAGCAGCATGCGCTCCTGCGATTCACTCAGCATGATCTCGTACGGAGTCATTCCCGTTTCGCGTTGCGGCACTCGCGCGAGATCAATCTCGATACCGGTGCCGCCTCGCGAAGCCATTTCCGAGCTGGAACTAGTGAGCCCCGCGGCGCCCATGTCCTGAATCGCGACTACTGCCCCGCTACGCATGGCTTCCAAACAGGCTTCGAGAAGCAATTTTTCCAGAAAGGGGTCGCCAACTTGCACGTTAGGACGTTTCTGCTGCGATTCCTCGCTGAACTCCGCGGAAGCCAGCAGCGAAGCGCCATGAATTCCGTCGCGTCCGGTTTTCGCACCGGCGTAGATCACCGGATTTCCTTCGCCGCGCGCCTTCGCGAAAAACAATTCTTCGCGCCCCGCGATGCCGAGCGCCAGCGCATTTACGAGTGGGTTGTTCGAGTAGCACGGTTCAAAAACAACTTCGCCGCCAACGGTGGGGACCCCGAAGCAATTTCCGTAAAATCCGATGCCGCAGGTAACGCCATCTAGGATGCGGCGATTGCGCGCTATTTCTTCGGGAGTTGCGCTTCCCGCACCGGGGCCGGGCGTGATGGGTCCGAAGCGCAGCGAATCCAGCACCGCGATAGGTCTCGCGCCCATGGTGAAAATATCGCGCAAGATTCCGCCCACGCCGGTGGCCGCACCCTGAAACGGCTCGACGAAGCTGGGATGATTGTGCGATTCGATCTTAAAAACGGCGCAGAGACCGTCGCCGATATCCACCACTCCGGCATTTTCTCCAGGCCCTTGCACCACATGAGTTCCTTGCGTGGGAAGCCGCTTCAGATGAACGCGGCTGGATTTGTAAGAGCAATGCTCGCTCCACATCACGCTGAAAATGCCAAGCTCGGTAAAATTCGGATCACGGCCAAGGATTTTCTGGATGCGCGCGTATTCGTCAGGCGTCAGGCCGTGCTCGGCGGCGACCTGTGGCGTTACTTTGATTTCAGTAGCTATCATTGTTCGTCCATCCGCCGATTCCGGCTGCGGCATCGCCATTTTTAACCATGAAAGTGTCCCAGTAAATTAAAATTCGAGCAAGAGATTGAAGGTGAAGACAGATCGAGGAGGCGATCAATTATGCGGAAACCGATTCGCGACGGGCTAGACTCGCAACCATCGACCGAAAAATGATCAGGCCATCAGCGGATCCTAGTGGCGATTCGACAGCGCGTTCAGGATGTGGCATCAGACCGATCACGTTGCGGCCGCGATTGCAGATTCCGGCGATGGAATGAAGCGAACCGTTCGGATTCGCCATGCGATCTTCCGCAGTCGGCATTTCGCCATTCGGCGTCACATAACGAAACACAATCTGTTGATTACTTTCTAGTTCGGCGAGCGTCGCGGCATCGCAAAAATAATTTCCGTCCATATGTGCGATCGGAATTTGCAAAACTTGGCCCGGCTGTGCGGCGCAAGTAAATGGCGTGTCAGTGTTTTCCACGCGAATATGGACTTGGCGGCACAGGAAGCGCAGGTTTTTGTTACGCGTCATCGCCCCAGGCAATAGTCCGGCTTCCAACAGGATTTGAAAGCCATTGCAGATTCCGAGCACCAAGCCGCCGGAACGCGCGAACCGATCCACCGCTTTCATCACTGGAGAAAAACGCGCAATGGCGCCCGTACGCAGATAATCGCCGAAGGCAAAACCGCCCGGCAGAATGATGGCGTCGAGTCCGGAAACATTTTCGGATTGGTGCCAAACAAGTTGAACGGGCTGCTCAATGATAGAGCCGATTGCGTGATAAGCGTCGTGGTCGCAATTCGAGCCGGGGAATTGGATCACGCCGAATTTCATACAACAATTTTAGCACATTTGGGTTGTGCTACTCATGAACCATACTTATTGAGGTAGTGAAAATGTTCAGCGGGTCGTGAGAGTAACGATTTAGAGACGGTTGTTATTCCAGCCATCGGTGAAACCTCTCCGGTTTGAGACCATTCGAAGAGGCATCTAAAAGCCGAGAAACCTGAACGCTGATACCGGCCGCGAAATAATGGAGATTTTAAGATAATGACGAGTTCATTGCACGTGATTCCAGTGTTATGCGCGTTCGGACTTGCGCCGATTGGCTATGCGAGCGCGCAGTCTCAGGGCGATACACCCAAAGCGTGCATGCTGATTCAACAGACCAAGCCATCGATTATCCAGTCGGATGATTCCGGAAACACTACCGAGCCTCTCCTCATTACTGTCAAGGTTGTCGGCCGGCCTGAAGCTCTCCGAGGGGGCCAGATCATCTACCTGGAAGATGGGATACCAAAGAGCGTCATCCCGGTGGGTGACTTGCACGCCGGAGTTCAAATCTTGACGGTTCCAGCCGGGCTGCACATGACCTCGTCGTTCGAGCTATTCGACCTGGAAATTACCGGATCCAAGGGGACCAATGCCTATATCGGTGGCATGCCGTTGAACAGCCCCAAGTACGTTCCACCCCCTAAGGACAGCTTGTCCGACACACGCCCATCCACAGATACGGCTTCCGATCAGAGGGAAGAATCCGAGCAGACAATCGAAACGATTGAGCCCGGTGTCGATAGGCAGGAAGCTGAGTCCATACGACAATTTGGTCGCGATGATATCGGCATCACTTCCAGCGACGGCGCAATAAAAGAAACCAGCGGCGATGAGACGAAAAATCCGGCTCAGACCTTGACGCTGCAAGGAGTAAATTTCAAAGATGGCATGTTGGTAAGATTTAACACAAAGAAAGGTGGTCAACAGGTTGAGGCCACTTCTCCTTTGACTCATACCAAAGTTCTGGCCACTCTCAAGGAACCCTCCGGCTACACGCCCAACAATCCGTCGGCCTTGATGAGCAGCATTGTGATAGTGCCACCGGCGATCACGCACAGCGTCGAGTCCGCGTTTTCCATTCGGTCTGCGAACGCCGAAAGCGCCGACGATTGTAAGTAGCAGGCTAACTGCGTCGCGCATACTGCTTCTTTCTCGGAGAGCAAATGCAGCTACCTGCGGCGTTTTGTTTTGGTGCGACGTTTCGGCCGAGACCGAGAAGCGCGAGGCTTCGAAGACTTGAGCTTTTTGGCTTGTGCTAATTCCTTGCGGCGCGCGGCGGCCCATCCGGGCTTGTTGGCTTGGCGTCCACGAGCGATGGCCAGCGCGTCGGCCGGAACATTTTCAGTGATCGTCGAACCGGCAGCGACATAGGCGCCGCTTCCCACGCGCACGGGAGCCACTAGCGCGGTATCGCTACCGATGAAAACTCCCTCGCCGATCGTCGTAGGGTACTTCGCGAAGCCGTCATAGTTGCACGTAATTGTTCCCGCTCCGATATTCGAGTCGCGCCCAATAGTCGCATCCCCAATGTAGCTGAGGTGCGGCACCTTCGCGCCCTCACCTATGACCGACTTCTTAATCTCGACGAAGCCCCCCACGTGCGCGCCCAGGCGAATATCAGAACCCGGGCGCAAACGGGAAAACGGCCCGACCTTAGCCTTAGGCCACACGCGGCTGGAATCCAGAACGGAGTAGGCGGCGATGACGGCGTCATCGTCAATTCGAGAATCGAGCAAAATGCTGCCCGTTTGGATTTTGCAGCGCGCCCCAATGCGCGTTTTGCCCAAAAGCTGAACGCCAGGCTCCACGATCGTGTCGGGGCCAGCAGTGACCTTCGGATCGATCACAACAGTTTCCGGCAGGTAAATCGTGACGCCCGATTCCATCAATTCGGCAGCTTTACGCGCACGAAAAATGCGGTCCACGTCAGCCAAGGCTGCGCGAGTGTTGCATCCGAGGATTTCCTGTGAATCGGGCGCAACGTAGGCCAGGACCCGTTCATTTTGTTGGCGCAGAAGCCCGATGACGTCGGTAAGGTACAGCTCGCGATGCGCATTTTCCGGACGCAGGGCGGCCAAGCAAGGCCACAATTTCGCGAGCGTAAAGCAGTAGATGCTCGAATTCACTTCTCGTATGGCGCGCTGCTCTGGCGTGGCGCTTTTTTCCTCCACGATTGCCTGCACTCGACCTTCGGAATCGCGCAGGACGCGGCCGTAATCGGTGGGATCGTTGAGCTCGGCCGTAAGAATGGTGGCGGCGGCTTCGCCACGGCGATGCGCGTCAAGAAGCGCCGCGAGAGTCTCGGTGCGCAACAGCGGAGCGTCCCCGGGAACCACAATCGCGAGCTTCGCACTTTTGCGAATGGCGCGCCGCGCGACCTGCATGGCGTGCCCGGTCCCCCGCTGAGGCTGCTGCAAAACGGTTTGCGCACCAAGGGAGGTTATGACCGCGCTAACTTCCTCAGCTTGGTGTCCCACGACCACCAGTAACTGGGCTGGCTTGAGCGGCTGGCACGCACGTACGACGTGCTCGACCAGCGGGAGTCCTCCGGCGCGATGCAACACTTTCGCGAGTTCGGAACGCATGCGCGTCCCCTTGCCGGCGCCTAACAATACGATTGCGGTATCTTTTGCGATCATTTCAGGTGGGAAGCGAACTGGCGACTGCGACAGCTTCCGTTGTAGGGACCGACTCATGACCCTGAGTCGTTTCGTTCCACAAGGTCCGGTCAGCTAGAAGGCGGGTTACGAGTTGCGTGTGTAATGCGTGGCCGGCTTTGTGCGCCACCACCCGTGCTTTCAACGGGCGGCCGACCAATGCTAGGTCTCCGATAAGGTCCAGCGCTTTATGGCGCCCGAATTCGTCAGCAAATCGCAGCGGGCCGTTCAACACGCCGTCGTTGTCGAGTACGATGGCGTTCTCCACCGAGCCGCCACGAATCAAACCCATCGACTGCATTCCCGGGAAGTCCTTCATGAACCCGAATGTGCGAGCCGGAGCTAGCTCCCGGCTGAACGATTCGCGATCCACGATCATTTTCACTTCCTGGGGCCCGACAGCAGGATGGTGATAATCGACGAAGCAATGAACTTGAAATTCCTCAGCGGGGTATATTCCGATCCGGCGATCGCCATCGGAAAATTCCAGAGGCTTAGTCACCCGGATATAGCGCCGGCGTCGACGAAGAGTGCGTGTACCCGCGCGCGCCAGCAGATCGATATAAGGCTGCGAAGACCCGTCGAGAATCGGCAGTTCCAGCGCGTCCAGCTCAACATAAACATTGTCGATGCCGCAGGAGTACAACGCTGCCAGTACATGCTCGACGGTGGAGAGCAGCACTCCTTGTTTCATCAGGCTGGTGGCATAACTAACGCGTGCTACGTTGCGAACGTGAGCTTCGATCTCAAATCCATCGAGATCCACGCGGCGGAATACGATGCCTGTATCGGCCGAAGCGGGGACCAGCCGGACGTGGCTTCGGACTGCGGTGTGGAGGCCCAAACCGCCAATCTCCACCGGCCGCTGGATCGTGAGTTGAAAAGGCATGCGCTGAGCGTGATTATACTAGCATTTCGGTAACCGCCTATCTGTCATTTTAAACTTTTGTAATCAGTGGGTTACCGGGTTTATAGAGAGAAGTTATTTCCCCCTGTTGTATACATACAACAGATGGCGCTATTGCATGTGTCCTATCGGAACGGGTGGCCGGTCTCGGGATAGACGGTTTGAGTTTCCGCAGTGGAGAATTGTTGGAAGGAATGTACGCACTAGTGAGCCGCGAATATTCCTAAAAAGGCACCGATGTTGTTTCATAGGACGGCCCAGCGTAGAATTGCTCTTTCGAACTCGACAAATGGCGACTGCTTTCACCATTCTCTCAAACCACCCGACGCCTCCACCCTCGGCACATCCGCGGCCGTCGTGGCTGCGCGTGAAGTATTTTGGCGGAACAAACTACCAGGACCTGAAGGGGATCATGCGCACGCTGGACCTGCATACGGTCTGCGAGAGCGCGCGCTGCCCAAACATGGGTGAGTGCTGGGAACATCGCACGGCGACCTTCATGATCTTGGGCAACATCTGCACCCGCGCATGTGGATTCTGCGCGGTCCCAAGCGGAAAACCACTGGGCCCTCCTGAAGCAGACGAGCCGGAGCGCGTAGCTGAAGCCGTAGCACGCATGGGTTTACGGTACGCGGTGGTGACTTCGGTGAACCGCGACGATCAGCCGGACGGCGGAGCGGACATCTTCGCACGCACGATTACAAAAATTCGCGAGCGCGTCCCGGGATGCAGGGTGGAAGTGCTGATTCCGGATTTTCGCGGCGATTGGCGAGCACTGGAAACTGTTTTGACGGCGCGGCCGGATGTTTTGAACCACAATATGGAAACGGTGCCCCGGCTATATCGGGCGGTGCGCAAAGGCGCTGTGTACGAACGGTCGCTCGAGTTATTGCGCCGCGCCAGTCAATCTGCGCCCGCACTGGCGACCAAAACCGGGATGATGCTGGGCCTGGGCGAAACGCGGGAAGAAGTTCTGCAGGCGATGCAACAGATTGCTGCGCAGGGGACGCATATCCTCACGCTGGGGCAATA
>Ga0073928_10007356_pt1 | contig 14332 bp, 7 predicted proteins | sample PaiPotPPA55metaG_FD_76969 | JGI IMG/M metagenome (GOLD analysis project Ga0073928, IMG submission 76969) | Iron sulfur acid spring bacterial and archeal communities from Banff, Canada, to study Microbial Dark Matter (Phase II) - Paint Pots PPA... ... | reverse complement strand
CGCCGGATCGTGCACGACACTCAAGAGTGAATCCGGCTGCTCGCGCCGCTCGTACACGCGCAGCGTCGGCGTGCTGAGCGCCAATCGCGCATCGCCCGCAGCCACGAGCGTGTTCGCATCGGCTGCCGGCGCAGGATTGCGAAGGTCGTCGTGGACGACGACGTAGCGCACCGCAAGTGCGTCGAGCGCACGCTGGAGGCCGTCCGACGGCAAAACCGCTGCGCGAGGAATGACGTCGCCGCCCGCGACTGGAACGCCGGCCAGCGCAGCCAACGGATCCTGCCCGAAATACCCCCACGTGTAGAGCGGGTACGGCTGGCTGCCGACGTTGAGGATCAGCGCGCGCGAACCGCCGACGTTACGTCGCAGAAAATCGGCGACGAGCTGGTAGTCGCCGGGCAGCGAGGTCACGAACGTCACAGGCGCGTTGGTACTCGACTGCAGCATGAGTCCCGCATACGCGGGCCAGGGGTAAGCGATGACCGGGACGATCGCTGCAGTGGCCACCCAAAAGCACGCTTGCACGTTGCCCGGTACCGCGCGTTGCACGCGGCGCACGACGCCGGCAAAACCGAGAACGTAGACGATGACGAGCGCTATTGCTTCTAGTTGCGCCCATTTGTCGTACGGGGAACGAAAGATCGAAAAGCCCGGCACGTGGTCCATGAACGCTTGATACAACGCACCCGCCGGCGGGTGAACGCCCTTCGCAAGGAAGACGAGGAGCGCGAAGCTGATGAGGGCGAGCCCTCCGAGCCGCCGCCGTACGACGCCGATGCCGGCAACTGCGACCAGCAGCGGACCATAGCCGAGTAACGAGCCTGGTATGGATGCGTACCAGGCGGCAAACGGAAGCTGTTCGCCACCCACGTAGCCATCGAGCCGGAAGAGCTGCACGAAGCCCGAGCGCTGGCTCATCCATTGCACCCATGTGTTCGAGCCTTCAGCGGCGAGCTGACCGAGGCTCGCACCGAAGCCGGTGGGCGCGGGGAGCACCCACCACGCACACAATCCGAGCCCCAGCAGCAAGCCGTACGCACTCACTGCCAGCACCCGTTTGGGCGAAGCGCCCCCCACCACGGCGAGGATCGCGCCGAAGGGGACGACGAGCAGCGCGAGCCCGAAGAACGCCGGATTCATGGCTGCACCACCAGCGCACACTACCGCTCCAGCAATGATGGCGATTCCCAAACGCCGATCGCGCTCGGCTCCGGCCAGCACGCCGTAGAGCAGCCACGGCATGGCGATATATCCAAGGGGAAAGTACGTCTCCGCCGTGCCGAAGACGTGCAGCGTGTAGTGGTTGACTCCAAAGAGCAGCGCTCCGCTGAGGGCGCCGGCACTGCGAACCCAGCGCTCCTCGCGCACCAAGAGTATCCGCCCGAGGTGCAACGCACCGGTCATCGCGACGAAGTAGTAGAGTCCGATCATCAGGCGCGCGACAATCGCCGTCGACAGTCCAAGGCCGTGCAGGGCCGATGCGATGGAGAGGGTTGGAAAGATCGCCTGAATTCCCTCGGCTGCATTCTGCCCGAGCCCCTGGTAATCGACGAACACTCCGAGTAGCTCGCGCAGCAGTTGCCCGGGAAACGCCCATGCCGCCGTTGCATCGCCGCCGATGAGATCGAGTTTGTAACCGTAGTTAGCGAACGGCAGCCACAACGAAACCAGCGCGATGGCAATCGTCGGCCACGGCAAACGGCGCCAGGCACCGTCGCGCGTCGCGGAGTGCAGGACTGGTAGGGCGCGAGCTACCATGCTTGCCACTTACTGCAGCGGGCGCGGCGCCACGCGCGGGACGGGGCGCAACCACTCGAACACGCCGACAGCTAAAAGCGCTCCCCAGAGCACGTCGGCAGCTTCCTCTCCAGCGCTCGATGCAAGCCCGCCCACGATCGCAATCGCGATCGCAGCGCATGCAAGGATCAGCAGAAGGACGCTCGGGGTGCTCGATCGTTGCGGTTCGAGCCGCGCGTCGCGCTCGACGGCGTTGCCCCGCTTTGCGGGTCGCACGAAGAGCAGCAGCGCGCCGAGCAGCACCGCCGCCAGCGAGACGATTAGACCAATTGCCGCGACGACCGCCGGCCAAAAGATGATACGAATCGTTCGAGTTCCCGTTCCCGCGTCGATGAGCCAGGTTGCGGCACCGCTCGTCACCAAGCCCCACGACCCTCCCGATCCGCCCTGGGAGGTAAATGTGCCTTGCACGTTCGCGCCCTGCACCCGCCAATTACCCGGGTCGGAGACTCCCACGCGCAGAGCGCATGGCGCGCAATCCGTGACGACGGCATCGAACAGCCAAGGATGCGGGCGTTCCCAGCGCACGACGCTCCCCCCCAGCGCTGTGCCCTTGCGCCAAGCAACGATCAGACCGTTGGGACCCTCCATCGCGAGGCTCGCGTTGCGCACCTCGATCGCCCCACCGCTGCTGCGAATGCGCAGAATGTACCACCCGTCCGATCCCGCAGGCGGAAAGACTCGCCCCACAAAGCGATGCTCGCGGCCGTCGGCGATCAAATGCGTGATGCGGTCGACGTCCGCCCCGCCGGTGCGAGTCCAAAGCTCGGCGAAACCGGTCGCCCGATAGTCGAAAGCGAAACGATAACGCGAATTCGCGGCGATGCTGCCTTGCGCGTGCACCTCGGTCGGCGGCCCCGCCGAACTCAAGTGGATCACGCCCGCGCGTTCGCTCCACTGCGAGACCGCCGTGCCGCTGTCCGGAGCCCAGCTTAACCCCGCGTTCGGCCGCGCACCCGGCAGCTGCTGGACGTTCGAGGCTCGCGAAGGGACGGCGAGTTCCCGCGTAGTGAGGCTGATGGATTGAAGCAGGCGTTGGTCGATATCCAGCCAGAGTCGTTGCAACGAAGGCGCGGCGGTGCTCACCCCGATGGTCTGCATGTCTTGGAGCGCAACGTATACCGACGGATCCGAACTCCGCAGATACGCCAGAAGATCCTCGTCTGCAGGAGTCGGTCCCGACAAGCGCACGACGACGACGTTCGAGATGCTCTGTCCGCCCGTGCCTGCTTCCTGGCCGCTCGCGGTCTTGAGCACCACCGAAAAGGTCGCATCGCCGGCGATCGGCGGCAGAATGAACTCGAGCAGATCGGTTCCCTTCGGTACGTGCACCTCGAATGGAAGGCCGGAACGCAACAAACGTCTTCCTACGATCGTCGGCGCCCCGCTAATCGGCGCATCGATCGCGAGCGGCCTGCCGTTCACCAGCGAAATCGCGCGAGACAACTGATTTGGGAGGTTGCCGCCGATGTAGAACTGACCGACGCGGCGGCCGGCCCAGCACAGCGTCGAGGACACCGCGCCAAGATCGTGTTCCGCGATGTGCCACTGAACCGGTGACGCGAGATGAATCCCTTCGCGCACGCCGCAGCGCCTGCGCTGCAGCAACACGGCAAGCGGATTCGCCGGAACAAACGCGACGTCGGCACCAGGCGGGGCTTCCATAGGCGCGTCGGTCACGTCGCGAATCCAACCGAGGCTGTTAAGCTGCGGGTCCGCGAACGGAGCGCCCGGTAGCGGAACAAGCACTGCAAGCGGTCCGCCCGGTAAGAGAAATCCGAGATTCGGGTCGAAGGTTCCGGGCAAACCACCCGACGGCCGGTCGTCCGGAATCGCTCCGGCATTCGACTGCGCGACGAGCGGAACGTGTACGAGCCCGAACAGCGGATCCGCAGGATCGCGCAGGCGTAGCAGGTCGAGCACCGGCGAGCGATAGATCGTCGTCGCCGCACCGGAGGCGACGAGCACATCGGCCTGCGGCGATGGCAAAGGATTGCGCACATCGTGGTGCACGACGACGAAAGCGGCGCCAAGAGCTCGCAGCGCCGCGGCCAACTCGCGGCTCGACATCTGCGGTGCGTTGGGTACGAGCGATTCGAACCGGTCGACCGGCGAGCCTACGGCTACGGTGAGCGGGTCGTCCCCGAAATACCCCCACGTGTAAAGCGGATATGGGGGTGCGCCACCTCCAAAGACGATCGTGCGCGCACCATGTGCATCGCGCGAGAGGATCGCGGTTATGTCGCTATATGCCTGCGGCATCCTCGAGAGAAAGCCGGCGCCGTTCAGCGTCGGCGATAACATGCGACCGGTGTACGCCACCCAGGGGTATGCCACCACGGCAGCCGCGCTCGCGACGCCCAAGCAAAGCAAAGCCGCGCGCCGACCGCGCGCAAGCCGGCGCAAGCGCGCTCCCATACCGGCGAGACCGAGCGCGAAGAAAAGCGCAAGCAGCATCGCCTCGAGTCCGATCCACTTGACGAACGGCGAACGGAAGATGGAAAAACCCGGAATGTGTTGGAGCAGGGCTACGTACACGTCGCCGAACGGCGGGTGTACGCCTTTGCTGAGAAACGCCGCAACGGCGAGTGCGACCAGCACGACTGCCGAAAATCGCCTGCGGTAGACGCCGAATCCCGCGATGCCGACCGCGAGCGGAACGTAACCCAAAGCGCTGCCCAGCGGGGATGCGTACCACTGCGCGAACGGCAGCGTGTCGGCGCCCGTATACCCGTCGAGCTTGAAAAGGTTCAGGAAGCTCGAGCGTTCGCTCATCCACTGCGCCCACGACGGCACACTTTGGTACGACACCGCTTCGAGGCCGACGCCAAGGCTCGTCGCGAGCGGCAGAATCCACCAAGCGCAACACAGCACGCCAAGCGACGTTCCTATCCCGACGACTGCCAAGACACGGCGCGCCGGAACGCCTTGCGCCAACTCGAAGATGCCACCTGCGACGAGCGCTCCGATCGCGACCGCGAACAGCGCGGGATTCGAGCCGGCACCACCGGCCCAGATCAGCCCCGCGACGACGATCGCGATGCCGAATCGCCTGTTTCGTTCGCATCCTTCGATGACGCCGTACAAGAGCCAGGGCAGCGCCGAATACAGCATCGGGAAATACGTCTGTGCGGTGAAGTAGAGCAAGACCGTGTAGCGATTCACTCCATAGAAGAGCGCGGCCAGGAACGCCGCTCCGCGGCCGAGGCGATCCTTTGGAAGAACTGCCTCGAAGAGCTTGAGCGCACCGCTCATCGCAAGAAAGAAATAGAGCGCCGTGATCAGTCGTGCGACGATTGCGGTGGAGAGGTGCAGGGCGTGCAGGAGCGACGCCAGCGCGAGCGCTGGGAACGCCGCAGCGAGCCCCGTTGCGCCGTTGTAGCCGAGCCCCGGGCTGTCGAGGTACACGCCCAAAACCGCTCGCAGCGACTCGTTCGGCAACGCCCAAGCGACGCCGGCGTCTCCCCCGGTAAGGTCCCCGCTTAGACCGTAGTTGAAAAACGGGATGAAGAGGGACAGCGCGCCGAGTGCGAGGGTCGCGTACGGGAGCCCGCGGGGCTTCAAGCGGGCTTCCGCAACTCGAGCTCCCAGAAGTTCGCATAGCGCCGCAACGCGTGCGGCACGCGCGTAGAGTACGCGTAGACGGGGCCGCCGTGGAGACCAAGAGCCACGCCGGCGATCCGGCCTTCTCTGAAGCGCGAACGCGCGACGAGCGATTGCAAATCGGACTCGACGTATTCGCGTACGTGCTCCCACCACGGAAACGTGCGCTCGCCGGTAAAGCGCTCGATGACTTCGCGCACGAGCCGCTTTCGATTCGGCGTCGAAACGAGCGCGACGCCGCCCGGCCGCAACACTGCAAACAACTCGTCGAGGGCGCGCAGATCGTCGGGCACGTGCTCGATCACGTGGCTCGAGACGGCGATATCGACGCTATTTTCCGCAACGATGTCGGTGAGACGCTGCCAGTCTCCTACGACGTACTTAATATTCGCGTGCGCTTCGGGCACGCGTTCAGGAAAGAGTTCGACACCCGTCAGCGCGCGGCAGCGCTCCGCCAGACGGCGCGTTCGCTCCGGGACCGACGCACCGATCTCGAGCACCTCGTGTTCCGGTCGCACGATTCGTTCGTACGAGGCGCGCAGATGCCGCCAGTCCTCGTCCTCTCCACTGGAGCGCAAACGCAGCGTCAGCGCCATGCGACCCTCGGCCGCCCGACAAACGGCGCACAGCCTGCAACGATGAGGACCAACATTCCGAGCGCGTGAGCGAGGTGAAACGGAAGCTCTTGCCCATCGGTGATGCGTAGAGGCTCGGCTGGCCGCGCGACCAGCCACCCGTTCGTTCCGAGCGCCGTTGGGAAATGGCGCGCATCCGGTGCGGCTTCCCAATTGTTCCAGAACGCAACGTTCAAAACGGCGACTCGCGGCACGGAAGCAAAGCGCGCGCTGAGCCGGCCTGTCTCTCCGTCGACGCGACGTGTGGCCGGCATTCCGGGCGGGAGCCCGGCATCGGCGCGATCGCGTGAAGCGAGGGTCCATCGCGCGATTTGCGCGCCGCTCTGCGCGAGGAATAGCGGCACGCCGATCCCCATGAAGCTGAGGTCAGCCATACCCGATCCGGAACGAAGGCGCAGAAACGCCACCGCGTTTCCCTTGGCGTCGACGACGCCGGCCGACCCGCCGGAACCGGCGCGATACGCAAAGCGCACGCGATACTCTTTGCCCACCGATGACGTACCGAGCGAAGTCCCCGAACCGGCGCGCGGCGCTGCATACGGGCGCTTGGGGGTACTCCACGTGCCTGCGAACCGCGCGCTGCGCAGCAGCTCGTCGAAATCTTCCGAAGCGCGCCGTGACTCATCGTCCGTGACCAAGCGAACGGCGCGAATCGCGACGCTTGCGGAAGCGTCCAGGGCGTCGAGGACGATCGGATCGCCGGTGCGCAGCGCAGCGATCGTCATCGACGCCGAGCGCCACGTCGCTTTCGGCGCATTGGTGTCGAAGGTTTGCGTGCGACCTCGCGTTGTGATGCGCACGCGTCCGCCCTCGGGCATGCCGATCCAAGAGAGGACGAGCTGCCCGCTTTCAAGGTCGCGCGGCGCGCTCAGAATGCAGCGCTGCTTCCCGATGGCAAACGACCCTTCCGGAGCGTCGCCCAGCTCAGGCCTATACCACCACCACCACGCGAAGGGTGCAAAGCCTTCCGTTGCATCGATCATCTCTTCGGGCAGCTTCACCGCAGGTTGCCCCGCGAGCCGGAGCATCTCGTCGAGCCGGTCCTGTGCATCGTACAGCACGACGTGCGGCACGTCGCGCGGCGAAGACCGCTCGAACCCAACCGGCACGAAGCCGCTCGACGAGAAAGCCGCGATCGCTGCGAGGCGCCGCGGAACGTACGCGACGCCGTCGCCCGCATAGGCCAGGGGCAACGATCCTTCCAGCTTGTCGATGCGAACGCCGGGAGCCGCGCTTGCAGTGTCCGGGGAGAGCGGCGGAACGTTCAGCGGCGACTGAAGATATGTATGACGATCCTTACCGGGCAAGAAGAGCCACAGCTCCGAGCGGAACGCAGAGCGCTGAACGACCGTCGCCACTCCGAGCGCCTTCAATTCCGCAGTGAGCCCCTCCCAGTCGGCCGAACGAGCGGTCATGTCGACGGCAGTGAGCGGCCACGTGAGCGAGTACCGCCAGAGGCTGCCCGGACCTGTGACCCACATTGGTTCGATCCCCGCCCCCGCACCGTTGAACGAGAGCGGCTGATCCATCGGGAACCACACCACACGCTGGGCGTCGTGGCGAACCTGCTCGTATGCGGCGGATAGTTCGCCGCCGTACCGATGAACCGCGAGCTGTCCGCCGCAGTCTCCCGAGAGCATTGGCGCAACGAATGCCAGGAGCACCGCAGCGCAAGCGATGCGCGCTGCAGGCGCCCACTTTCCGCGTAGGGCAGCAAAGAAAAAACCGAAGCCGATGGCGTACACGAGCGCAAGCGCGGCCATGACGTCGTAGAGTTCGAGAAACGCCGCGCTCTGCGTAACGTGTTCGAATAGCCACAGCAAAAGCGGTGCGGCCGGCGAGTACACGCCCGTCACGACGAGCAGCGCGGACACACCGATGAGCACGCAAGCGACCGCGACGTCGCGCGGCGCGAAGAAAAGTCCGGCAAGGGCGCAAGCGGCAACGACGAACGCCGCGGCGCTCCACGCGCCGTACCATGCCGCGAGTGCATGCACGTCGTACTGAACGATGTATCCCGTGAGCTTCAATGCCTCCGCGGGAGCCACGCTGTTCGACCCAACCCAGCTGATCCCGCCGCGTATTCCCTCCCGAATCGCCGGCAGAAAGCCGTAGTTGGCCCAAAGCGCATATATCACAGGTAACTCGATGATGCCCAGCGTTGCGAGTGCAACGCACAGCGCCCGCAGCCGCACGGTGGCGGCCCGGCGCCAAAAGGCCACAGCCGCTAATCCGACGATCAACGAGTCGAGGAAGCCCAGCTGGATTTGCACCGCGGCCAGACCCAGCGCAGCACCGGTCGCGAGCCCCCCGCGCAGCCACGCGCCGCTTGCGACGGCGCGCGCAAAAGCGCCGAGCGCCAGGGGAAAGAACGCGTAGCCCGCGATGAACGAAAGCTGTCCCGCTGCAAGCTTGTTGAGGACCACGGGATTCAACGCGTACACCAAACCGCACAGCATCGCCGGCGTGCGCGCCATACCCAGCGAGCGTCCGAGGAAGATCGCGGCCGCAAACGCCGCCGCCGGACCGAAGACGATGAGGCCTTTTGTGAGCGCTTCGCCCGACGCTCCCAGCGCACCGATCGCACCGAAGAGGAACTCGACGGGATAGTCGGTCGCGTACACCGACGGACGGCCGAGCGTCCACAGGTACCATCCATCGAAGGTTTGGCGCGCGAGTGCCGCCATCTGCGTTCCGGCGGGGGGAATCGCCCAGTCGCGTTCGAGGCCGACGATTCCGGGTTCGAAGAGGATGCGATGCGCGACCGCAAAGCCGACCAAGAGCGCCACCGCACCGGTGATCGCGGCGAAGCGCAGGCGGGCGCTCATTGGCGCCAGCCGGCGCGGCCCAACGCCTTTCCACGCGCGAACAAAAAGTTCGCCCCGTAGACATAGAGGGTTAGCCAGCAGGCTATGGGATGAAAGAATGCGGCGGCGTCGCGCGAGCGCCCATAGGCACGCACGCTTTGCGCGAGTAGTGGAATAACCGTTACGCAACTGAATACGAATTTCGCGATGCCCGCTCCGAGCAGCGCGCGCCACGGGTAGGCGCGCGCCTCGCCCGCCTTCGGTGCAGCGAAGAAATCGCGGATGCGTCGCTTCTGCTTGCGCACGAACGCACCGGTGTCGCGGCAGAACAAGTGCCGCACCGAGGTGCGCACCTTGGCGAAGCGCAAGCCCTTTCGCTCTTGTGCGATGCGGACCGGGATGTCGACGTCCATCAGAAAGTCTGTGACGTACGCTTGCAGGACCTCGCGCCGGTAGAGCGTTCCGTTAGCGCCGAACGTCGGCAGGAGAGCCCGGTCGAGGTCGATCGCAAGATAGTCGCCGCGGTCGTCGACGTGCAGCGGTAACGTGGTCCAGCGTCCGCTAGCTGCCGACATGCGGTCGTAGTTGCCCAGGAAATAGCACAGCGGGTCGTTGACGCCGAAGATCGCGCAGTACCGATCGATCACGGTGTCGCTTCGCATCGCCGAAAATGCGATGGGCTCGCTTGCAACGATCGAAGGATCTGTGAACGGCGCCGTCATGCGGCGTAACCAGTCGGCGCCCACGACGATATTGTCCGAATCGATGAGCGCCACCAGATCTCCGTGCGCCGCACGAAGCGCCGCTGCCTTCCCCGCCTCACCGCTTACGAGCGGGTTCGGCACGACGTGCGCACCGCGCGCCGTCGCGATCGCAACCGTCGCATCGTTCGATCCGCCATCGGCGACGATGACCTCGACGAGTTCACTCGGATAGTCCTGCGCGCCGAGCGCATCCAGACAAGCGCCCAACGTTCGCGCCGAGTTGAGGGTCGGCACGAGGACGCTGACCATCGGCAGACGCGCCTGTGGGATGGCGGACCTAGGCGGCGATCTCGTTGCTCTCGCGAGTCGATTTCGCGAGTGCGGCCGCTCCCTTGACCTGTCCGAGATTGAAGTCGCTCAAATGCCCGACGACGTATTTCACGCCGCGGCCGATGAACTGCACGTCTTCCCAACTGCGAACGCTAATGAGCTTGTTCCAGACGAACTGCGGGCTGAGAAACGACTTGTAGAGATCCTGCGTGAGCGCGAGCGTGTCTTCGGCGCTCAGAGGGCTCTTGAGCACCGGCTGGCGCATGTCGTACTCGTCCCAATCCTTGGTCAGCAGCCAGCCGTTGCGCTCGGCTTCTTTATACAGCGGCGTTCCCGCGTACGGCATGATCACCGTGGCTTGCAGCGTGTCGACGCACCCGGTGCGGAACATGCGCTTCGCGAACTCGATCGTGTTGCGCGCTTCGTCCTTGGTCTCCCAAGGGTAGCCGATCATCGTGGTGAGATGCGGAGCGAGGCCGGCGCCCTTCGACCAGCGCAGCTCCTGCGCGATCGTCTCGGTCTTCATGTTTTTCGCGAGCCGCTTGAGGGTCGAGTCGTTCGCCGACTCGAGACCGTAGAGGATGAAGCGGAATCCCGCCTTCCCCATGATCGCGTAGTCTTCTTTGGAGAGGTAGTTGAAGCGCATGTTGCAACCCATGCGCACGCGCTTGTGGAGACCACGCGCGATCAGCCCCTCGCAAAACTCGTGCAGCCATGCGCCGACCGGAAGGGTGCCCGTGTCGTCGAAGATTTCGCGCACGCCGTACTTGCTGACCAGCAGATCGACTTCTTCAACTGCGGACTCTGGGGTTCGCGTGCGGAACTTCTGCCCGGGAAAGAGCACCGTCCACGAGCAGAACGTGCAGTGCCCCCACCAGCAGTCGCGCCCGAACATCGTGTAGGTTCCAGGCAAGTACTTGAAGTTGCCGTTCTTGTACGCGTAGAGCTTCCACTTCGTGAGGTCGCGATCGATGAAGGGAAGGTCGTTCAGATCGTTCTGCAGCGAGAAGTTCGCGGAGTGCGCGATGGCGCCGTTCTCGCGGTAGTAGACGCCTGGGCCGAGCGGCGCGCCGCCGTCCAAGTGGCGCACCAAATCGCGCAGGCTGAAATCGAAATCGCCGCCCGTCAGCACGAAATCGACGGGCGATTCCTCGAGCGACTCTTCCGGAAAACCGGTGAGGTGGTCGCCCATCAGGACGACGAGCGTGCTCGGGCTCATCTCCTTCATCCGGCGGATGAGCCGCCAGTGCTTCTTGATCGTCGGAGTTTTGCTCTCGAACGCGATCAAGTCGAGGCCGGCGCCCGCAAACCAGCGCAGCCAATCGGATTCGTTTTGCTGCTCCGCGATGGCATCGTCCCACACCACCTCGTGCCCCATCGACTGGAGAAGCGTCGCCGCCGAGGCGGGGACCATCGGGTAGATGAACGTGGGATTGTTGAACCACTGAAATTGCCGGTTTTGAGAGAGGAGGGCGACGCCTTTCTCACTCTCAAGCGGGGGATAGGACACGGCGATTTTCATGCGGGTGGGACTGCCTTCTCCGCTATGGCTCGAACCTCCAGGGCCTTTGGTCGTAGGAACGCATCTGCGAGTGGTCCGCTCGCGACGCCGTCAACCGGGCTCAACCCTAACCCTGCGAATCGGCGGAGCAGAACTCCTGCTTTCGCCTTCGCCCGAGGCTGGGCCACGCGACCCACGCTGGTCAATGGTCCAACTCGCGACGCGCCAGGCCCACGAGGAAACCGAACCCGTAGGTGACGTGCGTCAGGTAGATTCCCAGGGCGAGAAGCCTACGGCTCACGGGCGGTTCGCCCCGCCCCGCCAAGGTGCCGGCCGCGAGCAGCGCTGCGTACAACGCCGCCGCCCCGCCGAGCAGCCCGCGCGAGGCCGGGACGAACGCAAGCGCCGGCAACGCCATGGCGTTGGCGATCAGGAACGTCGACGGGACGAAGTACTGGGCGCGTAGCGACGTGTCCGGATAGCGCTTGGCAAAGAATCCCCGATGGACGGAGTAGTTCCAAACCTGCCGGAAGTGACCCCAGAACAGCTTGCGCCGGTGGTGAAAGACGATCGCCGCCGGCTCGTAAACGATCCGCTTGCGCTCGATCTTCGTGAGCAGCAGGCACAGCTTCGTATCCTCGCCGGGCCAGTACTGTAAACACTGCGCAACGTGACGCGCGAAAGGTTCGCGCCGCACGAGCAGGTTGCACGACGGATAGTCGTCTACGTCGCGGGCGGCACGCGGCAGATAGCGGTACACGTAACCTGCAGAGACCAACGGCGATGCATAAATTGCCCCACTGACCTGCTGCGAGGGCGAGTCACCGGGCGGCGTGACGCCGGGTCCTCCAACGGCGACGACGGCGTCGTCGGCAAAATGCGCGGTCGCTGCGCTGAGCCACTCCGGGACCGGATACGCATCGTCATCGAGCAGCGCGACAACGTCGGCGTCGCTCGCCTTGGCGGCCATCATGCGCTTGATGTTTGGCGGCACGGGCCCCGACGAAAGGCAGTGCACGACGAGGCCGTCCTGTGCGATCGTCTCGGGTTCGTCGGTGATGACGTAGACGTCGAAGTTCAGGTACGTCTGCATCGCGAGATGCGCCAGCGCTTCACGCACGTACGCGTTGAGCTTGCGCAGCGGAATGATGACGGAGACCTTCGGCTGCCGCACGCTGCGCTCTGCGGAGCTAATGCTTGCGAACGGCTTCTGCGACGCGCAAACCCTCAACGGAGTCCGACAGCCGCAGTTCGTTGAGCCGCACGCCGTCGAGGCGGTCGTAGTACCGCAGAATGTACATACGGTAGAATATCGCCAGTGTGTCGATGAGGATGTTCAGCGCATCGCGCAAGCGAATGCGTCCCATCGCGCGGCGGAACTGGATGCGCACGGGACCGTCCACGATTCGATAGCCCAGGCGATGCGCGTTCGCGAGCACCTCGATGTCGAACGCGAAGCGCTTGACGAGGATTCGCGGAAGCACGCGCTGCAGCACCTCCGCGCGGAACACTTTGAGGCCGGTCTGAGAGTCTTTGATCGGCAGTCCGAACATCAGGCGGATGATCGAGTAATACACAACGCTGTAGATGCGCCGCACCAGCGGATACTCGACCTCGGAGTCGCGGTGGCGCTTGCTGCCGATCACGGCATCGGCGCCGGTCTTCTCCATGATCTCGAAGAGGACGGGCAACTGCGAGGGGTGGAGGTCCAGGTCCGCGTCGAGGAACACGACGTACTCGCCGCGTGCGAACCAGGTGCCGCACATGAGCGCGTTCCCCTTGCCGTGGTTCTCGTCGTAATACACGACGCGCACGCGCCCGGGGTCGCCGACGAACTTGAGCGCCTCGCGATACGTATGATCGGGACTGCCGTCATCGACCAGGATCACCTCGTACGTGGCGCCCGCGCTTTCCAGCGTCTGTACCACTTCCCTCAGGGTGTCGAGGATGTGCTCCGCTTCGTTGTACGCGGGCATGATGACGCTTATCGAACCGTCAACCATCGACGACCTTCGTTAGACTAGAGGACCGCTTTTGCCTCGAAAGCAACGGACCTCTAATGCGGCTCTTAGTCACGGGCGGTACCGGATTCATCGGCCGGAGCGTAGTCCGCGAGTTGGCTGTGCGTGGTCATACCCTCTTTGCACTGGTCCGTAACAGCAGCGACACGACGCCTATCGAACAATACGTGGCCCAGATCACGCGAGGTTCCATCACCGACCCATTGGCTGTCGTGCGAGCGGCTGATGGAGCCGATGCGATCGTTCATCTCGCCGCCGATCTGAGCCATTGGCGCCGGCGCCGTGAGACGGTCCTGCGCACGAACGTCGCTGGAACGCGCGTCGTGGCCGAGGCCGCGAAGACAGCCGGTGTTCCCTTGCTTCTTCACGTCTCCTCGGTCGCGGCCGTCGGTCATAGTACCGACGGGCGGCCGATCGACGAGACCCATCCGAACAACTTCGTTCCACTGCGCCTCGTCTATCACGAAAGTAAACGCTTGGCAGAGGAGGAAGCCAGCGACGTCCTGCGCTACGGCGTGCGCGTCGTGATCGTCAATCCCGGGCTCGTCTACGGCCCACGCGACGTCGCTCATACGTTCGGTCATACGATGCTCGAGCTTGCTGCAGGCAGCGTCCCGGGACATCCCTCCGGCGGCCAATCGGTCGTCGATGTCGAGGACGTCGCGACGGGAATCGCGCTGGCGCTGGAACGCGGTCGCAGCGGCGAGCGCTACCTTCTGAGCGGCGAGAACCTCCGGTATTCCGAACTGTTCTCCCGGCAGGCCGCTGCCGCCGGCGTCACCTATCGTGGCCGAACGATGCCTGCCGCCGTGCTGCAGCTCGCTGCGTTCGCATTCGAGGCGCGCTCGCGCGTAACCGGCGCGGAACCACGGCTGAGCGCCGATCACGCCAAGATCGCGCCGCTTTTGTGCTGGTACTCGAGCGCAAAAGCCGT
>Ga0073928_10007355_pt1 | contig 14333 bp, 10 predicted proteins | sample PaiPotPPA55metaG_FD_76969 | JGI IMG/M metagenome (GOLD analysis project Ga0073928, IMG submission 76969) | Iron sulfur acid spring bacterial and archeal communities from Banff, Canada, to study Microbial Dark Matter (Phase II) - Paint Pots PPA... ... | reverse complement strand
CGTTGTGCGGTTCGCCCTTCAAATCGATCGCAACATACGTGACGAACGCGCTACTGGTGTGTTTGCGTTCGCCAGTGAGAATATTCTCCGAAAACACCTTCACTCCCACTTCCATCGAAGTGTGGAAGACTCGGTTGACGCTGGATTTCAGCACAATGAACTCGCCCACGCGAATCGGAAACCGGAAATCCAGGTAGTCCACCGACGCTGTCACGACATGGCTATTCGAATGCCGGTGCGCCGCGAGCGCGCCGGCGATGTCGATCAGGTGCATCACGCGCCCGCCGAGCATGTTGCCGAGGGGATTGGCGTCGTTCGGCAGCACAGCTTCAACCATTTCCGAGCGAGACGCGCTCACCGGCTTGCCCAAGGGGCTCGGCCCGCTCGCTGGCCTGGCATCTGCCGCCGGGTGAGTGGTGCGAGGCTTCGGCGTCTTCGGCATGGTCGGTCAAGCGCTCCGTTCTTCCGGATTTGGATGCGCGCTCTTGGCGCGCGTACCCCGGCCCGCTATAATACGTGTTTCTTAGCCATGGCCCAAACCCAGAAGTCACGCCGTGAAATGCTGGAACAATTCGTCGCCGGAAAGCCCGCCGATCCTTTCGCGCGGTATGGGCTGGCGCTCGAGTGCGCCAAAGAAGGTGACAATCAGGCCGCGACCGGTCATTTCCGCGCGCTGCTCGAAGGCCACCCTGAATACGTGGCGGGCTACTTCCAATTCGCACAACTTCTCACCCGCCTCGGCCAGTTGGACGACGCGCGAAAACTGTTATCGGACGGAATCATCGTAGCGCAAAGGGCGGGCGACATGCATGCCCGCGACGAAATGCAATCGGCGCTCAACTCACTTCGCTGAACCAACCCGACTGCCTGGTTTAAGATCATGAGACCTGCTCGAATTCCGCTCTTCCCGCTCGACGTGGTTCTGTTCCCGAGCATGCCCCTGCCGCTTCACATTTTCGAGCCCCGCTACAAGGCGATGGTCAACCACTGCCTTCACGAAGGAATTGAATTTGGCATGGTGTTTGCCGAGACTCGTTCGATCGCGACGATCGGCTGCACCGCGGAAATCACCCGCACCATCAAGCAGTACGATGACGGGCGCATGGACATTCTCACCGAAGGGCGCGCCGCCTTCCGAATCGTCGAGATCCTCACCGAAAAGGAATATTACGAAGCTGTCGCCGACTATCTGCCGGAGGATGTAACACCGCAAGACTCCGAGAAAGAAGCGGAGCTGACAGAGAGTTTTCAGCATTGCCACTTATTGCTCTTCGGACATCCCTGGCGCGGATGCGACAAGCGCGATCCCACGCCGCTCGCCTACAGGCTCGGAGCCCGTCTCCCACTCGACCTGAAACAGCGTCAGGGATTGCTTGAAACGCGCAGCGAAAGCGACCGGCGCTCTTTCCTGCTTCAATACTGCAATGCCCTGCTCCCGAAACTCGCGCAACGGCAGATTTCCAGGCAGCGTTCGGGAGGCAACGGGCACGGCGTTCACTAATTTTCCTCACGATTCTCGCGCGGCGCCTCCTTTCCGCGCTCTTGGCCAACGACTTTCGATTTTGCCGCATCTTCTCATTTGTCTTTCAAATTAGCTTCACGTGCGGCGTTCCATTATAATGAGCGTGTTTGACGTCGGAGAAACAGCTCGTCGCATGATTTTTCATAACAAACGGTGATCCTATGAGTGCGTTGCCAAAGAATCTGGGAGAGCTTCGGCGAAGTCAGTGGCCGGAGGAGCGCATCGCGCAGCGAACGGTGCGCCAGGAACTGCGCGAAAACCTGCTCTGCAAGATGGAGAAGGGCGAAGCGATCTTCGCGGGCCTGCACGGCTACGACGATACCGTAATCCCGCAGATCGTGAACGCAGTTCTCTCGCGACATCACTTCATTTTGCTCGGATTGCGCGGACAAGCGAAATCGCGCATCCTTCGCGGGCTCGTCGGATTCATGGACCCGCAGATTCCCGTAATTGCGGGATGCGAGATCCACGACAATCCCTACCAGCCGCTGTGCCGCCCTTGCCGCGAGCGCCTCGCCGCGGAAGGAGATGAAACCCCGATCGGCTGGATCGCGCGCGAACATCGCTACGTGGAAAAACTCGCGACGCCGGACGTCACCATTGCGGACATGATTGGCGACGTCGACCCGATCAAAGCCGCCCGCGGCGGAAAAAATCTTTCCGATGAGTTGACGATTCACTACGGCCTGCTCCCGCGCGCCAACCGCGGCATCTTCGCGATCAACGAATTGCCCGACCTGGCCGGCAAGATTCAAGTGGGCCTCTTCAACATCATGCAGGAAGGCGACATCCAGATTAAGGGCTATCCCGTGCGCATGGCGCTGGACGTGCTCCTGGTGTTCACGGCCAATCCGGAAGATTACACGGCGCGCGGAAAAATCGTCACGCCGCTCAAGGACCGCATCGGTTCCGAGATTCGTACGCATTACCCTGCAACCATCGCCGAGGGAATGTCGATTACGGCGCAGGAATCATGGACGGCCCGCGACAACCGTCGGCGCGTCGTGGTGCCCGATTATATTCGCGAAGTTGTAGAGGAAGTGGCGTTTCAGGCGCGCGACGACAAGAGAATCGACCGTCGGTCGGGAGTAAGCCAGCGGCTGCCGATCAGCACGATCGAAAACGTTTTGAGCAGCGCGGAACAGCGCGCCGTGCGGAGCCGCGATTCCGCCGTCGTCGCACGCGTGGCCGATATCTATTCGGCGATTCCAGCCATGACCGGAAAGTTCGAGTTGGAATATGAAGGCGAAGTGCGCGGCGCCGAAAACATCGCTCGCGAGCTGATTCGCGCGGCGGTGGGCAAGACGTTCAGCCGGTATTTCGTCAACGCGAGTTTTCAGCCAATCGTGCAATGGTTCGAGATGGGCGGCGAACTGAAAGTTCCGGCGAATGCGTCGAGCAGCGAACTCCTGGGCCAATTGAAGAAGATCCAGGGGCTGTTCGACCATCTGGAGGCTCTCGGCGTAAGCTCAAAAGATGACTCAGCGGTGCAAACGAGCGCCGCGGAGTTTGTGCTCGAAGGGTTGTGGGCCCAAAAGAGAATCAGCCGGAGCGAGGAGCGTGGCTACTATGCGGAGGTTCGCAAGCCCTCCGAACCGCGCGATCCGCGCGAGCCTTCCAGCAAACTGCCGCGTCGGCAATTCAATTAGAACGCCATGAAATATATTCGCTATTCCAAATACGCTCCGGAGGCCGCGGACGACGTCGATTTGCAGGATTTGATGAGCAAGTTGTCTGATTTTTTCCTGCAGAGTGGATTCGAGTCGCAGTACGGGGTGTACGAACTCGATATGGAGCGTTCGCGCGAGCAATATATGGAGGCTCTGCGCGAGGCGATCCTTCGCGCCCTTCAGGAAGGCGACCTGATTCCGCCCGATATGATGCAGCAGCTCATGCAGAATCCGGATATTTCGCAGAACCAGGAGTTGCGCGACTTGATCGAGCAACTCATCCAGCGAATGGAAGAGGAAGGCTACATCACGCAACAGCAGCAGTCGGCGCGGGTTACTCCTCCGCCTTCGGAAACGCCTGGCGGCCAGGTTGGGCGCGACCAGCCCAAAATGGAGGCGCGATTCGAAATCACCGACAAGGCGCTGGACTTTCTCGGCTTCAAGACTTTGAAGGACCTGCTTGCTTCGCTCGGGAAGAGCAGCTTCGGACGGCACGACACCCGCGACCTCGCGACGGGCGTCGAGTCAGGCGGCGTTTCCAAGCAGTACGAATTCGGCGACACGCTGAACATGGACATCAGCGGGACGCTGTTCAACGCGGTTCAGCGCAACGGCGCGGGAATTCCCATCGAGCTTGATTATCCTGACTTGATGGTCCACCAGTGCGAGTATCAGAGCTCATGCGCGACGGTGCTGATGCTCGATTGCAGCCACAGCATGATTCTGTACGGCGAAGACCGGTTCACGCCCGCGAAGCGCGTCGCGCTCGCTCTCTCACACCTGATTCGCACGCAGTATCCCGGCGATTCGCTGCGCTGCGTACTGTTTCACGATAGTGCCGAGGAAATCCCGCTCGGGAAGCTTGCCCGCGTCCAAGTGGGGCCGTACTACACGAACACGCGCGAAGGGCTGCGCCTCGCGCAACGAATTCTTTCGCGGCAGAAAAAAGACATGCGGCAGATCGTGATGATCACAGACGGCAAGCCATCGGCGCTTACCCTGGAGGACGGCAGGATTTACAAGAATGCCTACGGCCTCGATCCGTTGGTGGTCACGCAGACGCTCGAGGAAGTGGCGAAGTGCAAGCGCGCCGGGATTTTGATCAATACCTTCATGCTGTCGAGCGACTACAGTCTGGTCCACTTCGTGCAGAAGATCACCGAGCTTTGCCGCGGCAAAGCCTACTTCACGACGCCTTACACGCTGGGGCAGTACCTGCTGATGGATTACGTCCGCAAGAAGACCCGCAATATCCACTAATTGCTCCGAGTGGCCTGCCGTGAACTGCCTTTCGCGTCCGTCGGGCGCACGTCTATTGCTGTGTTGATGTTGCGTCTTGCGCCGCTCGCATCCCCGTCTGCGCGGGGGGCATCTAACTTTATAGAGTAGACTGAGTTGCGATGAGCCTTAAACGCTCTGTTCAACAACTTTTCGGAGGCAAACGGATGGCTGCATTGACGCCCGGAACGCCAGCTCCGGCGATTTCATTGAAGGATTCCACGGGCAAGAGCACGACGCTGGCTGAGCAGTTGCAGAAGGGCCCGGTACTCGCTGCTTTCTTCAAGGTTGGCTGCCCCACGTGCCAGTTCACGGCACCGTTTCTCGAGCGCTTGCACGAGATGTACGCAGGGTCGGGGTTTACGTTGCTCGGCGTGTCACAGAATGAGGCGAAAAACACGCGCGAGTTCATGAGCGAATTCGGAATCAAATTTCCGGTGCTGATCGACGACCCGGGCTACCCGGCTTCGAACCAGTACGGTCTCACGAATGTGCCCACTGTGTTTTTGATCGCGCCGGACGGCAAGATTCAAGTGAGTGCCGTAGGCTTCTCGAAGCCGGACTTGGAAGCCATAGCCGCCGCTGCTGCGCGCGCCACCGGCAAAGCCGCGACGCCTCTATTCAAACCTGGAGAAGTGATTCCGGACTACAAGCCCGGTTGAGGCTCGAAGAATTAGGCCCCGTGCGGGTCTGCAATCGAGCCTGATGAAGTCGCTCTCAAACTAGATTTCGTCGTCCGCTAACTGCTTCTTGTGCTTGGGCGGCCTTTTCCGTTTGTCGGAGATAATCCGCTCGGCGGGAGGCGGGCCAATTCCCAGCCGCGCGCGCCTGCGCACTTCCCTTTCAAGTCGAAACGTAGATTTCTTCTTTCGGGACATCGCTGCAACTAAGAATACACTCAGAAAGTGAACCCAAGCTGCAAATAGAAGAGGCGGCTCGCGCCGTTCGACGCGAACGCTCCCCCTGCCAGCGCGGTCGACTCGCCAAACACCGGAGAATTCACGTACGGATTGGGCGGCGTCGGCACGATCAGCACGCCGTTTGGCTGAGCCGGGTTCAAGTAGTTCGTGATGTTGCGAGCGTTCACGCTGAGCGTAAGGTTGTAGCGGTGGGGCGTTCCTCCTCCACCGCCCATTCCACCCATGCCGCCGCCAAACGGACCACCCGGTCCCCTTCCGCCGCCCGGCCCACCTGGCCCGTGATCGTGTCCTCCTCCGCCTCCGCCTGCCGTCCCGGGCCCTTCGGCCACTTTTCCGAAGCCAAACGCCTTACTCAGCCGCAGGTTCAAACTGAAGTGACCCGGACCCGTGAAATCGTTCACCGGAATGATGGTTTCGCCAGCGCCAAGACTAGCGAGGTTCGTATCGAACGTGCCGAGCGCTGTACTTACCACGTAGGGGCTCGAATTCTGCGAACTTGCGAACGCCGGCCGCTGGTTCGTAATCGTCGAACCAAGGAAATCCTGGGTCAGAACCACGTTATACGGAGCGCCCGAGCTCGCAATCATGAACGGACTCAGGCGAAAACCGTGGGGCAGGCCCACCGTACCGCCGACGAACACTCGGTTGCGCACATCAAACGACGCGCGTCCGTAATCCGCGAGCGGATTGTAAGCGCTGAGAGTGCCTCCCGGCTCGCCCTGCTGCGAGATGAACCCGCTGCCGCCGGACACGTCACTGTTTGCATAGCCCAGCGTGTAGTAGCCGAAGAGAGTAAGTTTGGCGCCCGCACGGACGTTGAGATTCACGATTAATTGGTTTTGCTTGAAAATCCCTTCCGACGAGTATTGAAAAATGCTTTCGGCAATCCCGTTCGGATAGACGGGACTGGTCCGGAAGGTTCCCACCTCAGGCGTGTTGATGTTGTTTGTGAACAACTGGTGGACCCCTCGCGAATTCATGTAGCTGACCGAGAGATTCGTCACCTTGTTGATCTGCCTCTCCAGGCTGATGGCGGTCTGCATCGTCACCGGCGCGTGAAGATTCGGCGCGATCTGATAAATCGTCGGGATCGAGGTTGCTCCGGCGGGCGGGCTGGTCAGCGACTGATTGGGATAGAAAAACGCCGCCGAGTAGAGAACGTAAGACTGCTGAGTGACGCCGTTCAGGCGTTCGGCCTGGAGAATTTGGCCGCTCTGGAACCGGTCGTAGAACATTCCCCACCCTGCGCGAATCACCGTCTTCGCCGGATTCTTTCCGCGCGCCAAACCCCACGCAATCGCCACGCGAGGCGCCCAGTCGGCGCGATCGTAGATATGGTTCTGCGTTTCGAGACGCAACCCGCCGCTGAGAGTGATGTTGGGGCGCACGCGATAATCGTCTTGCACGTACAGGCCCGCGTCGAACACTGAGACGTAGGAAGTAGGAATCCCCGTCGTGAACGAAAATTGGTATGCCTGGCCGCCCATCGCCGTGCCTGTGGCGCCTGACGGGATGGCAGCCAGCGTCGCTTGATACGCCGCTGCAGAGCTGAACAGATAGGTGTTATTGAACCCTGACTGAGAACTGTTCGTATCCGTCAGGTCGCGAAGCCGCGCTCCAAACTTGATCATGTGCTTCCCGTGCACGATCGACGTGTAGTTCTGCAGTTCGTAGTGGCTCTCGGTATCGTTGCTCGTTCCCTGGCTGTTTCCGCCCCCGGTAAAGTATCCCGCCACATTCACGGTCGGAAGCAGGCTCTGCGGAGTCTGGCCGGTTACGTCGCGGTTGAATTGGAATCTCGTTTCATTCACCACGCTCGAACCGATGATTTGCGTATCGCTTGCCTGCACCGTTTGCTCGCTTTCGAGCGAATTGTACGCGAGGGTCGGAAGGGTAAGCGCGCCGATTCCATCGTTCTGGTCGTTGTTACGCCAATACTGATAGCGTACCGTCAGGGTGTTGTTCTTTGACACCTGATAATCGAGGCGCGGCCCGATATTCGTGCGCGTCCTGTCGTTGGGCACGGCTTGCGTCAGACTCCCCTTCGTGAAGTCCGGCGGAACACTGGCATCGATGACAGACAGATCATTGATATTCCGGCGTTGAGCGCTGAAGAACAACGAAGCCTTCTTGCTCAGTGGCCCCCCGACGTTCCCGTTGTACATCGTCGAATCGTAGCCGGGCTCGTCTGCGGTGCCCAGAAACGGGTTCCGCGAATTGAAAGCGGAATCGTTTCCCTGCACTTCCACTTCGCCGTGCCAATTGTCGGTTCCTGGCTTTGTGAAAATCTCGATGCGGCCGTAGCCGAGCTTGTCGTATTCCGAGGAAAACGGGTTCTGATTGATCCGGATTTCGCGAATCGAAGACTTAGGCGGAAGCTGCCCGGCGGTGAAGCCGTCGATGTACATCTGGCCGCCATTTGGTCCGGCGGAAGGCCCGGCAAGGGCCGTCAAGTCATTCTGCAATTCATCAGGATCGTCGGAAAGCGCGTCGAGTTCCTTTCCTGAGATCACCACGGCGCCCGCGTTATTTTCGGGCGCGACATCCACCGTCGCCGCCTGGTCTGAGACGACAATCTTCTGCTGCTGAACTTCGATGGCCAGTGAAATGTCCAGGGTTTGAACCTGGCCGTCGGCGATCGCGACATCGTCCTTCTCATACGGCGCAAAGCCTTTCGCGACGGCCTGGACCTTGTATTTGCCTGCGGCCAATCCCTTCACTATGTAGAGGCCCTCGTGGCTTGGCGTGGCTGTTAGCGTTTCGCCGCCCGGCGTGGTGACAAGAATCGTGGCGTCCGCCACAGATGCTCCCGACGGATCCTTCACCTGCCCTCTAAGGATCGCCGTTCCGGTCTGCGCAAACGATCCCGATGCGAACACGAGCATGCACAAGAAAATAAGTACAGTACGAGTGAGTTTCCTTAAAGCCGGGGATCTCAATTCGATTCTCCTGAAAATGGAATGATAATAACCACCGGATGAACAGTCACTGCGGCGAACCACCACCCGCGTCGTCCCCGCCGCCACCGCCGGCGCCTAGACTCCAGGGCGAGAGGGTCATCATCTGCCCGCCGGGAGACGCTTGCAGAATCGGTTCAACGCCCGCGAGAAGCGTAATGGCCGTCACCGCGCCGGAGTCGCTTCCTTCGGTGGACACAATCATCACCGCGTCACCCTTCTGCAGGTCCGAAAGACCAGCGGGAGGCATGCGGCTTAGTATCTGCTGAAAATCGGGCGCACCGCCCGTGCGATTTGCTCCCATACCACCGGGGCGTGACTGCCCACCGGGAGCGGCGCCATTCTGCGAGACTGGTTGCTGTCCGGCAGCAGCGCCGTTCGAACCTGCACCGTTCGAACCGCCGCCTTTCAACCGCATCGCAATCATTTGCGCCATCTGCTGAGGAAGCTTCCGCACCTGCGAATCAGCCGTAATCTTCACCATGATGCTCTTCTTCGACAGCAGATCGTTCACAGTAACCGTATTCGCCGCAGTATCCAGGGACGTGATCGTCCCCGCAATATTGCGGAACACACCGGAGACAATCTCCTCGGCGGCAAACTCCGTACCGTCGGCATTCTTATTTCCGCGCGCTCGAAGCTGGTCACCGGACTTCACCTGATCGAGGGCGCTCGGCTTCGCATCATCGAATTTCACTGAGTCAGGAGCATACCGCCGGAAAACGGTTGTGGAGGTCGTGTGAATCGCTACCGATTTCTTGGTGCTCCCCGCGCCGGTCGTGATCGTGATCGTGCCGCTCGACGGTTCCACCGCGCTCACCAGTCCACCAATCCCGCGCTTCTGCCAGTCCTGACGCTCTTGTTCCTGCTTCGCCGCAAGATCGGACTGCTTCATCGCAATCACGACTGAGGCTGCGATCGTCTTGCCGTCATCGGACGCCTTGCCGCGAACCAGTATCCGGTCGCCCACTTGCAAATCCTGAACGTGAATTACAGTCGCGCCTTTCAAGTCGGTTTGACCTGGGGCCGTGCGAACCATGCGAGCTCCATCATCGACTTGCACGGTTATGCTCACGCCTGCATCCGTGGTCAGTGTAATCACGCTGCCCGATATGCTTTTGATTGTTCCGAGCTGTTTCGCGCTCGCGGCTTGCGCAGGTGCCGCCTGAGCCTGACTCGATGTGGCAGAAGAGTTGGCAGATAGCGCCGGCATGGCGTCAACCCGGCTCGCGCCTATAGTCAGCCAGCTGGCAGTCAGAAATAGGGCCGCTGCCCCCATCAAGAGAACGGGCCGCCCAAGCCTCTGCCAGCGACTCCCGCAGCCGTGCGCGCACACTGAGGTCTTAGCGTCCATCAGTTTCTTAGACGTAGAGAGGTATAGAAGGCGTTTCCTCGAATTTGTCGAACCTCGGCCGGCGCATCATTGACGAGTCGCCTCGCAACACGGCTTACAGCGGGGGGACCTCATTCTTTACAGCCATCACCTGATTGTCGATCGCCAAGCCACCCCTTACCTTCAACGCAAGGAGCCAGAGCCATGGTCAGCACCAAAGTCTTGGGTTGCATCGCTGGGTTGGTTGGCCTGGTATTGGGCGCGGGCACCACCGTCGCTTTGCTCGGGCCGTCCCAGGGCGAACTACAACAGCCGAGCGGTGCATCCGCAGCTCAGCATTCTTCGGCCGCGCCGATCTCCGATGCCGACTTTGCCAGAGACGCCGCCGAGGGAGGCATGGCGGAGGTAAAGCTGGGTCAACTGGCAAACGACAAAGGCCACAGCATAACCGTCAAAGACTTCGGAAAGCGCATGGTTAACGACCACAATGCAGCGGGCAACGAGCTGAGTAGTATCGCAACTCGTGAAAAGCTCTCGCTTCCCGCCGATCTAAGCAAGCGCGACCAAGCCCTATACAACCAGCTTTCGAAGATGACCGGCACCGCGTTCGATCGTGCCTACGCCCGTTTGATGGTTCGAGACCACGCAAACGACGTCTCCGAATTCGGCACGGAAGCATCCAACGGTAGAGATCAAAATCTGAAGGACTTTGCGCAGAGGACTCTGCCAACCCTCGAAGAACACCTGAAGCTGGCGCGTGAAATGTTGCGCACCGTCTCCGGCGCTTCCAGCGCCAGTGGGCAATCCGGGTTATCTCGATAGTTTTCCTCGCGTCGTCCTCCGAGCCAGAGACCTGCCGGTCAGGCTCAGTTGGCCCGGCCGGGCGTTCTTTCGTTTCATTGCGGACTGGTTGTACAATCCGGCTTGTAGCCTAGGCGACGCACCGTGCACCCTCTCGAGCTTCGGCCTATCCAGAAGTGGCTGCTTCAAAAGCTGGGCGACCGCGTTGCGCCCGCGCGTATCCGCCTCCAACTTGCCACCGATGGAGAGGCTGGCTACACGGGAGACGCGCCTATCGCCACCGTTTTAATCCGTGACGCTCGCACTCTCGCGCAGTTAATCCTCAATCTGGAAATTGAGTTCGGCGAAGCATATGCCGAAGGGCGGATCGAAGTGGAAGGGGATCTGACGGCACTCGTTGAAGCCGCCTTTCGAGCGATTCCCAGGAATCGCCTGGACACGCGCTACTCGAATTTGGCTTCGCGGTGGCTTCAGTGGACCCAGGAGAACACCCTCCACGGTTCGCGCCAAAATATTCACCGGCATTACGATCTCAACGTCGACTTCTACAGGCTCTGGCTCGATTCTCGCCTGGTCTACACCTGCGCTTATTTCGCCAATCGCTCGATGACGCTCGAAGAAGCGCAACTCGCAAAAATGGACTACGTGTGCCGCAAGATTCAGTTGCGGCCCGGCGAGACGGTGGTCGAAGCGGGCTGTGGTTGGGGCGCGCTCGCTCTGCACATGGCGCGGCACTGCGGCGTCAGCGTGAAGGCGTTCAACATTTCAGCGGAGCAGATCGCTTTTGCGCGCCAGCAGGCCAAGCTGGCCGGTCTGGGTGACCGCGTAGAATTCATTCAGGACGACTACCGGAACATTTCGGGACAATACGACGCGTTCGTATCCGTGGGTATGCTCGAACATGTTGGCAAAGAGCACCATGATGAGATGACGCGCGTCATCGGGCGCTCGATAAAAAAATCATCGCGCGGACTCCTCCACTTCATAGGCAGAAACCGGCCGCAGCAGCTCAACGCGTGGATTCGCAAGCGGATTTTCCCGGGCGGCTATCCGCCCACGCTTCGCGAGGCGGTGGGTCTCATGGAACCGCTCGATCTTTCCGTCCTCGACGTCGAAAACCTTCGCATGCACTACGCGTGGACGCTGCAACACTGGCTCGCTCGGTTCGAACAATCCACCGATCGCGTCGAGGAAATGTTCGGCCGGGAATTCGTCAGGCAATGGCGGCTGTATCTCGCGGGCTCGATTGCGGGGTTCCGGGCCGGGTCGATGCAGCTCTTTCAACTCGTATTTGCGGGATCCGAGTGCCGGTCGATTCCCTCCACCAGACACCATCTCTATGGAAAACAGCGCTCCCGCGACAAGGACGACGAGGAATTGAAATGGATGCATGCGACGCCCTGATCGTCGGCGGCGGTCCCGCCGGTTCCTCTTGCGCGTGGGCCCTTTCTCGCGCGGGCATCGACGTCGCGATTCTCGATAAAAGCACCTTTCCCCGCGACAAAGTCTGCGGTGGCTGGATCACTCCCCAGGTCATCGATGCGCTCGACGTAGATATCCTGGATTATTCCCGCGCCCGCACCCTTCAGCCGATTACCGGCTTCAAAACAGGCTGTATGGGCAGCCGCGAAACCGAAACCGACTACGCTCGCCCGGTCAGCTATGGGATTCGGCGCGTGGAATTTGACGATTATTTGCTCCGGCGTTCGGGCGCGCGTTTATTTGAAGGCGAGCCCATTCGTACGATCGAGAGAAATGGCATCTCGTGGCTGGTCAACGGCCATATTCGAGCCCGCGTGCTCGTCGGGGCGGGAGGGCACTTCTGCCCCATCGCGCGCCATCTCAATCCGGGAATGAGGGACGGCGAGGTCGTAGCCGCGCAGGAAGCTGAATTCGAAATGGCGCCGTCTCAGCAGAAAATGTGCGCGATTCGCGGGGAGATTCCCGAGCTTTATTTTTGTCACGACCTGCGCGGCTATGGGTGGTGCTTCCGCAAGGGAAATTATCTCAATATCGGGCTGGGGCGTCTCGACTCGCACCGGCTAGGCGCTCACGTCGCTGCCTTTGTCGACTTCCTCGCGCGAACGCGAAAGGTCACGTTCGACCTGCCGTCGAAACTCTTGGGGCATGCCTATCTGCTTTACGGCAGGGCGAAACGCAACGTGATCGGTGACGGCGTCATGCTGATCGGGGACGCAGCCGGGATGGCTTACACGCAGAGCGGCGAGGGAATTCGCCCCGCAATTGAGTCGGGATTGCTCGCCGCCCAAGTCCTTGTTGAGACAGACGGAAAATACACCGCCGATCGACTCTCGCTCTATCGCGATCGTTTGGCGGAGCGATTCGGGAATCAGCAGGAGTGGTCCTCTCAAATCGGCAGCAAACTTCCCCCGCGGCTCATGAGTTCGCTTGGCCGCCTTCTCCTCGCGACGCCGTGGTTCTCGCGGCGCGTTGTTGTCGAGAAGTGGTTCCTGCACTCAAACGATCCCGCTCTGGCCGTCCAACCAGAAGCAGTCCCCGCGTCCTAGCCTCTCGGATAGCGCCATCGCTTCGCAATCATCTTGCGTTGAACGCCTCTAACGGTATGATTCCGCCGGAGCTTCTTCTGACGACTTTGAGCGGCAAGTACGATGCGATTGTGATCGGGTCCGGCCCGAACGGTCTGGCGGCTGCGATCACGATGGCTCAGGCGGGCCGCTCGGTGCTGCTCGTCGAGGGCCAGCAAACTATTGGTGGCGCCACGCGTTCCGAAGAGATCACGCTGCCCGGCTTCGTCCATGACGTCTGCTCCGCCGTCCATCCGATGGGCGTCGTATCCCCTTTCTTTCGCACGCTGCCGCTGCAGCAGCACGGCCTCGAATGGGTTCATCCCAGCGCCCCCCTGGCGCATCCGCTGGACGACGGCTCCGCCGTTGTGGTCGAGCGCTCGGTGGAGGACACCGCGCAAAACCTCGGCGCGGATGCCGGCCAATACACGAAGATTTTCGGTGGACTCGTTTCGCAATGGCCGAAGCTCGAGTCATTTCTTCTTGGGCCATTGGGGTTCCCTCGCCATCCCCTGATCGCGGCGCTATTCGGATTGAGAGGAATGCGTTCCGCATCCACCGTCGCGCGGAGCCTCTTCCACGGCGAAAGGGCGCGCGCGCTTTTCGCCGGCCATGCCGCTCACTCGATGCTGCCGCTCGAACGCGTGCCCAGCGCCGCTTTCGGCTTTGTGCTTGGAATCACGGCCCACGTGGTGGGGTGGCCTTTCGCTCGCGGCGGCTCGCAAAACATCGCCAACGCGCTCGCATCCTATTTTCGATCGCTGGGCGGGACAGTTGTCACAGGACAGTCAGTCCAATCGCTCGACGAACTCCCCGCCGCACGCACCGTTCTCTGCGACGTCACACCTCGCCAGCTCCTTAGCATGAGCCAAGCGCGCCTGCCGCAGAGCTTCCAGCACAGTCTCGAACGCTATCGATACGGCCCTGGTGTTTGCAAGCTCGACTGGGCGCTCGATGCACCAATTCCCTGGACGGCGAAAGAGTGCGGCCGCGCGGGCACGGTCCACATAGGCGGCACTCTCGAGGAAATCGCCGAGTCCGAGCGCGCTCCCTGGCAGGGCGAGCACGCACAGCGCCCGTTCGTTTTGCTCACTCAGCCCACCCTCTTCGACCCAGCCCGCGCGCCTGCTGGCAAGCATATCGCCTGGGCTTACTGCCACGTTCCCAACGGGTCGAACTTCGACATGACCGACCGCATCGAATCGCAAGTAGAAAGGTTTGCGCCCGGTTTTCGGCAACTGATCCGGAAGCGCAGCGTCATGCTTTGCGCCAACCTCGAGTCGCACAATCCCAATCTGGTCGGCGG
>Ga0073928_10007354_pt1 | contig 14333 bp, 5 predicted proteins | sample PaiPotPPA55metaG_FD_76969 | JGI IMG/M metagenome (GOLD analysis project Ga0073928, IMG submission 76969) | Iron sulfur acid spring bacterial and archeal communities from Banff, Canada, to study Microbial Dark Matter (Phase II) - Paint Pots PPA... ... | reverse complement strand
CAATCCCTGCACGCCGGACTGAACTCCGCCGACCTGGTCTACGTCATCCAAGTCGAAGGAGGACTGAGCCGTTACCTGGCCGTCTTCGACAGCAGTGACATCCCGCACAGCATCGGCCCGGTCCGCAGCGCCCGACAGACCGACATTCCGCTGCTGGCCCCCTACGGCCGCGTCGGACTCGCCTACTCCGGGGCGATCACGGGACTGCTGAAATATCTGGGAAGAGCCAACCTGCAGAACATAACCCCGGCCGACGCCGCTCAACTGTTCAACAACGGCGGCAACGACCCCACCTTCATCAGCCCCGCCACCATCTTCCGCACCTATCCGCAACTGGCACCGGCGACCGATGTCGGATTCCGCTTCGGTCCGCAGCCGGCCGGCGGAAAGCCGGCCAAATCCGTGTCGGCGTCGATGCCGAGCGCCTCGTTCACATTCACCGCGTCTGGAGCTAGGTGGCTGGTGTCCTGTGACGGTTCCCCGGCGATGACCGTCGATCAGGGCCGTGCATTCGCAGACAACGTGATAATCCAGCACGTCAACGTCGTGCATGGCCAGTTCACCGACCACAACGCCGCGGAACCCGCCAACGAAGTCTTTTCGGAGACCACCGGCCACGGCACCGCCGAGTTCTACCGGGACGGGAACGTCTGGCACGGGCAATGGTCCAAGCCCGCCGACAACTCCCCCACGTCCTACACCGTCAACGGCGCCCCGATGCAACTGACGCCCGGCCGCACTTGGATAGTCCTGCTCGGGACCGGCTACGTGGGTTAGCACCACCTGAACGCGGCCGGAAAGGGGAGAGCCCGTGGGCGCCGTGCCAGGCGTCCACGGGCTCTCGGATGCCCGGCGTGGCCCCGTAGTCGGGAACCGATTACTTGATCAGCCCTCGACGATGCTTACTTCGGGCTGGAACGCGCGGTCGAATCCGACCTCGCGGCGCGGCCCGGCCAGGCGTGCGGCGAGCCGCGCGCGGATGTCCCGGCTGGAGGCGCCGACCCACAGCTCCACCTCGCCCGGCTCGACGATCCGCCGCCCGGCCCGGCCTGTGTACGAGGTCGCGTCAGCCGGCAGGTCGATGACCACCGTGCGCGTCGTCCCCGGCGCCAGATCGACCCGCGGCGCGGCGATCAGCTGCTGTACGGGCCGCGCCACCTCGGCCTGCGGGTCGTGCAGATAGACCTGAACCACCTCGCTGGTGGCCGACGTGCCGTCGTTGCGCAGCGTCACGGCAAGCCGCAGCGTGCCGTCCGTCGGCCACGCCCCGCCCGCCGGAAGCACGGTGTCCGTCCACACCGCCGGGTTGTATGACAGGCCGTGGCCGAAGGGGTAGAGGGACGTCGGGTCCACGGTGCTCACGTCGCTGCGCAGGCCCAGCGTGGCCGCGAGGTATGTCGAGGGCTGATTCGCGCCCTCCGCCGGGAAGCCCACCGGCAGTCGCCCGGCCGGGTCCAGCCGCCCGGACAGCACATCCGCCAGCGCGTTCGCCCCTTCTTCGCCCGGCAGGAAGCCGCAGACCACGGCCGCGAGGCGGTCGGCGTACCGGGACAGTTCATAGGGGCGGCCCACCAGCAATACCAGGACGACGGGTGTCCCGGTGGCCAGCAGCGCCTCGAGGAGCTCACCCTGCCGCCCGGGCAGGCGCAGGTCGGAGGCGTCACAGCCCTCTCCGGAGGTCCCGTTGCCGAACAGGCCGGAGACATCGCCGAGCACTGCGACGCATACCTCCGCCTCGCGTGCCGCCGCGACCGCCTCGGCGATCTGCCGATCGCCCAGCTCCCGTAGCGCCTGGTCGTCCACGACGCCGGCCGGCGACCCGCCTTCGGCCGCCGCGCGCTCGGCCCGCAGCCGCACGGAGCTCTCGGTGTCCGGTATCGGGCAGCCCTGCGAGTACGTGATCTGGTATCCGGCCGGATCGGCCTGCAGCGCCTCAAGGACTGTGCGCGCCTCGATGCCGAGCGCGATATCCGGGTGGTGCACGCCGATGTGCCGGGGGAAGGAGTAGCAACCGAAAGCGGCGTCCGCGACGTGCGCGCGCGGGCCGACAACTGCCAGTCGCTTGCCCGGGGCCAGCGGCAGCGCGCCTTCCTCGTTGCGCAGCAGGACTATCGCGCGCCGTGCCAAGCGCGCGGCCAGCGCCCGGGACTTGTCGTCGTCGAGCCGCTGGTCGAGCTCGGAGAGGATCGGGGGTTCGGGCGACCAGTCCGCGTCGAGCAGACCGAGCTCGCACTTCTGGATCAGCACCCGCTCCAGCGCCTGGTCCACCAGCGCCATGTCCGCCTCGCCCGCCTCCAACGCCGCGATCAGCGGCGCGCTGAAGCAGTCGGGTGTCGGCAGTTCGACGTCGATGCCCGCGGCCAGAGCCTGCACTGCGGCCTGCCCCTTCGAGCCCGCCGTGCGGTGCAGACGGTGCAGGAAGACCACGGAGAAGTAGTCCGACACCACCGTCCCGGTGAAGCCGTACGTCCCGCGCAGCAGGTCGGTCAGCATCGCCGGGTCGGCAGCCACCGGCAACCCGTCATTGTCAGAATACGAGTTCATCACCGAGCGGGCCCCGGCGTGCAGCGCCATCTCGAACGGGGGCAGGATCACGTCCGCCAGCTCCCGCGGTCCGATCGACACGGGGGCGAGGTTGCGCCCCGCGCGCGAGGAGCTGTAGCCGGCGAAGTGCTTCAGGGTCGCGATGACGCCCGTCGACTCGAGGCCCTGGACGTACGCCGCGCCGAGCGTGCCGACGAGATAAGGGTCCTCCGCGATGGTCTCCTCGATCCGGCCCCAGCGCAGGTCCCGCGCGACGTCCAGCACCGGGGCCAGCCCCTGGTGCATGCCAAGCCGCCGCATGGTCGTGCCTATCTGCTCGCCGACCTGGCGCACGAGCTCCGGGTCGAAACTCGCGCCCCAGCACAGCGGCGAGGGGTAGATCGTGGCCTGCCAGGCGCCGAGGCCGGTCAGGCACTCCTCGTGTACCAGCGCCGGGATCCCAACGCCCGCACCGATGAGCTCCCGCTGACTGTTGGCCACCGCGCGCGCCCCGGCCACCGGGTCCACCGGCGCGGTGCCGAAGGGGCGGGTGAGCTGCCCGATGCCGTCGCGCAGCACTTCGGACCACTCGGTAGGAGGCAGTTCCGAAGAATGCTGGAATGGCGCGACCTGCCCTGAGGTGGCGTCGGCGCCGACCCAGATCCCGCACAACTGCGCCACCTTCTCCCGCACCGACATGCGCGGTATGAGGTCCTTGACCCGGTCGGCGGGTGCGGCGGCCGAGTCGCGCCACAGGTCGGCGAGGGCGGTCTTCTCTGTAGCCATTGTTGCGGCGTCCTTAATCGGGAGGCGTGGCTTCCCGTCCGGGGGCGGAGCCGGGCGCCCGGGTGGCCCGGGCACCCGCGACCAGTGCGGCGCGACGCCGCTGGTCGGGGTTGAAGCGAAGGCGGGATCCGGGCACGGCGGTGCCGCCCGAGCGCCGTGGCCCCCGGGACGCACCACCGCGTCCGGTGGTCAGGTTGAAATTTTCAGAGCGGGGGTCACACCGGGGCGGTCGACCCGCGCACGACCAGATCCGTGGCCAGGGTGAGGTGCGTGTGCTCCACGGGCTGCTCGCGGATCAGCCGGATCAGCATCTCCACCGCGCGCTCGCCCATCGTGCGGATGGGCTGGTTGACGGTGGTCAGCGGCGGATTGCACAGCGCCGACTCGGGGATGTTGTCGAAACCGACGACTGACAGGTCCTGCGGCACCCGCAGTCCGAGGGACAGTGCGACCTCTATCGTCGCGATCGCCGTGACGTCGTTGGCGGCGAACACCGCGGTCGGGCGCCGCGGACCGGTCAGCAGTTCGTGTGCTGCGAGCATCGACAACTCCGCGTCGTAGCCGCCGACGCGTACCAGCGAGTCGGTGAAGGGCACGCCTGCCGCCGCCAGGGCCTCGCGATAGCCCTGCTCGCGCAGGTTCGCGGACTCGAGGTCCGCGCGGCCGGCCAACAGCGCGATCCGCCGGTGCCCGAGGCTCAGCAGGTGCTCGGTCGCCAGGCGCGCGCCGCGCAGGTTGTCCGCGTCCACCGTCGGGAATTTCGAGGAGCCGGTATGCGGATCGACCGCGACGACGGGCGCGCCGTATTGCACCTCCACGACCGTGGGAGTCACCAGCACCGCGCCGTCCACCAGCGTGCCGCTGAGCCGTGACAGGTACCGCCGTTCCCAGCCCACGATGTCGCCGGGGCGACCGCCCGCGCTGTAAACGACCAGCTCGAAGCCGCTGCCGCGGATCGCGTCCGCCGCGCCCTTGAGCAGCTCGGTGCTGAACGGCTCGAGGTCCGCGACCAGGATGCCGATCACGTTCGTGCGGTGGTTGCGCAGACTCTGCGCGACCAGGCTCGCCTCATAGCCGAGCTCGCTGATGACGGACTGCACGCGGGCCATGGTGTCCGCGGCCACGCCGTAGCGCTGGTTGATGACCTTGGACACGGTGGCGACCGAGACGCCGGCCTGTTCGGCGACGTCGCGGATGGTGACTCGGGCTCTGGGCTGCTGCACGCCGCCACCATAGCGTTAGAAAACGTTATCGACAACGATTGACAAGCCGGAAACCTACGCGCAAACTCATCGCCAGCCCCCGCTGCCCTCCGGGGGGCCCGGGTGTGCCAATGACGACGGATCAGGGAGTTTCCACGATGACGAGGAAAACGCGCAGCGCGACAGCTGTCGCGATCGGCTTGGGCATCACACTTGCCGCGAGCGGATGCGCAGGCGGCAGCAGCGGCAGCAGCGGTTCGGCCGGCGGCAAGGTCACGGTGACATTCTGGGAGAACGCGACGAACGGCCCGGACGGCTTGAACTACTTCAAGTCCGCCGCGCAGCAGTTCGAAGCCTTGCACCCGAACGTCACGATCCAGTACCAGACGATCCAGAACGAAGACTTCGACGGCAAGCTGCAGACCGTCCTGAACGCGAACTCGGCGCCGGACATCTTCCTGCAGCGCGGCGGCGGCAAGATGCAGGCCGAGGTCACCGCGGGCCAGTTGCAGGCGCTGAACCTGACCGCCACGGACAAGACGAACGTCGGCGCCGGGGCGTTGACCAGCGAGACGGTCGACGGACAGGTCTACGCGGTGCCGTTCGACACCCAACCCGAAGGCATCTACTACAGCAAGAACCTGTTCCAGCAGGCCGGGATCACCTCGACGCCGACGACGATCACCGACCTCGAGGCCGATGTCGCGAAGCTGAGGGCGATCAACGTCGCGCCGATCGCGGTCGGCGCCAAGGACGCCTGGCCGGCCGCGCACTGGTACTACAACTTCGCTCTGCGCGAGTGCAGCCAGGCCGCCATGACAGCCACGGCCACCTCACTGAAGTTCACCGACCCGTGCTGGACCAAGGCCGGCGACGACCTGTCCGCGTTCCTGAAGGTCAGCCCGTTCCAGAACGGCTTCCTGACGACCGCCGCGCAGCAGGGCGCCGGATCCTCGGCGGGCATGCTCGCCAACCACAAGGCGGCGATGGAGCTGATGGGCAGCTGGGACCCGGGAGTGATCAGCAGCCTGACCCCGAACCAGCAGCCGCTGCCCGACCTGGGCTGGTTCCCCTTCCCCGCCGTGTCCGGCGGCCAGGGCGACCCGAGCGCGATCATGGGTGGCAACGACGCGTACTCGCTGTCCGCGAACGTGCCGAAGGAAGCCCTTGAGTTCCTCGAGTTCCTGGTGACCAAGGACCAGCAGGTGGCCTATGCCAAGGCCTTCCAGTCGATCCCGGTGAACCAGGCCGCGCAGTCGGTCATCACCCAGCCCTACAACGTCTCGGCGCTGCAGGCCGCCAACAAGGCCGGCTATTCCATGCTCTACCTGGACACCCAGTTCGGCCAGAACGTGGGCAACGCCCTGAACTCCGGCGTGGTGAACCTGATGGCCGGCACCGGCAGCGTCGCCGGCATCGTCGCGGCCGCCAACGAAGCCGCTGCGAAGGGCTGAGTACTTAGATCATGAGCGACACCCTGGGTACTGACACTGCCACCGGGCGCCAGTCGCAGGGCACGCACCGAACCGGGGACTCGGGCTCGCCCGCGTCCCCGGCTTCGCCGCGAGCGGCCGCGCGCCGTCGCGGCCGTGCCAGAATGCGGCTCGAGATCGCGCTGCTGTCCGGACCGGCGATCATCATGTTCCTGGCTTTCGTGATCTTCCCGGTCGCGGTCGCCGCGTACTACGGCTTCTACCAGTGGCACGGCTACGGCCCGGCCACCGACTGGGTCGGCCTGAACAACTACAAGCTGATCTTCACCGACCCCGCGTTCCAGCAGGTCCTGTGGCACAACCTGCTGATCGTGCTGCTCTCCCTGGCGATCCAGGGCCCGCTGGCGGTCTTCCTCGCGGTCCTGCTCAACCGGAAGATCCGCGGCCGCGCGGTCATCCGCCTGCTGATCTTCGTGCCCTACGTCATCTCCGAGGTCATCGTCGGCACCGGCTGGAGCCTGATGCTCCAGGGCAACGGCGCAGTCAACGACCTGCTGGCGCACATCGGCCTCAGGTCCCTGCAGCAGGACTGGCTGGCCGACCCGCACCTGGCCCTGTGGACGCTGATGGCCATCATCTCGTGGAAGTACATCGGCTTCGCGGTGCTCCTGATGCTCGCCGGCCTGCAGTCGATCCCCGACGAGATCTACGAGGCCGCCTCGATCGACGGCGCCACCTTCTGGCAGATGCAGCGGCGTATCACCCTGCCCCTGCTCGGGCCGACGATCCGCATCTGGGGCTTCCTGTCGATCATCGGCTCACTGCAGCTGTTCGACCTCGTCTACATCATCTGGGGCCAGTACGTCTCGGGCACCGCGGGCACGTCGACCATGGCGATCTACATGGTCGCCCAGGGCCGCGACGCGGGCAACTACGGCTACGGCAGCGCCGTCGCGGTCGTGATGTTCCTCATCTCGCTCGTCGTCGCCCTGATCTACCAGCGCTTCGTCCTGCGCCGCGACCTGCGCGGCGCCGTCACCGAAGGAGCCATCTGATGAGCGCGACGACCGCCCCGTGGTCCTCCCGGCGTCGCGAGCGTCGTGGTAAGCAGGAGAAGTGGGGCAGCCCTGCCACCTACTTCATCGCGCTGCTGTTCGTCGCGGTCTGCATCGCACCGGTGCTCTACATCGTGCTCGGCGGATTCCGGACCAACTCGCAGATCACCACGAGCCCGGCCGGGCTGCCGCACCCCTGGGTGATCAGCAACTACACCGGCATCCTGGAATCGTCGACGTTCTGGGGCGAATTCGCGAACTCCGTCATCGTCGCGCTCGCGAGCAGCCTCGGCATCGTCGTGCTCGGCCTGATGGTCAGCTTCGTGATCGCGCGTTACGACTTCAAGCTCAAAGGCGCGATGTACTCCCTGTTCGCCGCCGGCCTGATGTTCCCGCTGGTCATCGCGATCACCCCGCTCTACATCGTCATCAAGGACCTCGGCCTGATCGACAACCTCGGCGGCGTGATCATCCCGGAGATCGCCTTCGGACTGCCGACGACCGTCATCATCCTGGTGCCCTTCCTCCGGGCGATCCCCAAGGAGATCGAGGAGGCAGCCGCGCTCGACGGCACCAGCCGACTCGGATTCTTCGCCCGCATGGTGATCCCGCTGTCGCTGCCCGGCGTGGTGACCGTCGGCATCCTCGCGTTCATCGGGAGCTGGAACAACTACGTGCTGCCGCTTTACTTCCTCAACTCGCAGGCGAACTACACCCTGCCGCTGGGCGTCCAGGCCTTCTCCTCGCAGTACTCCACCGACACCGCGAAGGTCCTCGCGTTCACCTCACTCGCCATGCTCCCCGCCCTCGTCTTCTTCTCGATCTTCCAGAAGCGGATCGTCGGCGGACTCACCGGCGCGGTCAAGGGCTGAGGCAGCGGCATCCGCGCTACCGGACCCGCTCCACGCCTGCCCCTGCCGTGTAACGGCAGGGGCGGACTGCTGATCCGCGGTCAGGTGACAGCGCTCAGGCGGAGATCACGGTCCGGCGATCTGGAAGCTGTTGCCGGACAGAATCTCCTCGCCGTACGGTTCGTACGGGAAGGCGACCTCCTTGCCGAACTCCACGGCGATGCCACCCGATCCGCCGTTGCGGACGATGGCTGTCTGGAACCCGCTCTCGGAGGCACCCACTTCAGTGAACGTACCGGTCAGTTCCTTGTCGATCTCGTCGCTGCCGAGCGGCTCGGCGGAGCGGAAGTATCCGTACCGGACCGCCGCCGCGACGCCCGATTCATTCTCGTCGGTCTTGCCGCTCGACGGTCCCATGGACAAGGCCACGAACGAGGCGCCGTTACGGGCATAGATGTAGCTGACTGCGACCGTGACCGGTATCCACTTCTTGTTCTCGTAGGTCGTTGATTTGTAGAAGTCCGGGGAAGTCCTTATCATCGCCCCGCCATTGCCCGACGACGGAGTCGGCGCCTTGGCACAGGCTGACAAAGTGCCATCGAGTCCGGGGCACGGCGTCAAGCCGACATCCTCGCCCGATTGGGGCGGATTGTTTACGCCTGGGAGCAGGTAGACATTCGGAATGTTCACCGGAGTCGTGACAGTGCGCGGGGTCCAGATCAACGGGACCCTGCCGGTGAAGGTGGCCTCGAAGACGATGTAATCCGCTCCGTTGCCCGAGCCGGGGAGGTTCACATCGGTATGTGTCATGCCGGCGTACCACTGGGCCAATATATTGATGTCATTGAATGTCTTGGCATTAGCACCCGGGGCCGCACTGAATACCGCGCCCGGCCCGCCGGCCAGGTGAAGATTCGTCAGTGCCTTGACGAGGGCGGCCCGCTGGGCGGAGACGGGGACGGCCGGCTTGGTGACCGGGGTGACAGAGCTGACTTTTCCGCAGATGTTCGGTGCCACGGTGGGAGCCGTCTGGCAGATCGGAACCGGCTTGGGCGCCGGGGCGGTGGCCTTCGCGATTTCGGCCGTCTGGGCTGCGAGTTCCACCTTGAGGATGGCGGCTTGGTCGGCCGCGTAGTTGGGGTCGCCGGGTGGGGGGGTCGCGTAGTGGCCGGTGGGGTCGGTCGCGTCCAGGGGGTTGTCGGCCGCGTAGCCGAAGGGCGAGGCCGAGGCGCTGTTCGGCGACGGCTTGTTGGCGACGGTGTCCTTGTCGCCGAAGCCGCCGAGGGACGGGTTGTACCAGCGCGCGCCCATGTCGGTCTGGCCGGTGGTGGGGCTGGTGTACTGGGACTGATATCCGAGCCCTCCGGTGAGCGCGCCGCCGGTGGCGGTCACGCTGCCCCACGGGCCGAAGGCCTGCGATCCGGTCAGGGTGCTGCCGGTCGTCTTGAACTGGGCGGTGACGTCGGTGTGCCGGTCGGTGAGATCCAGGACGCCGGTGCCGGGGGCTCCGGCGGTCTCGGTGCCGGTGAGGGTGCCGTCGGGGGTCCAGGTGTAGTCTCCGCCGCCGTCGCTGGTGAGATGGCCAGTGTTGTCCTGGTACGACAGGTTCGTGGTGACGCCGGCGGTAGTGAGCTGTACGTCGCGCCCGAGGGCGTCGTAGGTGTCGGACTGGACACCTTGGGCGCCCTGCTGGCCGTAGGCGTCGCTGGTGGAGGTGACGGTGCCGGGGGATGAACCCGTCACCGACGTCAGGTCCCCATTGGCGCTGTAGGAGTAGCTGCTGGTGCCGTCAGTGGTCAGTTCGTCTCGGGCGTCGTAGGAGTAGGTGGTGGTCCCGGCCTGAGTGCGGTTCCCGGCGCCGTCGTAGGCGTAGTCGGCGGTGCTGGTGCCGTTGTTCCAGGAGCCGAGCCGGTCGGCCTGGTCGTAGGTGTAGGTATTGGTGCCCGCTCCGGCGAACCCACCGGTCGTCTTGGTCGTCAGGTTGCCGTTCGGGTCGTACTGATAGCCGATCGACGCGACGGTGGTGGTGCCGGAGGTGAGAGTGTCGCTGGTCGTCTGGTGCAGGCTGTTGTAGCCGAAAGTCTGCGTGTCGGCGCTGGTGCCGCCGTAGGCGATGGCCGACGGCTGAGACATCTGGTTGTAGGAGTAGGTGAGCGTCGCACCGCTGGCCGGATCGTTCATCACCCGCAGGCGACCGTCGCCGTCGTAGCTGTAGGCGCTGGTCCCGGCGGCGTCCTGCACCGAGGTCGGCTGCCCGTCGCCGTTGTAGCCGAGGCTTGTGGACCCGGCCGAGCCGGTGGCGCCGGTCACCAGGCCGCGGTCGTCGTAGGTGAACGTCTCGCTGGTCGCGTTGGCGACTGATGTGCTGGTCGTGGTGGCGGCGAGCATGCGGCCGGCGTTGTCGTAGGTGAACGCACGGGTCGCGGTCGGGGCGGTGGCTCCGGAGCCGGACTGGCCGGTCACGTCGTTCAGACTGTTGTAGGAGTAGGTCAGGCTGACCCCGCCGGGCTCGGTCTTGGCGGTCGGCTGCCCGTCGCCGTTGTAGCTGATGGTGGTCGTGGAGTCCGCCGCCGAGGAGTATTGGCTGGTGGACGGCTCGACCTGGGTCTGGGCCAATTCCCGGCTGTTGTAGGTGCTAAGCCACCTGTCGCCGTCACCATCTGTGTAAAGGGTCTGGTTCCCGGCGGAGTCGTACCCGAAGGAGGTGACGATCCCCGCGGATGCCGTGACCGGCTGCGTCTCGGCGGTCAGGTGCAGCACCGGGTCGTACGTGAATGTGGTGGTGTCTCCGCGCGCGTCAGTCGTGGACAGCTCGTCGCCTTCGCCGTTGTACGTAGTGGACGTCTTAGTCAGTAAGTTCCCATTCTTATCCAGACTGGCCTCAGCGACCTTGTTCCCTGCCGGGTCGTAGGTGACCGTGTCCGCAGTCTGATCCGGGTTGACGGTTTTGACCTGTCTGCCGAGGGCGTCGAAGGCGTACGTCGTAACGTTGCCCGCCCCATCGGTGAGCTGCGTGTTCTCTCCGGCCGCGTCGTACCCGTACTCGGAGGTCACGCCGTCCGCGGAAGTGTCGGAGGACTTCCAGGTGCCGCTCGGATCAGCGGTGGTGGGCGCATAAGAGGTCGTGGTCGTGTAGGAGGACGGTGTCGCGGACGGTGTACCGGAGCCCGGCGTAAGGTACCGCTCGACATCGGTCGCGGTGACCGGGCGGCCGAGGAAGTCGTACGTGTCGGTCGTCTGTGCGCCCGTCGGTCCGGTCTCCGAGAGCTGTTCGCCGTCGAGGTCGTAGGAATAGCTGGTGGTGCCACCCGTGGTGACGTCGGCCTGAGACGTCTTCTTGCCGAGCTGATCGTATGTATACGTAGTCTGATTGTTGTCAGGGTCGGTCTGCGAGGTGACCTCACCGAGCCCGTTGTACTGCGTCTGGGTCGTCCCGTTGACCGCGGTCCCTCCGGGCGTGGTGTACGACGGCAGGGTCTTGGTGAGCTGGCGGCCATCGCCGTCATAGGTGAACGACGTGACGTTCCCGTTCTCGTCCTTCGAGTCGGCGATGTCGCCGAACGTGTCATATCCGGTATCGGTGGTGGGCTGCTCGACGAGCGGCGTGCCGCCGGCTGTCTGGGTGGCGACGTACGGCTCGGTGGCGACGGACTGATGCCCGGCGGCGTCGTAGGCGTAGGTGGTGGTGAGCCCGTCCGGGTCGGTCTGCGCGACGACTTGGCCGAGCTGGTCCACCGTGTAGTCGGTGGTCAGGGCGTCGCGGGTGAGGTCTCCGCCGCCGCTGCCCTGATTGAACAGGTTGTCGACCTCGGCCGCGGAAAGGGCGGTCGGGTAGACCTCCACATTGGTCAGGGACCCGTCGAACGTGCCGCCGGCGGTCTGCCCGTCCCACTTGGCGGCGCCGATCTCGACCGGGCCGTTGGCCTGGATCGGCGCCGCGTCGGTCGCGTCGCCGCCGTTGTCGGTGCCGTTGACGTACAGCTGGACGGCCCCGGTGTTCGCGTTGAAGACACCGGTCAGGAACGTCCAGCCACCGGTCTGGGCAGAGCTCCCGGAGTCGGCGGTGGCCCAGCCGGGCGGGTTGTTCTCGTCCTCCTCGGGACGGGTGAACTGCCAGGTCCCGGTGGCGGAGTTGTACTTGAGGTAGAACCCGGACACCGAGCCCGCGTCCTGCGACACGACGTCCTCGTCGTTGCCGGTCTTCGCCGCCATGTCCACCCACGCGCTCACGCTGAACGAGCCGGCGGTGTCCACTACGGGACCGCGGGTCTTGATCTCCTGGCCGCCCTGCCCGGACAGTTTCGCGGCGCTGCCGGTCCACGTGACGCCCCCTGTGGTCGTCGCCTGGTTCCCGGTGCCGGAGGTGTCCGCCACGGTGGTGCCGGAGGTCTGCGTCAGGGTCCACCACGCGGCCGGGCCCTCGGCGCCCGGATCCTGGACCGTCTCAGATGTCTTATTGCCCATCGGGTCGTACGTGTACGAGGTGGACTGGATCGGGGAACCGCTCCCCTGGGACACGTTCTGGGTGGCGACGTGGTCGTCGGGGTCGTAGGTGTAGGCGGTGACCCGGTCCAGGCCGGTTGGGTCGACGGTCTGGCTGGTGACCTGGTTGCCGGCGTCCACGGCGTAATCCGTGGTCGTCGCCCCGTTGTTGGTGACCTTGGTGATCAGGTTCCCCGCGGGATCGTAGGTATCCGCCTCCTCCACGTAGGCGCCGCTGCTGCCGGGACCGCTGCGGCTGATCGAAGCCGTCAGCCCGTCATCGGTGTACTTATAGGCGGTGACGCGGTCCATCGCATCGGTCACCGACGCCAGCCGGCCCGCCGGGTCATAGGCCCGGGATTCCACGATGACGTTCTTCGCGCCCTGGCTGCCCGACGGACTGCCGGTGTAGCCGTCAAGCGTGGTGGTCAGCAGGCGCCCGTCGGGGTCGTGCGTATAGCTTGTTACGTTCCCGGCGGGATCTTTCTTACTGGCCTGGTTGCCATATGCGTCGTACGTATAAGAGGTGGTGGCATTCGCAGCGTCGGTGGACGACGCCTTCTGGTCATAGCCGTTATAGGTGTAGGACACGGTGCGAGACGCGTTCCTGGTGGCGGCCGGCCCGATGTCGGCGGTCACCTTGGACGTGACGTTGCCGTCGAGGTCGTAGGCGGTGGTGATCTGCGGGATGTGCTGAGCGTTGGTCACCTGGTCCACGACCTCGGGATCAGTCTCCTGTGTCACCTCACCGCTGGCGTCGTAGGAGTAGCCGGTGGTCAGCCCGGCCTTCTCGGTGTCGGAGACCACGATCTGGGAGGTCTTGCGCCCGATCCCGTCGTAGGTGTAGCTCGTGGTCACGCCGTTCGCGTTGATCGACTTCATGATGTCGCCGTGGGCGTCGTACAGCGCCTCGGTGACCGCCCCGCCCGGGGTGACGGTCTTCCACAGCAGGTCGGCGGGCGGGACACTCCCGTCGGCGCTGCCGGCCGTGGTGGTCCCGTCGGTGTAGGAGTAGTTCGTCGTCCACCCGGACGAGGACCCCGGCACCGGCGGTCCCGTCTTCGAGATCAGGTCGCCCGACGGGTTGTACTTCTCGGTGGTCAGGTAGGTGTTGTCAGTGGACGAGGACGACCTCGAATCGCGGTTGGTCTGAACCAGGTCGTTGCCGGACCACGGAGCCTTCAGCTTGCTGGCCGTGTCGTCCGGCGAGTAGCTCGAGTAAGACGTCGAGCACTTGAGGGCCGCCTGGTTCTGGCAGGTCGTCGTGGCGACCATGTTGCCGCGGATGTCGTAGCCGCTGTCGGTGAAGTCGCCGTCGGGATCGATGACCTGGTCCTGGAATCCGGCCGAGTCGTACCCGTATGTGGTGGTGAAGCCGAGGCCGTCGGTCTGCGACAGCATCCGACCGCTGTTGAGCGGGTCGTACTTGTAGGTCAGCGATTTCCCGCCGGGGTCGGTCGGCGTCGCGGTCTCGACCGGCGACAGGCCCGCGGAGTGCTGGGCGGCGGCCCACTGCGCGGTCACGTCGCCCGCGCTGACCAGGTGCGGGTAGACCGCGACGTCGGCGACGTCCCCGGTGAAGAACGCCGGATATCCGGTCGTGTCAGTCGGCGAATAGTGGGACTGGTCGGGCCAGTCGCTGCCGAGGAACCCGGTGCCGACGACGACCTCGTCCTGCCCCGTGCTCGTGCCGCCGGCGATCGTCTGCCCGGTCACGGAGCCGACCTGCTCGCCGTCCACGTACAGGTATTGATTATTGGCATCAGAGGTCATCACGACGTTGTGCCACTTGCCGTCGTTGACGGCCGTACTCGTCCCCATCGGCGCGTCGCCGTAGTCGAACTCGCCGCCCAGCAGACCGTCCTCGCCGATGTACAGGTTCGGCGTGAACGCGTTCGCCGTGTTGCCGTTGACCGGCGAGTCCACCGAGGAGGACAGCAGCACCTCATCGGTGCCGGTCGTCTTGAACCACAGGCTCACCGACTCGTTGCCCGGGGTGAT
>Ga0073928_10007350_pt1 | contig 14335 bp, 10 predicted proteins | sample PaiPotPPA55metaG_FD_76969 | JGI IMG/M metagenome (GOLD analysis project Ga0073928, IMG submission 76969) | Iron sulfur acid spring bacterial and archeal communities from Banff, Canada, to study Microbial Dark Matter (Phase II) - Paint Pots PPA... ... | reverse complement strand
GATGTGTGCGACCAGGGAAAGTGATTGAAACTTGCCGCTGGGGCGGTACGCGCCAACGTGAACGCCTCTCAACAACGGGCCATGGCTCCTGACGGACTTCCAGTTTGGAGTGTTGTACAGGGTCTTGAGCAAGTCCCACCAGGCCATGCGAGGATATTCGCGCTGCACCAAAAATTTGGGCGCCCGCGCGCGGGGTGAAGGCGGCAAAACTCTTCCCAGTCCGAGGGCCGGCGCAGGCAGGAAACCTGCCCGAAACAGCGCCACGGATTTATCTTTTTTTGCCAGGATCAAATGACTTGTCCAACTTGCCGTTTTGGGCCGCCGTCAGACGTAGTTCCGAACGACTGTCGATGGCGTTAAACTTGAGACGGCCCAGGGTGGCCCAGTCTCAAGAAGATAGCACGCCTTGTACCAATAATTCCGGCAGCTCTTTTTAGTTTGTGCCATCACCGTATATGGCAAAGACGACTTCCCGGCGTAACCAATAGGAGACACCCTGGCTAGGACATTGCCCGATTTCGGTGACCCAACCGCAGGGTTACGTCGAAGAAGTCTGGCCCCACCGTCTGACGCCAAACGAATCAGTTCAAAGTGCAGCATTTAAGTGCTACCCTACGTGTCGCGTAGTTTGGAACCCAGACTGCTTCTCTCTTTAAGCCAAACTATCTTCCAATATTTCGCAGGAGCCTATGGGCACTATCAACCGCCGAAATGGAACTTTGGTTTTCGTTACCCTCGTCGCTGTAACGGCACTGTTTTACTCGCGGCCTGCGAACGCGCAAGCCCTTGCTGAAACGGCCGGGGCTACCTCGGTGTCCGCCGGAACCACCGCCGCCGTCGCCAAAACGCTCAATTTCCCCACATCAAAAAACGAAGCGGCTCCGGCTGCTTCGCAGCACTTGCAAGCTTCCGCCGGGCCTCCACCGCAAGTTGTGAATCGCCGCGCGCTGGAAGAGCACGCCGGCCGTGATGCAAGTAAACTCCTGATTCGTTCCACTCCGCCATCATCGCAGGTTTGGATTGACGATAAATTTGTCGGCAATACTCCGATGTTGCTGATATTGGCGCCCGGCAAGTATCGAGTTTCATTTCGCGGGGCGCGCATGGAAAGCGGCGAGCGGTCGGTGGATCTCTTGCCTCGCGAAACTCGCGACTTGGCTCTTTCTCTGTCGGCTCACTACCCAACGAAGGTTACCTTTCGCTAAGGGATTTTCTAAAAGAAAACAAGAGGCTATATGGCAGGAATAGATTTTGACCGGCAAGCATTTGTAACCCCACCACCTAAAGGCCCTCAGGTTAGTCCGCATATTTTGGGGCCCGTCATTTTACTCGTTGCCATCGCTGCCGCGGCATTGATCGGCTACAAACTCGTCTACGGTTCTTCCGTACGATCTTCTCAGACACAAGATCCTGAAACCGTTGCACAGATGCAGCAGCATATCGATGAACTGCAAAAACGTCTCGACACCTTAGAGAAACATCGCAAAATCGCTCCTACCGAAGCAGTCAAAGAAGTTCCGGAAAAAGCAGTGCCGACGGCGGCCATAGCCAAGGCTATTCCCGAGCGGCCAGCCTACAAAATCTCATCCGGGATTCCTCAACCAGTTGCCCACCTCCAGGCAACACCTCCAGTGAATCAGCCAGCGCCGCCCACAGTTCAACAGGCTGCGCTAGCAGCAGTTAATGACAAAGCCAACGCTAATCATGAAGCCTGGCAAGCTACGACGGATCGCCTGGCGGATGTCGTCGGCGTAGTCGGGTCACAACAAGGAGAAATCAGTCAGACGCGAGAGGATTTGAACCGGCTCCTGGCTAAGACTGGTCGCAGCGCTCTACCGTTTGAACTACGCCGTAAAGCCAGCCGCGAACCTATCGGTCCCGTTTCCATGGTGTTAAAAAATGTCGACACCAAGAACAAGAAATACAGCCTTTGCATTTATGTCGCGGATCAGTGCATCGAGTTGAAAGATCGAGCAGTGAACGAAGTGGTGGCCTTCGTCATTTCCAAGAATTCTGCTCCGCTCACACTGGTGGCTACGAAGGTCCTTCGCGATCAAATCGTCGGATATCTGGAAGTGCCCAGCGGGAAGCCAGCGCTTTAGTTCACTTTCGCCGACAAGAAATACTGGTTGCAGGCGTTTTCAATAGTCTCCGTCGTGAGCTCCGGACGTACCCCTTCATAACTTGCGGTCCAAAAAATCTGATTTAGTAAGTCGCGTGAGAAACATTGACAGAGCGGCTGTTTCATTGCCTGAGTGATATAACGCGTTACGTACTCCGGGATTTCTGGATGATAAGGCAGCCCGCGACGTTCGCACTCAGCCTCAAAAATTTCAATAAACTGCTGCTCGGTTGCATGCGCGATCTCGATCTTGTTCGGGATTCTGCGCAGAAACGCTTCATCCGTGATTTCCCGCGGATTCAGGTTGGTCGAAAACACCACGAATAAGTCGAACGGCAACTCGAACTTTCTTCCGCCTGGTAGTGTAAGAAAATCAATGCGGCGATCGAGGGGGGTCATCCAGCGGTTTAACAATTCGTCTGTGCCCATGCGCTGCCGGCCGAAGTCGTCGAGGATCAACACACCGTTATTAGCTTTCATCTGCAACGGTGCGGTAAAGAAGCGGCTGGACGGGCTATACTGCAAGTCCAGCATCTCAGCAGAAAGCTCGCCGCCCGCGACTACACAAGGGCGCTGGCATAGCACCCAGCGCTTATCAAACTCTTCAGGGAGCGGCTCAGCGGAACGAATGTGAACCCCCGGGTCATGCACCTTTATGATCTGATTATCCACCTCGATGGCTTGCGGAATCCAAACGCTATCGTTGTAGATAGATGGGATGCAACTGGCGATCGTGGTCTTGCCGGTGCCGGTGGGCCCATACAGAAAGATAGAGGCGCCCGAAACGACTGCCGAGCCTAGTCGCGCGACGACCTCTGGCTTTAGCACCAACTGATGGAATGCACGATCTAAATCAGCCGGTGAAACTCTCGCCTGCGTTACGCTCTGCATCTGCACGCGCGCAACATAGTCCGACAAGGCAACTGGCGCAGGGCCGGCATACTGGTTCATAGAAAGGAGCTCGGATGCCCGCTCCTTGCCTCGCGCACTGGCGGTGATCCGGTGCGCCGCTCCCGACATGCCCTTTACTTCGCAGAGCTGTTCTTTCCTCAAAAATTGAAAAATCTCATCGACGACGTCACTGCTCAAGCAAATAATGTCGCTTAGCTCGACGAGAGAAACTTCGCCATGCAGGTAGAGAATCTTCAACGCCAGGTCTTCGAGAAGACCCTTGCGGATTCCTGTTCGTCGCGTTTCCCGCGGCACCATCAGACTTACGTCGCTCATCTCATCTCCAGTTGGGCGTATCTTCTCGGTAATACTTGGCGAGGCTCCTTGCGGTGCCAATCGCGCGACCGATATTTAGGCCAGATAGTATCAATTTGAGCCATCTTCAGCGAATGGTTGGATGGAAGCGTCACAAATGAGTCAAAGTCGTCCGACAATAGAGTCTGGCTTTTCGGAATCCTTACTTATGCGGCTTGACGCGACCAACGCTCTTTTTCCTTGCATAACCTTGGCCATTGTCAGCCTAAGACTCTTTATCGTAATCCCTCTTATTGCGATATGTATTGCAATCGTGGTTGCCATAGCTCTAGCAGCTTACCGCGGCAAACTTCATATGGCCGGTTATATCGGCATAGCTCTTGCCGCGTTTGCCGCTGCGATGATCCTCGGAAAAATTTCCGGCATACGTGGTGTCAGCGGAACCGCTATCGGCTTGTTTCTGTCCGTGCTGTTTTTCTTCGCTATCTCGGCAGTCCTGGGTTCGATCGCAGCCTTGGTGTTTTACAAGCCCCCGCCAGAGCCAGAGGACAATAAATGACTGCCAATGGGCAGTGATAGTCCAATTGCGAAAATTTGTACTTCGTAGAGGCGTCCGCTGCTGTAGCGAGACAGACTCCCGCCAGAAATCACTTCCTATTATTACCGAATACTCAAAACGCTTATTTTGCGTTGATTTCGAAATCAATCGTGATCTGCGTTTCTACTTCCACCGGGACTCCATTCTGAAGGCGCGGCTGATAATGCCATTTTTTTACTGCCTCCAGAACCGGTGCACTCAAAATCGACGGCGGGCCAACGAGGCGGACATTTTGTAGCGCTCCATCCTTGCCTATCACCGCGCCTATCACGACGCGACCCTGGATATTCTTCAGCAGCGCGATAACCGGATACTCTGGCAGCACTTTGCTTTCCGGAACCTCGGCCAACGGTTGGACGGAGACCAGGCCAACTTTCGAGCCACCCGGTTCCTGCGCCAGCGAACCAGAACCTGGCTGCCCTCCAGAAACCTGAGGCAGATCGGTTGGGCCCGGTTTGGCAGGTGGGGGTGTCGCGGTCATGCCGTTCATCGGCAAAACTGTGTGGCCATTCTGAGCATCCTGGACCTGGAATTCTTTACCGGGCGCTTTTTGGCCTTGCGCATTCGCACCGTCTGGTCGCGCTTGGTTGCGGCTCGGAATTTTTGCTTCCTTGTGTGAAGGTCGGCCGGTTTTTGTCCCACTGGGATTCGACGAATCTCCCGCCGTTTTTGGACCGGTCGCCGGGCCAAATATGCTGCCGACTGCATCTTGGACGCTCGCTGGTAAAGTGACCTTGTCGAACCTCGCTGAGGTATAGATCCATCTCGCGGCGGCTACCGCCAAAATCACGATAAAAACCATCACGGCTGCCAAAATCCATTTTTGAAAAGCCTCGCGGTTAAAGGGTGCGCGTTTCGGCTCCGTCTCGGTTGGCGGTTTGCGATCCGGGTCCGCGGCGTGTTGAGCAATTGAAGACCGAATTCCATTTACCAGCCGATCATTACGATCGGGCGAAGTTCGTTCCGGAGGAACTTGTGAGGTCACAGCTGGTTCAGTAGTGATGCTCGAATTTCGATACGTATCGCGCGTCTTCCCTAACAAAGCATCTGCATCCGTCTGCGCACTCGCGGTGGCCAGGACAGTGCGACCCGATCTTGCGGCCTTTTCCCATGGCGGCGTGAGAATCGTTACCGTGTCTTGCTGACGCGCCTGATATTGAGCAGGAGCACCGTCCCTCGCCCAGTCTTGAAGCACGACATTCGGTGCTATTTCCGACGGGCTAACTTTTTTCGCCAGCCAATTTTTTATTTGGGAACGCGATGTTTCGGACAGATCGACAAATTGCAGCCCCAATCTATTTTCGCTCGAGGCCCGACTGGACCAAGTGACCCGCCCTTTCGCTTCGAAGTGTTGCCCTATCTCCGAGAGGTCGAAATTCAAAACCACATCGTTGGAGGCTGGCCTGGGCCCCAGGATGTCGAGGGACATCCCTCCTTCGCTCAGATCATTCAAAATCCCGCCACTACTTTCCCCATTCAATGCCACATACAGCCGCGGTCTGATAAGGTGGCGGGCATGACGGCGGCGTTCCTGAATCGTCGGTGTCATTCGTCGTTAACGCGTCAATCTGATGGGGCCTAGCCTACCTCTCTTTTCCATTTCACAGCTGATAAATTTTAGCCTCCGTAACACATATACAAACCACGCGACAAGTTCAGTGGTTCGATGACGACTACAGTCTGCCCCCCCGATAGCCCTCCTCGGCGTATTAAGTCAGGGTTAATCTTCTCTAATCTCGAAGGAAACCTCTTCTAAAGCATAAATAAGCGAGCGAACACCCACGGCCGCGACCTCCGCCTCGCACCAATTTTGATTCGGAGGAGTCCAATCCACGTCATCTTTAGCAGAAGCAACCCGTGTCGAAAGCGATTAATATTAGTCTTTCCATAGGTGCGCGCTCGATAGCGAACTGGAATATCGACAATTTGTAATCCTAAAATCGAGGCGGGAAACAATAATTCAAAATCACCGAATGGGTCGAAATCTCCGAAATCCTGGCGCCAGGCAACTATCCGCTCGTAATCGTGACGGGCGACTAACTTCGTGCCACAGAGTGAATCGCCAATGTGAACATCGAGGATCGAACTAAGAATCTTGGCGAAGAAAATGTTCCCCACGCGATTTACAAACTGCATCGCGTCACCTTCCATCGGATAAACCAGACGCGAGCCGTTAATAAAGTCGCCGTGACCCTGACAATACGCATCATAGAAGCGATTGAGGAGTTCCGGGGGCATGGTTAGATCCGCATCTAGAATGGTCAATAGCGGCTGTGTGGCATTGGCAAAACCGAGTCTGACAGCGTCAGCCTTGCCTTTTCCAGTTTGACGTAAGGTTTGTATTTGAAACCGTTGTTGGTAAAGCGGCGCCACACGCTGAATTTCTTCCCATGTTCCGTCGCTCGAATGACCCTCCACAAAAATGATTTCGGTCTGACATCCGAGATCCGGGAATCGCTTCAATGCATTCTCGATATTTCCACGCTCGTTGCGCGCTGGAATAACACAGGAAAGCCCCTGCTTGGAGTCGAGAATTAAAGGTCGGAGGATCACAATTAGGGCCAGACTGGACCAGCGGACCAGCGGAATTAACGGCATGAAACGATTGATTACATCGCCGAGCCCGAATAATTTCCATGGACAGTACAGAGCCAATCGCTCGCGAACAATTTCGTAACCTGCGATCTTTGCAATGTTCTGCAGATCGACTCGGGTTACAAATGTGCTCGGGAGCTCGCCTTTACGAATTCCTAGACGGTTTGCTAGGGTATATAGCCAGCGCAGATAAGGATTATAGAGCACCGTCACGAGTCGCGACGTGCGAGAGAGTTTCGGTCGCAACTGCATCAGCAATCTCTGGATATCGAACTCGTGGTTGAAAGTACCATTGACCAGAACCACCGTTCGGGCGTTTTGTTGTCCAGAAATATTGGGAAATTGTTCATTTTCTCCCACCCATTCTTTCAATGGCGCATCGATCATCGCGAGAAGCATCCCGGTATCATCTTCCCGGGGCATCCACTGGATCGTTCGGTCGTAGTACTTAGTGAAGGCCGACAATTCACCGGCGAGAAAAGAGTTTATGTACTTCCGCCAACGAGGAACTCTGGCATCGCAGGAGAATTTACGCTTTCGCAAATGAGAGTTGGGTGACATTGCTGCTTTAACTGGCACCTACAGACTTGGGATGAAACGTTGTACGCAGAACTTGCATATGCTCAGAAAGTTTTCTCGATGTTTTACCATTAGATACTGGTTCAGCGAATGTGTTGCACCTAAAGTAGCCGATACGGGCATGATGAAACGACCAGTTCACCTACTTATTAACAGCGTTGCTGCAATTGACTGAGAGACTCCGTTTCCGACAGATCGAAATCGTTGCTGACTGTTCGGCCCCTTCTTCAATCACATCGTTCAAAATCCTGTCGCTGCTTTCCGCATTTAGCCCCGTGCAAAGGGCGCGGCATGAAAAGGCGGCGGGCATGATGATGGCGTTTCCGGGGCGCCGGTATCATCTGTGCATGAACGACCTGACGTGCGTGAATGATCAGAATTTTGATTTGACCTAGCTTAGCTCTTTTCTCATTCTCAGTGATGATTAACTTGGACGGCCGTAACAAAAGCACAAATCATCGGATTCCGCGCGATACGCCGCAAACTTAAACGAAATTGGCACAGAGCAACTTTGGGATCGTATGTATCACGGTTTGCGCGCCGAAAACGCAGCGACCGCATCGTTTCCATCCGTAGACTGTCACTCTTCAATCGTTGGTGGCCATAGCTCCGCTGGTACAGCCGGTCTGTGACACCGAAGTGGTGGGTTCTCCATCGTCCATTTCCAGACTGAAACACCTCCGCAAAACAGAGGAAAGACTAATCGGTTTAAGCAAATTCCAATACAAATAAAACAAGGCTTATTCGACCCGAGACTAACCTGCGACATTGGACACTCATGTTGTTTTTCTGCTTTCCTAACTGCGACCTGATTCGGATATCCTGGGACAATTCTTTGGCAAGGAAATCTACGGACTTCGGGACGCCCTTTCAAAGACGAGACTTTAAAAGCTGCAACGCTTCAGTGAGGGTAACAATGGCGCAGCTCGGAAATCTGAGAGCCAACGCTTGCAATCTCAGCCCCATGTGCAGCTTCTATAGGTTCGACTTTCGCGGCAGGCGCGATCTATGCGGACGGTTCTGTTCTGTTTTTGCATTTCTTGGAGTGGCCCGGTTCCACCGCAAGTCTGTACTTTAGTCTGCGAGTCTCGGCAGTTATGTTACTTCTTGGATTCAATGGGGAATATGCCAATCTTGGAAGTTTTCGAACGTGTTACGGTCAGAACGGCACCCACTGGGCGATAGAACTGCTGCGTCCACTATGATTAGCTGCTTCGTGGAGGTTTCATGAAGTTCGACAACATCGTGGGCGCAACTACCACAGCACTCGTTGTTGATCGGCATTATGGTGGCATCGGCCGGCTTGTGCTTCCCGGTCTCCTGCTGGCACTCCTTGGACTCATTCCCTATCTCAATAAGGCTTACAACACGGATGATACGTGGTTCCTTCTTGAGGCCAGACAGATCCTCAAGACCCCCCTCCAACCCATGTCCTTTGATATTTGTTGGACAAATGAAACCTGTGTAATGCGAGCAGGCAGTTTAGGCCCCGGGACGGCTCAAGCTTTAATGGGATACCTTCTTGTTCCTGTGATCGTGGCAGGCGGAGCGGAGTGGATCGCGCATTCGCTGCAAATTTTCCTAGTCGGGATTGCGGTTCTAGAGCTGGTAAGACTCGCCTTGCGACTTGGCTTTGACTGCGTTCAGGCTAGTGCCGCTGGTCTGTTGCTGGTCGCCATTCCTCCATTCCTTCCGATGGCGAGCACCGCAATGCCGGACATGGCCGCTGTCGCTTTCGCGCTCACCGGTATCGAACGTTTATTGGCATGGAAGAACGAACAACGCTGGCATCAGGCGGCAGTCGCCAGTTTAGCCTTGGGCCTCGCTCCGTACGCCCGGCCACATACGGCTCTCCTGATTCCCATAGGGGCACTGTGGCTGTTCGATGAGTTTCAAATCGGGAAAGCGCTAGCACAAATCCTACGACAGGCATACCTGTGGACTCCGATCCTGATCGCGGTGTGCATTCTTATAGCGGTGAATCTATTGACACGTGATCGGGGCACGGTTTATGAAACTAGGAATATTCTCATCTTTCCCGTTATGATCCCACAGAACGCGTTCGCATACTTTCGCTACCTATCCTTCCCGATTCCGTTCACAGTGGTGTGGCTAAGCAGACGTTGGCAAAAGGCTCACATGCTGATCGTGTTTCCTGCCATTCCGATCCTCATCTTTCATTTCATGGTGTTCCCAAACAGAAGTCTGGCGCGGGAGTGGCCGATAGCTGCTGCGTTGTACGGTCTGACCGCGTTTGCCGATATGATCTATTTCTATCTACGGTCGCGAGACCGTCTCGGCATTCTGCTAAGTCTCTGGGTGCTAATTCCTCTCCCGGCTATCATCTATATTTATTTCCCGATCAAATATATGGTGGCCGTGCTGCCGGCGATTGCGCTGATCCTCATTCGACAAATATCCCTACTATCAAAATCTCGCGCGTCGTTAGCGTATACAGCACTGATTTTCGCATGCGCGGGGTTCTCCTTGCTCATTCTCAGGGCCGATGCCGATTTTGCGGAATATGGACGCAGGGCCGCCGCTGAGTTGATCGCGCCGCGCGTGGCTGCGGGTGAAAAGGTGTGGTACAGCGGCGAGTGGGGTTTCTACTGGTACGCCCACGAAGCTGGCGCCCGAATCTCCAAACCCGGCGAGCCCGGACCGAATCCAGGAGAGTTGCTTGCCATTGGTCTGATGGAAGGAGGCGGCGTGACCCGCGATCGTTTCCCAAATCGCGAACTGATAGACTCGCGGCGCTACGATTCGCCGCACGGTCGCACAATGGGATATGGCGCCGGGCTTTACTCCAATAATTTTGGTGATTCACCTTGGGTATGGAATCCTCAAGCGACGAATGTGTATGAAGTGTGGCGCATACAGTAGAACTAAGTGGATATTCGACTCTGTTCCGGTTTAATGAGACAAGCTAAGAAATCCGAGAAAAGTTAGAAGAACCGAAATGTACGCCACTATCTCGCAATGTCGTATCTGCTGCAATAAGGAGCTCAGTTCCCTGCTCGACCTCGGGATGCAGGCATTGACCGGCCTTTTCCCGAAAAGCAGGGAAACAACTACGCCGATGGGCCCGCTTGAACTAGTGAAATGCCGAGATGATGGAACCGGTCAAACTTGCGGGCTCGTGCAACTTAGGCAATCATTTCAGCCCGAGACAATGTACGGGATGGATTACGGATATCGCTCCGGTTTGAACCAGTCCATGGTCGATCATTTGCAGAAACAGGCCGACAAGATTAAAAGTAAGGTGTCCGTTGCGCCAAATGATCTGATTCTCGATATTGGCAGTAATGACGGCACACTACTCAGGGCCTTGGACGGTCCTGGCCTTCGTCTCATCGGAATGGACCCCACTGGAATCAAATTCCGGCAGTATTACCCACCTCATATTACGCTGCTTGCCGATTTCTTTTCTGCAGCTCGGTTCCGACAGGAATTCGGCGAACGTCGCGCGAAGGTGGTGACCTCTATCGCCATGTTTTACGACCTCGAAGCTCCATTGGAATTTGTGAAGCAAGTTTACGAGGTCCTAGCGGACGATGGCGTCTGGCTTTTTGAACAGAGTTATCTCCCGACGATGCTTGACATGACAGCGTACGATACGATCTGCCACGAACATTCCGAATACTACGCTTTAAAGCAAATTTTGTGGATGTTAGAAAAAGCGGGATTCGCGGTGCTCGACGTCGAGTTAAACGCTGTTAACGGCGGCAGTTTCTCGGTCATAGCGGCGAAAAAAACTTCCGGCTATGCCAGAAATGAAGTTGCTGTAGCGCAACTTTTGCATGAGGAAGAAAGAAATGGCTTGAGTGGCAAAGATGTCTACGAAAGATTTCGTGATCGAGTTTTCAATCATCGGCTTGAACTTCAACAGTTTTTCCGCGAAGCTCGGAATAAGAGACAAAAGATTTTGGGCTACGGCGCTTCAACAAAAGGGAACGTGATATTGCAATTTTGCGGTATTACCGCCGAAGAACTGCCATGCATTGCGGAGATCAACAGTGATAAATTCGGCGCCTTTACACCTGGGAGCAAAATCCCGATTGTTTCCGAAGAACAGGCGCGTTCGATGAATCCCGACGGATTCCTGGTTTTCCCGTGGCATTTCCGCGATTCAATCATCTCCCGCGAGAGCCGATTTCTCGAAAGCGGCGGCAAACTTATATTTCCGCTTCCCAAGATTGAGGTAGTTGGGAATTGAGGCGCGCATTGGTTGTCGGCTCTGCCGGACAGGACGGCAGTTATTTGACGGAATACTTACGCGCTCAAAATTACACGGTCGCGGGCATAGAGCGTGGCGCCACGAAGGCTCTCGACGGGCGCATAGTAGACATTCGAGACGCATTGGAAGTCGAAGAAGTGCTCTCTTCTTTTGGCCCGGACGAAATCTACTATTTGGCCGCATTTCATCATTCGTCCGAAGATTTACCATCGGACGATCACGAGCTAATTCAACGAAGCTTCGAAATTAACACGCTGGGTCTGAACAATTTTTTACTTGGCATCACTCGCAGATCTGCGCATTCACGGCTTTTCTATGCGGCCTCTTCCCACGTGTTCGGCGAACCTGCACAAGACATTCAAAATGAAAATACGCCGCTCAACCCAATGGACGCCTATGGAATCTCTAAAGCGTCAGGATTGTTTCTGTGCCATCACTACAGAAAGCAGCGAAATGTCCGTTGCAGTGCGGGGATTCTCTACAATCACGAATCGCCTCGTCGTTCAGCACCATTTGTTTCGCAAAAGGTGGTTCGCGCAGCAGTGCGGATCAGCAAGCGCCAGCAAGACAAATTAGTCGTTGGCGATCTGGATGCACTCGTCGATTGGGGTTATGCACCCGATTACGTCGAGGCCATGTGGCGTATTTTGCAGCTCGACGAACCCGAAGACTTCGTGATTGCTAGCGGTGCTCTACATTCTGTACGTGACCTAGTGCAAACTACTTTCGAAATTCTAGATCTTGATTGGACTGCCTACGTCGAGTCGGCCCCGGCCATCACGCAAAAACAAAGAACCAAAACTCTCCACGGCGATACCGCACGCCTTGAATCACGCACGGGATGGCGGCCGAAGACGTCCTTCCGTGAAATGATGGTACGAATGGTGCAGGATGAGTTACAAAAATGAATATAGTCTCTTGTCGAACCTTGGGGCGATGCAAGATTGTTAAGTGTGGGCTTAACAGGACCGTCGCTGCTCGTCAAGCGAAGGCTTTGCATCGACTTTAGGTAGCCGAAGAAGCTGTGAGTACCAAATCGCGATGAATCTCAACCAAAAACTCCTGATCTTTGTGGCTACATATAACGAAGCTGAGAACGTTGAGGCCTTATTCAAACGGATTTGCAATTTGAATCTTGAAGCCGAGGTTCTTTTCCTCGATGACAATTCTCCTGATGGTACAGGTGAAATAATTGATCGCATCGCCGCTGCAAATTCCAACGTCCATACTGTCCACCGCACGGGAAAACAAGGTATAGGTAGCGCGCACCTTGCAGGGATTACGTGGGCTTACGAACATAAGTATCAGATGTTGGTCACGATGGATTGCGATTTCACTCACGCTCCGGAACGAATCATAGATTTTCTTGCCCAGGCCGACAAATACGACGTTGTGGTCGGGTCACGGTATCTGCAGGAAGGAAGTTTGCGCACTTGGAACTTGCTCCGCAAGACCCTCACGCATGTGGGCCATTGGTTGACGAAGAACTTACTTGGTATGCCTTACGATGCGACCGGAGCATTCCGCCTTTACTGTCTCGACCGCATACCTGCCGGAACTTTTGGACTGATTTACTCTAAAAGTTATTCATTTTTTTTCGAGAGTCTGTACATTTGCTGGCGCAATGGTGCTCGAATCTGTGAGGTTCCTATCGAATTGCCGGCGCGCACATACGGCCATTCCAAGATGGCGTGGCGAGACGCGGTGCGCAGTACTACGCTGTTGGCTCATCTTTATATAAAGGAGCGTATTGAGCCTCAGGCCTTTATTTACTCCGAACCGTACGCTGCTTCGCCAGAATTTAAACCAACCAAGGCGCAGCTGGAGTGGACGGAGTACTGGGCCGAGAAGAAAAAACCCACGGCCTTAATATACGATCTGATCGCCGCGTTCTACCGCAGGTTCATCATCAAGCCTCAGCTTAATCGCTTTGCACGAAAGTATTTTGTTCCCGGCGCGGAAGTTCTACACGCAGGTTGCGGCAGTGGACAAGTCGATTCCGACATCGCAGAAAAGCTGCGAATCTCAGCGCTGGATATTTCAGAGCGAGCCCTTAGCACTTATCGCAAATGCCAGCCAAAAAGCGCACGCCTTATCCATGGAAGCATTTTCGAGATCGCAGCTCAGGATTCCACTTTCGACGGCGTCTACAACCTGGGCGTTATGGAACATTTTACAGAACCGGAGATTGATCAGATTCTTAAAGAATTCAACAGGGTCCTGAAACCAGGAGGAAGGATCTTGTTGTTCTGGCCCCCTTCGTTTGGTCTGACGGTGCGAGTACTGAGCGGCCTCCACTGGATGTTACGCAAAATGGGCAAGCACGAAATCAAACTTCATCCAGACGAACTCACCCACGTTCGCTCTCGACGGCAAGTTCGCGCCTATCTTTCAGCAGCAGGATTTTCTTTACTCGATTTTTACTTTGGCTATCGAGATTTATTTACACAGGCAGTGATTGTCGGCCAAAAAGCCACCGACCCCGTTGTCGGCATCTCGAGAATGTTGCCAGCAACCTCGTCAATGCATAAACTATTCGGGCATTAGAACTTTCCACGAGAAATGAATCTTGAAGGCCTAGCGGCCCGAGCCGAGATTGAAACTTTGACGGTCAATCGGATAAAACAGCGCACTCTTCACTTAGTGCTTCCTGGTGCCCTATTTGGCAGTAGTGGTTCTTGTTCCGTTCCTAACTAAGGCGTACACCATAGACGACCCCTGGTTTCTTCTTCAAGCACGCCAGATTCTAAAGACTCCTTTGCAGCCAATGTCTTTCGCCGTTTGTTGGTGGGAAATGAAACGTGTTCGCTGCGCCCCGGCACGTTGGGAGCGGGTACAACGCAGGGTTTATGGGATCCCTCTTAATTCCCGTGGTCTTGTTAGGTGGTGCGGAGCGGCTCGCCCATTTGCTGCAAATCCTTCTCGTCTGTTTGGCAATCCTCGAAACGGTAAAACTCATCCGCGGCGGTGGGCTAAACTAAGGAAGCCCGAATGGGTC
>Ga0073928_10007345_pt1 | contig 14340 bp, 12 predicted proteins | sample PaiPotPPA55metaG_FD_76969 | JGI IMG/M metagenome (GOLD analysis project Ga0073928, IMG submission 76969) | Iron sulfur acid spring bacterial and archeal communities from Banff, Canada, to study Microbial Dark Matter (Phase II) - Paint Pots PPA... ... | reverse complement strand
GAGATATGTCGCGCCGCCGAAGATGACTTCGCCGGTCCGGATTCGAGATCGGATTTTCCACGGGCGGCAGGTTGTCCGAAGCGGCCGAACGGTCCGGCGGTGTTGCAAGTTCCGTTGTGGATTGATGGGTCTCGAGCGAAGGTACCGCAACATCCGCAGCCGACATCGAATTGGCAAGGTTTACTTCCGGTAGCGGCGAGGTAGTAAGCGGTTCCGGATGAGCGGCCGCCGAGATTTCAGAGCCCGGTCGATTCCCGTTTTCCTTCGTTTCTCCGATTCCGCGGGCGATTTCTCGCTGTGGTTTAAGTTTAAACGGAACCGTTTCCGGGGGCGCCCAGCTCCTGATGCGTTTTCGCCCATCTTCGGAAATATCGACGAATCGAACGCCGGCTTCCCGTTTCGATTCACTGATCCAGGCAATTTTTCCGCTGGCCTCGATCCAGTGAGTCGATCCCGGCAGCTGAAATCTCATCGGGAGCAGAGAATCATCTTGCAAAGGTTGGGCCGCGGTGAGGACGAGGCCGCCCTCGCTGATATTCAGAACGATGCCGCCGTTGCTTTCACCAATCTCGACATAAGCCAACGAGATGTCGTGCCTGCGAGCGTGCAGGCGGCGTTCGGCGGTACTAGTGCTAGTCGCACCGTCTTGCGGTTTGTTGAACATAATTCTACTTAATGTACGGCCTCGTACGTTCGCCTAGAGAACGGTTCTGGGGATTATATGCCCAGCGTATTCGCGCCACAAGGCCGGCAAATCTACCCTCATAGGGTTCGCCAAGTCTCGACATGTCACAAGTTCCGATATATCAACTGTATACACTAGCGTCGAACGAGATTCACCTGGTCGAGCCATACTTCGCCTTTGATGCGGTTATCGAGCTTCTGGCTTACAGGCCGGGCCACGCGGACGATCACGAGATGGGTATCCGGCCCGGTTGCGAATTGGATGCGTTGCAAAGACCATTCGGAATTGCCTACGAGGCCCGGCGCGTATGCGAAGAGCTTGGCCATGTCGTATAAGTCGAAGACCTCCAGCCGTGCTCCCGAATCGGTGGTGATTCCTTCAGCGCGCATGTGCGCGGAAAGCTCGTAATGCGAATCGGGTTCGACGAGCACGACTTGAAGGACGTCACCATAGGCAATGTTCCTGGTTCCGTCGAATTCAATGTGAAGCGAGCGGACTCCGTCAAAGTGATTCAAGGAATCGACGCTCACGACGACGCCTTCCACGGGATTCACTCGCCAATCGAGGCCTCCATTCAGGATTTCGAATTCAAAACTCCCATTCGTGATCCGATCGCCGGGCAATTCACTTGGATGAATGCGGTCGGGAAAGTGAGAGGCTAGCGCAGACCACGCCTGCGCTAGCTGGGCCGTCTCATGATGCTGGATGAGGCCGTCGAGATAAGGGAACGCTTGACGAAGGTCGAAAGCCAAATTGAGCTGAAGCAAGCGCTGCCACGTCTGCTCGGCGGCATCGATCCTTCTTGCCTGAATCTGAAACTGCATGTAGTCGAAGAAAATATTCGCGCGCGCCGGCAGCATGGTGTCGAGAATCACCTCGCTGTCGCGCGCCGCGTTTGTGGCAAGCGCAAATACTGCTAGTGATGCCACGCTGCCGCCGAGCAAAACCTTTCGCAGAGTACCAAGCGCTTCCGGAACTTCACCTGCGCGGACGTAGAAATTGGCGAGCTTCCAATTGATGTCAGGCGATTGGGGAAAAAGCCGGGAAGCGCGCTCGAAAGCGTGCAACGCCTCGGCTGTGCGGCCAGCAGCTTCGTAGGCCCCGCCGAGATCGCTCCAATATTGGGCATTTTCCGGACTCAATTCAGTGGCCGTCTTATAAAGCTCAATGATCCGCGTGGGGTTCCCGCTGTCGGAATACAGGCGCGTGAGCGTACCCAGTGCGTCGAAATACTCGGGGTTGTGGGGATCCCACGCGATGGCGGTTTGAATCGCCTGCGGCGATTGCTGTCGAAAATACCACGCGCCGATTCCTTGCCTGACTGTTTGATAGGCGCAAACAGCGAGGCCTATCAGCAGGGAAACTCGAATTGCAAAACGAAACCAGGGTTTGTCGTTCATCGATCACGCAAGGAGCACTCACCGCACTCAACTTTTTTTATCTGGTGCGCGACGCAAGACTACGCGCGAGGCAAATCATATCTGAAAACGAGAAGCAACTTCGACTTTCCTGCACTTTGCGTGGAGCTTGGCGCGTCCCCGTGCGACAATCGCGATTACGGAAATGGGTTCGGGACGCTATCGATTCGGCTTGTTCGAATTCGACACCGCAGCTCGCGAACTGCGGCGCGAGGGCATGCTTATTCGTTTGCAGTCTCAACCCGCGCAAGTACTGACCCGCCTTATCGAACATGCCGGCGAAGTCGTCTCTCGCGAGGAACTGCATCGAGCGGTTTGGGGCGGCGAAACATTTGTTGATTTCGAACGGGGCCTCAACTTTTGCATCGGGCAGATTCGCGCCGCGCTAGGCGACGACTCCACGACGCCCCGATATATCCGAACGATACCCCGGAGCGGATATCAGTTCATCGCTCCCATCGAAAAAATCGGCGGCCCTTCCGCACAGACCGTGACCGTTTCCGCGAATCGGAAATTTCTTTTCGCAACACCCGCCTTGGTTTGTGCGGGAGTGATTCTTGTGGCATTTGCGGTGGGCGCAAGACATTGGGTGCGGTCGTGGCAAATGTCGAAGCGGCGCCCCATCGTTGCCGTGGCTAGATTCGATAACGAAACAAACGATCCCGGCATGACTCGCTTCAGCGATGGCCTTACCGACAGCGTTGTCGAGCGGCTCACATCGTCAAGCCGGGGGCGATTCGACGTTATTGGCAATGCGCGCATTTTGAGGCTGCCGCGTGAGCAACGCGACCTGAGCGCAATTGCTTCCACGCTTCACGCCAGTTACGTCGTGCTCGGCCAGATGCAAAGTGACGGCGCCCAAACCCGCATCCTGGTCCACTTAATTCGTTTGCCGGACCAAACGCATTTGTGGGTCGTGCGGATAGACCGCCCGCTTGCGGACCCACTTATGGTGGAATCGGACGCCGCGGAAAGGGTCTCCGCGGAATTCTCGGACCGACTGATGAGTGACTCCAGCGGAAGCCCCTTACCTCCGGCTGCAAACCGCTGAATCCGTAATAGATACTGCCTGGCATTTATCTGGTCGAAGTTTGAAGCGATCTAGTTTGCTTTGCCCGAACAGTCGGCTCATCCTCCCGTAAGTGTTGGAGTTCGAGAGGCCTGAATGCTAAATACGCTGTCGCGTCGCAGTTTGTTGAGATTAGCCTGGCTCGCGCTTCCTTTCCCCAGGAACGGTTTCCCGGCGCGAATGGCCGGATTAGATTTTGCCGCCAAGGATGTTTCGCCGACTCGCGAGCTGGTACCCGATATATTTCCGATGCAGCCGCCCGAGTTAACGCGAGAAACTGTTACTGTCGCTCATTTTGATCTTAGACGGGTCAAGGAGTTGGTAGAAGCGCGTCCGTCGCTTGCGCGAGCCGCCTGGGATTGGGGATTCGGAGACTGGGAGTCGGCACTGGGCGCCGCATCTCACATGGGCAATCGTCCGATCGCGGACTATCTCATTTCGAAAGGCGCGCGGCCGTCGCTTTTCTCGGCGGCGATGCTCGGACAGGTGGAAGTTGTCAAAGCGTTCGTCGCCGCGCAGCCGGGAGTGCAGCGCATCCGCGGGCCACACGGCATTAGCCTGCTCGCACATGCCAAGGCGGGAGGTGAAGCGGCGCGCCCGGTGTTTGATTTCCTGCAATCGCTGGGGGACGCTGACGCCGAACCATCAGTCGTCTTGAGTGACGCCGACATCGCGACATTGGCCGGAACCTACACGTTCGGGTCGGGGGTAAGCCAGCAGATAGACGTGACAGTCGAGCATCGCCAAGGTGCGTCGGCCATGTACAGTCCGCTCACATGGACGCGCAAGGGTACGATGGGCCGTCCGCTCGTGCACCTTGGTGATCGCTCGTTTTATCCAGCGGGCGCGCCGTCCGTGCGCATACGTTTCACAGAAAAGGAAGCTTCGGTAGAAATGACCATTCACGATCCGGAGCTGATATTGGTCGCTCATCGGATACAAGAGCCAAAGTGAGCCCAGTTCCGCGCGTTCACAAGGCGCTGGAGCGGAGTGCAAAAGGAAAAAGGCCGGGCACCTGTGCCCGGCCTCGAATCAAGAAATGGTTGCGGGGGCCTGCAACCACCCGAATTTGTTAGTCCTGCCATTTCGTCTGAATCTGATCCGAACCGCATTCGCGGGGGCTACGTAGGCTTGATGTTCTGATTGAGCCGCAGCACGTTGTTTGGGTCGTACTTCTTCTTCACCTCGACGAGCCGGGCATAGTTCGGGCCGTAGGCCGCGCGGACCAACTGGTCACTCGTGTCGCCTAGCTGGTTGACGTACACTCCATGCGCGAATGGCTGCAAGTTGTCGCGCGTCGCCTGGACCCACCGCACCACATCGGCCTTCGCTGCGGGAGCGCTCCAGACACCGGCAATGTCTATCTCATAACCCGGTTGCCGCAAAGCAAACGCCGTGTCACTCAAACCGACACGACTGACAGCCCCTCGCAACGGCACAATGATCACCCTGCACGTTGCTGGCGCGTTGTTGATTGCCATTGCAATCGCCGCAATGGCCGCACCGTTGAGTTCCCGAAGAAACAGGTTCGTTTGGAAGTGCGCAATCGGCGCTAACAGAAATCCGCCTGCCGCTTGAGCTTCCAGATAGGACACAGTCTTGACGCGGTCTTCCTCCGGTTTGAGAGCACGCAGTGGCCTCACAAGGTCATTCGCCACTTGCAGCTTACCGCCACAATAGCAGACATCAATTTTAAGTGTTGGTCCCCGTTCGGAAGGCAACAACTGGGCAAACGCATCCATTTCATCGGGGGCTCCCCCGAGAAACTTGACGAAGGCCTGCAAAAGATCGGGAATGCGTCCCGCTGGATACATCAGCGATCCCGACACAACGTCGCCAATTGGATGGAGCTGGTACTCCAGCGCCGTCACTACGCCGAAGTTCCGCCGCCTCCCCGAATCGCCCAAAAGAGATCAGGATTGGACTGCTGGCTGGCCTCGACTTGTCTTCCGTCCACAGTCACCACTTGGACCGATAGGAGGTTGTCACATGCGGCGCCATACTTCTCCATCAGGCGACCTTCCCCTCCGCCGAGCGTGAGGCCGGCAACTCCTACGCCGGGGCAGCCACCTGAAGTAGTTGCAAGCCCAACGCGCTGCGTGGCTTCGTCCAGCTCGCGTACAACCGCGCCTGACTCCACGTGGGCCACGCGTTTGCCGGCGTCGACTTCGATTCGCTTCATTCCAGAGAGGTCGATCACAACGCCGCCATCGCACATCCCGTATCCGAGCCGACTATGGCCGCCGCCTCGCACCGCCAACGGCATTTTCTGCTTTTGTGAGAACTCAAGGGCCCGGGCCACGTCGGACGAGCCCGCACAGCGCACGATCACCGCTGGATGCAGATCAAACGCCCGGTTGAAGATTAAGCGTGCTGCTTCGTACTCGGAGCCGTCAGACGTGATTACATTGCCGGCAATATTTGAAGCCAGCTTTCGGAGCGCGGCAGCGTCGACTGGAATCGCATTCTGCTGAGACGCCACAGCACTCCGCGCCAGTTCATTAAGCGCCGCAACTGGGTGTCCGAAAAGTGCAGCAGCCGCGGCCGCCGTTTGTTGGATGAAATGTCTTCGAGTGGTGAGCGGCATAGTTGACGTGAGCCTATGCTACATCGCTACCGTCGTCAATTCCTTCTCGGCTAGGCAGACCGGATCCTGGACCGGCGCATGACGCTCGTTGGCGCGTAAGCCGGAAAATTCCATTTCGCCGCGAGACGTGAAAGACAGGGGCTGAGGACGCAAGTCTCGAACCTGAACCCAAACCTACAAATTCGGATGGTTGCAGGGTTCGCGGAACTTGCTAAAAGAAAAGAGATTTGGTTGCGGGGGCCTGCAACCATCCGAATTTGCTAGTCATACCGTTCCGAGCTGAATTGATCCGCTCCGCAGCGTAACTCACGCGTTTACTTAGGCTTAAGCCAGACGGCCAAAGCAACCTGGGGTAAGATTGCGACGACGTAGCTAGGGCCGCGATGGTCATAGTACTCGGATTTAGCCTCGGTAGGTTGGAGTTCCGGTCCGATGCTGGCCCTGGCGGAACTCTGATTCGTTCGCGCCTGCCCGTGTCTGAACGAGCAAAAATCGCTAGGCGAAACAAAGGCGAATATGCTAGCATCCTCAGGCATTGTCCCGGTGTGCTGTCAGCTCCAACGCCCCGACAATTACGATACTACTTGGTTACGCGCGTCAGGAAATTGTCGCTAGTGCGTTCACCGCAGTGGTGAATTGTGGTGCTATACTCGCACCGAGCAAGCCACGTGACTAGAGGCGCAAAGCGAAAACGAAAATCCACGTCGGTTGGAGGTGCCTCAGTGCGAGCAACGATCAGCTTTCCCTCCGAGATGTATCAGACACTTGAAGGCATTGCTCGTCAGAAAAAAGTGTCTCTCGCATGGGTCGTCCGCGAAGCCATCGATCAATACATTGCTGCGAAGTGGCCGCTCTTCAAAGGCGAGGTGTAAGCGTGTCGTGCGCTAAAGCCGTCGTCGCCACCGGTCAAATGTCGCGCCTTGGTCGCCGGCAGGACCTTCGGGCGAAACGCATCACGCAGTTTGCATTTGATATTTACAGCGATTTCTGGGAACCAACTTTTTTCCAGGTTGCAAACAAACGGTGGTTGTACAGGGTCGAACCGCACGCTGTTCGGATAGCACACAGTTAATTCGAGAGGTCACGAATTTGGCAAGCACCCTTCCAAGTCTTGGAAAACGACGCGAAGGAAAGCAGCAGGCGAGCATTCTCCCCTTTCCAAGGTTGGCGAACACCGATTTTGGAACCGAAAGTCCTGCGCAAAGCCAGGCCCCTAAACCAAAAATCGGTGAGAATAGTCGCGGTCGCGACTTGGCGTCCATCCTCCGACGAATAAATAATACGGGTTCATTCCGCCAGCGTTCTGATCTAGCTTCATTCGTCAACTGGAAGGGCAACGCCGCTGCCCCGATTCACAGGTGGTTGCGATATAGGGAAGCCTACTCTCCACACCTCATCACAAAGCTGGCCCTTGGCGACAAGATTCTTGACCCTTTCTGCGGCTGTGGATCAATTCTGATTGGGGCAGCTGAACGTGGTTATACGTCCGCAGGGATTGATATCAATCCTCTGGCCGTGTTTGCGTCCAGGGTGAAGCTCACGCCTCTATCACGTTCACAGCTTGCTGCCATCCGCGCGTTCGTCGATGGCCTCGGTCTGCGGATGGCCTCAATAGAGAGTTGGCCTCTGCCTGGTCTTTCCATCGCTGCCAAGGTCTTCGAGCCTGAAATTCTCGATACACTCCTTAAAATTCGCTCGATGAATGAATCGGAGTTCTCTTGCGATAAAGCATGTCGGGACTTCTTGCATCTTGCCTGGATCGCGGTTCTAGAAACAGTCGGTAGTTACTTCAAGGAAGGCAACGGAATTAAGTATCGAAACAAGAAGCGCCTGAAGACCGGTTATGTTCGCAGGCTCGAAGGACAATGGCAATACGAACGCTTTGGACGCGACCAGAAACAGTTCGTGCTTGATGTCTTTTGCTCGCAGGCTCGAATGATGGTGCAAGATGCTAAGTACTGGCGCAAGGGCCGCTGGCGGGATCAGACCGTGATTGAAGGCAATGTGCTACAAATGGACCAGTTGCTGGCACGGCAAAAGTTTAACTCTGTGGTTTTCAGTCCCCCGTACGCGAACCGATTTGACTACTTTGAGTCTATGAAAGTGGAATTGTGGTTTGGGGGCTTCGTGGACTCCTACGAGTCCATCGGTCGTTTCCGCAAGGCCTCGCTTCGATCACATCTCGGCGCGGACTTGAACCGTCCATACCAGCGGGTGGACGCACTTGAAAGCCTGATTAAGCTCATGGACTCGGACGCAAGTAGCTGGCGCATGGGGGTTCCCGAACTCTTGCGCGGGTATTTCGATGACATGAGAATGACCTTGAAGCACTGCAGGACTCTGCTCGCCAATGGACATTGTTTTATAGTTGTTGGCAATTCAGCGTTTGCAGGAGTCATCATTCCAACGGATGTCATACTCGCGAATCTCGGTCTAGAATGTGGCTTCAAGAAGGCGGAGATTCTGGTTGCGCGCCACCTCACAGTCGCGCCTCAACAGCGCAACCAGCTTTCAGATTTACGAGACAATATGCGCGAGAGTGTAGTGGTTCTTTCTTAATGCGGCGTTTCCGTAAGGGGAGGAAAACGGTGTCTCTGTTGCAGCAAGAACTCTTCGCCACAGTGGACTCCGTTGCCGCGTCGGAAGAAGCCAGCCATGATCTTTTTCGAGAGGTCTCACGCTTCCCTCCATTCGGAACAATTTCAAACGGAGAATTGTTTTCTCTCAGTTTGAGCAACAAGACCGCAAACCTCACTCACGGCCTACATCGATTCGCGGGAAAGTATATCCCCCGCATTCCTGCGTGGGTGCTAGACGAATTCGCCGGTGAGAATGACGTGATTCTCGATCCTTTTTGTGGCTCGGGTACAACATTGGTTGAGGCTCTCTCACGGTGCCGAATGTCGATCGGTATTGATTGCGACCCGCTCCCATGTTTGATAACTAAGGCTAAGACTTCCCCGATTCGACACGCCAGAATTCAAGAGCTGGGACACCAGCTTCGCAAGACATGGCCCGGCCCCGCAGCGGAGCTGCGTGTCCCGATGGTTGGGCTAGCAAACTTTGGCCATTGGTTCTCAGAAACGGCGTGGGGATATCTTCAGTCCCTTCTCTCCGCAGTCATGGACCTCGAATGCACGAAGGCCGAGCGCGATTTTCTGCTTTGCATTTTCAGTTCAGTCATTCGCTACGTGTCGAATGCGGACGACCAGACTCAGAAAACCTATGTTTCCGGGACGCTAAAGAAGCGTCCTCCCGCAGTAGGCCCGACTTTCTGGAAGGCTTTTGGTAAAGCACTGATCGGGCTGCGAGAACTGGAACGCACCCGTCTTCCGAAAGCCGCCGCAAGGGTCATCCAAGGAGACGCATCGAATATCGAGCTCGCGCCAGCATCTGTCGACCTCGTCATTACCAGCCCGCCGTATCTAGATTCTGTAGACTACATGTATAACTTCATGTTGGAGTACTTTTGGCTCGGACCACTTGTTGGCGTTCCTGATAGGCAGACCTTTAACAAAATGAGGCGGTCCCCCACAGGTGCGAAAAACCCCCTAGCAAAGGATTTGAGCCACTTACCGACTTGTCTCAGTGGCCTAATTTCGGAAAAGGACATTCTGCCGAAGCGGATCTCTGCCACGCGCGCGTACTGCGCTGGCATGGCAAGACATTTCACTTCCGCCAGCAGAGTGATGAAGTCGAACGCGCATTACGTTCTCGTTATCGGAAATAGTCAAACCGGACAGGGAGTCCTTCCGATCCACGATTCACTTATCCGGCTTGCAGCGGAGGCTGGCTTGTCGTTCCAGAAGGCGTTTGCCTATCGCATTCGCCGACACTATATGAAGTTTCCCAGGCAGGGGAGGGGCGGTATCATTACGATGGATTGGGTCATTATTCTCAAGAAGACGCAGGGACGCGTCCACTACCCAGGCCGTCTACCTCTACCTGATTTCACACTTCGCGGCGATGAGGTTGCAAACTGACACATGCCAGACGTTCACCTTCAAACTCTGGACTTCTGGCGCGTGAACAGCTATGGATACCCGAATCCATTCAGTCAAGAAACTAAATCCCAAGAAGCCTGGTTGACTTTCAAGACATTCTGCGATCACGAGAATGCGCCATACAGTTCCCTGAAGGCTTTCTGGGAATCCAAGAGCGCTCCGCGCAAGCTGGACAGCCATGCGGTTGAGAGCTGGAAAGCGACGTTCGAGGAATTTGGCTTGCTGTATGTCATTAGCCGCTCCAACAAGGTGGTCGTCACTCCCGCCGGAAAGCAATTTCGAGAAGCCGTAGATCAGCAGAATGAACAGGACTTCATTTGGATTGGCCTGAACTTGTTGCTTCGTTATCCTCTCCAGGGTCCGCCGCGCGCACGCAGCAAGAGTCCGGCGCACGGCGACTCGGACGTTCTTCCCTATCGGTTCCTCTACTCCGCAATGCGCGACCTGGGTGATTATTTTTGGTGGACAGAACTGGAGCGGATATTTTGTCGCGTATTTGCGACCTCAGAGGCGAAGCCCGCAGTACAGGCAGTAAGGGAAATCCGAGACAGCCCATCTCGTCTTGCGGAATTTCCGCTGCCAGTTGATAAGCGAAAAGGCGCTTTTTACAACTCGCTCAATCAGGTCGTCAACCATGCCGGGATGAATCACCTTGTGCTCATTCAAGACAATGAAAGCGATCATTACGGAGCGAGCGAGAGTCGCCGCCGACATCTCATAAACAGGCAATATCTTTCTCTCGTGTCAGTTTGTCTGGGAGATTCCACTACGCCATCCGAATGCAAGGGCAGCGCTATGTACGTGGATCGATTGCCGACCGCTCCTTCGTTTACGGACGAACAATCATACTTCGACTATCTTGGTGCCTCCGTATCTAGCATTGGAATGACAGGGACGGCGGCGGTTCCCAAGATCGTCAAGCTGGCCGGGGATACCGTCTTCGTTCTGAAGTCTGGAGAACATTTTGAACCGGTTTCTGCTGGCGCGTTCGAGAGACAAGTCCAGGGGAAAACGTACACCCTCTGCAGCGTTGCGCGGAACCATCGGGTAATCCTTTCGACCGACCTGATGTGGACGTACCTCGTCACCGGTAAAGATCTTATAGGGCCGGATACGGTCCGACTGACTCTACGGAGAGCAAGACCTATCACAAACACGGAACCGATAGAGGCGCTGCTTGGAGGTGAGAATGGCTAACATTAATGAAGAGAGCTTAGTAGAGCAAGGTGCGATACCTCCAACTGAGTTCCACGACAAAATAGAACGAATCCGAGAAATTTCTGAATATGATATCGATCCGTTGCCAGATTTTTCTCAACGGCTGAAGCGTGCTACTGAGGGGCTACTCATCGCCCCCGACACACTGAAAGCGGCGGCAGCGGCGCTCCGCGTCGGTCACCTTATCCTGCAGGGACCTCCGGGAACCGGCAAGTCCAGTTTGGCGCGCGCCCTTTGTGAAGCCTTTCACGTCTCTGCTTTCCCAGTCACGGCGCACGAAGATTGGACGGTATTCGATGTGATCGGACGACTGGAGCTCCGGCTTCACAGTGACCGCAAGGAAGAGATTGTTCCTGTCAATGGATACTTCACGGAGGCTGTCGTCCGCTGCGCAAACGCGGTAGTCAGACACTTCGATCAACCTACCGAGCCACAGGCCGAATGGCTGCTTATCGACGAGCTCAATCGCGCCCACATGGATCGAGCATTTGGGGAGCTGTTTACGGTCCTAGGCACAGATGCCACAATCCCCATAACGCTTCCGCATCAACGCGAAGGCAATCGGAATCTAGTGGTCCCAAAGCGCTTTCGAGTTGTGGCGACACTTAATTCCTTCGACCGTCAATTCGTCAACAATCTGAGCCAAGCGATACGTCGGCGTTTTACGTTTATTACCGTCAATATCCCCGACAAAAGGCCAAACACAGTTTCCTGGACGAGTACATCAAATCCGGCACCCCTCGCAGTCGAGGAATTCCGTGTGGTAGTTGAACGCGCGGCCAGCAGGGTTGCTAAGCGGTTGACTTCTCTCGATACATCCAAGACGGCGGGGATGCTCAAAGAGATTCGGGAGAAGCTCACCGGCCCGCTCGCGCCTCTCATGGTAAATCTGTTCGATCTGATTGAGCGCGTCAGATACGCAGGACCTAACCAACAAATCCCGCACTTGCCGATTGGAACTGCACAGATCATTGATACTGTTGAGTTATTTGTGCTGCGACTGTTGCAAGATGACATTCAAATGGCGGAAGCAGGCGCTGCACTCGATTGGGCTGTATCGGTCAAGATCGTTCCGTTATTCGACACGGACGTTGTTGCGCCGGAGGCCTTGAAGGAATTCGCCGGGACTCTTACGGCTCCGTTTGACAAGTTCACGCGGCGCGAGTTCCTGAACATTCTGGCAGCGGGGATGCACTTTGTTGAGTAGCGCGCCGTCAACTCGCAGGTTCATAAGAGAATCGCTGCCGCTTCTGTCGTCCTATCTCTATTCTGAACAAGTAGTGCTGGAGCCGACCGATCTAGAGATCGGCCAGGAAATGGCGGACGAATATGAGGCTTTTGCGAGACTTCTAAGGATGCGCCATGCAGTGGCCTGCGGGCTGAGGCTGAAACCGATCCTTGAAGCGGTAGAACGAGGAGTATCCAATGTTTCCGAAATTGTCCGTTCGGAGTCAAAAGGAAACATCTTCGGACGCTTGGATATTCAGCTTTATCTAAACCGTCGTAGCACGAACATGTCGTGGCCTAGAAATTTCCCCGTACTTATCGCAGCCGATACCCCAAATACGCCCGAAAATCAACTTATAGCTGAGACACTCCGCGAGTTCGGGCGCCGGTTGAACGAGTCCCAGGTCGTGGAAGTCAGCGCGGAGCGGGCGTATTGCCTGAATCTTCTGCGTTGGACTCGTGAGCAACTTCACTCCGAACCGTGGTCGCGCGTTGTTCCAGTTCGCGGAGTTGAACGATTGCGGCGGGAAACCGAGCACCGACTTCGAAAACGTCAAACAGGAAACGAGCCTGCGTACTCGCAGTTTCTCGCCTGGCACAGTCAGTGGTTGTTCGACGCCTCTCAAAGCAACCCGGACCAAACAGAGGATTTCATCAGCGTCCTCCTCGCGTTCCCTCCTGGCGAGTTTTTTGAGGATCGCGTATTTGAAATTTGGTGCCTATATCAAGTCATTGAATCTTTTCGGCGCGCAGGAGCCGTTCTCTTGAACGGCCCACGGCCACTCTCCGAACGATCATCACGATCCATTTGTGAGTTGCGATACGGGAATTATCGTTTTGAAATCTGGTTCCAGAAGTCGCTGCCGAGTTCAGCCGCAAAGTGGCAATATGTGAACTCAAGCAGGCCGCTCGGCGGTATTCCTGACATTACCGTCATAGGCAGCGATGGGAGAAGGCTGCTTATTGATGCCAAGAGGCGCGAGGTCTCGACCCAAACGCGACCGGAAGAAACGTACAAAATGTTGGGTTACCTGGAAAACTTCAGATCTATCTTCAACACTACTCCATTTTGGGGAGTTCTCTGTTTCCTGTCAGCGAATGACCTCTACACCGAGATTGTGACCGACGCCGGTCATAAGCTTTTCTTGGTTGGGGCTCATCCCGAGAATCCTACGATTTGCGCGCTTGGAGGGCGACTGGATACCGCAATTTCAGAGTGGCTGTCTCTCCGGCAAGATGATCCACCATTTGACTCGACCAATATTCCAAGCCGCGTAATGTAGCCAGGCTAATCCTAGACGTAGCCTGTCATTGAAAGCTAGTACGCATACTTGACTGGGTTGGCTGCACCGCGCTTCCGCATCGAGTCCGGGAGACGGCGGCGTAAATACTGACGCGCGATTTCCTCTGGCGCTTCGTGTCCAACGAACCCCCACCTACCCGGCCTTTCAGCTGGGGTATGCGGAAAATTTGTGGGCGTTGCTGCTAGCCATCGTTCTGCAACAAATACCCCGATGACCAAGCCTTGTAAAACCGCCAAGACTAGCTCAGCCTTGGCTGCTTTCTTCGGATCGAGTTTCCAAGCGTAACGGACAGCCTCGTAGACGCTATCTTTCTCCGCAGCAGAGCGGTTCACGTTAATGAGAATCGCTTTGTGCCTGAACACGGCCTCTTCTGCTTTATACCGCTCGATGACTTGCTTTGCGTGCATCAATCCACGTTCGTCGGATGCACGGCCGCCCACGGCATTCGTTGCTTCAGGGTACGCATCTATCAGAGCCGCCTCGACCTCGAACGCCGTCATCTGATCAAGGCCGTGTCTGTGAATCACGTGGGCCACTTCAAACCCATCCACGCGAATATCCCGGATTCGCTGGAGTTTGTCGGTGAGCGTGTCAGCGTCACTACCAAGCTCGCCCTTCACATGCGCGAATATGCGGTTCCCGGTGCCTTTTCCGACGTAGAAGGTTTCGCCGTTCCGCGGATCGATCAGTCTATAGACGTAATATTTCAGTTGGTCGGATATTTCGCTCGTGAACATCCCACCTCTTTTCCGGTCAAGCGCCGCAATTTTCGTGAATTATAACCTCCTTTGTGATTGCCAGTTCGCATCGGCTTGCGCTAGCACACGG
>Ga0073928_10007344_pt1 | contig 14342 bp, 17 predicted proteins | sample PaiPotPPA55metaG_FD_76969 | JGI IMG/M metagenome (GOLD analysis project Ga0073928, IMG submission 76969) | Iron sulfur acid spring bacterial and archeal communities from Banff, Canada, to study Microbial Dark Matter (Phase II) - Paint Pots PPA... ... | reverse complement strand
TTGATCGTGAAATAAGGGTGGAACGGGATCGAATCCTGCGGCCCCTTCATGTCGATCCCGAGCGGATTGTTGGAGCCGAAGCGGTGCAGCGCGATCAGGTGCAGCAATACGACGGCAAGAATTATGAAGGGCAGCAGATAGTGTAGCGCGTAAAAGCGGGTCAGGGTCGGGTTGCCGACCGTGAACCCGCCCCACAGGAAGGTCACGATCCGCTGCCCGAATATCGGGATCGCCGAGAACAGGTTGGTGATGACCGTCGCCGCCCAATAGCTCATCTGGCCCCAGGGCAGCACATAGCCCATGAAGGCGGTTGCGATCATCAGGATCAGGATGACGACGCCGAGCATCCACAACAACTCGCGCGGCCGCTTGTAGGAACCGTAATAGAGGCCGCGGAACATATGGATGTAGACGATCGCGAAGAACATCGACGCGCCGTTCATGTGCGCAAAGCGCAACAGCCAGCCGTAATTGACGTCGCGCATGATGCGCTCGACCGAGTCGAAGGCGTAATCGGCGTGCGCCGTGTATTGCATCGCCAGGAAAACGCCGGTCACGATCATCAGCACCAGCATGATCCCGGCGAGCGAGCCGAAGTTCCACCAGTAGTTCAGGTTGCGCGGGGTCGGGTATTCGTACAGCTCGTGCCGCAGCAGGTCGACGAACGGCAGGCGGTAGTCGATCCAGCGGATGATGCGGCTGCCCGCGCCGAGTTGGGTGTCGGCCATGCCGCCTCCTAGCCGATCAGGATCGTGGTGTCGGTGGTGAACTTGTAGTCCGGCACGGCCAGGTTCAGCGGCGCCGGACCCTGGCGGATGCGCGCCGAGGTGTCGTAGATCGAGCCGTGGCACGGGCAGAACCAGCCGCCATAGGGGCCGCGGTCGTCGCCGGGGTTCTGGCCGAGCGGGATGCAGCCCAGATGCGTGCACACGCCGACGACGACGAGCCAATCCGGTTTCTGGACGCGGTCGGAATCCTTCTGCGGGTCGCGCAGTTGGGCGACGTCGACATCCTCGGCCTTCTTGATCTCATCGGTGGTGCGGTGGTCGATGAAAACCGGCTTGCCGCGCCATTTGACGGTCAGCCGCTGCCCCACTTGGATCGGCGACAGGTCGACCTCGGTCGTCGACTCGGCCAGGGTGTCGCGCGCCGGGTTGAGGCTCGAGATGAACGGCCAGACCATCGTCACCGTCGCCACGGCGCCGAGCGCACCGGCGGTCAGGATCAGGAAATCGCGCCGGGTTTCGTCGGGATGGTCCGGTGTGACCGCCATGATCCAAAGTACCCCTTCCGCCCCCGCGATCGCCGCGGTCAGCTATACTGTCGAAGAAGGCGAGGTCGATATAAGGCAATATGCCGCGCCTGAAAACCGACTTCCGAGGAATGATTTGCGTCTCGCTTTGTTCGAGCCCGACATCCCGCAGAACACCGGCGCGCTGTTGCGGCTCGCCGCCTGTCTCGGGGCGGCGGTCGATCTGATCGAGCCGCTCGGCTTCCTGATCGACGACCGGCGGCTGCGGCGGGCAGGTCTGGATTACCTCGACGGCCTGCCGGTGTGCCGGCACGAATCGTGGGCCGCCTTTCTCGACAGCCGCGACCCAACCTCGCGGCTGGTTCTGATGACGACCAAGGGCACGGTCGCGCTGCATCGGTTCGCCTTTCTGGCGGACGACACGATCCTGCTCGGCCGCGAGACCGCCGGCGTGCCCGAGATGGTACATCGGGCGGCGTCCGCCCGCGTCGCGATCCCGTTGCGCCCGCCGGCGCGTTCGCTCAACCTCGCGCTTGCAGGCGCGATCGCGCTCGCCGAGGCATTGCGGCAAACCGGACAATTCCCCGAGCCATGAACGACACCTTCCCGCCGGACCCCGAGCGCTGCGCCCGTGCCGCGGCGTGGTTCGCGAGCTTGCGCGACCGCCTCTGCGTGGCGTGCGAGGCGATCGAGGACGAGCTGATCGGCGAAGGCCCGCCCGGCCGCTTCGAGCGCAAGGAATGGCAGCGCCACGGCGGCGGCGGCGGCGCGATGTCGCTGATGCACGGGCAGGTGTTCGAGAAAATCGGCGTCAATGTCTCGACCGTCTTCGGCGAACTCTCGCCCGAGTTCCGCGCCGGCATCCCCGGCGCCGCGGCCGATCCGCGGTTCTGGGCGAGCGGCATCTCGGTCGTCGCCCATATGCGCTCGCCGCTGATCCCGGCGTTGCACATGAACACCCGCCACATCGTGACGACAAGGGCATGGTTCGGCGGCGGCGCCGACCTGACCCCGATCTACCCCGATATGCCGGCGGTCGAGGCGTTCCATCGGGCGCTGGCCGCCGCCTGCGCCGGCTACGAGCCCGGCTCCTGGGAGCGCTTCAAGGCGTGGTGCGACGAATATTTCTTCCTGAAGCACCGCGACGAGCCGCGCGGCGCCGGCGGCATCTTTTTCGATTACCTCGACGGCGGCGACTGGGAGCGCGATTTCGCGTTTGTCGGCGCCGTCGGCGAGGCGTTCCTTGCGGTCTTGCCGCAGATCGTGCGGCCGCGCATGCGGTTGCCGTGGACGGCCGAGCAGCGACGCCACCAGGCGGTGCGCCGCGGCCGTTATGTCGAGTTCAATCTGCTCTACGACCGCGGCACCGCCTTCGGCCTCAAGACCGGCGGCAACGTCGAGGCGATCCTGATGTCCCTGCCGCCCGAAGCCGCCTGGCCTTGAGAGCCGCTCTCGCAAGTCTCGCGAAAGAGGCTCAAGACCACCGATGGGAAGCCGGGATAACTACGACGGCGTTCATCCCCCGATTTCGACGAAGAGCATCAGCTTTTACCCGCTAGGTACTTTCCGAGTCTGCTGCGGCCGCCGGCCGTCCTGATAACTTCGCCTCGACGCGCGAACTTGTGTTCACGGTAGGAGGAGGTGGTCATGGATAAGGATCGGATCGCCGGAGCGGCGAAAGAAATCAGGGGCTCGATCAAGGAGACCGTCGGCAAGGCGGTCGGCGACGCTAAGCTGCAGTCTGATGGCAAGGCCGACAAGGTTGAGGGCAAGGTCCAGAACGCTATCGGCGGTCTCAAGGACGCGCTCAAGAAGTAAGGACTGCGGGCAATCAGCCGATGCGCGGCGGGCTCGGCGACAAAGACGGACGGGACCGCATTGCTGGGTATTTTCCGATCCTATCGCACGTTTCCCGCCTACTTCAGATTCCCTGCGGGAAGTGTGAGCGATCCACGCTCATACATCCCTAGTTAAGGAGAGATCGAAATGACCAGGCATTGGCTAGCGGGAGCAGCGGTGTTCGCGATGATGACAGGCGTCGCGTTGGCACAGAGCATCCCGTACGAATCAGCGACGACAACGCGAACGATGACATCGACGGTCCCGGCCGACGGAAGTTATAAATGGAGCGAGACCCACCGGGGTATCGATCGCGACGGAAACGCGACCCACACGAAGAAGACCTATCACAGCGGCGCCGACGGGTCGACCGTCACCTCCAAGACCCGGACAACCATGCCGAATGGCGACGCGCGGACCACGTCTCGTGAAAAGCACAACGATTCACTGCATAGCGGTTCGACCACCCAGAAGAAGACGACCACTACCACGATTGACCGGTAGCCCATCGCTAGTTCGGATAAATTGGGAAGCAGCAAGAAACCCGATGATCAGAACCGGGATGGGAACACCGAGCGGGGCAACAGCGTCCCGGTGAGTGCAGCGCTCAGCGCCCGGCCCTCAGACAGACAGCCCCGGTGCAGCCTGCGCCGGGGCTGCGGCTTTTGCCGCAGAGCCGGGATGCCGCCGGCGCCGACGCATTAACGTGGACGAGGCGGTGCGCGACGAGACCAGGCAGCCGGCCCGCCGCAAGCTGCTCCAGGTGCTGGGGCCGGGCTTGATCCTCGGGGGTGTCGGCCCGGGCGAACCGCCCGCAGGTCGGGGACGATCTCCCGATGATCGCTTAGACCTGCTGAATAGCCGACAGCAGCCACTGACCGCCGCGGCGGCGCACGAAGGTCCACAACTCCTCGGATTCGACCGCGGTCCGGGGATCGCCGCTGACCAGGGAGTCGGGGCTGCCGGGCGGCCGGCCGAGGCGGGTGACGTAGTCGTTGGCGCGCCAGCGCATATACGTGGTCGCGTATTGCATCTCGCCTTCCTCCCATGCCTCGGTCAGCTCGCCTTTCTCGAGCTGCACGTTGGCGACGACGTTCTGCATTCCCTGGCTGGCGTTGCGGGTCAGCTCCTCGGAGAAATACCCCACCATTTCGGGCGTCATCAGCTGCCGCATGCGGCCCAGATCGCCGGCGCTCCACGCCTCCTGAATGGCCGCGTGCAGCCCCTGGAAGGCGTTCAGATCGGCGTCGCCGACATTGATGTCCTGCCCGCGGTAGGGCTGCGCCGGCGTGGCCGCGCCGGCCGCGCGCGGCATCAACGAGCCGCCGCTCGGCCAGCCGCCGGAAAAGGCCCAGCCGCGGATCAGCCGGAACGCAAAGTAGATCAACAGGCCGATGATCAGTAGCTCGAACAGCGAGCCGAACATCGACGGGCCGTGCATCAGGCCGTCGCCGGCATAGCCCATATGCCCGAACAGCCAGGAGCCGATCAGCCCGCCGGCGAGCCCGGTCAGGAACGGATGGCGCTGGAAGAAGCTGCCGCCGCCATAGGCGGGGCTGTAGGACGGGGAGCTCGGCGCATAGCTCGGCGCCGGGGTCGCGCTGCGGCTCAGCGGCTGGGCGCTGTTGGGTTCGTAGGTGCGCACCCCGCGGCTGCCGAAGCTCGAAGAGGGGCTGCCGTAGGAGCTGCCGGCCCGCGCCTCGGCGATCGTCGGGGCGAGCGCCAGGCTCAGGGAGAAGAACAGCGCGAGGATGATTTGCCAGTTCGGCTTGCATCTCGACATCGGTGTCTGCCTGCCATGAGGCTAAAAAAGTTGCATTCGAGAGGATATGGGTGTGCCGAGGCGCCGGCGGAAGCACCCGGGATATGCGGCAACGATCGCTTGATTGCCGCGCGGTTGCCTCCCAAATCACAGCGGTTCTTTGTATGGTAGGCCGGTCGGGCGCCGCGTGCGGGCCCGGTTCCGGTCTCTCGCTCCGCTGAGAGGAGACGACGCATGTCGCGCGTGTCGCTGTTCAGCTCGCCGCTGCTGCTCGGATTCGATCATTTCGAACGGGCGCTCGACCGGGTCAGCAAGATCTCGGCCGACGGGTACCCACCCTACAATATCGAGCAGGTCGCCGAGAACGCGCTGCGCATCACCCTCGCGGTCGCCGGCTTTACGATGGCCGATTTGGCGATCACGATCGAGGACAACCAACTGGTGGTCCGCGGCAGGCAGACCGACGACAAGGATCGCGTCTACTTGCATCGCGGCATCGCCGCCCGGCAGTTCCAGCGCTCCTTCATCCTGGCGGAAGGGATCGAGGTCAGCGGCGCCTCGCTCGACAACGGCCTCCTGCACATCGACCTGGTGCGCCCCGAACCCGAGAGCCGGGTGCGCGTCATCGAAATCAAGCCGCCCGACGCCGAAGCCGGGCGTTGACGGAGACAGGCGGTGCGGCGCGCCAACCCGCTTCGAGCCCGCGCTGGCCCCACTCCTACTATCAACAGGCGCCGCTCCGGGTTATCCTCTTACAAAATCCCGATCGATCGGAGCCGGGTAATGCCTGCGAAAGATACGGCCAGGCTGTCGACCAAATTCCAGATTTCGATCCCGAAGGCGGTCCGCAGCGCCCGGCGCTGGCAGCCCGGGCAAGAGTTCGCGTTCATTCCCAAGGGCGAGGGCGTTCTGCTGGTGCCCGTTCCGAAACCGGAGGATCTCGCCGGGCTCGCACGCGGCGCGAGGCCGGAAGGTTACCGCGACCGCATCGACCGGGTCTGATGCGGCTCATCGACACCTCGGCCTGGATCGAGTGGCTGATCGGATCGCCGGTCGGCGTCGCTCTGGGCCGCGAGTTGCCGGAACGCGGACAATGGCTGGTGCCGACAATCGTCCAGCTTGAACTGGCGAAGTGGCTCACGCGAGAGGTTGGCGAGGACAAAGCCGATCAGGTGATCGCCTTCACGCAGACTTGCGTCGTCGCTGATCTGAATACGTCCATCGCTCTCTCGGCCGCCGATTTCTGTGCCCGTCACAAGCTTGCCGTGGCGGACGCCATCGTCTACGCCACAGCCCTGGCCCGAGACGCCGACCTGCTCACCTGCGATCGCGATTTCGAGAACCTTCCCGGCGTCCGCTTCGTCCCAAAGTCGAACGGTTGAATCCCAGTGTTGCTGGTCGGCTCTGGCATGATCACATCGAAAAATTCGTTCGTCACCCCCGCTCAAGCGGGGATCCAAGACAGCTGCTCGTCGCTTGCCCCAGGTTCCCGCGTTCGCGGGAACGACGATTCTATGTGGTCGGATAGCGCACTAGTCTACGCCGCGTCGCTGGCGGTCTGATCGACCAGCAGCGCGTAGAGGGCGTCGGCATTGTCGGTGCCGCGCAGCTTGTCGCAGGTCGGGCGGTCGCGCAGCAGGCGCGATACCCGCGCCAGCGCCTTCAGGTGATCGGCGCCGGCGCCCTCGGGCGCCAGCAGCAGGAAGACGAGGTCGACCGGCTGGTCGTCGATCGCCTCGAACGGGATCGCCCGCTCGAGCCGCGCGAATACCCCATACAGCCGGTCGAGCCCGGCGAGCTTGCCATGCGGGATCGCGATGCCCATGCCGATGCCGGTGGTACCCAGCCGCTCGCGCTCGGTCAGCACATCGTAGATCGCGCGCTCCGGCATCTCGGTCAGCGCCGCGGCGCGCCGGGCGAGCTCCTGCAGCAGCTGCCGCTTGTTCGACACGCGCAATTGCGCGATCACGCTGCGCGGCGTGATCAGATCGGAAATTTCCATCACCGCAGGGCAAGCTCCCGCTGGTCCGGCGCCTAGCGCTTGCGCCGGCCGGGATCGAGTTCGGGATCGATCCAGCCGATGTTGCCGTCCGCCCGCCGATAGACGAGGTTGAATTCGCCGTGCGAGCGGTTGCGGAACAGCAGCACCGGGGCTTGCGACAGATCCATGCGCATGACCGCCTCCCCGACGGTCAGGTTCGGCAGGTCGACCCGCATCTCGGCGACGACCGCCGGCGCGGCGCCGTCCGCGCTCGCCTCCTCTTCGTCCTCCAAGGGCGCCAGCACGTAGGCCGTCGCCGCCTCGCCGGCCTCGGCCGGCTCGTGCGATTTGTGGTGATCGCGCAGCCGGCGCTTGTAGCGGCGCAGCTGTTTCGCCAGACGCTCGGCCGCCGCGTCGAACGCGGCATAGAATTCGCCGGCGGAGGCGCCCGCGTTAGCGACGATCCCCCGCCCGATATGCACGGTCATCTCGGCGTGGCACAGATGCGCGTCTTTCGAGAACACGGTATGCGCTTCGATCGCGGTCTTGAAATACTTTTGCAGGATGGAGCCCAGGCTGGATTCGACGTGGCGGCGCAGCGCCTCGCCCACCTGAACCTGCTTGCCCGTGACGGTTAGTTGCATCGGCGCAAAAGTCCTTCCGTCGCAGCCGGGCCGCCATTGCGTCAGCCGAGAGCCAAAGTGGGGACGCGCCGGTACCGGGTCAAGGCGAGCATTGGCCGGTGCTCCGCCTCACAGGGCGAACAGCTTGTCCCGGCGGCGCTGGACCGAGGAGGGGATCCGCATCGCCTCCCGGTACTTCGCGACCGTGCGCCGGGCGATGTCGATGCCCTGCGCCTGCAATAATTCGACGATGCGCTCGTCCGACAATGTGTTGTCGGCGGGCTCGCCCTCGATCAGGCCGCGGATATGGAAGCGCACCGCCTCCGCCGAATGCGCCGCTCCGCCTTGCGAGGCCGCGATCGCCGAGCTGAAGAAGTATTTCAGCTCGTAGAGCCCGCGCGGCGTCGCCATGAATTTGTTGGTCGTCACCCGGCTCACCGTGCTTTCGTGCATGCCGATCGCCTCGGCGATGTCGCGCAGGATCAACGGCCGCAGAAACGGCACGCCATGGCGGAAAAAGGAATCCTGCTGGCGCACGATCTCGCTGGCGACCTTGAGGATCGTCGTCGCCCGCTGGTGCAATGATTTGACCAGCCAGTTCGCCGCCTGCAGCCGGTCGACCAGATAGTCGCGCTCGTGCTTGCTGCGGGCGGACTGCCTGACGCGCGCGTAATAGCGATTGTTGACCAGCACGCGCGGCAAGGTTTCGGCATTCAACTCGACGATCCAGCCGCCCTGCGGCTGCGCCCGCAACAGGATGTCGGGGACGACCGGCTGGGCGAGCGGCGGATCGAAGGCGAGCCCCGGCCGCGGGTCGAGGGATTTGATCTCGGCGATCATCTCGCCCAGATCCTCGGCGTCGACGCCGCAGATCCGCATCAGCGCGGCGCTGTTGCGGGCGGCGAGCAATGGCAGATTGTCGAGCAGCGTGCGCATCGCCGGGTCGAGGCGGTCGCGTTCGCGCAATTGCAAGGCCAGGCATTCCGGCAGGCTGCGGGCGAACACCCCGGCCGGGTCGCATTGCTGCAGCCGCGCCAGCACCGCCTCGACCCGCGCCGGATCGCAGCCCAGCAGCTCCGCGACGCCGTCGATCGGGCCGCTCAGATAGCCGGCCTCGTCGAGCAGGTGGACGAGGTGCAAGGCGATGACCCGGTCGCCGGGATCCGGCAAATCGGCCCCGATTTGCTCGAGCAGGTGCTCGCGCAAGGTGCGCGGCCGCGCCGCGGTGTGCTCGACGCCGGCACGATCGGCGCCGTCCGGCGCGCCGTCGCGGGTGCGCCAAGGCTGCTGATCGCCGCTGAGATCGATCGAGCCGTCGCCGTCCTCGCCCGCCTCGGCCCGCCAATGCTCGATCGAATCCGCCGTGAAGTCGCTGCCGAGCCCCTCGGCTTGGGCGGCGGGCGGCGGCTCGCCATCCGCCGCGGGAGCCGACGGCGCGGTGTGGTCGGCTTGCTCGAGCAGCGGGTTCTGTTCGATCTCGGCGGCGATGAAATCGGCCAGTTCGAGGTTGGACAGCTGCAGCATCTTGATCGCCTGCTGCGGCTGCGGCGTCATGATCAGCGCCTGCGACTGGCGCAATTCCAGCCGCGGCGACATCAGGGTGCGGTTCACAGACGGAATCTCTCGCCGAGATAGACCCGACGCACGTCGGCGTCGGCGACGATCTCGGCGGGCTCGCCCTCCATCAGCACCTGGCCTTCGTGCAGGATGTAGGCCCGGTCGACAAAACCCAATGTCTCGCGCACATTGTGGTCGGTGATCAGCACCCCGATCCCGCGGTCCTTCAGGTGCGTCACCAGCTCGCGGATGTCGCCGACGGCGATCGGGTCGATGCCGGCGAGCGGCTCGTCGAGCAGGACGAAATGCGGCTGCGTCGCCAATGCCCGGGCGATCTCGCAGCGCCGCCGCTCGCCGCCCGACAAGGCCATCGCCGGGGTGCGCCGCAGATGCGTGATCGAGAATTCGGCCAACAGCCCGTCGAGCATCGCCTCGCGCAATTCCGGCTCGGTCTCGGCGATCTCGAGAATGGCGCGAATGTTCTGCTCGACCGTCAGGCCGCGGAAGATCGACGCCTCCTGCGGCAGATAGCCGAGGCCGAGGCGGGCGCGCCGATACATCGGCATGTCGGTGATGTCGCGCCCGTCGAGGCTGACGATCCCGGTGTCGGCGGTGATCAGCCCGGTCAGGATGTAGAAGCAGGTCGTCTTGCCGGCGCCGTTGGGCCCGAGCAGCCCGACGACCTCGCCGCGCTGCAATGACACGTTGACGCCGCGCAGCACCGGCCGCCGCTTGAAGCTCTTGCCGAGCCCGCGGCCGAGCAAGCCTTGATTGTCGGCGACGAGCCTGGCGACCGGTGCGCCGGGGAAGGTGTACAGATCGGGCATCGCGGCTCGGGCTACGGCTTCTTGGCGGCTGCGGGCTTGCCCTCGCCGCCGTCGGGCGTTGGTTGTTGCTGGCGCACGAAGAGGCCCTGCACCCGCCCCCCCGGCTGGCCGGCCGCGTTCATCATGCGGCTGACATTGTTGTTGAGGTCCATGACCGCGTACTGGCCGCGGATCGCGTTCTCGCCGCGGGTCAGCGTCACATTGCCGAGCAGGGTGGCGATCCCGGTCTGCGCGTTGTAGACGCCGAAATCCCCGCGCCCGACATCGGTCGAGGTCGAGACCAGGACATGACCCTGGGCGTCGACGCGGCTGATCTGGCCGTTGCCGGCCAGCAGGGGGCCTCGGGCCTCGGGCTTTGCCGCCGGCTTGGCGGCCGCGGCCGGCTTCGCCCCCGGCTTGGCGGCGGCGGGCGCCGCGCCCGGCTTGACCATATACGCGGTCAGGACATCGGCGCGGATGCGTTTCAGGTCGCGCACGGCGAGCGCATCGCCGCGCGCGACGGCGATCTGCTTCTGGTCGTACCACTCGAGGCTGTCGCGCGCCGTCACGACGTCGGTCGCCGTCGTCATCTTCAGATCCTTGCCGGTGACGACGACGATCGCCTGGTCGACGTCGTAGACCGCCTTGTCGCCGGTGACGGTCTGGGTCTCGCCCTTCAAGGTGACGTTGCCGTCGGCATCGACGCGATAGATCTCGGTGCCGCCGGCGTTGCCGCCGGTATTTCCGCTGTCCTTGGTCGGGCGGTAGTGCGCGGTCAAGGTATCGGCGTGCACCTCGCTGGTGCCGCGTTTGGCGACGGCGTGGCCGCGCGCGATGTAGACCTGCGCCTCCTGCTGCCATTCGATCCCGGAATCGGCCTGGATCTCGATCGGCCGGTTCTCGGTGTCGGCCGCCGCCGGCGCCGCCGCCATCGTTGGCGGCGCCATGATCGACAGGGCGATAGCGAGAGCGGCACCGAGGCTCGTCGCGACTCCCTTGGTGTCGTCCCGGCGAAGGTGCATGCAATTAAATCCGCCCTTCGCTGAATACCCGCGGCACGTCCTTCGAGACGCCCGCCGCGCGGGTTCCTCAGGATGCGGTTCTTTCTTAATGTCATCAAAGACATACGTCATCCTAAGGAGCGCCCGAAGGGCACGTCTCGAAGGACGCACGACGCTGATGCCGTCCCTTTCGGCGATTTCCTGACAGCCTCGAAGGCCGGAACCCATGGCTGCCATGGATACCGGCCTTCGCCGGTATGACAGCTGCGGGAGGTTGAACAGTAAGTTACCGTGCATTGGTGCCGGCCTTCTTGGTCGCGGCGGCCGGTTGCGATTTCGGCGGAGTTTGGGCCGTCGCGACGGCGGGCGTCGCCGAGGCCGCGGCTTCGACCCGGGCCGCGGTTTTTCTCACATCGTCCGGCAGGCCCGGCGGCCGCGGGGGGTTGGCGTTCGCCCGGCTGCCGTTGAGCACCAGGTCGGAAGCCCCGGTGAACAGAACCGTGTCGCCTTTTTCGAGGATCCGGAACCCTTGCGCGGTCAGGTCCCCGGAGGGCCCGTGCCCGACGATCGGCTCGTCGCCCTTGGCCGTGTTGTCGGTCAGGTCGACATGGGCGCTGCGCGTCAGGAAGCGGGTGCCGTCCTCGCGCAACAAATTGACATCATCGAACAGGTCGAGCAGCTGCGCCTGGGCCTGGTAGATCCCGGTTGCGGCCTTGACCGTGGCGGTGCTGCCGGGACGCAAATCCATGTCGGCTTTGGGGTTCTCCAGCGACATCAGATCGTCGCGGTCGGGGGTCTGGCGGCCGATCGTCGCGGTGACGACGTACGGCCGGTTGTGCCGGTCGATGCCGGAATAGCGCGGGTTCACCATCTTCAGTTCGCGCGCCTCGCGCAGGTCGATCGCCGGGAAGCCGAGCCGGACGCTGTCGATTAGCGGGCCCAGCCGCGGCCAGGCAGCGACGAGCAGCAACAGCGCCACCCCGGTCGCCGGCAAGATGCGCTTCAGCAGGGCGACGCGCCGGCTGTAGCGGTCGGCGATCTGCGGCGGCCGCCAGCGGCGCGGCAGCGCCAACAGCGCGCCGCCCCATCCCGCTTGTAGTCGCAGCCCCCTCATCGCTCGCTCACGCAACCCCGGCGCGCAGGCAATCGTGCAGGTGCAGGAAGCCGGTCGGATGCCCGCGCGCGTCGAGGACAAACAGCGAGGTGATCGCGAATTGGTTCATCAGCCCCAGCGCCTCGGCCGCCAATGCCGCCGCGCCGATCGTCTTCGGGCGGCGGTGCATGACCTCGGCGACGCCGCGCGCCAGCAGCGATTGGCCCATGTGGCGGCGCAGATCGCCGTCGGTGATGACGCCGATCAGCCGGCCCTTCTCGTCGCACACGCCGACGCAGCCGAAGCTCTTCGCGGTCATCACCAGGATCGCCTCGGCCATGTGCGCATCCGCCGCGATCAGCGGGACCGCGCTGCCGCTGTGCATGATGTCGTCGACTCGCAGCAGCCGCCGGCCGATCCGGCCGCCCGGATGAAACCGCTGAAAATCGGCGGAGGAGAACCCCTTGCGCTCGAGCAAGGCAATGGCGAGCGCGTCGCCGAGGCACACCATCATCGTCGTCGAGGTCGTCGGCGCCAGCCCCATCGGGCAGGCCTCGGGGGCGCACGGCAGCAACAGGACCGTGTCTGCCGCCTCGGCCAGGGCCGAGCCGCCGCCGCCGGTCACCGCGACGAGCGGGATCTTGAAGCGCCGCGAATAGGCGATGATGTCGGTCAATTCGCTGGTCTCGCCCGAATTCGACAGGGCGAGGATCGCGTCCTCGGCGCCGATCATGCCGAGGTCGCCGTGGCTCGCCTCGACCGGGTGGACGAACTGCGCCGGCGTGCCGGTCGAGGCCAGGGTCGCGGCGATCTTGCGGGCGACGTGGCCGCTCTTGCCGACGCCGGTGACGATGATCCGCCCGCGCACCGCCGCGCACAGGTCGACAGCCGCCGCGAAGCCGCAATCGAGCGCCCGGGCGAGGCTCTCGAGCCCGCCGATCTCGGCGCGGATCACCCGCCGCGCGACCGCGAGATCGCCATCCTCGGCCGGCGCCAGGCGGGCGCGCGCGTCGCTCATCTTAAAAAATGTCCCCTCGAACGCGGCGGCTAATGCGCAAAGATGTCCTGCTCCGCCCAGCCTTCGAGATCCAACAGGACCCGGTGCGGCAGGAAGTCGAAGCAGGCGCGGACCAGCCGCTCGCGGCCCTCGCGCGCCAGGATCGCGTCGAGCCGCGCATGCAGCGCATGCAGGTGCAAGACGTCGGCGGCGGCGTAGCGCAATTGCTCCTCTGTCAAGGTCGGCGCCCCCCAGTCCGAGCTCTGCTGCTGCTTCGACAGGTCGATGTTGAGCAAGTCCTTGCACAGCTCGCGCAAACCGTGGCGGTCGGTGAAGGTGCGCGCCAGCCGCGAGGCGATCTTGGTGCAGTAGATCGGCCCCGCCATGACGCCGACATAGCGGTACAGCATCGCCATGTCGAAGCGGGCGAAATGAAACAGCTTGATCACCCGGGAATCGGCGAGCAGGCGCCTCAGCACCGGCGCGTCATAGGCGCCGGGGGCGAACTGCACCAGATGCGCATCGCCGTCCCCGGCCGACAGCTGCACCAGGCACAGGCGGTCGCGGTGCGGGTTGAGCCCCATCGCCTCGGTATCGATGGCGACGGTGTCGCCGAAATCGATATCCACGGGCAGATCGCCGCGATAGAGGCGATGGCTCATGGCGCGCCGGCCTGCGCCCAGGCGAAGACTCGCTCGATCCTAACCATAACCCCTGGATTTTCGCCTGATTTTCCGGATCATCGAGACGTGTTTATGACTCTGCCTTGTGACTCCGTGCCTGCCCCGTTGTCAAGGGCACGGTTCTTGCTTGCGGCGAAGCGACGCCATTCAGGCGGCGCTTATTCCGGGGTTTCCTTTTGGACCATCGCCGCGGTTTTCGCGTCGTTCGACGCCTATCCGCCCACCTCAGACAGCGCAATATTTCACAGCACCGCTACGCGGGATACTGCATTTGCGAAGGGTGGTGCCCAGGAGAAGACTCGAACTTCCACGAGCTATTGCTCACTAGAACCTGAATCTAGCGCGTCTACCAATTCCGCCACCTGGGCTCCGGAGAGGCCGGAGATAAGCCGGCCTCCGGCCGCTGTCAACCGGCTCGGTGTTTGGCGCCGCGGTTGGCACGGGGTTTGCCCTCCACGCGCGCCTTGACGACGACCTTGATCGCGTCCTCGATCCGCTCGCGGGCGTAGCGCAGCGCCGTCGGCAGGTCGTCGAGCGGGAAGGTGTGGGTGTGGACGAGGCGCGCGTCGAAGCGCTTCTGCTTCATCAGCGCCATCGCCCGGTGGGTCGCGCTCTGCCCCTCGCCGCGGATGCCGAAGACGTAGATGTTGTTGCGCACGAGGTGCGCCAGGTCGACCGGGACCGGCTCCTGCGGAAAGGCGGCGAGGCAGATCCGGCCGCCGCGGTTGACCATCTGCGCCGCCTCGTT
>Ga0073928_10007343_pt1 | contig 14344 bp, 9 predicted proteins | sample PaiPotPPA55metaG_FD_76969 | JGI IMG/M metagenome (GOLD analysis project Ga0073928, IMG submission 76969) | Iron sulfur acid spring bacterial and archeal communities from Banff, Canada, to study Microbial Dark Matter (Phase II) - Paint Pots PPA... ... | reverse complement strand
CCGGCTTCCCGCGAAAGAAATCGTGACGGATGTCACGTTCGACTGTGGAAAACTGGTCGAAAAGCACGCCTTAGCGCTATAAAGCCGCCTTTTACCTTCCGGCGTTATGGCGCGACTAAAGTGGTTGCGGAAAAAGTCTGCCTTTGCGTTTGTTGTGAAAGGGCACGGCTTTTTAGCCGCGTCGCAAGTCGCGCAACATCAATGACGGCTTTAGCCACGGTTTAACGCAGACTGTAAACCTGTTCTCTCGCTCGAAAGAGGGTCCAAAGAGGTCACCGGTATGATCACGGTACCAAAGTGTCTAACACGGCGGTTTCTAGGGTCACGTATAGAATTAGAATTGCTCTAAGACCTGTAACTTCCTCATGAGCTTGGACCGACCGAACCCGTCCCGTACGTCCCGTACGTCTCGCGGCCCCGACCATCTGGAGCGCGAAGAATCGCAATTATGGCGCTGGGCGCTGGGATTCATGCTCATTTTGGCCGCAGCCCTGTCGTGGCTGCTGTGGGAGCGCCTGGAAAATATCCCGTTTCAACTTCGCGCCATTCCCATCGGAGTTCTGGTTCTGTCGATCCTGTTCGCGGTTTACGCCTTTGGACGACGACGCGAGGTCAGCGAACTCAAAGGGCTGCTGCACGGGTTGCAGGAGCACGTGGGGGCCGCGCCTTCGGAAGAACAACTCGACCAACTCAGCCAGGTCATCCTGCGGTCGCAGCGCAACTTTAAAGAGTTGATTGATTCGTTTGATGATCCCGCGTGTGCCGTGTCGCTCGATGGCACTCTGCGAACGGTGAACAAACGCATCACCGAGATCACCGGGACGACTTATTCCGAACTCGTGGGGCGCAAAATCTACGATTTTGTCGAGGAACCAACTCAGGCAGAGGTGGAACGAAGCTTGGGTCTCTTTCTAGAGAAGAAGCGTTGGGCCGGGACCGTGCCGATCCGATTGAAGAACCGTTCGCGGACTCTCTATTTTGAATGTGTGCTGAACGCAATCGTCAAAGGCGATGAAGTCGTAGGCGTGAGCATGCTTGGGCGCGACGTGACCGAGCAGCGCGAGAAGGAAATGCGCTTCACGGAACTGTTCGAGACTTTGCAGGAAGGGGTTTACTTCAGCACGCCGGAGGGACTTTTGCTGGACGCCAATCCGGCACTGGTCAGCATGCTCGGATACACGGAGAAGAGGGACCTTCTCACCGCGGAGCCGGCGGCTTTGAATTTCGATCCCGGGCAACCGGTGCTGGGTCGGGCACTGGATGACCGAGGTGGGGTGCGTACGCGCGAGATTAAACTCCGGCGGAAAGACGGGAACGCGGCAATTTTCCTGGATTCCTCACGAGCGGTTTGGGACACCTCGGGGAACATCATCCGCTATCAGGGAACGCTGGTGGATATCACAGAGAAGCGGAAGATGGAGCGGCAACTGGCACAGCAGGAAGAGTTTCACAGCCGGCTGCTGGAGAGTTTTCCGGATCTGATCCTGGTGGTGGATCTCCAGGAACGTTACACCTTCGTCAGTTCGCGGGCGCGCGATCTTCTCGGCTACGAGCCGGAAGAAATGTTGGGACAAAAGATTTCTGGCATGGAAAACCATTCTCCGGAGATGGCGGCGCTTTACCACGCTGTAGTTTCTGGAAAGCAGGCCTTCGCCTCCGCGGAATATGGAGCAAGGCACCGGGATGGAAGCTGGCGGACGATGCGCGCAGCAGGCAGCCAACTGGTGGACGCCGAGGGAAAGATTAGTGCAGTGATTATTTCGGTACGCGATATCACGGTCGAACGAAAGTTGGAGCAGCAGATCGTCCAGAGCGAGCGGCTGGCGGCTATGGGCGCGATGATTGGGGGCGTAGCCCACGAACTGAATAATCCTTTGACCAGCATTATGGGAGTCAGCGAACTTTTGCAGGATACCGAGACCAACGAAACTTCCCGTAAGCAACTGGCGATGTTGCAGCAGCAGGCGCGGCGCGCGGCGGAGATCGTCCAGAACCTGACTTATTTCTCGCGCCCGCCCGCTCCGGGCAAGAGCAGAATCAATCTGGTGGAAGTTGTAGAGCGAACCTTGAACCTGCATGCTTACTCCCTGCGCAAGAACAATATTACGGTGGACTTTCTCAAAGAGTCGGGGGTGCCCTACGCATTGGGAGATCCGCACCAGTTGATGCAGGTCTTTCTGAATTTGATTTTGAATGCGGAGCACGCGATCCGCGAGGTGCGGGATAAAGGGACGCTGCGAATTCGTTTAGGTAGAGCGCAAGATTCGGTGTGGGTCAGCTTCCACGACGACGGTCCCGGCATTCCGAAGGAAACCTTGGCCAGCATCTTCGATCCGTTCTACACGACAAAGCGGCCCGGGCGCGGCACTGGATTAGGGCTCAGCATCTGCAAGTCGGTAATGAAGGAACACAATGGCAGCGTGGACGCGGCCAATGCCCCGGATGGTGGGGCGGTATTTACGGTGACACTGCCGGTCTCGCCAGCGGGGTGAGCCCTTGCTGTCGTTACCTAAACTTCTAGCGCTCAACTGCCATGGCTACGGCATTGCCTCCCCCGAGACAGAGAGCGGCAATGCCGCGTTTCACATCGCGGCGGATCATTTCATAGATCAGCGTGACTAGGACACGCGCGCCGCTGGCGCCAATTGGGTGTCCGATGGCTACGGCGCCGCCGTTTACGTTGACCTTGTCGGGATTCAGATTCAATTCGCGCATTACCGCCAGCGCCTGCACCGAGAAGGCCTCGTTGAGTTCGTAGAGATCGACGTCTTCGTTTTTCCAGCCCGTCTTCTCCCAAATAGTCCGGACCGCACCGACGGGAGCCATCATCACCCACTTCGGTTCGACGCCGCTGGTGGCCTGCGCGACGATGCGGACCATCGGCTTCGCGCCAAGCTGGCTGGCGCGCTTCGCACTGGTGACGACCAGAGCAGCCGCGCCGTCGTTGACGCCAGGGGCGTTGCCGGCGGTGACGGTGCCGTCTTTCTTGAATGCTGGCTTGAGCGAACGCAGCACTGCGATGGTAGTGTCTTCGCGAGGACTTTCGTCTTTGTCGAAAATCGTGGGAGGCGAGCCTTTTTTCTTCGCTGGAATCTCGACGGGAACGATCTGCGACTTAAGGCGGCACTCTTTCACGGCGGAGAGCGCCTTGCGGTGGGAACTCAAGGCGAACTGATCTTGTTCTTCGCGGGTGATGCCGTATTTCTCGGCGACATTCTCGCCCGTGATGCCCATGTGGTAGTCGTTGTAAATGTCCCACAGGCCGTCGTGGACCATGGAGTCGACGATCTGCGCGTTGCCAAGACGGTATCCCTTGCGTGCTTGCGGCAGAAGATAGGGAGCATTGGTCATGGATTCCATTCCACCGGCGACAACGATGGAACTGTTTCCCGTCTGCACCGCTTGCGCGGCGAGCGCGACCGATTTCAATCCCGAGCCGCAGACCTTGTTGATTGTCATGGCACCTGTCGCGGGAGAGAGTCCGCCGAAGATCGCGGCTTGACGCGCAGGATTCTGACCGAGACCGGCGGAGACGACGTTGCCCATGATGCACTCGTCGATCTCCGTGGGAGCGACGCCGGCGCGCTTCACCGCCTCGCGCACCACGATGGCGCCGAGTTGCGGTGCGCTGAAATCGGAGAGGCTGCCTTGAAATTTTGCCACGGCTGTGCGGCAGCCGGAGATGATAACGACATCGTCAAAAGAGGCCATGAATCAAGCTCCCGCGAAGATTTCGTAACTTTTATTATAGATGCAGAAGCGGGCAATACGTCGCGGCACAGTATTCCTGATCGATCGCCGCGTTGAACCAACGGATCGCAATTCTTGTCTTGGCCTTGCGAGCGCAACACGACTCGCGACTTGTTGGCGGAAGGAAAATCCAGCACGACTCGATGCCGTATTCGAAATACTTCTTGACTTTTGCTTCGGAAAACTCTCTCGTCGTGACTTTGGTGTCACGACTTGCGAAGTTCGGTCGTCATTTTTTTCTTGACTTCATTTTTCATTAACTCTATACATCAACTAGTTGCAGTAAAAGACCGCTGCAATGTTTTCCATGAAAAATGGAAGGGAGAATAGGAACAATGGCAACCAAGAAAAAGGCAAAAAAGAAAAAGAAGCATTAAGAAAGTTCGGTACAAAGTAAAAAGGGGACGCTCAAGAGCGTCCCCTAAGTTTTTTACGTTCGAATAGTTCCAGTACATCTCGTCAATTCGGCCGCCCGGCGATGCTCTCTACTCGATGCGGAATCCGCTTCTCCTTCTCAGGACACAAACTCCGGTAGGCGCAGAAATTGCAATGCATTCCCGTTCTCGCTACGAACCGTCCGTCCGCGATTCCCTGAGCGGCGGCTTCCACACGACTGCGAGCGCCCAGCAGTTGCGCCTCGTTGCGTGTCGTGGTCACGGCAACGTTCTCTTCCAGGTTATAGAAAATCAGCGCGCCCACCGTGTACCCCCACTTCTGTTTGGCAGCGATGGCGTAGAGGGATAACTGCAGACTCTCATCGGCGTTTTCCTGGTCGCGAGCTTTGCCAGTCTTGTAATCGACGATGGCGACGCTGCCGTCGGGCCGGCGGTCGATGCGATCGACGCGTCCGACGACCGAGGTCGGGCCTACGCGAATCTCAAAGGACTGTTCGGTGTGGAGCACTTGCGCCGAAGGAAGAGTCCGGGTGGCGGCGAGGAATTCGCGCAGTTGCGCGACGCCCTGCTTCTCATACAGCTCGTGCTGGTAGGCTTCCCGAATCTTGGCCTCGGCCAGATCGAGGCGAAAGAGGTCAATCAATTCGTCGTCGGCCTTCGTCCGACCGAGGTTGACGGAATCGAAATAGGTTTTAAGGATGCGATGAATCGCCGCTCCATATTGCATCGCGGCGGCAGGCTTGGCTGATAAGCGCCAGTCGCGGTCGAGTTTGAACTGCAATCCGCAACGCTCGTAGGTATCGACAGCAGACGCGCTCAGCCGGGTATGCAAACCGGCGAGCACCGGCAGTTCGAACCAGACATTCGTTTGCGATTCGGCGGGATAGGCCAGGAACGCTTCGGCTCCAGCAAAGATATCGAGGCTGGTCTGGGTGCCGCGTGCAGGAATCGCCGTCAGCCAGGGAGCAAGGCTCTTGTCCTCAATCAATTCCCTCATGTAGCCATCGGGATTCTTGTTGAGCTTACCCTTGCCCTGCTTGGAGTAGATCTGCAGCGAGTCGCGGGCCCGTGTCATGGCCACGTAAAACAGGCGGCGCTCTTCCTCTTTGTGCAGCGTCTGGTCGTCGGCCTCGGTGACTGAATCGGGATCGCGAAGTTCCCTGGGAAAAGCGACCAGAGTTTCCCTGTAGGAAGAGGGGAACGAGTTGGCGTTGGCGCGGAGAATAAACACGTGAGGAAACTCGAGGCCTTTGGCGCCGTGCACGGTCATGAGGCGGACGGCATTCTCGCTCGCTTGCGCTTCCAGGGGAATCACTCCCCCGGCCTCGCGGAAGAGGGCAAGATAATCGACCAATTCCTCCAATTCCGTGGTCTTGTTGACTTTTTTCTTTTCCCACTCTTTTACGAAATGCAGCGCGGCATGAAGAATGGGAGATGAGGCATCAAGGGCAAACTGCTGAACGATGATGTCGAGTGCCGCGCGAGCCTTCGCTTCCCTACGGCGGATTTCTTCGCGGGTGCGGTGTACGGCAGAGAGAATCTCGGCGCCGCCGTCGACTCGGTCGAGAGCAGCGAACAGCGGGACGACCTGGCCCTCCCGATTATCGCGGGCAATGGATCGCATCACCTGGCGAAGTTCCTCGGGATTCACTTGAAAGCGCGGCAGGGCCGCGACCCGAAACAAACTGACGTCATCGCCCGAGGACACGACGGCGTTGAGGCAAGCAAATAGATCGCGCGCTTCTGGAGTGTCGGAGATGTCCATGCTCTCAATAACGAATGGAATTCCGGCTTCCGCCAATTCCTGCACGACGTCGTCACGCTGGTAGTGAGAGCGGTAAAGAATGCCGAAGTCGGGCCATTTGCACCTGGATCTTCTTTGGGCGTCGCGGATGAAAGCCACCACGTCGGAACCTTCTGTGTCTTTCGTGGTCAGAACCACTACCGACACCTTCGGGCTCGCAAGCTGTGTTCCCGCTCGTGCCGCTTCCTCCTCGCGCGCGGATTGCAGAGGAATGCGCTTGTAGGCAGACGCTCGGGCATCGGATTCTCTGGAGAAGACAACGGGATTCTTGTCGATCAAGGCAAATGCGCTGCGAAGAATCGGCGTGGTCGAACGGCGGTTCTTGTCCAGAACTACGCGCTTGGGGTTGAGAAAGTGACGATCGAAGAGCTCGAACGCCGCGCTCGACGCTCCACGAAAACGATAGATTGCCTGGTCGGGATCTCCCACGGCGAAGAGATTGCCCCCGGGTCCGGCGAGGCGGGTGAGAATCTGAATCTGCGCGAAGTTGGCGTCTTGAAATTCGTCGGCGAGTATAAAGCGGGCGCGGGCACGCGCCTCGGCCAGCACATTTTCGTCGCTGTGCAGCAAAGCGTGCGCTCGGCTGATCATGTGGCTGAAAGTACCGAGATTTTCTTCGGCCAGCCACCGCTCCATGGTGGTGAACACGCGGGCAATCTCGCGGCAGCGGCCGAGAATTTCGTCGTCATCGAGGACACTCTTGGACTTCGCAACGCGTGGGATGGGAACCTCCCTGCGCTCCAGACGTTCCACGTACTGCGCGTACTTTTCGGGCGTGACCAGTTCGTCGTGGCAGCGGCTAACAAACTCCAGCAGATCATTCAGAAACTGGGCGACATTGGCGGCGCGGACGTAGTGTTCCAGATGAAGCTCGCGGATGCGCCGGCGGAGGTAGATCCAGAGATCTTTGTCGTCGAGGACGCCGAAGTCTTGGTGAACCCGCTTGAGCATGTCGAGGCAATAGTCGTGGAAGGTGGCAGCGTTCACTTCTTTTCCGCCTAGCAACTTGCGGACGCGGTCGCGCATTTCGTTGGCGGCATTCTTGGTGTAGGTGAGGGCAAGAATCTCGTGAGGGTAGGCGTGGCCCTCGCGGACGAGGCGCTCAATGCGATGAGTGAGAACGGAGGTCTTGCCGGTCCCAGCGCCCGCGACCACCAACATCGGCCCGTGTACGTGCTCGATGGCCTCGCGCTGGCGATCGTCTGCAGTAAATGGAACGGAGCGGGAGTTCGACTTCGGAGACGGCATTGCGAGCAGGATATCATTTGCCGGACGGGGAAGGCCTATTAGCTCGCCGAACCCTGATTGTTCAACTCAGAGAAGATGCTCAAAAATGGACGTCTTTACGTGCTAACTACAGGGCGGGCGGGACGCCCGCCGGACAGCCGCCGAGACGGCGGCGCTACTTAGCTGAGTTGTGAGAGTGTGATCGCAGTCGCGGCGACGGCAGCGGTTTCGGAACGCAGGATTGTGGTGCCCAGGGAGGCGAAGATCCAGCCGCCCTTCTGGAATAGCTCTAATTCTTCTTCTGTCCAACCACCTTCGGGACCTGTCGCGAGAAGGATCTCTCCGTCGGGATGCGTAGTGAGAAGGTCGCGAAGTAAAGTTTCCTGTTCGGATTCTGCCAACACTATTCGCAACGAAGCGGTTAGAATCACCGCTTCTTGCAGTTTGATTGGGTCAACGATCTCAGGCGGAGTGATGCGGCGTGATTGCTCCGCCGCCTGAAGCGCGATTCTGCGCCAGCGTTCGGCGCGTCTTGCCGCGGCGGAAGCCAGATGCGGGTCGCTGCGCCGGGCGATGACGGGCACGATTCGCGAGACTCCCAGTTCCGTGCATTTTTCAATCGCCCACTCCATGCGATCGAATTTGAAGACCGCGAGCAGAAGTGTGAGCGTGAGTGCGGGTGACGCGGAAACTTCTTCGGCCAGCTCGAATTCGACTCGGTCGTTGTGGATGGTCATGATTCGGCCGCGGCGGACGACAGCGCCGGTGGCGATGTCGAATTCCTCGCCCACGCGGGCGCGCAGAACTCGAATCAGATGATCGGCGTGATCGCCAGTGATAGCGGCGTGGTTGGCGGAAACTTGATCGGCGATCCATCGGCGGCGAGTCATGAGAAGTTGAAGCTCAGCGGCCAATAGCCGCCAATGGTTGAAGGCGCCGGCAGCACGTCTGAAGTCATCGCAAGAAAGTCCGCTCTCGCGTTGCTTTAAAAGGGCGCGACTTTCAGCCGCGCCGTAAGTCTTACACAATGGAAGACGGCTTTAGCCGCTTAGAGGCAGACCCGCCGCGGTAACTTATCCGAACATGTCTTTCATTTTACCGAGCAGCGCGCGAAGCACGGGCTGGTTGTCGACTTTCCCGAGGGCGTCGAGCTCTTGCAACAACTCTTTCTGGCGCTTGTTCAGCTTGGTCGGAACCTGGACACGAACTTCGACGTACAGGTCGCCCTTGCCATGTCCGTTCAATACGGGCACGCCTTTGTTGCGGATGCGGAAGGTTGAGCTCGGTTGCGTTCCATCGGGAATTTTTAGGGTATGTTCGCCGTCCATGGTGGGAACGCGAATCTCCGCGCCTATGGCAGCTTGCGCCACCGAAATCGGGACCACGCAGTGCAGGTCGTTGCCCTCGCGCGCGAAGAAGGGATGCTCTTTGACGTGCAGCACTACGTACAAATCTCCGGCAGGCCCGCCGAAAGCGCCAACTTCCCCTCCGCCGGAAAAGCGAATTCGAGTGCCGTCTTCCACACCGGCGGGAACTTTGGCGTCCACGGTGCGCTGGCGCAGAATGCGCCCTTCGCCCTTGCACTTCGGGCAAGGATCGGTGATGACGCTGCCTGTGCCCTGGCAGGCGGGACAGGTACGGGCAATGCTGAAGAATCCCTGCTGATACCGAACTTGGCCGCGTCCGTTGCAGGAGCGGCAAGTCGTGGCGCTCTTTCCCGGCGCCGATCCGGAGCCGCGGCAGTCTTCGCAAGCTTCGTGACGGCGGACCGCAACTTGAGCATCCGTTCCGAAGAAGGCTTGCTCGAACTCCAGAGTTAAGTCTTCGCGGAGATCGGCGCCACGCTGCACCCGATTGCGACGGCGTCCCCCGCCGGCGCCGCCCCCGAACATGTCGCCGAAGCCGAAGAACTCTCCAAAGATATCGCTGAAGTCCTGGAACACAGTGGGATCGAAGCCCGCGGCTTGCCCCGCGCTGCCGAGGCCGGCGTGGCCGTAGCGGTCATAGACGGCGCGCTTGTCGGTGTCCGCCAGCACGGCATAGGCTTCGCTGACTTCCTTGAATTTCTCTTCCGCGTCGGGATTATTAGGATTGCGGTCGGGATGAAACTGCAGCGCCCGCTTGCGGTAGGCGCTCTTCAGCTCAACCTCCGTCACCGTGCGGGTCACACCCAGCACTTCATAGTAGTCGCGTTTTGCGTTCGTGGTCAGAGTCAACCTTCCTCCAAGAATAATTTCTGGCTTGTCATAACCGTTGCGCCGTTGTCATTTCGGTGTGTCATCCCGAGCGCAGCGAGGGACCTGGGTTTCTGCCGAAGCTGGCAAGAACCGGTTTCAGGGATTCTTTGCTACCTTCACCATCGCGGGACGCAGCAAACGATCTTTAAGTTTGTAACCGCGCTGCAACTCCTCAATGACTTCATGGTCGGGGGCGTCGGAAGTTTCCACCATTTCGATCGCCTCATGAACATGCGGATCGAATGGTTCACCCTTGGCAGGAATCGCACGCACCCCCAGCTTTGCCAGGACATCCTGGAACTGCTTGTAGATGAGTTCGACGCCACTTCGGAAGTCACCGGCCTCCGACTTAACCTGCAGCGCGCGCTCGAAGCTGTCGATTACCGGGAGTAGAGATTTAATCGCGTCCGCGGCGGCGTAATCGCGAAAGTCCTGCTGCTCCTTGGCGGCGCGTCGGCGCGCATTATCAAATTCTGCCTGCGCACGCGCGAACCGGTCCTGCAGGGCGTCCCGATCAGCCTTCACTTTTTGCACTTCTGCTGCAAGTCCCGAAGATTCCCCGGCCGCTGTCCCGCTGGAAGTAGTTTCCGCGAGATTCTCATCGCCGTCGGCAGGAGGAAGTTCGTGTTCCAGATCCAATCCAGCCATTTCCGATTGTGATTTTCCGTTTGCCTTCTTCATAACAACCTGTCTTTCGTTAGGGCGTTAGGCCGATTCATTCCAGCGTTAGTGCGATTCATTCAAGCATCAGTCCGATTCATTCAGGATTTTGTCGAAAAGGCGCGCGATGTACGACACCGCGGTGATCGTGTGCTGGTAATCCATGCGGGTGGGCCCAATCACGGCCAGCGAGCCCATCACTTCGTTGCCAGCGTGCGCGGGAGCTCCAATCAGCACGAAATTCTGCATCGACGGCAAAGCCTGATCGAGACCGATGACCACGCGGACCGCCTCCTGCTTTACGTCAAGGTAGGCGCCGAGCAACTGGACGACTTTTTCTTTTTCCTCCAGCGTTTTGAGCATCTCCTGTAGACGCTGCCGGTCATGATCGCCCGCAATCAGGTTCGACGCGCCCTCTACGAAGACGACTTGCGAGCCCTGCTCAGCGGCCAGCGCGCCCTGCTTATAGAGCTGCTCGATCGAGTGCATGAGGCGGTCATACTCGCTGCGCTCCTGCTCCAGACGGCGCGCCAGTTCGGTGCGCATGGATTCCATCGTCCAACCGCGAAAATTTTCGTTGATGTAGCGGGCTGCAAGGTCCAGCTCAGACTGCGATAGATCGAGACGCAGCACGCGATCCCGCACCAGGCCAGATCGCGTCACAAGTACTGCCAGTACTTTCTGATCCCCGAGGCGCGAGAAATACACGTGCTCCAATGCGTTTTTCGGACCGCGAGTGGCGACTGTGACGCCCACGTTGCGCGAAATTAGCGAAAGCACGTGCGAAGTGCGTTCCATAAACTCCTGCACGTCGGTGATGCCGGCGAGCGAATCGGAGATCATGGTCTCTTCCTGCGGCGCCAAACGGGCCGTACCCGAGATCTGTTCCACGTAATAGCGATAGGCCTCGGTCGTCGGAACACGCCCAGCGGAGGCGTGCGGCTGCTCCAGGAAGCCGGCGTCGGACAGGTCGGCCATCACGTTGCGGATGGACGCGGGGCTGAGTCCCTCGCGATTCGAGCGCGCCAGCGTACGCGAACCCACCGGCTCACCCGTGGTGATGAACGTCTCCACGATGGCGGTCAGAATTTCGCGTTCGCGATTCCCGATATTTGGGTCAGCGGGCATAGACAGTTCTGTCCGTGGTTTCAATCCGACCGGCGGCGGAGGCCGAGGGGAGAAACTGTTCCGATTCATTGTACCTAACTATCTTTAGATGCAGAAGGTTGGCTTTCGGATCAAAGTTCCATTCCTGTCGGATTTTAGGAATGCGAAGCGGGGCTGTCAAGACTTAGAAGGGTTCAGGAGGGTTCAGGCCCAAAGCCTTTAACCGCTCAGAATGCACAGACAATGACGCTGAGATCGCGAAGGCGAATCGAATAGTTCCTCTTTGCGTTCTCTGCGGCATTTCTCCGCGATCTCAGCGGTTAAAAGCTTCGTTAGTAAAGCTTACTATGGTCTGACCGCGATGAAATCCAAGCCTCATATCGCAGTGGTGGGCGCCGGAGCCTTCGGCGGTTGGACTGCCCTGCATCTTCTGGATCGCGGAGCAGGGGTCACTCTGCTCGACGCCTGGGGCCCGGGAAATTCACGGTCATCTTCGGGCGGGGAGACGCGCGTCATGCGCGGCACCTACGGCCCCGATCAACCTTACACGGAGATGGCTGCCCGCGCTCTCATCCTCTGGCAGAAGTATGAACGAAGATGGAAGCGGCGTTTTCTGCATCGCACGGGCGTGCTGTGGATGGCTTCGGGTCGCGAGGATGATAACGCCTTCGAGAGCGGATCGGTGAAAATGCTGCGCGCGGCGAAGATCAAGTTTCAGGAACTATCCGCCGCGCAACTGAGGAAGCGCTGGCCCCAGATTACTTTTGAGGGAATCGAGTGGGGAATCTTCGAGCCGCGATGTGGATATCTGGATGCGCGTGCAAGTTGCCAGGCAGTAGTCGAGGCTTTCGTTGCGGCGGGAGGCAAGTACCGGCAACAAGCGGTTCTGGGCGATGGGCTGCGGGCTGACGAACTGAAAAGCAGGCCGCTGCGCAGCCTGGCGCTGTCGGACGGGTCTCGAATCAAGGCCGATGCCTACGTGTTTGCCTGCGGACCATGGCTTGGAAAGTTATTCCCTCAAACCATCGGTAATTTGGTGCAGCCTACAAAGCAGGATGTCTTTTTCTTTGGCACGCCCGCCGGAGATGATCGCTTCACTGAGGCGCATCTGCCCGTATGGGCCGATCACCGCGGCCGCTTTCGTTATGGAATTCCCGGAAGTGGCCGGCGCGGGTTCAAGATCGCGGACGACACGCGTGGCGTAGCCTTCGACCCCACCGATGGCGAGCGCGTGGTGAGTCAGGAAACTTTAAAAGACATTCGCGAATATGTTGGCTTCCGCTTCCCTGCCCTGAAAAACGCGCCGCTGGTGGAGACTCGTATTTGCCAGTACGAGCAGACCCCGGACAGCCACTTCATCATCGACCGCCATCCCGCGATGGAGAATGTGTGGATCGTCGGCGGCGGCTCCGGCCACGGCTTCAAGCATGGCCCGGTGATCGGACAGATGGTGTCGGAGTCGATTCTGCAGGAACGTGAGCCGGCGCCAATCTTTGGGCTGGCACGATTCAAAAAACACTAGCCGTAGAGACGTAGCTTGCTACGTCTCTACCGACAGCATTCCGAATAATGGTGAGCGAGGCGTTGGAAGCAACGTCTCTACGGTTGGCATTCACTGAATCTGAATAACGCTGGCCGGAGCGTTGGCTCTAATTTCGTCCGTGCGCTTCACAACATTCCGGGCGAACTCAAAAATTGACTTGGCATGCGGGGAATTTTCGCCTTCCAGCACGACTGGCGTACCCCCGTCTCCCGACTTGCGCACTTCCGGGTCAAGTGCGATCGCTCCCAGGAACGGCGTGCTAAATCGCTCAGCCATTTTCTCCGCCCCGCCGCGCGAGAAGATATCCACCTCATGCTGGCAATGCGGACAAGTGAAATAACTCATGTTCTCTACCACGCCCACGATGTCCACTTTCATCTGGCGAAACATTTCGATGGCCTTGCGCGCATCCTGCAGCGAGACGTCAGACGGGGTCGAGACCACCACCGCGCCCGTCAGCGGCACAGTCTGCACCAGGGACAGCGCAATGTCTCCCGTCCCCGGCGGCAGATCGACGATCAGATAGTCGAGCTGTCCCCACTCCACGAGGCCCAGGAACTGCCGGATGATCTGGTGCAGCATAGGCCCTCGCCAGATGACCGGCTTGTCGCCAGGATTGAGGAATCCAACAGAAATCACTTTCAGGCCGAAAGCTTGCAGCGGCTCAATGCGGTTCTCGCCCACCATGCGCGGCTGTTCGTTGACTCCCAGCATGAGCGGCACGTTGGGACCGTACACGTCGGCATCCAGCAGGCCGACTTTGTGTCCCATCTTAACCAGAGCCACGGCCAGGTTCACCGACAGCGTCGTCTTGCCCACACCGCCCTTTCCCGACCCAACAGCGATAATGGCATCCACTCCCGGCAGCGGCTGCGGCCCCTGCGGCGCCGGACCTTGACCATGCTGATGCGGCATATGTGCGTTCAAAGAATCACACTCCCGATAGGAATTGCGAAGATGAGAAGAACCCCAACGTTCGATTATACAGGCGAGATTGCTGTCGGCCAGGCTGCCGAAGCTGGATCATGGACTTAGCGCGACGGAAATAATTTCGGGTGACTGCTGTTAACATGAGGTGTCCGAAACTTCCTCGACACAGACACCGCCGATGAAACCCAGATCATCCCATTGCTACGCTAGCTGCATTCGTACTGAGTGCGTCGGCATCTTTTTTATTTTTCCGAGGTAGCATTATGGGCTCCGCCACCCTACTCCAGGGGTTGGTTTCAACGGGGTCTGCACTTTGTGGCCGGGACCATTTTCGCCTCACTGGCGATTGGCATAGTGTTGAAGATTGCGGGAAAATCGTGACTTCCTGAAAGTCGAGATCCCTCATGGACGGGCCAAACAAAGAGCACAAAACCAGGCACTATTTGATGCTGTAATCCATGCCGGGGCTTCCATGAGAACCACGGTTTCGCTGGATGACGATCTCGTACGCACCGCCCAGGAGTTTACCGGCGTCGCGGAAAAAACGGCGTTGTGTCGGGAAGCTTTGAAAGCTCCCATTTAGCGGGAAAGCGCTCGCAGACTGGCCCGCCTGGGAGGCACGATGTCGCATTTACAGAAGATCCCAAGCCGCAGAGCCGGAAGAGATTAATTCCCACAGCCATTGTCGTTG
>Ga0073928_10007340_pt1 | contig 14346 bp, 19 predicted proteins | sample PaiPotPPA55metaG_FD_76969 | JGI IMG/M metagenome (GOLD analysis project Ga0073928, IMG submission 76969) | Iron sulfur acid spring bacterial and archeal communities from Banff, Canada, to study Microbial Dark Matter (Phase II) - Paint Pots PPA... ... | reverse complement strand
TACGCTGCATGCCCGGTGACCGTTTAACTTGCGTCCTTTACGAGGAGGATTCTATTGACGGCGGTCGCGGGATGGGATAAGTTTTCCCTCTAACGGTGAAGTGTATGAAGTGCTGGCGCTGGGCCCTGCTGGGATTCGAGCTGTTCTTGTTCGCGCTGATCCTGGTGTTGCCGCAGGTCGATCTCCCCGATTTTACTTTCCATGGCGGTACCGCCCCCGTGGTTGCCAAGGCGAAGGTCTGTTCTCCGCCTGTCCTGTCCAGCATTGCTACTCCTGGGCATACTCGATTGCCCCAACCGTTCGTCGAATCGGGAACCGAGTTGGTCAGGCACGCAACTCCGCTTAAACCGCACACGCTGCTCTCGCTGCTTTGTACTCTCCTTTGCTAGCGGCCGTGTCCTTTCGCCCTAGCCCCTCGCAAATCAAACTCGATATATAAGCTTGCTCCGCAACCGTCTACGCGGAGCTCAGGGGCAGCCGCATCAGCCACGGGCCTGGAACTACAGGGGGGTGAGCCCGTTCCTGAATGGTGGCTGCTCCTTGAAAAGGAGATTACTCATGGCGCGCAATCCCAAACAAGTATGGCGGTATTTTGCACAGGCGATCATTCAAGAAGAAGATCCAGAAAAAATCACCCTCCTAACCGAAAAGCTGTTCGAAGCCCTGGCCGAGAAGGACCATGTGCCTGAGTCGATCCATCCGAAGTCGAACAACTCCCCGGAGTGAAAATCACTTCATTGCGTTTTTTGCAAGGCGGGTGCTATCGATCGATTGGCGGTTGGCCAATCTGTGCGTTTTTTGTAAGGGGGACAGCGAGATCGATTGCACAGTTCTTTCTTTGCCGACAGTGAGTGCGAGGCCAAGATCAAAATCCCACCGCAGGCTCGTAACCGACCTCCACCTTTTGTCAAAACCGCGAAGGTGTCCAGCCGCCCGTAGCCTTGTTAATATTCCGATGTACCCAGCACCGGACGAGCTATTTCTTCACAGGAGGTTGTTCTAATATTGCTTCGTGCCTTCGCTATCGCGTTGGTCACTGCCTGCTCGCTTCTTGGCTATCAAACAGCTCCCCAAACTTCGCAGCCAATTCCTCAACCCGGCGAACCCACGCCCGACTTTACCCTTCCCGACCCCAATGGTTACGCTGTCAAATTGTCCGCTTACAAAGGAAGAGTAGTTTTGCTCGACTTCTGGGCTACCTGGTGCGAAGGCTGCAAAGGTGAGATTCCTTAGTACGTGGAGTTCCAAGACAAGTATCGGAGAGATGGTCTCAGAGCGATTGGCATTTCGATGGATGACGACGGATGGAAATCAGTGAAGCCATTTCTCGAAAAACACAAACTGAATTATCGCGTCGTAATTGGCAACCAAGACGTGGCCAATCGATACGGAGGACTTCCTTTTCTTCCTATTACGTTACTCATTGACCGCAACGGAACAATCGCCGAATCACACGCGGGCGTGGTAGATAAACAGGTCTTCGAGAGCAAGATTAAAGCACTCCTACACGAAGGCCCTGCCAGATAAGCTTAGTACCCAGGTTCGCATCCATTGCGGAGACGCAAACCTGGGGTACCAGACATTCAAGGCGAGACGACTTACCACCTCGGTTCGCGAGGCTGGCGCGCGTGGCCCTGGTAGTCGTCGCGGCCACCGCCGCCTCCGCTTGAACGTCCACCGCCGCCGGGGCGTCCTCCGCCGGGACGATTGCCGCCGCGCGGTCCGCCGGGAGCGCCGCGATCAGTTTTGGGACGCGCTTCGTTGATGTTCAGCGCGCGTCCGCCAAGCTCTTTTCCGTTCAAAGCGGCGATAGCTTTTTCGGCTTCACCGGCGTCGGACATTTCTACGAAGGCAAATCCTCGCGAGCGTCCGGTGTCACGGTCGGTGACAACGCTGACTTGATCGATTTTGCCATGCGGTTCGAACAGCGTGCGGAGTTCGGCTTCGGTGGTGCTGTGCGGGAGGTTGCCTACAAAAAGTTTCTTCATGGAATTCCTTTTCCTGTGCGCCAACGCAGACGTCAGATTTCGTCGGCCGGTTGAGTTATTGAGTCGCGTTGGAATGCAGGGTACGCGGTCCAAAAGAGAGCATTTTCCCCGCAGCTCAACTGAGCAAGTTCGCAGTCGCGAAGCTACAAAGCTTTTTGGTAACGATTCTTAGCGGCTGAGGTTCGGACTGATTATACCTGTTCGTCTGCAAATACAAGGAAAAAATGCGATTAAACACTCAGATGGGCTCTACTGGTATGACCACTTCATGATTAGTCACTGATGGCTTTTGTAACACGGCGTTACCTTTGGTAGTAACCTCCCGAAGGTTAAAGTTGACTTATCTGCTATACTGAACTCGCGTTAGAACGAAATCGGTTGTAGAGCAGCTTGCATACCAGCTCGTCCTGCCCTCAGTAACTCCGACTCGCACCAACGTAAACCAATCTGAAAAGGAACAAGCAACAAAATGGCAGAACAAGGAACAGTAAAGTGGTTCAACGACGCTAAGGGCTACGGCTTCATCAGCCGGCAGACTGGCGAAGACGTATTTGTGCACTTCTCGGCTATCCAGGCAGGCGGCTTCCGCAGCCTGCAGGAGGGCCAGAGCGTGGAGTTCGAGGTCACCAAAGGACCAAAGGGCTGGCAAGCTGAAAACGTTCGCCCTCTGTAATCAGAGGACGTAACAACATTAAGACCTCGTGCCCGCAACCGCAACAAGGGGCGGGCACGTTTAATAGAAATTTTCCATCCGGGAGTCTTCTGCATGCAGGCTGAATCCAAGGGTTCTTTCGCTGTTATCCGTTACAACCTACGCACTTACGAGTCGGGCGGTGTTATGGCCGTAATTAAAGGCAAGGAAAGCGCCGAGGCCGTGCTGAAACAGTTTGAACAGAGCCAGACTTCCGAGGATCGTCACATTGGCTGGCGTTATTTTCTCGAGAAGACGGACCTGAAAGCGGGGATGGATCCGGTGGAAGCGACTGCCCTGCGCCAGTCGCGACTCGAAATTCGCGAAGCCGAAGCGTAGAGTTCTATTTTTTAGCGCCGGTTCGTATACTCCGGTGTTACTTCGACCCCATAAAATCAATGTCATCCCGAGCATAGCGAGGGATCTCGGTTTCTTGCCTGCACTCGCAGAAACCTAGATTCCTCGCTTCGCTCGGAATGACAATGGTATGGGGAAATGATTCCACTAATGCCGGCGTTCGCTTTCGATCAGAATGACGGCGAAGTTGCGGCCGCCAAAAGCGAAGCCCTGCTGGACGTGCCCCGAAACTGCAACCTTCACACCACCGCCCGGAATACCCTGTCTCTTGCTGAACACCCACATGGTACCGGTGCCGTCGTCGACTTGAAAGACACCCGTGCCCATAGCTCCATAGGAATCGGTTACGCGTCCTGCAATAGTAATGTCTCTTCCGGCGAATCGGCCCGGGGCGCGGTCGATCTTGGCTATGCGTTCGCGCGGAGGACATCCCGCCAGCAATATGGCAGCAAGACCGACCATCAATATCGAAACCAATTTGAAACGTCTGCTGGTCACACGGCTCTCCTAAGAACGTAAATTAAAACCTGCTAAATACAAACCCGAATTCTGATTGTAAGTTGTCCAATCGACAGCGAACTGAGAGTAAAACCTTTAATGTTTTCTAAAATAAGCAATGTCATCCCGAGCAAAGCGAGGGATCTCGGTCCTTGCCTGAACCATTTATTGCCGATGCGGGCGAACACCTAGATCCCTCGCTTTGCTCGGGATGACAATTATGTGAATGAATACCGTTAGAACGTCGTGTCCCGAGGCGATTTGCCACCGTTGAATTCACCCCGTAAAGTATCTGGTTCGGACCTTTATCAATCATCGCGAAGCCGTGGCAATGCTCGAACACATCTCGAGGCTGTTCTCCTACGACGACTGGGCAAACCGAGAAGTTCTTATCTCGTTACGAGCCGCGGATGCTCCACCTGCACGCTCGATCGGTTTGCTGGCGCACATTGTTTCTGCCGAAAGATTATGGCTGGAACGGCTGGTGGCGCAGAAGCAGACCTTGCCGGTATGGCCGCCATTCACACTTGACCAATGTCGGACGGAAATCGAACAACTCCCAGGCCTTTGGAAAAATTATCTTGCTTCGCTTGCCGAAACCGGACTGGTGGACTCGATCAATTACAAAAACTCGAAGGGAGAAACCTTCACCAGCCAGAAGCAAGATGTGCTATTGCACGTGGTCATGCATTCTGCATATCATCGCGGACAAATTGGCGCGGATATGCGGGCCGCGGGATTCACTCCACCTTATACCGATTTCATACATGCAGTCCGGCAAGGCTTACTGTAACGGCCGAGCGTTGGGCCGCAAGGTTTTTGCGTGGACCAGCCGCGTGGTATTTTTGAAGTAACACTTGCAGTTCAAATGGAATCCATGAAAAAGTTTTATGCTTGTCTTTTGTTTCTTTTTTTGACCGGAGTCTTACTAGCTGATTCTGGCGTTGCACCTCTCCCCGACCCGGTTTCGAACAATGCGGTCGCCATGCTCAAGGTCCATGGGCAGCTTTTGCTTTTTTCCTTCATGGGGATCGGTGAGAAAAAGACTGCCGACGCAATCACCAACACCGCATTTTCCTTGGATGCGAAGAATGCGACCTGGTCCGCAGTTCACGCCGTCCCGGGCACCGTGGGCCGAATCGGAGCTGTGGCCGCCGCCGCCGAAGGACAGTTGTTCGTCTTCGGAGGCTACGTGGTCGATGCGCAAGGCAGAGGCCAAACCGTTCCTGACGTTGGCATGTACGAACCGGGCCGCGACCGGTGGTCCCGCGAAGCTGATCTGCCGCTGCCTCTCGGCGATTCTGTAACCGGAGTTTATCGTGATCGCTACATTTATCTGATCAGCGGCCGTTCCAACGGCGACGTGGTTGACAATGTCCAGGTGTTCGACGCCGAAAAAAAACGATGGTCACAAGCCACGCCAATTCCGGGCCCGGCGGTCTTTGGCCACGCTGGCGCGCTGGTTGGCGACACTATTCTCTACTGTGACGGAGCTCGCAAGAATGATCCCGGAAAGTTTCCGAAGTACGTTGCTTCCGATGAGTGCTGGATGGGCAAAATCGAACATCACGATCCCAAAACAATTCAATGGACCAAAGTAGCCAATCACCCCGGCGCCGCGCGATTTCGCATAGCCGCAGGCGGTTCGGACAAAGATGAAAAAATTTATTTCGCGGGAGGAACCGATAATCCCTACGACTATAACGGCATCGGATATGACGGCAAACCCGCTGAGCCGTCTCCGGTGACTTTTGACTTCAACCTGCACACGCGGAAATGGGAGGTGATCGACGACAACACGCCTGATCCAACCATGGATCATCGCGGATTGCTGGTCACGCATGAAGGACTTGTTCTTATCGGGGGCATGGAAAAAGGCCAAAAAGTCACAGCGCGAGTGGTTCTCCTATCGAAAGAACCGAAAGCAAAATAGTAGCGCCCGCATCCTGCCGGCTGTCGCGAGGGCATCTTGGGCCCTCGCCAGTGCGGGCGGGGACGCCCTCACGACAGCCGCCGAGACGGCGGCGCTGCAAGTTCGCCGGGAACCAACAATCCTAACCAATTCTTCGTCGTATTGTTGTAGACTGCCGACAAAGGTATAGCCAAAGCGGCCGCCCTATGTGGCGCGTATCGCCGGTAAGGCAACGCGCGGACTTTTATGCGAAAAGACGCGAATGCTCACAAGAGCGTAAAAGAGGAACGTCCAAAGAAGAAGCCCTATCAGAAACCGGAATTCCGCTACGAGCGTGTCTTCGAAACCATGGCCCTGTCTTGCGGCAAAGTCAGCCCTACAGAATTTCAATGCCGCTTCAACCGGAGAAATTCCTAGCTTTGCCGACCGTGCCGATCATCAGCGAGGCGGGCGACGATCATAAGCTTGAGCTCGCCGCCGAGGTTCTCAACTCAGGCCACACTCTGCGCCTGCGAGCCTTCGGCACCAGCATGCTCCCATCAATTTGGCCGGGTGACATTCTCAGCGTCGAGCCCAAACCTGCACACGAAATTGTGGCCGGTGACATCGTTTTGGTGGCGCGGCGAAACCGCTTCTTCATCCATCGTCTGATCGAAAAGCAAGATTCACGCTGGATCACGCGAGGCGACTCGCTCCCCCACAACGACAATCCTGTCAATTCATCCGAAGTGCTGGGCACAGTTTCCCTTATTCATAAAAAGAACAGGATGATTGTTGCAAACCGGCGCCGTCGGCTATTCAACCGTGCGCTTGCCTGGATGCTTTGCCACTCAGACATATTCCGAACCGTCGCGCTCCGCCTTCATTCGTCGTGTCATTTTCGTAGCGCCGGCATCTTGCCGGCTGTCGCGAGGGCATCTTGCCCTCGCCAGTGAGGACACGCCCTCCCGACAGCCGCCGAGACGGCCGCGCTAAGTTTTTACCTCCGATGACACAAGCCGCTCAGCCCGCGATTGCCATCGAGATCGGTGGCATGGCAATCGCTCTGCACACGCAGGACTCCGCCTTTCGCCGAATGCTCGAGGATCGTTACGCAGGATTCGTCAAGCCTTCGGCTAATCCGCAATTTCAGTTCGATATCGATCTGTGGGAGCCTTCGGAGACCGCCCGAGCGGACGAAGACGTACAAGTGAAGCGCGAAGCCAGCGAGTGGTTCCTTCAACGCGGAGACTTCCGTGCCCGGTGGAATGCAGAACTGGGTCGCGGACATATTCAGCAGTCGCGCAATCCCTATGCGATCGATTCGGTGTTGCGCATCGTTCATACGTTGCTGCTGGCCCGGCAGGGCGGATTTCTGCTTCACGCTGCCAGCGCCATTCGCGGCGGGCGCGCGTATTTGTTCGCCGGAGTCTCGGGCGCGGGCAAGACCACCATTTCCCGATTAGCGCCGTCCGACGCCACATTACTGAGCGACGAAATTTCCTACGTGCGGCGAGAAGGCAACCAGTATCGCGCTTGTGGCACACCTTTTGCCGGTGAGTTGGCGAAGCTGGGCGAAAATCAGTCGGCGCCGCTGAGCACGCTTTTTCTGCTGGAGAAAGGTCCGGAGAATCGCATTGAAGAAGTCAGCACAGCCGAAGCAATCCGGTTGCTATTAAGAAATATTCTCTTTTTCGCCGACGACCGCGAACTCGTAAGCCTGGTCTTTCGCTCGGCATGTGAGTTTGTAGAACAGGTACCCGTCCGCCGATTGGTATTTGTTCCCGATGAGCGCGTTTGGGAAATGATACGCTAGGCCTGATGTAGCGTGGGCGTCCACGACGCCGGAGTAAAGTTATCGCTGAAAAATATATCGCGCGGAGCTCCGCCATCGCCGCCCGCATTATCGGCGGCGAAATGATGATTATGTCGGCGGTGGATTCGACTTTTTTCACGCTCAACGAAGTCGCTACATTAATCTGGCAAGCGGCAGACGGGCGCACCCCATTGTCCGCCATCGTGACCGACAAAATTTGCCCAGAGTTCGAGGTCGACCGCGACCAGGCCAGCCGCGATGCTGAGCAGTTCGTAAACGATCTCTGCCAGCACGGCATTCTAACCATGTCAGAACAACCTATCAATTCCCCGCCCACGCCGGAGGCCCGATGAGCCTTCTGGCGGAGATGAATCAGAAGGCGCTCGGCCTCGGCATTCCTCTCAGCGTGCATCTTGATGTTACCTATCGTTGCAACGAACGCTGCGTCCACTGCTATCTCGATCACGACGATCACGGCGAAATGACCACAGCCGAGATAAAAGATATTCTGAATCAGCTCTCGGACGCTGGAGTTTTCTTCCTTACGCTGAGTGGTGGAGAAGTGCTCATGCGCCGTGATTTCTTCGAAATCGTGGAACACGCGCGCCGCCTGCTGTTCAACGTCAAAATGAAAACTAATGGGGTGATGATCCGCGAGCCGGAGGCCAGGCGCATTCGTGAACTAGGCGTAGAGCAGGTGCAGATCAGTCTATACTCGCATCGTGCGGAAATTCACGACGCCATCACTAAACTGCCCGGCTCGTTTAAACGGACAGTGCAGGCCATCCGTTTTCTAAAGTCGCAAGGCCTGAAGGTCGTGATCGCGAACGTGCTCATGGCCAGCAATTTATTCGACAACGCGGGAGTGATGGCGCTAGCGAAAGAGTTGGGCGTTCCCTACACCCTCGACCCAACCGTCTCGCCGAAAATGGACGGAGACACATCCATCCTCGCACTACGCATCCCCGGCTCCGAACTCCCGCAAGTTTTTCGCAACAAGGAATTGGTGGGGAATGTGGAGGAATTCTGCGCTCCGCCGCCCGCGCCCGGCGAAGACATAATGGAAGGCTTCCCGTGCAGCGCGGGCCACACCGCCTGCTACATCACTCCCTACGGCGACGTCTTCCCTTGCGTGCAATTCCCGCTGCCCAGCGGAAATCTGCGTCGGCAGCAGTTCGCCGACATCTGGCACAACTCTCCGCAATTGAACGAAGTCCGCTCCATCCGCGCCCGCGATCTTCCCACTTGCTCGACCTGCGCCCACGTCGGCACATGCACCCGTTGTCCCGGGCTAGCCTACATGGAAGGAAATATGCGCGGACCATCAACCGCCGACTGCGAAAAATCATTTCACCGGACGGGCATCCCTTCGGCACACATGTTGCAGAAGAATCGGACCTTCACGTCACTTCCCTTGGTTCAAATCCAATCCATCGCATAAAGCAGCGAGCCCACAGTCACTTCACCGTGAACTTCCGCCCAATCCGCCGGGAGCGTAAAAATAATAATCCGCCGAATAACTGCTCTTCACTTCGCCACCTTGCTTCGACTCATCACAACCGCCCGCCGGAGGTTGCCCACCCTTGGTATGAATACGCTGAATGCTAGTAACGTGGCTAAGCGCACCATCACCCGAATGAGCGGTAACAGACACAAGCAGCCACGGAATCGAATCCGCATCGGGCGAATCTACTCGCCCCACAGCCTTGCCCGTGACTTCACTTCCATCATTCAGCTTCCAGGCCGGCCCAGCATAATGATGGCCGACGACCGCACCCTGCTGGTCATGAAGCTCAGCCTCAGGAGCCTTCAGAGTCCAACTGAACTTACCATCCGCCCCAGCCTTGCACACGTAAATCTGCGAGCCAATCGCATGCACCTGCAAAACAATTTGCTCGCCTGCAGGCGCTTTGATCGCGTCAGGCACGTCGGGCTGCGGAAGGTTTTTCCCGCTAGAAGAAATTCCCACTGCGATCACCCATACGAGTTGCAACAATGTTTTATTCACGGCGAAAGTCTACCACCGCCGCACGCTGTGTAGGGCGGACATTCTTGTCGGTGCCGTTGACCCGCCGTGTGTGGCGCGGGCGCCTTCTCCCCGCGAACCTCAAAGTGTAGACGTGAGCTTTAGTGTAGACGCGAGCGTCCACGCTCGTGTAACCACGAACCTAAATAACCATAGGGTGCACACGGTGCCCCAGGTTCGCGTCCGTTCTGTGGACGCTAACCTCGGTCTATGCGAACTTCGCGCCCGACAACCTAAGCGTAAAAGCAATCGCTCGCAAAAAAGAGAGCGGGAGCTTCGCAGCTCCCGCGGATCATGCTCTGTCTCAAAGTTATGGCTTAGCCTGCGGTTGAGGCAGATTCGGGTTCACATGCAAGGTCTTGCCAGCGGTAACGTAAAGTTTCTGATCAAACTGCGCTCCTCCGGATGACCGCACTTCAACATCGTAGCTGCCCGGCCGCAGATACATGGTTTTAAGTTTCCCCGCCGTGCCCGCATATGCGCCATTGATATACACTGCCGCATCCTTCACTTTGGTATCGAGCTTGATTGCGCCAGCCGCCGGGGCGTAACCGTAGTTGCCATACGCGTACGGATAAGGACCCCAATACGGCGAGTATCCCCACCCGAAACCCGGCCCGACCACGACCACTGCACGTCCATACGCGGCAAGAGGCAACATCATTGCCCCCGCCACTACCAACATCATCATTAGTTTTTTCATCGCACTCTCCCTAAAAGATTAGATGCCGACCCGCGCATTTTCATCGTAAAGAAGAGTAAAATCGAGGCCTTCTGGGTAAATGCTCAGTTAGGGACGTGTAAAGTTTTCTTGGGAACTCTCTGGAAGTAATAATCAGCCGTCTAAGTGTGCCGCGGGCGCCCTCGCCCGCGAAGCTCAAAGTGTAGATTCAAGCTTGGTATTACACACTGTATTGTGTAATACTCTACACATGGCAACCAATCTCGCTCTCGACGACAAACTGATCGAGGAAGCTCGCCGTATGGGCCAACACAAAACCAAGAAGGACGCAGTCACCGCAGCCCTGGCCGAATACGTACAGCGACGCAAGCAGCTTCGCATCCTCAAGTCATTCGGCACCGTCGATTTCGATCCCAAGTACGACTACAAAGCCGAGCGTCGCAGAAAGCGCTCTTGAGCATGATGGTTTTGGTGGACACGCCCATCTGGTCACTGGCACTGCGCCGCAGAAACGCAGACCTCAATCCCAGAGAGCAGCGCCTGACCGCGGCATTGCGCGAACTCATCCAAGATGGCCGCGCTCAACTAGTAGGCCCAGTCCGGCAAGAGTTGCTTTCCGGCATACGCGAAGAAACAACCTTCAAGAAACTGCGCGACCAACTCCGAGCCTTTGAGCAAGTTTCTCTCGATGCCGCCGATTATGAAGAAGCCGCCCGCCTGAACAACCAATGCCGGGCCCGAGGCATAGACGGATCGGCAATCGACTTCCTCATTTACGCCACGGCCATCCGCCGAACCTGGCAAATATTTACGATCGACCGTGATTTCTCCCGCTACGCCACGGTGCTACCCCTGAAACTCTACAACGTGATCTAACCGTGTAGGGCGGACATTCCTTCCGCCGCCGTTGATTCTGGATGATTGTGATTTCGTACACCTTCGAGTTGAGCAGTAAGGAAGCATGTTCGACATAGGGCGCCCTACTCTTTCCGCGCTCTTTGCGGAAGGGTGGGACGCGACAAAGCAATCCGATTTAGATTGTCATCCGGAACCAAGGGCCTGCCCCGAGGCCTCGAAGTGGACCCTGTAACTTCGCGAAGACAACCCGCTGCAGGCCCCAGAGGCTCAGGCGGCCCAACAATTCATGTGCCGCAACTAGGCTGCTACAACCAGAACCAAGTCAAATGGAGTGTAATCGCGATATTACCTCAGTTGACAAGGAGCCGGGCATCAGGGGGTATGTTTCCTTTAGCCTCCGCTATGGGCTACGCTTCCACACTACCTCGACCACTTCAGCGCCAATTGCCGGTGTCCGGTTGGTCCATATCATTTGATCACCCTTAAACGTCAGGAAGCGCTTCTGGTCCGCCCCGTTCCAGTTGGGGAATGTGCCCGCCTCAGGACGGATGATGAGCACTTGGTCGGTCTCGTTCACCGAATAGGTTCCAAAGAAGCCGAGCATACCGGCGAGTACCGCCTTGTTCTCCTCCGGCGTACCGGCATCCCGCTTATTGACTGAGAACTTGGGGATGTCAGCACGCGCGATGATCATCATAAAGCGGCCAGCGCTATCGAACATCATCAAGCCTTGCGGATTAGGGCCGAGTGGCAGCGTCGTTTTGTCGCCAAGATGCGCCGTCTCGGAAACAAGTATCCAGGTGCCGACGAGACTTGGCACAGTAGCACCCTGTGGTTTGCTGGGCTGTTCTGCCGTAGTCCCTTGGCTCAAAACAAACAACAGGCACACACTTAGCGCCATCAAGGGAATCGGCTTCACATGTTTCATACAGAATCTCCTTCTCGTCCTCAAAAAACGAACGCCATTGTACATCCATCTCGGCCTCTTGGGTGGATGACCGAACGCTAACTGATGTAAACAGGCCATTACACTCACAACCCCCAGTGGATCACTTGTCGGGAGTGGGCTCGTTCCTAATCTCACCATGGACTCTCACCATGGACGCACCAGCCTCTCACGGGTGGAAAGTTCCCCGCCACTACCCATCCTTCGCCACCACCCCTGCCCCCTCCGCCGCCGCATACATCGCATCAATCCGCTCCCGATAGCGCTCCTCCACCACCCGCCGCCGCAACTTCATGCTAGCCGTAAGCGCTCCGTTCTCAGTCGAAAACTCCTCTGCGACCAAAATGACTTTCTTCAACTGTTCGAAACGCGCCAGATTTCCATTCACATCCCCGACAATCCCCTCATAAAGCGCTTGCACTTTGGCATGCGCAACCAAATCTTCCCGCGAAGAGAACGCAACCTGATTGGCCCGGGCCCAATCCTCGAGCACCGGAAAATAAGGCGCAACCAGCACCGCAGCAAACTTGCGCTTATCGCCCACAATTACCGCCTCGGCAATCAACGCATTGTGCTTGAGAGAATTTTCCAGCGGCTGCGGAGCAATAAATTTCCCCCCGGAAGTTTTGATCAAATCTTTTTTCCGGTCGGTAATCGAAAGAAACCCATCAGCGTCCAGCTTGCCAATGTCACCCGTCTTGAACCAACCATCCACCAACGCAGCCCGCGTCTCCTGCGGCCGGTTCCAGTAGCCTTTAAAAACCGACGGCCCGCGAACCAGAATCTCGCCATCGTCGGCAATACGAACTTCAATGTTGGGCAAAGTCTTGCCCACGGTACCGAGCTTGTGCGCGCTCGGGCTGTTGACCGCAATAACCGGAGAAGTCTCCGTCAACCCGTAACCCTCGTCAATGCGGATGCCAATGTCCGCGTACCACTCCGCCAACTCGCGCCCCAGCGGGGCCCCGCCGGAAATAAAAACTTCCGCGCGTCCGCCCAGCCCAGCCCGAACTTTCGCATAAACCAGCCGGTTGCAGATTTTCCAAGCTAATGATCTCGGCGTTTGATCAGCAAGAATCTCATCTCGATGAGCCCGGCCAACCGACAAGGCCCACCGGTAAATCCATTTCTTCGGAAAGCCTTTCGCCTTGGTATCCACCTGCCCATGCACCTTCTCATAAACTCGCGGAACTCCAACGAAGATGGTTGGACGAACCTCAAGCAAAGCCTGTGGAAGCTGATCAAGAGATGAAACATAAGCCAGGGTCACTCGCCGCGAAAGCATGGCGAGATCGACATGGCGTGCCGTCACGTGCGACAGAGGAAGAAACGAAATGCTAATTTCACCGCCGCGCACGGTGAAACCCGATAGCGAATGCGCGATGTTCGATGCCATGTTGCCGTGAGTAAGCATGGCACCCTTGGGTGTGCCGGTGGTTCCCGACGTATAAATAATGGTAGCGAGATCGTCAGGCGAAATGCTGAGCGCTGCCGAATCGAATTGCGCATCGCGTTCTTTCGCGCCGTCATGCATCAGGCGTTGCATCTGCGTGGCGTGCGCAGTCTCGACCGCATCCATTACCACGATTCGTTCGATTGAAGTTTGATCCTGTATGCTGCGAACTTTCAGCAACTGCTTTTCGCTGGAGACAAAAATTATTCGTGCCCCCGAATCCTTTAGGATGTAAGCCGTCTGTTCCCCCGTCAAAGTGGTGTAAACGGGCACCACGACCGCGCCGAGAAGAAGGCAGGCAAAATCCGCAATCGTCCACTCAGGCCGATTTTCGCTCAGGATGGCAACGCGATCACCTTTGCGGATGCCCCATTTCTGTAAAGCTCGAGCCACGCCTACAACACTCTGGTAAAACTCCAACGAGGAAATAGAAATCCATTGAATGGGCCGCCGGTGCATGACCACCACGCGATCATTGCGCTCCACCACAGCGAAGAATATTTCATTGAGAGTCTGCAGCTTCATGGGCAGGACGCAATCGCAATCACAAATCGCCGAAGCACAAATCCAGCTAGCCGCGGAGCGGCGGGAAAATGCAGCCCGCGATTGTTGTAGCCGCCGCGGTAAACCAGCCGCGTAGCGGCGCAAGAATGCAGCCCACGGCGTAAGCCGTGGGTACGAAACTGGACAAAACCAAGCCCCGAAGGGCCGAAAGAAAGGCCACCAGGAAATTTCGCGCTCGGCACAAGGTCTCCGAAAGAAAATGTACTAATTTCATCATCGCTTAGCAATGACAGAGTGGCGTCCTTGTTCTTTTGCTGAGACAATAAAACAAGGAGTGGAACTGATGCACAAACTTGCGAAGACTACATTGATGGCATGTCTACTCGCCGGAAATCTCACCGCCGTGTTGCACGCCGCCGACACCAAACCAGCCGCACCGCCGCCCGCGTTGAAAATCGGCGATGCCGCTCCCGATTTCAAACTGCAATATTTCGACGGAAGCAATCTGAAAGAAGTAACTCTCGACCAGTATCGTGGCAAGAAAAATATTGTGCTGGCGTTCTACATTTTCGCTTTCACCGGCGGTTGAACCGAGCAAATGAAAAACTTCCAGAAGAATTTGAAAAAGCTGGAAGC
>Ga0073928_10007337_pt1 | contig 14353 bp, 11 predicted proteins | sample PaiPotPPA55metaG_FD_76969 | JGI IMG/M metagenome (GOLD analysis project Ga0073928, IMG submission 76969) | Iron sulfur acid spring bacterial and archeal communities from Banff, Canada, to study Microbial Dark Matter (Phase II) - Paint Pots PPA... ... | reverse complement strand
GGTTGCAAACCATCGTTCTCACGGGAGACCGCCAGGCCGCCGCCGAACACCTGCGGACCGAACTGCGCCTGGACGACGTGCGCGCCGAATTGAAGCCCGAGCAGAAGCTCGCCGTGATCCGCGAATTGACCGGCCAGGGCCGGCGCGTGGCGATGGTCGGCGATGGCGTGAACGACGCGCCGAGCCTGGCGGCTGCGCACATCGGCGTGGCTATGGGCGCGCGCGGCGCAGATGCCGCGCTCGAACAGGCCGACGTGGTGTTGATGCACGATCGGCTCGAGAATTTCCTGGCCGCGTTCCGTCTCAGCCAGCGCGCCCGCCGCGTCATCCGCCAGAACCTGGTCGTTTCGCTGGGCACCGTGCTCGTGCTGGTGACTTTCGCGCTGATGGGAAAAATCCCGCTCACCATCGGAGTGGTCGGCCACGAAGGCAGCACCGTGGTGGTGGTGATGAACAGTTTGCGTCTGCTGTTCGGAAAATCGAGGCAGGACGCGGGCAAGGCGGATTAGCCTGTCGAACCGCCAACCCAGGTTCATGAAGATCATCATTCAATTGAGCAGAGAGGATGAAGCGAAAGCTCTGCCCATTCTCCTGCGCCACTCTCCGGGAATGATTTTGCCCGAACGCACTTATGTGCTTGGCGAAGAAGCTGTCGGATCACTCCGGAACGCTGACATCCGGTTTACCCAGGTAAGTCGCGAAGCCCTCGCCCCGTCTCTGGAGGGGGTGGTCGGTGAAAGAGTATGATAAAGCGCTGCCCCAATGCGCCCTTACGTAATATTCCACGCTCATTCGGCAGTCGACGACGGCTGACTCACCGAGTGGCGCACTTTGTGCATGGTGCGAGTATAAGCGATTTCCATGGTTTTCACTTCCTGGGTACCACGGGTTTCGAAAAATTCCATGGTGTGATTATCTTCGTCCTTGATCTTGATCACCTCGCGGACTTTGGTCTTCATTCCGGGCATCGGCTCATACTCTGACAAATAAGTCAGTGTTTTGGAGGAAGGATCGTACGTGCCTTCGGAGTGCATGATGCCGGTCCCCATGTTGTCTATCCAGGAGGAAACATATTTCTTCTTTGCATTGTCGTAACCTTCCACCGCCATGCCATTGAATTCTGTATCCTCCATTTTCCCGTCCGCTCCGGACATTTGCATTTTGCCCTTGTGTTCGCTGATGAAGTAGCGGCCTCCCATCGTCGATTTCGTGAGCGTGGTTCCGCTGGATTCCATGGGAGGCGCATCGGGGCTCATCCAGAATCTTACCTTGTAGGTCCATGAGCCGATCATGCCCTCGAGCAACTTGTGGTTTTCCCCCGGCTTGGCGAGTTCCATCATGGAGGCCATCATTGCGGCCTCCTCGGGACGGGCGCCGGCAGGTTTGTCATCCTTCTTGGCAGCGCTCGCGTCTTCTGCGGACGCCGGAAGACTGATTGCAGCAGCCAGACAAACTGCGGTGAAACAGGCAAGATTAATGAATCGATTCATGTTTGGTCTCCTAAGTTAGAGTTCATTAGCTTCATGAACATGACGCCTCGGCAAACGAGCAGAACGCGCCATTTCGGAATCGCTAAAGATTTTCATTGGGAATGGACGGCAAGTCAAGAGGCGAATCAAAGAAAGGCCGGTTTCCGAAGTGGCGAATCGGCCGGCTCCGCCCTTCGGGACGCCGGGAATGATTTATCCGAAAATAAATGGGAAATTCCCCCGGCTGGACCGGTTACACCGGTTACAGCCCTGCAAACATTGGGTCTTTTTGCTGTTCCGACCGGTTACACTTTTATTTTGTGTACAGAAATCGGTTACAACTCAATAAACACAGGGGTTTTATGAGTTTTTGACCGGTTACAAATCGAAAAACGGCGGTCGGACCGGTTACATTTCTCTCTCAGCCGGCAAAAATTGCCTTCGGCCGTCACAGTGGCCATCCAGGGTGAAGCACCCAAACAAAGGAAAATTGCTCTGCGCGGAACCGGGAGCCGGCGGCAAAGAGCAACCGGGCCAGAACAAAGTAGTTGAGGCGCCGTTCGAAGCGACCAGCCCGTAGTTGGCATCCGGCGTTTCGGGCTCGAGCAAATAATAAAAAGCCGACCGTGCGGTAAGAACAATGCCCACCCACTGGTTCCGCAGGTAGCGTAGATCGCGCAACGGAGATGCGGCTTTGTTTCCTCGTGGCTGCCGCGCTCCGGCGGCCGGGCCGGCAAGCCCGAGGTTCGACGGAATGAACCTTGCCAGCAGGCACACCGACATCAGCGCGGCAAGGGCACAAGCGATTCGAGTCTTCATATATTTGCCTCCGGCGGTCTTGAAACAATTTTTCGGTTCGACATTTGACTACTTAATGTGACCCGCGAAGCATCCCAATTGTTTCAAGGTTTTTGGTTCTCTGGAGCATTTTGCGGGGGAGCGGTCGTTTCGACCTCCACTCTTCCCTTGTCCATTTGCTCCAACAGGGGTTTGATCTTCCTCCAAACCTCGCGAGGAACTTTTTGCTGCTCCTCCCGCGAATCGATGGCTCCGTCGAACAGCAGCTTGCCGTCCTTGCCATGGGCGATGAGGTGTTTGCCGGGGTCCGCGGTGATGACGTAAGAGCCGCTGTCATCGGTCTCGACGATGGTTTTCGACGACTTATCGTCGTTCTTGATGATGACGGTCGCGTCATTTCCCAAGTCCACACCGCGGCCGGCCAGTTCGTCCAATTCCTTGCCGACCATGCCAAGGACTTTATGGTGGTCGTGCCCGTCCACCGAGTGCCGCATCGCATCCTGGATCGCTTTGCGGGTTTCCTCCATCGTGCGTTTGATTTCGGCGTCCATCTTCTCCTTGTCGAAGCCGAGTCCCTTCAGCGATTGAGCGAGAACATCCATCTGGTCGCGGAGGCGATCCTGATCCGTCAACCCGTGCAACTGGAGCTTCAGTTGCTGCAGATCATTTTGCCAGGCGCCCATTTCGTGGGAAGATTCGTTCCAGGTTCGCTTCACGAGCGTGGCCTCGACGGTTTCTTTCTTGCCGGCGCGGTAGAAACCAATTCTGACATGGTCGCCCTCCGGGTGCATCTGGACCAATTTACGCAATTGGGTGGGATCGACCAGGAGCTGGCCGTCCAATTCCACCAGCACGTCGTTTTTTTGCAAACCCACAGTCTCGGCGGGGCTGCGTTTGGACACGTAACTAATGAGCAGACCCTGGCCCGGCTTCAGACCCAGTTGAGAGCCCATGGCCTCGGTTACTTCCTCCACCGAAACGCCCAGCCAGGTCAATGGCTTATTTGCGTGGTTTGGATGGGCAGGTTCCGCGGGGTCCGCAGGTTCCGCGGGTTCGGCCGGCTCGATGGCACGGATGACTACGGCATTGGAGGAATCCTGCGGCCTTGCCGGCCCTTCGTCCTCATCGTCCTCCGTCATCACGCCGCGGCAACATTTATCGACGCCGGCCATCGCCGTTCCAAGAGCCAGGCTGGCCAAAAGCGTGGTTGTTAAAATCATCAACCGGCGGCCGGGCCGGGAGGTCATCGGTGGGTTATTTTTCATAACAATCATTTCCAGCAGGACTAATAGGTTTCGAAACGCACGGGGATCACTTCGAGCCGCGGGCTGCTGTGCTCGATCACGACGCCATGAGAAGGGTCACGCATCACGACATCGTCGATCCATTTGCGGCAAAGGAAACGCACGGGTTCCCCGTCGGGCAACTGGGCCACCGCATCGAATGACGAAACCAATGCGTGGTCCACCTGGACGGCATTGGCTTTGATGGGCACGGTGGCGGGGCTCGATTTGCGCGCCTCGGCCGCCGGGCGCGTTTCCATCCGGACGAAAAGGATGGCCGCGACTACCACTGAAGTCGCGGCCATCACCCAGCGCAAGCCCAGGAAGAAGTCAATCATCCCGGAACTCCTCCGAGGCTCGGGCCGGCTCGCGGGTTGCGAGAAATTCCTGACGGCGCGCAGGCGTTCCATAAGGTCCGCCGGCGCCGGGGCGGGGGCAATCCGGCGCAAATCGGATTCGAACCGCTCTTGTTCTTTTTCCATCACGCAAACACCTCTTTCGTCAATTTATGCAGTTGCTCCAGACCATAACGGTACCGGGAAGCCGCCGTATTGGCCGGTATTTCCAAGGCCTCGGCAATCTCGGCGAAGGTCAAGCCGCCCCAAACCTTGAGCGTGATGACTTCGCGCTGAATTTCCGGCAAATTTCTCATGGCATTCTGGACTAATCTTGCGCGCTCGCGGTCTTCGACACCGGAGTCGAACCAGTCCTGCGGCACGGCTTGATGCGCGGCTTTTTCCCGGTTCAAACGCCGGTCTTCGCGCCGCGCCAAGTCGATGGCCCGGCGGCGGATGGTTGCGAACACCAATCCCAAAGGGGGCGGCGAACCGTTGGATTGCAGCCGCCAGGACTCCACCACGGCGTCCTGCACCAGGTCGCACGCGTCGGCTTCGCAACGGGCCTGTTGCCGAGCGAACAGAAGCAGCTTTGGCGCATGTTGCGCGAGCCACTGGTCCCACTCGGATGTTTCATCCGGTTCATGCTGCCAACCGCCATTCACGCGATCTTGCCTAGGAAGCGTCACCGGGGTCATCTTTTGTCTAACCAACAAAAAGCAAAAGGGGCTGGGAAGAATCCCAGCCCCCGTTGCACGTAATTTGGATCACCCGATCCTAAACTTATCAAAACCCTTGCACTCTGAAGAACTTCGTTCCAGGAGAAGCAGTGGTAGTATAGGGCGAAACAGCCCCCGCCACGGGCGTGTAGGGCCCAACGACATTGGTGGAGGACACCAAGGTGCCGTAATTCCAAGTGAGCGTAATCGTGTTGTTCGCACCCTTATGCATCGAGAACGTAATCGGAGCATTGACATAGCTCAGTTTATTGCTGACGCCAGCGATGTAAATCGAAGCTGCTTCCAGCGGCGTGAGCGCCTTTCTCCAGACGCCGAGGTCATCGATGTCATACGTTCCGGCTTCCGGGTACAACCCGGTGGGGTCTTGCCCGATGTTGGCGGCAAGGCCGGTATCGATATCCCCGGCGGCGCCGAGAACCGAACCTCCTGTTACTGTATAATGGGCGACCAATCCATCCAGATAGGTCGTGAAGGTGCTCGTCGTGTGATTGATAATATGGAGCAGATGGTGCCAATTACCGTCGTTAATCGAGCCAAGGTCGCCATAGACACCGACGCCCGTACCCGCCCCATAGATGGAAGCTGCCCAGCCGCCGTAGCTCGTCGGTGCAGTAGCAGGGTTCGGATTAACGGTTCCATATCCATAAGCCGGCGCGAAAACAAACCCATTGCCGAACGTCGATCCAGCCGTGTCCGTGAAGAAGGGCAGGTCGCCGCCGAAACCGGGCACTGCGCCGAAACCCTGCGGCCCGCGGATCCAATAGGACACCGTGAAGCTGACCGTAGTGTCGAACTGCAGGTCCGACGGAACACCGAGGGTGACATAATAATTATTCGTGGCAAACGCGATGCCGCTATTGGTATTGAGGTAGGCATCCGTCTCGTAGCGCAGGGCCTGGCCGAGTGCGCCGTCCGCCACATAAGTGAACTCCGGATTGCTCGGGCTGGGAGACAGCGTAGAGAAATTCGTCGTGCTCCCGACGATGGTAGCATGCTTTCCCGTGCCGTTGTTGGTTCGACCCGACGAATCGGCCAGCGTATTGTCGAAGGTCAGGTGCAGGACCAATCCGGGAATAGCCGGGGGATTGGTCGGAGCCGCCAGCACCACGAGAGGAACAGTGATGCTGTTGGTGCCGCCCAGCGAGTTTGTGATGCCGACCGAGTAATTGCCCGCATCGGAGAAGGCAGTCGGGTTTACTGTATACTTGGCGCTGTTGGCGCCAGGAATGCCAACGCCGTTCAGGATCCACTGAAAAGTGAGAGGAACCGAGCCGGCAGCCACCACGGAAAGCGTGGTCGGAAGCCCGGCGTAATTCGTGGTCGGCACCGGCTGGATGGATATAAACGGCGCAACGTTGGAATAAGCGGAGGCGTAATCGGCCTGAACCATTGCAGCGGACAACGCTTTGCTGTAGATGGCCACTTCATCGACCGTCCCGTCAAACGTGCCGTCGTAATTCGGATCATTGCCCGTGCGTTTGGAACCGATGCTTACCGGGGTCAGGGTATCGTTCAGTCCCGGCCCACCGAGAGTGGGACCACTGGCCTCGGCAACGCCGTTGATATAGAGCGTCATGTTCGAGCCGGCGCCAAGTACATCCAAATCATCGTAAACACCCACGATATGCTGCCAAGTGCCGTCGGGTCCGTCCGATGCAGTCACACTGGCCAGGACGGTGCCTCGGCTTGCGAAGAAGTGATAGACGCCTCCAACGACGTCGATGGCGAACTGTTCGGTCTCGGTCGTGCCGTTGTTACCGATGCCCTTCGCGATAATCGAAGCCTGGTCGGATTGGCCGGCTGGGGCGTTGACCCACGCTTCCAGGGTGAAGTTGGTGTGTTGCGTGAAGTTGATTGCCGTGCCGCTGATATTTCCAACGTAGCTGTTAAGCCCATCGAAACTGACGGCTGTGTCGGGGTCGAAAATGGAATAACCTGGCTGGCCCAGCACCGCATTGAAATAAGTGCCATCATGGCCGCTGATGCCGTCATGGCAGACGGTGCCGTTGGTTTCATCCATGCGATAGTAAGAGATAGGGCCGTTTGCGATGACCTGACCAGGGTAGCCATTGGGTATTGCTTTTACGGTAAGGGCGACGGGCGCGCTGGTGGCGTTGGGCCCAATGTTGTTGCTGACGACGACCGTATAAAGGCCTGCATTGGCCAGGCTGGCGGTGCTGCTATAGACCGGCGAGGCGCCGGACTGAATCAGTGTACTGCCCAAGTACCAATAGTACGAGAGCGGCGAATTGCCTCTCGCAACAACCGAGAAGCTGAAGGGGAATCCCACGAACCGCAACGTTGGTGAAGGCGGGGTAACGATTCCAGGCGGCTGATTCACAGCCGCGAAGCTCACCGTAGATGTGTTGGTTCCATATGCATTGGTGGCCACGAGGGCGATGGTGAAATTTCCCAGGGGGATATTGCTTATCGTGTAGTTGGTCGCGGTCACTCCGGTCGAGATGCCGTTGCTCATCCACAAGTAACCCAGCGTGGGAGAGCCTTCCACCCAGACCGAGAAGGGCACTGTTTGTCCCAGGAACACCGTGCCCGGATTCTGAACGGGCCGTGTAAACACCGGCGGGACCTCGGCCGCATTGTACAGGTTGAAGAAGTCGGAGCCCGCAAGAACGCTGGTGAAAATGGCCGGCTCGTCCATCGTGCCGCCAAAGAACATGCCCTGGCCTTGGAAAAATGCGTCCGGACCCCGGGAACCAATGGTCCATAGGTTCGTGACGCTCACAGCTCCCGTGTCGGTCCCCGTCGCCGGGGTTGATCCGACCAGCGTGCCGTTGCGATACAGGTTCCAATTGGCACCGTCGAACGTGCCGCCCAGGAATACCCAGTTGCCAATGTCGCCGGGAGGGATGGGGAAGAGAACTGAATCGTAATAGGTCTGCCCGTCGCTCGCACCCACTTCATAATAATTGCCGTCCCCGGTAAAGTCGGGGCCAATACCGCGCGAGATGCGCAGGAACGTTTCCGCGAAATTGTGGTCCCAGCCATGTTCGATGATGTCGCGGAAGTAATCCTCCTCGGTGGGCTTGATCCAAGTGGCGAAACTGATGGTGCCGGTGATGTGCATGCCGGGGGTGTCATTGATTTGGCAGTAGCCGTTGTCCCCGTCGAAAAAGACGGCTTTGTCGCTGGCGCCGAATCCGGCATAGCCCGGGCCGGGTTGGTCGGCCAAAGCACCCCAGTAATTCGTGCCATTCGCCGCAGCGCCCAGGCTTCCGCTGTTGACCGCCACGGGGAAAGTGGTCGGCGGCGGACCATATGCGGCATCATTCATCGGCCAATAACCTACGGGATGGGTGGCCATGATTTGAGTGTTGTAACCGGCGTTATTGGTGACGCAGCGGAATAGTGAGCGGAGACAGTGCTCGGGGAGAGCACGTTCGTATAAATGGCTACCTCTTCCACCCAGCCGTCGAATCCACGGTTACCGTTGTTGCTCGTCGCGGAAATCAAATTAACCGTGACCGCATTGTTTCCAGTGAGGGGAGTACCACCGATACGGATAAATGATTGTGGATTGTCCACCCAATTGGCGACGGGAACTGCGGCGCTGCCAATCTGCACGCCATTGGCGTACAAGAAGGCGTTCGTGCCGTCCCAAGTGGCGACAATGTGCTGCCAGGACCCCGGCGAAGCATTTCCGCTGGTCGCGGTCACGATTCCGGCATAGCCGCCGCGATTGCCGAGGCGGAATTGCCATCGACCGGTACTGTTCAAATAGAACAGCCAGCCGGCGCGGGAACCCCCGGAAAAATTCGGATCAAAATTCTCCAGCGGGGAAAATCCCGTGGAATCCGAGCCCAAGGAATTGGCGTCAGCCCAAAATTCGATGCTGAATGGCGGGTTGGGATTCAGCGCTGCGTTCCAAGGCACGTCTATTTTGTCGTTGCATAGCGCGACGTTGTTGCCGGGGTTGTTAAACCGCACCGAAGTGCCGATGATACCGGGCGCACCCTTGGTTGCGGTGGCCACGCAGAAACCATTGGCGATGCTGCCCAAAGCAGTGGCGTTGGTGATGATGTTCAGCGGCGGGGAGGCGGCCGTGTCATCAAAGCGCCAGTACCCCACGGGGCCGAGCGCCTGGACGGTGGATGGATAATCCGCGCGGGCCGGCATAATGGCCGCAACCGTGAGCAGCACGGCGCCCGCGAACCGGGGGATGGTTTTGTTGAATGTTAATTTCATGGTGGGTGGTTTCTTTCTCTTGCAGTGGTTGGTGGATTTCAGATTGCTGGTGCGGGGGTTTTTTCAACTTGGCGCCCGTGGCGCTGCAAAGAGCAACGCCCAGCGGAGCAATCCAAGTGGTTTTGGCATTCGCAGACGGGCCTGAGTTTGGCCCGGAGAATGGAAAATCATGCGGGTTGTGGTTGGGGTATGCACGGGTCGACGCAAAATGTATTGGGCAGCGTTACGGCACTGCGCGCGTGGTGTGGTCCTGGAGCCATGTAACGTCCACATCGTAAGGCACATTAGCGCTGCCGAAGGTCCCGCCCACCTGGATCCCAGGCATGGTTCTGCCATCCAGCCATTTATGAATTTCGGAGTGGCCATCGGCGAAACCGAATGAACAAGCGCTGCCATGATAGCTGGAGGGAATATCCTGCGAGAACTTGTACGCGCCCGGGTTGGGGTTGGGGTTGGTCTTTGTCGGTGAGCCTGTCATATCCTGAAGGTAGTTGCCCCAATTGATGGCATCCTCGCGCTCCTCGATGAAAACCCATGTTTTCGACGCTCCAGGGGAGCCAACCAAGGCGGTGACTTGCGGCATCTTGAGAAACAGTGTCCACGCAGCATAGGGCGCATCATCAGCCAGAAGATCTCCAAAGCCGCCGCAAAACCAGTTCATCGAATAGGAACGAACCCTGGGCCGCGACGCACCTTTGTCGTCCGTAGCCACTGAATGGTCAGAGGGGCATTTATGAGTTGCCGCGTTCTTGTCATAAGCGAACAGGGGCCGTATCGTGATATCGGCGTTGATGTCATAATTGAACGGGTTGGCAGTCGTGTAGTTCATTTTCGACCAGCACCAGGCGTATATGTCGTTCGGGTTTTGAGTTGCTTGGACCGTCGTGTAGTACGGGAGGCCGGAACCGTCATCGCTGGCCAGAACCAATTTGTCGAGATTGTCTTCCGCATACATCCGCCACGCGAGCGTCAACTGGCGCTGGTTGTTCATGCACTGGATGCCCAGGGCCTTCGCTTTGGATCGGGCGAGGGCAGGCAGCAGCATGCCGGCCAAAATTGCAATGATGGCGATCACCACCAAAAGTTCGATTAACGTGAACCCGCCAAGCCGGCGCGGCCTGGTGGCGTGAGGAATAATTTGAGTGGTTTTCATGGTCCTAATTCTTTTCGATGGTTGTGTTCCTTGGCAGAGAGACCGTTCTCAGCACAACCTCCTTGAGTCTGTCAGTCTCCAGCGATGGCCTCCTGCCGCTGTCCGGCAGGCCGGTCCAATTTCGGGATGATTTGTTGCTGGGATTTCGTTCTGAATTTCGTAGAAACGCCTCCGTCGCTCTGCGTCCGGCGAAAATGCCGGGCCTGGCTTTGGCAAGCGAGCGGGGTTGGCAAGGTAAGGGCCGACTGCCCCGACGATGGGGCAAATGACTCTTGCTGCGGACCAAGCGATCCGCAAATTGGCGACCGGCAGTTAGCACAACATGTGTCATTGGCCGAGCAATAAACCCATACTTATTTTTCCCGTCCATCAATCGGCGCTCAACGACAATACTTGGTGGAACAGCACCAATATAGCGGAACGCGCCAACCATGTCAACCCATTCTTCATTCACAGTGAAGTAGTAGTGCAACTTACATTGGCGCAAATTATTCATCGACTTGCTAATCAACTGCCATTTTTCCCGGCCAACTTGAGAGCCGTTCCAGCACGGAAAGGCCGCTGATTCGACCACTATCACAGCTATAATACGCCAATAAGTACACTAAGTCAATCGACTTATGGGCTTTTTTCAAGATAGTAGCCTGGCTTATTTGCGACATTGCAATGCCTCATGCCCGGGAAGATAGCCATTGCCGGGAACCGAGCGCGGGCACGAAAACACGGCAGCGAGGAAGTCTGTTCTCATGATTGGCTTGATTTTCAGTATCAATTCTCCGGCAGCCGTTAACGCCAAAAGCTTTCGCTCTCGCAGCCAGAACTCATATCGATCGACAGTTCGATTATTGTTGCTCTGAGCATAGACCAGACCAAACGGCAAAACCGGCTCGAAAACCCGTTGAATGTCCTTCAATACAAAAATGCAGGAAATTCATGCAACCTGCGGACCAGCGATTTTGCCGAACATCCCGGGGTCAGCAGGCGCGTTGGATCGAGTCATCTTGCGGCCTCGCCGGGCGGGAATCAAGCAAAAATCTGGTCTTATTTGAGACGAGGCGGACGCAGCACCATGGCCAACTTTTTCCACGCTGGCGAAAAGGCTGCTGGCGTGGCCACGCAGTTCAACTGGCCTCCGGGCGCTGCTGCCGGGCGAGCCGCCAAAAGACGAGCGCGGCCAATGCGCACACCAGCGCGCCGGTCGCCATCGCCCAACGAACCCCCGCCAGGTGAGACAGCGTGCCGGCTTCCAGCCCGCCAATCGGCGTCATTCCGCCAAAGACCAGCGCCCAGATGCCCATGACGCGGCCGCGCATTTCGTCCGAAGCACTCATTTGCAAGAGCGTGTTGGTCGTCGAGAAAAACAGCAGCATTCCCCAGCCGCCGACAACCAGGAGGGCCAGCGCGAGGTAATAATTATGCGCCAGCGCCAGCAGAATCAGCATGGTCGAAAAGACCCAAAGGCCGCCGAAAACCAGAGCGCGCCGGGGCACCTGATTTCCCACGGTCGCCACCGTGAGCGCGCCGAGCAGCGCGCCCAGCCCATTGGCGCTGAGCAACAGGCTGTATTGGCCTTCCCCCACTCCCAGCACATCGCGCGCAAAGGCCGGCATCAGCACCGAATAAGACCAGCCGAAGATCCCGACGACCGCGAACAGAATCAGGACCCTCCGCATCCGCTGGTGCGTCCACACATAGGAGAAACCTTCCATCGCGTGCGCAAAGGCCGAGTTGGTCCGCGCGGGTTGGACGTGCGGCGGCAAGCGCATCAGCCAGAGTCCGGCGATGACGGCGAGATAGCTGAGGCCATTCAGGAAGAAGCAGGCCGCGATGCCAAAGCGCACCATGAGCAAACCCGCGACGGACGGCCCCAGGACACGGGCCCCGTTGACGATGGAGCTGTTGAGCGAGACCGCATTCATCAGGTCTTCGCGGCTGGTCATCTCGACCATGAAGGCCTGCCGCGCGGGCATGTCGAACGCCATTGCCAGGCCCCCGAACGCCGCCAGCGTCAGAATTTCCCAGGTCTGGATCTTCCCGGTCCACACCAGTCCCGCAAACACGAATGCGGTCAACATCATGCCGGCTTGCGTACACAACACAATGTTCCGCTTCGAATGACGGTCCGCCACCGAGCCGCCCAGGATGGAGAAGAGCATCATCGGCAGCGAGCCGACCGCGGCCACGATGCCGAGCAGCATCTTCGAACCGGTGAGTTGATACACCAGCCATCCTTGCGCCGTGTTTTGCGTCCATGTGCCGATCAACGAAATCAATTGGCCGGCAAAGAACAGCCGGAAATTTCGATGGCGCAGCGCCGAAAAGGTGTTTCGGAGCGACAACGGCCCGAGGACTACGCGGCGCGGCTGGCCCGTGACCTCCTCGGGCACGCTAACCACTTCTGCGGACGTGTTTCTTGGCGGCATAGCCTCTTTGAGCGCGTCCGAAATTGTAGCAGCCGGCGTCAGCCGGCTCACTTTTCTCCGCTCGATGACAAAAATGAGAGCCGGCTCACGCCGGCTGCTACGAATAAAACGAATTCTTCGGAGGCGCTCTCAAATCTTTCGGAGCATCCCAAACACTCTTCACAATTCGCGCATTCTTTGGCCATCGAATTCCTTCGCCACTCCCGCGCGACAGCTAAAATCGCCGCCCTCCGCTGAAGGGATTGTTCGGACGCGCGGAAGCGTCCGTCTGCGGCATGAGGATGCCGATGACGATCTGATCCCCGTCATTCAATCCTTCGACAACCTCCGTGCTGATACCATCGCTGATGCCTGCCTTGATTTTGACAGGAGTCAACTCCGGATGTTGCGGGTCCTTGCCAGTATTCAATAAATAAACGGTGCGCACACCGGATCTTTCGGAACGGCCCTCCGCCAACCCTCCACCGGAACCGCCAGGGCCGCCTGGCCCGCGAGGGCCGCCGAAGCCGCCGCCCGAACCTCCACCGCCGCGTCCGCCACTTTCCCCGGCCATGCGCGGGCCGGGTGGTGGATTTTGCGCCATGCCATTGGTTTTCTTGTCCGCGCCACCAATCTCCGGCGGATGAAAGCGCGTGGCGGCGTTGGGCACTTTCAAGGCATTCTCCCGCTGCGCCGTGATGATGGAAACATTGGCCGTCATGCCGGGCAGCAGTTTCATGTCCGAATTATCGACCGCGACCACCGAATCATAATCAATGACGTTTTGGTTCGTTATGGCGCCGTAACGAATCTGGCTGATCTTCCCGTGGAACGTGCGGTAGGGATAGGCATCGACTGAGAAATTCACGTTTTGTCCCAATTGCACGCCGCCGACATCGGCCTCCGAAACCAACGCGTCGATCTGCATTTTGGTCAGATCGTTGGCGATGACGAAAAGTGTCGGCGTGCTGAAGCTCGCCGCGACGGTCTGGCCGACATCGACATTGCGCGAGATGACGACGCCATCCACGGGGGCATAAATCGTGCAGCGCGAGAGGTCCACCTTGGTGCTGGCCAGGGCCGCTTCGGAAGATTGCACCTGGGCTTCGGCCTGCCGCAATTGTGCCACGGCCGTGTCATAATCAGAAGCGGACACCAGCTTGTTGGTGAAAAGGGATTCCTCGCGGCGGGTCTGAACTTGGTTGAGATTGAGGTTGGCTTTGGCGTTGGCCAAATCGGCTTCCGCTTTGAGCACTGCCACCTGGTACGTCGCGGGGTCGATCTCCGCGATGACCTGGTTGGATTTGACCACCGAGTTGTAATCCACGAGGAGCCTTTGAATCCTTCCCGATATCTGACTGCCCACCTGCACGTTGACGACCGGATCCAACTGTCCCGTCGCCGTGACGACCTGGGTCAAGTCGCCGCGCGATACGGTGGCGGTCTGATATTCCGGCGCCGAGTTGTGGCCGTTTTTGAGATACCAGGCGCCGCCGGCGCCCGTCGCGCCTAGCGCCAACAATACCAACAGCCACTTCACCCAGCTTGATTTTCCATGAGTTGCCATAATCTTTCCAACCAGCCCGACGCTCGATCAGGAGACACCCGCGGCTAATCACAGCGTACCGATAATCCTGGCGATGTCGATACTCCGCAGCGAGGACTGCCAAAATCCGAAATCCGAATACCGAAATCCGAAACCCGAAAAGGGTGGAAAAGATAGGTCCCCCGCCCCAAACAGGAGGCGCCCACCTGGCATTCGGGATTCGGATTCAGTTCGGATTTCGGCATTCGGATTTCGGATTTCGTGCCAGCGCCGGTCTTGCGGTTTCTCGAACAAACTCTTAGACTGCGCTCGTGCTCGAAACATTCACGCAGCAACTCGCCGCCTCAAAACCCCTTATGGAGACACAAGTCTGCATGGCCGTCGAGCAACTGGTCGATGAATCGGTCCCTGCCCTGTCGAAAGC
>Ga0073928_10007335_pt1 | contig 14359 bp, 16 predicted proteins | sample PaiPotPPA55metaG_FD_76969 | JGI IMG/M metagenome (GOLD analysis project Ga0073928, IMG submission 76969) | Iron sulfur acid spring bacterial and archeal communities from Banff, Canada, to study Microbial Dark Matter (Phase II) - Paint Pots PPA... ... | reverse complement strand
CGGGAGGAATCGGCACTTGGTGAACTTCCACGAGCGACTGCTGCAGCGTAGTCCAGTTGACTAAGCCGATTTAAGCACGTCTTGCAGCACGTGCCGATCGAGCGTCAGATCGGCAACCACTTGCTTAAGACGGGCGTTCTCTTCCCGTAGCTGACGCAGCTCGCGAATCTCAGGCGTTCCCAGACGGCCAAAGCGTTTTTTCCAGGTGTAGAACGTGGCCTCTGAAACGCCCAGCTTCCTCGTGATGTCGGTGACCGGCGTGCCGAGCTCGGCTTGCCGCAAGGCAGCTGCGATCTGCTCGGCCGAGTAGCGGGATTTGCGCACCTGGCGTACCTCCGTTGAGCGTGAGGTTCGCCGCTTTTTCTAGTTATCCGTGGAGTAAAAAATTGGGAGAAGACCCCGAGGCCAATGATTTCACGAGCATGGCATCGAGCTTTGGCTAGAACGCGAAGTCAAATTTCTCCAGCGTCTTGACGACCGGGAAATGCGCCGCTCGCAAGCGCTTTTGCACGTAACGAGATGCCGCGTGAGATAATCCCGATGAGCTACGCCGCTTTCAAATGCCCCCGAAAATCGGTGCGATCTCGCGTCGAACTGAACCCGATATGACTTGCCTGAACGTGGCCCATAGGTTGCCCAGTGACTAGATTGACCGCGATGGGGTCATATTCAGCAGAAGCTAGTCGGAGGGTCATCCCCACTATGAGGATAGGGATAGCAAAATGAATTGCGGTGATTGCTGTCTTCCGAAGTCCGCGCTTGAAGAATTGCATACGAAGTACTCGCTAGTCGGTTCGAATGTCGTCACATCGACAATTCTAGAGACATCAATTTGCGCAGCGCCCTAGGAGATGCTTAAGTGCACGAACGAAAGACGCGTCGAACGATGAGCGGATTTCGATGCCATTGGTATTGAAGGCGTAAACGTATGCGCTGGAGTCCTGACTCTGATACCTGTTGCGAATAGAACGGAATCCAACCGCTTTAATTTCCACGATCTGCCCCTCCATGTCAAATACCGCCGCGCGAACGTGCCGAAAATCGATCACCGAATCGAGCCTATACTGACCGTTTGTGAAGTAGAGGTATAAGAGACAGTTACTCACCTCTGCGAAGGTGGCGTTGCCAATCCGGAGAAAGCCTTGTTCAACCATTACGACGTCAGAACTGTTACTATGATTGTGCGCACCCTTTGACATCTCGGATTCAACAACATTGGAGGGCAGATGAGTTAAATTGGAATCGGGCTTGAAGTTGGCAACGAGCTGGTCAACGCTCGCAACTTGTGGGTACGACTTCCATATGGTTGTTGTTGCGGCTGGTTGGGCGACTGCACCGGGCGGAGTCTGCACATTTTGTCCGCCCTGATCCTGGCCGTTCGGTTGGGAATTATAGGATGGCTGAGCAGTTGACTCTGCCGGCTGCGGCGTCGGATCCCGAAGAATAATGTTACAGGTGCCCTTCAAGTACCAAGTGCAAGTTTGATAGGAAGTGCCTGCGTTCGCACACCCTTCCTGCGTCGTTTGTTCGTTGCTAATGTAGTGGTTGATCACTCCAACGTCGTCATAGATGGCGGCATCCGCGTCACATGCTGCAACAATCTTGGCCATCGCGTCGCTTTGTGCTAGCCAAATTTGGTCACCTACACCATAAATTATAAGATCAAAGTTCCTCGTCAGCGCGGCGCCCACTGTCGTGCAAACTATCATTATGCAAAATGCTAGGAAAACTCCGAGAATTATCGGGAATTTACGCATGGTGCCAATGCCGTTGGGTTGATATGGTTGAGATGGAGGGCCAAAATTGCACAAACTTAAGAGCAACTTGCTGCCATGCGGTTAATGGCTGCGGCTAAGGAGACGGTCGAGGCTCGATCAACCATGCCAAGACCGTCGCTTGTCTCAGCAACATATTGGTACTTGTCAAAGTCGACGTTCTGCTCATGTGTGAGAATGGAGCGGTATTCGTTTGCCCGGATGTTGACGTAATTGCCAATGCTGTGATCCGCGGAGACAGCCTGGGCCGCCGAGACCCGAACATGTCGTAGATCGATGACCTGGTCGAAGGCATACCAATCACCTCCACGCCCTGCACTGTGGCCCAGGTATAACAAACAGTCTTTCAATCTGATGTTAGGCGATGGGGTGAGTGCGTTCTTGTGCGTTATAAGATCCTCGACCCTTGCAACGTCGGGATTCGCCCCTTTGTTCTGACCGACGCTCGTGTCGGATAGGGACAAAACGGTCAGATTATTGTCGGGCTTCAGCTTAGCGACGGCTGGATCCACGCCTGGGGTCGGGGCGTTCGCATCCTGAAGCATCGCGACTGGAGTGGCAACCACGCTAGAGGCCGGAGCATCAATCGTGATAACGAGGTTAAACATCTCAGGGCCGGCCATCTTGAGCAAGGACTCATCTTCCGCGCCGACGGGCTGCTCATATGCTCTTCCCTCGCCGCTGGGGACAGACTCTGTGCCAAATACGTACTCGAACTTACCACTTGAGGCGTCCGTTAGCTCCAGATGCGTGGCGTGCGCGGCTTCTGCGTTCGCCAAGTCTGAGAATCGACTGGTGAGGTACACATGTGCCGGACCTCCCAGTCCGGCTAAGAGAGGATTGGGCGAGCGAAAGTACGTGACGCGCACGTAGTGTATGTCACCGTTAGTCACCTCGGCTTTTATGCGCCCCCCGAAAGGCAAGTTCGTGTCCAGCGTAGCCCCATGCGCATTGTAGATCCGCATGCTGAATTGAAAGGGTGACTGCTCTGACTTGGTAATCTGAAGTCTCCAGTGAAAACTTGGGTGAGAAGCATTTGTCTCAAATAGAACCGCAGGATGCAGGGTTACCGCGGTTCTTGCAGCCTCACTAGCATCGGGAGGCACCGGTATCAGCGTGTCACCATTCACCCAGCCTTCCACTGGACACCCAATTTGATTGCATGGAGAAATCAGAGATACGGTCGCGGTATCAATAGAATTTGGGAATGCGCTATGATCTGCGAAGTGTGTGATGTACAGGATGTAAGCGCCGGCGCTCTGGTAGGCCACGTAAGCGGGCACAGCCACCTGAGTGCTCTTTGCAACCACGATTCGAACGTAACCATGAACAGCTGTCTCCCACGGGAGGTCCACCCGAGTCGAAGTCAGCTTATTCCCTTGAATGGAGATTGACTCAGCGGCCTTGGCACCATTATTCACTGTTTCCGCGGCAATAATTATTGCTAATGCGGTTAGACCTAACAGAAATAATTTCATAGCGAGTCCGTTTCTAGCGGCGGCCGCACTTTTGGTCTTACTCACCGACTCCTCGGCGCGCTAAGTGCACTTGCGTCTCGGATCGCAAAAAGGCCCTCCAATCGAAGGCCCTTCGCTCCATTTAAGTTCGCCAAAAGATCTTCATTGGAACATTATGGGGCCGGGTTTTTGAGAGCAATCGATCGTGGTATTATAGTCAATCAAAATTACATGAGCGCCGACTTGTGTAGCGGCAGTACCATTGAGCGAAATCGCTGTCCATCCTCGTTCCGGATGATCCGAAAACGAATACTGGAATGAAGTTGTGCTAGTATTAAAGTTTTGGACGTCATATTGCCACTGCCACGCGTCTGCGACACCTGAGTCGGTATATCCAGTTGCGATACAGGCACTATTGTAGTACATTATTCCCGGGACGCTGGTTGGTTGCCATACGTCGGCGCGGCACTCCAACGGCGACAAGGCAGCAATTAGGAAAGTTAGAGTCGCTATCCAAATTAATCTACTTAGGCCTTCAGCTTCTGCAGCCCGGATTGTCGTGTATGCTCTCATTAGACCATCCCTTTCAGAATAACGATGTGGAGATTGCGATAATCTTTCACGATGCCAGGTCAGCTACAGCTCTTCGCGGCCTGATACATAGATGCAGCTTCAATCGAGACGACGCTTGAGAACGTCTTATTGTTTAAGCGCTCGTTACGCATTCTCTCAGCTTCTTCTTGGTCTGAGCTACGGTTTACTAATCCCACGCTCGTCACGCTGTAGTCGGAAGTCCCGCATGTAGCGGCGATGATTCCGCGACTGTTTTCGAGGGTCTCTTTAGCCTCCGCATTTGGGAATGCTTCGTCATAGCAATAGCCGATGAGATCGGACACGAAGAGATAGTTCTTTCCCTGACAAGTCACCTGGATCTCTACGTGCGCATATGAATACGGGTCTGCCTTCGCGCGCGCAGTTGGCAGGAGCACGCCGACGGTTAGCGTGGCCGCTATGCGAAGAAACTGTAGGCGGCTCCCGGTGGCTGCCGTCATCTTTCGCTACTCTTCGTTGATGCGTAACTGACTCCCATAACTGCCCTTAGTTTGAGCCTGCTTGAATAATCAAAGGGCCGTTACCGCTAGAGCATGCTACCGCCGATGACCACGTGAACTCCTCGCGATCTCCATTGGAGGTGATGCCGTTGTAAGTGCTCGATCCCCTAAAGGTTTTCGTAAGCCACCCAGCGTTCCCGACTGTCTGGTCACTATAGCGATATTGAAATGTGATGGAGTGGCTAGACTCATTCTTTACAAAATAGATCCAATAGTAGGAACCGGGCGTAACTGACGAACAGCTAATGTCATAGTACAGACCGGGAATGCCTGTCGCAACTTCGTTGCGCGAGATTTGATCGGCACCGGATACAAGTGGAATAGCGCCCAACGCCAAGACCAACAATCCTGTAATGAGTCGCGGTTCAATTCTCATGGGTTGTCCTTTCAAATTCTTGCAAGTAGACTTTTCTGGTTTCATTTGAGGTCAAGCCCTTAGGGATACTGCTCTCAATCTCGAATAGAGTATACGCAATTCGCTAGCTACGGCGTTCGATAAGCAAAGAACTCAACGTCGGGTCGCTTATCTGACCCAAATGCGCATGTATACTTAATGTGAAGGTCAACACCGCTGTTGTCGCAGTAGGAGTTAACGTATTTCGTGCCCGCTTGCGCCACCATCATCGGACCAGGGTCACCCAGAACTATTGCCACATGTCCCGTATCCGTTACAGTTGGTTTCGGGTTTTTCCATACAGCAATCACAAAGGTGGACTGAGCTTGTAGTTGAGCGTCAGATGCTGATCCAAGCTTGGTCCAGCCCGATCGATTTTGTCCGGCCAGCGTTTCGAGCGCTTTAATTTGATCGCTTGCTTGACCGGCAAGAGCCTCAACCGGATCTTTGAAAAACACGTTCGCAACATTGCGTAAGAACTCGCTACACCTTGTCACCACTTGACCCTTAGGGTCTGTGTAGGGCTGGTACCGAGCAAGGCCGTCATCCTTAACAGTCTTAATGGCCGACAACACATCTGGGTCTGTTCCGAGTCCTACCCTAGTCAATTCGTACGGGCCTGCTTTATAATCATCCGGAACAACATAAGCAAGTTTATGCGTGTTGTGATACCAGTAGACTCGATCGCTAAGCATTGTAACCTGGAGCCGCTTTCCCTGAATCACACACAGGACACGCGCGGGCCGGGATTCTCCTCTTGCCTTGACCTGAGCCTCCACGTCTGGAGGAATCGTGCCACCGCCCTCAATCATTCCAGAGGTTCCGGGCAATATGAATGACGGGCCGGTAACGACCCCTTCAAACACAGATGGGGGGCCGCTCTTGGAGGGCCACACCATCTTGATCTTGCTTCCTACTTGCTGGACTGCAAAAATACGCCCCTTGTCATCCTGCCAGTTACCAACGAGGTCGACCGAGCTTCCTAGTGCGAGCGCACGGTCAGGGAAACTCGAAATGATCTGCATAGTTAACAAGATAGAGATTACAGAAAGCGCGTAAGAGGAAGCTTGCGTGCTCGTTCTTTTCGGCGGAGCCTTACAGGCCAGTCGCTGAATAGCTATCGCACTGGACCGAGGATGAAATGCCATGACCCATTGATACCCAGGGGCTGCGTGCTTGCCAAGCCGCACGACTTTGGACCCATTCCGACAATGAACATAGCTGAAGCCATGACTCCGATCGTGGTTGCGCGAAGTACCGAATAGACAAGCATTTTTAAACCTGAGCCTTTCTTCAATTCCGATACTAGAGAAGAGACTTCCTCTACGCGCATGTTTTGCGTTAGGTGTATCCGGTGTCATTTGACGTACTCTAATGATGGACGCCTCATTGCCCTGCGGCGACAGTGTTTGCATTGCTGAGAGGATAAATGAGGTAGGGATTGCTGCTTGCGGTGAGCGGAGGTGTGTATTCGACTAAGAGACCGTTGGGGTTGTTCGAGCTGTCTATGATCGTGGTAAAAAGATCGCCGCCTGGATCCAAGCTTACTGCGGCCACATAAGCGGTATTCGAACCGGGTAAGCTAAGTGAAAACACTGGGGTACTCGAGGCCGAGTATGGAGGTTGATATACGTCGATCTTATCGTGCGCCGTGCCACCTCCGACGTAAATATTGCCACCAGAGTCACACGCAACCGAGGTTGCTGAATAGAGTGTCAATGCGAATGATGTCCGAGGACTCGTCATGTAAGGTTGCGGTATCATGATAATTCTTGGTCCGTCGGCAACAAACAGGTCGCCAGTTGGATCAAAACATAGCGCGCCTGGAATGTCCCCCCCAGTCGAAAAGCGGTACGCTACTGTGCTCGAGCTAGTTACTGGAGCTGAGTACACATCGATTGCCGGATCGCTGGGATTAGAAACATAGAGGTTCCCCGCGCGGTCTATTGCCACCGCAGCCGCTGAGGGTGCTTCGGTATGGCCGGTGCCCGTCGGGACCCGCAGCGTAAACTGTGTAGGGCCAAAACCAATGGATGCGGCAACCGCGACGACGTAGTTCGAGGATTGCAGCACGTAGAGCGTACCGGTCTGGTCTTCGGCCATCAGGCCAGGGCTCGACAGGCTCACTGTGGCGCTCGGAGCGCTCGTTTGGTACATCGGCACATCGTAGCGCTGAATGGTGGCGTTTAACGTGCTGACATAGGCGTGGTAAAGTGTGGGAGGTCGGGGAGTTGGTGGTTGATTCCAATGTATCGTGCCGGAGCCGCATCCACTCTGGCTAGTTAAAATGAGCAATAGGCCTATTGCAGAGACAAAGAAACTCAGCGTCGCCTGTCTTGATTCCACACCATTAAAAGCGAGCGAAAAATAACGGATGAGCTTCATGTGCGCATTTGCCTCACTGTGGTTGTGGTGTCGGATCGGGATAGTCTATCTGGCACGTACCAGACGCAAATGAAGTTGCACCGAATAGCCCGTTGCTTTGCCGGTACGTGGCGGTATTAGCCGATGGCGTTACGGTTCCAGTTCCCTTGTAAATTGCGGCGTAACTGGCGCAGCTGGCAGTCGCATTGCCTATGGCTTGTTGCTCGGCTTGATTGTAGGCGTCGGACGAATATTGCTGATTCGACGATGCACCGCTTCCGGTCACCATTACAACGGTAGAGCCGGCGACCGCTACGCTTGAGAGTCCGATCAGCAATGACGCGGCAAAGGTAGCGTAAAGTAGAAAAGACTTCATTATGTTTCTCCCTTGGGAAGCGATCTGTCCGATGGGCTCGTCGAAGACGATCATACCAATGAGTCGGTTACAAGACGGTTAACGCGCCTGTTAACCGCTTTGATACCGCTGCGGCCGTATCGTGAGAAGGGTGAGACTGACCGGTGTTTCTATTTTCGAGGGTCGCGTAGTCCAAGACGGCCTCGAGGTTGCAATGGCGAATAGGGAGCTTGAACTTACCTTGTTTCTCGCGCTCGCGCGCGCTCCCATGACCGGCCGGACGTTGGCGCAGGCTGTCTGGTCGCGACCGAGTGGCAAGGCTGCAGCAAAGGTATACATCCATCGAGTTCGTGCAAAGCTGGGCTCCGAGGCGATCACTGGCACATCAGATGGCTACGTTCTGACGCGCAGCGCGCGAGTCGATCTACATCAGTTGGAGCGCTTCATGCGCAGTCGGGCCGTGTTGCCGTTTAGGTCTCAGCGAGAGCGCTCATATGCCAGGCGCTCATTTGGGCAGCTGGCGCGGGGAAGGCCCTTTCGCTTTGCAACCTGGAAGTGGTTTGAGCCGACGGAACGACTGCTAGCTCGGCTTGCGGTCCAGTTGGGAGCTAGGCTCGCGATCGACGCACTGCACTACAATGATGCGCAGCGATGCATTGAGGTGCTTAGCGAGATGTGCACGTCTTGTGTCGAGGGGAACCCAGAGACAGTGAATCGGGTCCGCACAGATGTGTCAGAGGGACGTAAAGATGCGGCTCTCGAGGAACTGGAGCGGTACTCTCTCCGCATTTTGACAAATCCTTATCCCTGATATTGCCGCAAGCGAAGCTGATCTGAGAGTTCGCTCGCCCAACACCATGTTTTGTATAGTTCAGGCAGCCCAACGCTCGCTGACTCACTGCTCTTGCCGTTTCTGTCGGCCACCCACAAGTCCACGCGGACGGAATCACCCAGTCGGTACGTTCCAGATTCTGCGACAACAACATATCGATCGTTGAAACGTTGGCGAACTCGGTTGATGAAAACTTTTAAGGCGTTATTGGCGTCCAGTGTGTCGCTCGCTGGCCAAAGGGCGTCCAACACCTCATCCCTGTGTCGCCCACGTCGCTCCAATGCAAGGAATATCAGTATTTCAAGCTCGCGCCGCGGTAGCGGGACTAGCTTGCCGCCGCGGGTTACCGTGCCTCTCAGAACCGAGATATTGATGAGGGATGCGAGTTCTCGGCGTTTGTTTTCGCAACGCTGAACGAGGGCGGCGAGGACTCCGGTGTCTCGGCCCTCTTGGACCGCTTCTACTGCCTCACGCCATCGTGAGAATTCGATATTCGCCGCGATGCCGTGGGCGGCTGCGAGTATCGCTCTCCGGTTATCATCGTCGCACTGCGCCAGCGCGACTCGTGCTAGGATACGTGGTGCAAAGCCACCGGCTTTGTCCGCCCTGGCCACAGCTTCGCGCAGCCTGATCTTAAGTGATTGCTCGTCGTCGGCCGCAAACGCACCGATTAACGAACCCCAGGCAGACACGGTGTAGCGAAATTCGGGTTCCCTCTCGGGGGGCATACCGTCCAGCTGGCGTACGAAGGCCCGAAGGATCGGGCTTGTAAAGTCAAGGCTCTTCCGCAAACCCTCCAAATAGCGGCCCGCGTCTTGGTCGTTGGCAAACCACGCCCAGACGAATGCGTTGAAGAGCGTGTATTGGCGATATCTAGGCAGCGCGTTCATCTCGGCGATTTGAAGAGCTCTCTCGAAGATAGCCTTTTGCTGCTGGCGGTCACCGCGATAAATGGCGATGTGCGCCTCTATTGCTGACAGAAATGACACATGGGTTGTTGGTGCGTTTTCGATGTGTGTACCGAACCGCTTCCACACACCTATATCGTCGAATTCGCGGCCCAGCTCGATGCAGACGGAATATTTGAACGTTTCGATAAGCAACGCCACGGTCGTAGCGGCGTTTCCGACAGGCGAGCGTCGACGCACACGCTCTTCGAGATCTTCGATAACTCTCAGAGCGTCATCCAAGCGTCCAAGCTCGCTGTAGCAATTGCACAGGACTCCAACGACGGGAGCGCGCAAAGAAATTGGTGTCTTGTTTGTCATCCCTTCATAGATCGCTTCGCCCTCCCCCACGTAGAGCGGTTGTATCTCCTCATGTCCTATGATGGTGTAGAGGGCCCAGAGATTTGGATACTTCATCAGAACGCTTCGGTCGATGCGCCGTAGCGCCTCTGCGAACCGAAGACTTGGCGAGTCCGCCAAGTAGTTCGCAGTCGCCGCGAGAGCGGCGGCTGCGCTGTCCTGTTCATTCAGCTGCAGGTAGAGCTCTGCCGCGCGCACAGCGTCATGACGCGATGCCGCGTTGTCAGCGGCATTACGAACTTCTAAAGCGCACTCGGTCGGGTACGATTCTAGAACGTAGTTGCGTAGCAGCGAGTGCACCTCATACGTTTCATCGTCTTGCTTGGCAAGAAACGGCACGCTCTGCTGCAACGAAGCGACTATTTGCCGTGCCTTCGCACGTGACCGGGTCTGAGCAATCTCCTCGATCCGGGCGTGCGAGAGAGCGCAGCAGCGTACGAGGGATGCCTTTGTCCGATCGTCCAACGATGCGATGAGCTCGCGGCTCATATAATCCGTGATCGCACCTTCATACGCGTCGAGCGCTTTAACAACATTTCGGCCGGCTGAGCCCTTCAGGAGTTGGAAGAGCTGTACGCTTGCGAAAGGCCATCCGAGCGTAGCATCATAGGCGGCGCGAAGATGCCGGACGGAGAGCGATGTGGACCGAAAGACAGACGCAAACTCTTCGAAGGAAAAGCGTAAGTGTTCGGCAGTGATAGTTGTAACCTCATGCGGATCATACGTATCGGCTATCTGTAAAGGAAGGTCAACACGAGTGCAGATGGCAATCGCAGCGTTTGATAATGGGTGTGCGATGAGCGAAGCCAAGAGGTCGATCTCGGCCATGTTGGGTAAGAGGTCTTCCACATTCTCAAAAATGAGGAGGCCTTGCACGTGGCAGTGGGACCATTGGTCGTGTAGGAATGCTTCGCAAGTTTCCACGGAAGCCGTTGAGAGTGTCAAACGTTGTTCCGCGATGTCAGCGGCTGAAACGCTGAGTTCGTCGATTGCGCGGATGATACGACGTGCGAAATCGGTTGCGTCTCGAAGCTGCGCGCAATCACACACTGCCTTGCGCTGAAACCGCTCACCAAGACGTTCTGCGAACACTGATTTCCCGAAGCCGGCGGGGGCCATGATGTGGAATATCTTGGGATGACCGGCGAAGGTGGAGTCCGCTAGGCGTTCTTTGATCATGGCCCCCGGCTCGCAGCTGCGAGCCGGGTGAGCGTCGCGGAAGGCTTCTTGCCCGACTCTTCCGCTAACCGACGTGCAAATAAGTCGAGCTCTTCGCGAGCACGCGCGAACTCACCGCGCAGCAACAGCCCACGCAACTTTAGTTCACACCCGAACTCATCACAAGGGTTGAGTTGTTGCATCGCACTTGATATTTCGCTAAGCTCGTTTGAGCGTCGCTGCTCTAGCGCCTCAACCGCCAGCGTTCGGAGCATGCGGCCTAACACTGAGCGGACTCGGCTCTCCACAACTCCAAACCATGTCGCATTGAGGTAGCGTGGAGGTCTCTTCATATCAATGAGCTTCATCGTTTCCCACATTAGCTCGCGCACGGGCTTGGGCATGTCGGTGTCACTAATTTCGCCCAATAGACGGTCGATTTGCGAAACATCAACTTCAACACATCCGCTCAATGCATAGCCTCGAGGCACGGAAATGATAGCATCCGCTGAGCCCAAACGTCTGCGAACCCGATTTGCCGTGACTTTCAAATTGGCTAACTTCGCGTCCGACGATGATCGACCGATGAGCCTTGATAGGGTGGCGATCGATGCGGTGTGCGAGGGCTGAGCAGCGAGAGAGAATAAGAAGGCTACCTCCCTATCGCTCAACGCAATATCGTCTTCTCCACAATGCACCGTCGCTGACACTAGCGATACCTTTATTATTTGGTTTGGCCGTTGAGCCGTGGAGGGCGGCGTCGTGTTCAGAGCTTGCCGCAGCCTAGGCGTCTTTGCCAGCTGTTCCAACGGTATCGTTGCACCGACGCTGAGACCCTTCTCGTTAAACGAATCGAGGCTCTCGAGGGAGAGAGCTGCATGCGCGGGCATATCGGCGAGCGCAAATAGCTGCGCGGCAGAGATATAGTTTTCCGCCAGCAAATATTTGTGCGCCGCGGCTGAGCAGATAGCGATGCACTCGTCCGCATAGGAGCGACGTAGCAATCGCTGTACCAGGGGAATGTCGCTCAAGGCCAACACCTCCGTGCGAGCATCCAATGAGGGGCCAAGAGCAGAATCTTGTATGAGCTTCCGGCGCTGCGGTCGTGTCGCGCGAGCAAGGACCCGTCGGTCTAAGTAGTCGATGAGTGAGTCGTAATATGAACCATTAAAATCTTGAAGTGCATGTACGAGCGTTTCTTCGCGCGCTAACTTGGCCAACAACAATATCGCAATAGGCCAACCGCGCGCTAGAGACTCTACTTGACGCAAGATGTCGGGGGAGGGGAGATGATGCCCGAAAGCCTCGCGAACTTCTGTTGCGTCGAAGCCAAGGTCCGATGGCCCGATAACTAGAGCGTCCGAGTAATCTGGCTGTAATTCCACCCGGGTACAGATTACTCGCCTTCGCCGTTTGCTCGGACGAAAGCCTCGGTTGTCACCAGCTTCGAGCACCTGAAGCGAAGGATCTTGCCCTATCAAGACGCGCGCGAGGGTGCTCTTTCCGTAACCCGGCGGCGCAGCCAAGACGACGTCGTGTGGGGTGAGTAACGCTTTTTCGATGAGTTGCCGGCGCCTCGGCGAGGCGATGAGATGTTTGGGGTTTGAGGGATGCGGACGCTTTGCTATCATCACGGAGCCTTGGAAACGAGAGCCCGATCCAATAAGACAAAGCCGCCATCAAAAGACCCGTGCATGCTAGCGAATATTCACGCCCAAAGCTTTGGACCTCTAGAAGTGTAGCCTGGCGAACACTGAACCTTGCCTGGCTTACGCCCGTTCTGCAGTTTGCGATTACCTTGAAGCAGGTACCTTAGCCTGTCGGAATGTCAAAAAAATAAGCCGTCTGGTACCGTTCGCAAAGTTCTGAATCCGAGGCTGCGCTAGCAGCTCAATCTAGAGACGATTGAACATGATTCCTACCTTTACAATTAGGGCCGCAAAATTGCGCTCGGGATATGAACAGCGCCTTATCCTGTCCCACTCTCAGTGCGCCGCCGTCGGATTGGGAATTATGCGCCGTACGCCTCGTGGATAGGGGTTAGGATGCTCTTGCTTCCAGTCCTCAGACTCGACAGCCAAGTACTCAAGGAATATCCAAGCGGCGTCCTTGCCGGCTCCCCGAACCAAAACAACGCTCGATTTCATGACCTCCCAAACCACTAAGATCAAGCCAGCATAACTTCTTAGAAAAATGTCCCTATCTATAACGCGTCGTTCCAGCAGGATCCCTAAGTCTTCAAATGTGTTCCCGACCAGCCTCACCGCCTTAACCAGTTCCACGTACGCTGCTTCGACGTGTTCCGGTTTCACAAGGAGAACCGTTGCTGTGAAGTACCTCTGAAAGTCCTCGCTATCCATGGCCGCCGGCAGAGCGCTACCGAGTAGATTGATGGCGTCTTGAATGGGCTTGGCCTCAACCCTTTCGCCGATGGTCAACATCGCGTTTATTTGGTTGCTAGCACGCAAGTGGCGCAGCTGAACCAATGCTGCAATGGCGGTGGCGGCGACGATGACCACAGTGGCGAGTGTCCCCGCTGTATTGAGAACTTCTAGTGACATGGCGACCTCCGCAAGAGAAATAGTGGCTCGCTAATATCTTGAATTCAGTTGATCATAAAGTTTCGAGTTTTTGCCCTTCCCAGGGTTAGGCTCCACTTATATTGCTGCGAATTCATCTTCGCCTCCTCAGTTCATAACTTGGCCGTGACGCTTAGAGGTTTGCGTTGGACCGACAAGATCTCTTCGAAGCCTGTGCAGTCACGGTGCTTCAACGCCGTGGTACGTGGTGCACGTGAAGCGAATCGCGTTCTCCGGTTTAGCCGCGAACGCGGCGTCACGATATCGCCAGCTCCCACCGCGTTTCCCATGTTATACATGGCGAACAGCTGGGCCAACTCGGTCACCGTGCACGGCCGAACAGCTCTCTGGACGGATCCGAGCCAACGCTCGTGCAATGGACGTTCATGCGGATCATCACCAGCCTAAATAATTTGCGACGCAGAATGTTCGCGCTTCGTGGCGTGGCCGAGCCGTTGGCCTATCAGACGTATACTTTGTCTGGGTTTCCCATAGCGAGTTCCGCTAATGCCAAAGGTGTCTCACGCTCCCAAGCGGCCGGTGCCACCGAACATCACTGAAGGTAGTCATCCACGGCGACGAGCGCCGGGCCTATTTTTTGTCAACTCCAGGTCGGTACCCGAGCGGGCGGAACATCTCTTTGACGGCTTCGCTCGCGCTTTGCCGTTCGCCGGCTCCTGTTGCAGAAAGAACGCGTCGCGTGGCCCAAAAAGTGGCCCCATAGAGTTGGGTTATCCCGGATTTTGGCGGACAACGGTGGATTCTAAGCAAAGCGCCCAATCCATTACGGAGAGGGCGTTTGCGTTTTTTTACGTGGCTCGGCGAGTTTTGCGAAACTCAGTCTTATTCGCTTAACAGTCAGACGTTGTGCCGACTAAGCTACGGAATACTTCTGGCTGATCTCAGGCCAGCCCCGGTTAGTCTCCCATTAGTCTCCCATTGGAATGGATAACATCAGATTCCGGCGGACGCCGTTGGAAGAACGCACGATACTTGAACCCGTGTGAAATGGGTGTCTCCAGATGT
>Ga0073928_10007334_pt1 | contig 14360 bp, 7 predicted proteins | sample PaiPotPPA55metaG_FD_76969 | JGI IMG/M metagenome (GOLD analysis project Ga0073928, IMG submission 76969) | Iron sulfur acid spring bacterial and archeal communities from Banff, Canada, to study Microbial Dark Matter (Phase II) - Paint Pots PPA... ... | reverse complement strand
GGGGTTCGCGAAGTTTTTGCCACCCCGGCGTCCGTTACGCCTAAACGGCGCCGCCCTGCGGGCGACGCCAGGCTCCACTCCCGCCGGGGCGGCAAAAACCACACACCGGCAGAATGGGGCAAACTAAAGGTATCCAGGTGGGGCCAAATGAGGCCATCAAATGGGGCCAGGCCGGGCTGGCAAAATCACGAATGCAAGTGAACTACTGATGAGGCCTCGAAACAGATCTACGGATGGCATCAAAACCGGAGCGCCCCCGCTCTCCGGGAAGAGCATGGCGGATACCTGATTACTGGCCATGCGGTGTCCGGGGTACAGGTGGCGTGACTCTAGCTTGGGCTCTGGTATGGAACTTGAGAATCTGTCCGGCGGTGGTAAGGGAAAAGGCACAAGCGGTAGCTCCGCGAGGCCGAAAGTACCGATGCGCCGGGCAGAGGCGGACTGCTCCGTAGTAGCGTGGAAGCGGGGTAATGCCCGTAGAGCGAAGGGGGCAGGCTATTCGCGTCATGGTCAACTTGGCCAACTGGTAACAGGAGGAGCCGACTGGTTATGGGCGGAGGGCGGCAGCTCTCAATGGATGGCACGAGCCATGTAAATCGAGAGGTTTACGCATGGTTCTGTGAGCGGCTCGGGGTGCAATTCCCCGGGCCGACTCGGCGGCAGCGGGCAACCGCTGTCCCTACCGCGACCCAAAGGCGAGCGCCACTCGCCCACTTTCGTCACCAAGGTGCCGGTCGCATACCGCCCAACCCGTTTGCCCCGTCCAAAATTGGCTTTGCTGTGCACAGCTGTGCACCGGGATAAACCGGCATGGAGTAGTGAATGAAAGAGTCTAAACAGGAAAAGGAGTAGCGATCCACCCTGACCCCGAGTCTTGCATGGAGAGTCGCGAGGTGAGGCGCTCTATCGAGGTGTAGACAGGGGCATAGATGGGCCGGGTGAAAGAGCCGTTATGACCGGCGCGGTCCTTCGAGAAGTCTTCCGAACCAATAAAGGATAAACGCGTTCAGCAGTGCCGCCGGCAAGACGACCAGAGTCATCACCGCGCCATAGAGAATGGGATCGCCGGTGTGCCGGCTATACCAATCCAGGATCCCCTGGTTGTGTGAGTAGATGATGAGCATAATGCTCCAGGGCAGGGTCACGATGCTGGGAGGGTTGAATTCCGGCTGGGGCTTGCCAAACACCAGATAGCAGATTGCATAGATTCCGGAGAACACATACAGCCCGAAATAGATGCGGGCCAGGTTCCACCCGATCCTGGAACGGAAGTTCATCACCGCGCAGCGGACTCGACGCGCTGGGCAGGCTTTTCAGGCGGCCAGCGTTTCTCTTTGAAATTCTCGTCCACGATGAGGTAAGGCGTTCCGGGCGGCAGAACCTGGAGCGTCTTCAGAAACTCGATCAGCGAGTCCTGATCATAAGTGCTCAGCGCATCGAACTGCTGCCGGGAGCGCAGCGCTTCGCCCGAATGCGCCAGGACCGATTGCCGCAGCGTGGTGAACCGGCCATGATGAAAGAACGGCGGTTCGTTCGCCGATCCCCACAACCGCTTGGTTAAGAACCGGCGATTGCCCTTGCGAAACTTCGGCGTCCAGGGCGTCTGGTTCTGGTCGAGCGGCTCGCCGGGATCGGCGGGGTCGCAGATGTCGTGCAATTTGAAATCGGTGTACGCTGGCACCCAAACCGTGCCGGGCTGCCCCGGATCGGGCGCGAGCCGCGGCAGCGGCAGATTCAGCTTGTCGTTGAGATCAACCCGGATTACTTTCGTGGCGCCGATCCGCAAGTTGGCTGGAGGGTTGTATGGATTCGGCTCGCTGAAGATCCAGCCTTGGTTGTCGAGCGGCAGCTTAGAGATGTGACACGAACCGCAACCAACCTGGTCGAAGATCTTTTCTCCGTTCAGAACGGCTTTCTCGATCTCGGGATCGTTGGGAATCACCCGTCCCGGCACCGCCATGGCGGCCTGATAGAGAGTCACGGCAGTGATATCGGCGCGGGTCAGCTCGTTCTTGGTTCCGTCGCCATCGGGGTCCGTATCCACTCCGAAGCGCTCCGTGGATTGCATGCCATGGTGCTGATTGAAAGCCGTGTTGCTGAACTCCCGCAGCGAGACTACATTGCTGGCCTGATGCCATGGACGAAGGATCAAACTGGGACGGTTGACAGGCGTGGGTGAGGCGATACTGGCGCGCGGAAGTCCTTCCACTTCGCTGGTGTCCCAAGCCCCGTCCTTGCGGCGCGTGAGTTTGCCGAAAGAGACTCCTTTGGCAACCAGTGACTTGGTTTCACCCACCTTGAGAGAATCGCGGATAGCTTGCAGCTCGGCGGTCATCTGGCGCGCCAGCATTTCCAGGTAACCGCTGCCGAACATGCCGGTGGTGGCGCGCAGGTTGCCGATACTTTGCAGAGTGGCGGGCTTGCCTTCTTCATCCACCGCGCCGCGCTCCGGCAGCGAGTCCTTCTGGTCCAGGGTGGCGAAATCGAAACGCTGGGCGAGCACGAAAACACTGGTCACAAAGTCGCCGCCGCCGCCGGGGATGCCATAGGGCATGTTGTGGCAGCCATAACACGAATTCGCGTCGGGGCCGGAGATACGGTTGTACGCGTGCGCGCCGCTGAGAGGTTGTGACGGATCGGACAACGCGCTTCCCGTCCCCTTGGTAGTGGGTCGCCCCCCCCCGTCCTGGTCCGTCCAGTTTGCCATGAAAAGTTTCTTGCCGTACTCCAATAGCTCTTTGACGGGGAGCTTGAACTCTTCGTCATCCGCCAGGTGGCGGGGCACCGATAACTCCTGGCCTATGCGCGATCGCCGGGGTGCGGGGCTCTGCCCGCAGAGCGATACCGCCGCCAGGCTGAGGGCCGCACAAACCAGCGCGCGTTTAAGTCCGGTTACAAGCATCTGCGCCGCCTCACTTACCAGGCTGCTTCGCCGCCTTGACCGCTGCGCTCTTCTTCTTCAAGCCGGTCGGGACGAGGTTCAGCGTCAGCGGAGCTCGGTTGTTCGAGAGGATCCCTCCGCCTTTGGCCACGACCTTCCCGTTCACGGTCGCAACCAGGTTCAGGCCGCCCAACGGAACAGAGAGCGAGTAATGCCCGTTCGCATCCGCGGTGGTAGTCCCGACAAAGTGCAGGTCTCGCGAGCTTGTAGCCCGGATCTTAGCCTTCGGAATCGGCTTGCCATCCGCTCCGGTTACCGAGCCTTGCACGGTTCCCCGCACGCCGGCCTCGGGTACGGGCGGCGGCGGAATCGTCGACACATCGTAGCCTCCGCTCGCGTTCGGGGTGAAGGTCACAAAGCCTTGGTCCAGATTGAATGTCGGCGTTGGGTCCACAAAGAACTCGAAAATTGTGGTCGGCCCGGTGGTCGAGAACTGTGGATTGCTGACGTAGTCCGTCTGGAACTGCGTCACGTTGCCACCTGGGGTAATACCCACGATGACCCCCGGAGAAGTATCGCCGGAAATGGTGCTGATTCCGTTGTACGCGAACTGTATCTGTCCGTTGTTGAACAGAGTGAGCTGCATCGTGTCGTCGCCCGTGCAGCAGTAGATTTGCTGGTGATACCAGGTCACCACCAAGTGATCGGAGAACGTGTTGTTGATATACAAGCCATCATTCGGATTGGTCAATTCCGTAGCTATCAGATCGTCCCAGAAAGCGGCGATTCTGGGTTGCGCCGTGAAGTAGGTGATGCTTGGCGTGTAGACATAGTCCCCGTAGGTAAACGACAAATTACCGTTGTTGTTGACGTATACCGACGTATAGGTCTGGCCGAAGTAAGTGAACGGGAAGGGAATCGTCTGCTGGACCCAACAGTCGTCACACTGCGCCACCAGGGTCCCGAGGTTAGTCTCGAAATGAGACTGAGTCACCGTAATGGTGCCGACATTGGTGGTGCCACCCGCAACCGGCGGCAGGCTGGCGGAAGTTCCGGTTAGCAACATACCGTTCACGGTCACGCTGGCGCCGGCGATAATGTTGCCCTGCACGGTGGGCACACCGGTGATGGAGAAAGTGCCGTCGGCCTGTGTGGTAGCCGTGAACTGAGCCTGGACGGTGACAGTGGCGCCGGAAACCGGGGCACCGGTCATGTCTACAACCGTTCCCGTGACGGTGGTGCCCGGATCGGGGATGACGTTCAATACTACGTTGGTGGCGGTGCCGACATTGGCGCCCAGATCTACCGCGGTGGCCCCAATCGTCAGCGTGGTGATGTCCGTAGGAACATGATAATTGAACTGATAAGGCTGCGCGGTGGAGGTAAACACAACCTGGCCATTGACCAGGAAATTGACCGCGGCCACCGCCACATCATCGCTGGCATTCACGATAATTGGCAGGCTCGCTCCCTGAGTCACCGTGGCGCCGTTCATCGGTGAAGTGATGGACGCTGTCGGAGGAATGCCAAAAAGGTCTTGCAAGGCGAGGTACTGCCCGATGTAAAGGCGGCTGTCTCCCGTACTTCCGAACTTATTCAGACTGTTGTGTTCTGTTGCCAGATAAACATAAGTGGCATCCGCGGCGATTCCCTGGCCGTTATCATCGCGCTGCGGGAAATTCAGGATCGCGCGCGCCTGCAGGCTACTCGGGTTCGAGATATCGGTAATCGGAATTCCGTTCACGAACTTCACATCCGCAGCCAGGGCGAAGGTGCCCGACAGAAGGATATCCTGCAGGAAGCCGCCCAGATTGGGGTCAGTGATATTGGAAAGCACCGTGGGCGTTGCAGGATTGCTGATGTCCACCGAAGTCGTGCTGTTAACATAATCGGCGATATATGCAACGGTGCCGCCAATGGCCGCGTCGCGGGCATCCCCGGTAGTTGTGGTGCCAAGCAGTGCGGGCGCCGCCGGGTTCGTGACATCGACAACATAGACGCCGCTAGTGCCGGCAGTCACCACCGCCAAGTGCCGGATCGGATCGACGTCCACTCCTTGAATGTAACCGTTGAGTGACAGGGTCCCGATCTGTGACATGGCCGCCGGATTGGTTACATCGGCGATGAACAGGTTGGTGCTGTTGGCAACGTAGGCGGTGCTGCCGCGCACCGTTACATCCAAGGCCGTGCTGTTGGTGTTCAGAGTCCCGCGCAAAACAGGCGCGAGCGGATTGGTGATATCGACTGCCTGTAATCCGGCGCTGCCCCCCGCTACGTAAGCGAAGTTGGACAACAAGCGCACGTCATTCGAGTTGCCCGCGAGGGCCAGGGAGGCCACGATTTGCGGGTTGGTCCGATCCGTCACATCCACCACTTGCAGCCCGGCGGACCCTGCCGCGACGTAGGCGTAATTTCCGTTCACGGCAACGGCGTTAGCAAACCCCGGAATGGCGAGGTACGAAAGCGATGTCGGAGTAAACGCCGTCACGGTGGCGGTGACCATGGCGGTGAATCCGTTATTCGTCACGGTGATCGTACAGGTGCCGCTGCTGCCGGCAAACACATTCCCGTCCGGCGCACCGAAATTACAGATGCTCAAGTTGCTGGAAGAGTAGTTGGTGCCTTCCCCGGTGGATGTAAGGTTGAGCGTTGTCTTGCCATCGATCAGATGCCCTGTCACGGCCAGTTGCTGGGAAGCTTGGCCCTGGATCGAGTTTACGGCCAGCACGAACGTAGAAGGCGTGACTGTGAGCGAGCTTAGCGCGGCGGCCAGTTTGGCGCTCAAGGTACCCCCGAGCGTTCCTGTCTCAACCTCGATGCCGTCCGGGATACCCGTGCCATCCGTCGAGAAAAGGAGCGGGTTAGTGTGATAGATCAGCACTTCCTGACCGTCGGTCAGTCCGTCGCCATCCGTGTCGGGGTTGTTGGGGTTGGTGCCGGCTTGATACTCTTGCAGGTTCGTCAGCCCGTCGTTATCAGGATCTTCGTATGGCAGCGCCGGGTCAGTCGGATCCAGGCCATTGGCGATCGCCCAGGAAACCGGAATGCCGCCGATGGTGGCGCCCGCGAGGCTCACCTGAATCGTGATGATGCCTTGTGCGCCCTCGTTGACTGCCTGAATGAGTGCGGTGCCGCTGCTTACTGCTGTAACCAGGCCGCCTGAGCTGACCGTAGCGATGGCGGGGTTGCTCACATTGTATTGCGTGCCGGTGGATGCGGCGGTGATGTCCAGGGACGGACCGGACGAATAGCCCGCCATCACGGAGAGCTGCGCGGTGGCGCCTGCCGTGGTCAGGCTGGTAGACTGCGCGGAGATGGTAATCGCGGTCGGAATCGGCGAGGGGTTGCCAAGCTGTATGTGCGGCAGGTTCAGCGTGGCATTGGCGCCCAGCGAGAAGAGCGCGGATTGTCCGAAGCTGGTGATGCCGTTGTTGACACACGTCGCCCTGGCTCTCACCATGCCAAAGTTCGCCGGTACATTGGGCAGTACCCAGCTTCCGTCGTTGTTCACCTGGACGGTCCGATTCAGAACGGCGACCACGCAACTCTGGTTGAGCTGAACAGACTGAGCTTCGCCCGCCGGCGCGAACAGCACCGCCACGGTGGAAACGGCCAGCGCCGCCGCGGTTGTTCGCGCCACGCGCTGAGGCAACCCACATCGGTTTACAGGGTAGTTAGTCACAATTGGCTCCTGTACCTACACGGTCATCGGATGTCCATATTCCTTGCTCTCACGATTTGCCGCTGCTGCATTTTAGCGTTCACCACCATGTCAGTGGTCACCACCACGACTGACGAGCCGGCTCGAGCCAGGCCGAAATTCCAAACCAACACCGGCATCGCCCCTGGCGGATCGCCGAAAGTCTGCGACCACTGTACTCCCGCACCGGCTCGCACTCTCGAAATCCATAAGTGATGCTTCTCCGAGCCCAAGACCACATACTCGCCCTGCCCGGCGGGCACAATCCGAAAAGACATCAGGTCTCGAGTCCCGGAGAGCAGCTTGGTGCTCCACTCTTCTTTCAAGTCACGATCGTAGCTTCTGAACCAGAAGTCTGCGCCTTGCGGCCCGACCATACCCTGCACCAAGGCGCAACCTCCGTCCGGCCCCGTGGCCACGCTGGCAAACTGCCCCGGCATAAAAATCGATTTTGTAACTTGCCCCTCCGCATCCAGCCGTCCCAGCCACAAAGAAGATTCGTCGGACGACCCCGGCCTGGCGGAGTGAGTGCCGGTTACCACAAAGTTCTCATCGCTGAGTACGGCTGCATCCGTGAACACACCAGCGCCCTTTGGATCTGCCGGTCTCTCCCAGACCACCGCCAACTTGGGGTCCAGCTTGATGGCCACCGCACCCGGCCCCAGCCTACCCAACAGCAGCAGATTTCCACCGGGAATGGCCACCGCCCGTGCGACCAGAAGGTTCGGCCTTGCCGCGCCTATATCCTTCCCCTGAATCACGCGGCGGCTCTTGCCATCCACCGTAACTACCGAGGTCTGGCCTCCGGAACGCAACACCACCGCTATATTTCCGCCAGTCGTCGCAGCCAGGTCTATGAACTTATCCGGCACATGCGTCAGTCCAGCGGTTCCGGCCAGAGACTGCAGGCTGGTCTCCGATAGGATCTTGCCGTTGCGATCCAGCGCGACGAGAGCCAGATCCTGCTGGCCCGACATCGTCAATGCCGCGCGCCTGCCCACCACGAGCCAGACAGATGAGTCTATGGTGGAGACCGCGGAGGCTTTGTACTCCACTTCGAAAGAGTCATCCGCGATCGCGGTTTCCCAGAGTTGCTTCACATTCCCAGCTTCAGGCGTGCTGCGAGCCTGACCATCGGCGCGCGACACAACACTCGCCAAGGCCAATGCCAGCCCCAGCGTGAAAATGGCCGAGCGTCCGCTGAACGGACGGTGCAACGTTATTGACAGCACTGGCAGTGCTCCACTTGGTCTGTCTGATAGGGGCCTTGGCCCAGATTGTGGCCACTGGCGCTCACGGAACTGTAGTACAGGCTGGCGGCCTGATAGCATGCCGTGCGCTCGTTAAAGAACCCTGGACACAGCAGCGCTTTTATTCCCGAATAGGGGCACTGCGCCGGATACGCTACCGCGCAAATCCCGTTCATATTCGAACCGAAGTTATTGTCGCAGTTAGCCTGCAAGGCGGCGGCATTCTGTGGATTGCCGCAGCTCTGGTAGCATTCGTCGTGTATGTTGCACGGCAACGATTGCGGGGTTCCCAACGGTACGTTGCCGAGGTTCGATCCAAACAACGTCGAAGCTTGGTTATACAATTGAATTCCGCCCAACAAAAATTGCGTCGGGTTTTGGAGATTCAAAGACGGGAAGCCCAACTGCGCGCCAAGCACCGAGCATCCATCAATCGCATACTGCATCGTGTTTTGCACCGGGCTGGGGCAATTGGCCATGAGGCTCGCCCAACTTGCCGGCATCAACGGCACCGTCTGTCCGTTCGAGCAGCACGAATTGCCCGAAGCTGCCCGCTGGCCGTTTTGCGACGGGTCCGTCACGCACATGTTGTTCTGGCAAATCTGGCAGTCCGGACAATCCGCGACCGTGCCGTTGGCGTTCGGATTGCCGCCGCAGTGCCAGCCGGCCTTCAACACGCCGACACCTGGATTGGAGGCGATCGTCGATCCATCCGCGCTCACCGTCGCCGTGCCGATAGAGACGAACATCCCCAAGTCGTGATCGTAGGAGTACATCTCGGTGACCGATTTAGGAGGCAGTCCATCAATGTTGGGGATGGTGAGCGGCGCGGGCGGATTGAAGGTGGTTCCGACCGGCTGAATCGTGACAATAAAGCGCGGCTGTTGCCCAAATCCCGGCGACATGGGCACTTTGTCGCCATGCACTGTAGTCACCGTGATGCAGCCGGATGACGAGCCGCCGGGGAAGGTCGCCGAGCCTGCTGCGACCGTCAAGGCAAAGCCCGGATACTGCGGGACCGTTAGCGTCCCACCTTGCGTAGCGCTCACGCACAGCGAGTTCAGTGTGTTGAGCGCCGGCAGATAGATCGGCATGCCGACCGTATTGTTGTTGCCCGCCACGGTCACGATGTCATACTCCAAAGTCGGATAGGTGTTGGGTCCGGGCACGGTGCTGCCGTCGGCCATCAGTTGAAACGAGCCGATCGGCGCCGGCGAAATCAGGAACGTGCCCAGCAAGTTGGTCTGAACCGGCGTCCCGATCTGCAGCGGCTGGTTATTGTTGTTGCCCTGATTATTCAGATACAGCCGGATAGTCGCGCCGGCAATCGGATTGTTGCTGTTATCCAGCACCACGCCGCTGATGGTCGTATTGGACGGATTTCCAGGCGTCATGGCGGTGGCCGTGAAACCGGCCGGATAACCGGAATTGCCGGGGAAGTTGGCGGAGACCATGCAATTCTGCAAGCCCAGCGTCAGCACGGCGATGGCGCGGCCGTTGCTGTCGGAAGTCACGGTTTGGTTGGGCGCGCCTGCGAAAGTGCAACCGCCTTGCTGCGCCGTAAACGTGACGGAGACTCCGGCCACGCGATTATGCCCGGCGTCCACCACGTCGGCCACCAGCGGAAACGCCAGTGCCTGGCTCGTGGCGCCGGTCTGGGCGTTCCCGGAATCCACTACGATCATCGAAGGGGCTGAGGTAAGGCCGGTGGCGGAGAAGTTGGCGGGCCCAAAAGCGACCGGTGACGTGACCTGTACGGTATTGATGCCGGCGCCGGAGTGTTGTCCGAGCGTCCAGTAAACTTGAGCTTGACCGTTGGCACCAGTGGTGACCGCCGCGGCGGATGCGGTAGTGCCACCAGTGCCTACCGTTCCATTGTTGCCGGTGACTTGGAAGATCACAGTCTGGTTGGGCACCGGATTGTTCGACGAATCCACCAAGGCCACTATCAGCGGCGCGGGCAACGGCATCCCAATGGTCCCCGTCTGGTTATTGCCGGCTACGATGGAGAGCGACTTATTCACCACGGCCATACCGATCGCCGGCGGCGGCGGCTGGCTGGGGAGCACACGCGTCACCGTGGCGCTGGTGGTGGCGCCGTTGCCTGCCTGATCTACGGCAACCGCCTGAATGGTATTGGCGCCGAGGTTGAGCGGCACCCCGACTGCCGAGTAAGTGCGGTTGGCCACCTGCGCGGGCACACCGTTTACCGTTACCTGCACGTTCTGCTGATTCACTGTCCCGACCACCACATCGTTGGCCATCCCGGTGACGGTGACCGAGGAGTTGGTGGTCGTAATTCCGTTCGCCGGGTCGCTGATGGTGACGTGCGGAGGCATGGTATCCAGTGTCACTTGCACGGTGGCTGTACTGGCCACGCCGCTGGTGTTCGTGGCGACCGCGGCCAGCGTGTTCAAGCCTTCGACCAGCGGCACCGGAATAGAGAAACTCCCGGAGCTCTGCGGCACCGCAATTCCGTTGATGGTCACCGAAGCCGTCGGATCGCTCACCGTGCCGTTCACCGTGGCCGGGCTGAGGTTGGTGACGCTCAGATTGTTCGGCGCGGTAATGGTGACCTGTGGCGCAGGCGCATAAGTCAGCGCCAGGTTGGAAGTACCGGCGTTGCCGGCCACATCCACCGCCTGCAAGGCAACTGTATTGGAGCCTTTCACCAGCGAAACCGTGCAGGTGAACTTCGAGCCGGAAAGGGTCGCGGCGGCCCCGTTGCAACTCACCCCCGCCACGCCGGAGAGACTATCGGCGTCGCTGCCGCTTACACTGATCGAAGAGCTGCTCTGGCCGATGGTCGACCCACTCATGGGCGACGTTACCGAAACACCTGGCGGAGTCTTATCCAAATTCACCGTGACAGCGGCGGTGGCGATGTTGCCGGCCAGATCCGTGGCTACGCCAGTGATCACCTGGTTGCCGCCTTCCGTGCTGACAGTGGTCGGCGCGGTGCAGTTCGTGATTCCGCTCAGCGAATCCGAGCACATGAACGTCACCATGACGTTGGAGTTGTTCCAACCAGCCGCGTTGGGCGAAGGGCTGGCCGCCGCGGAAATCACCGGAGGCGTGGTGTCGATATTGACGGTAACCTGCACGGTGCCCGAGAATCCCGCCGCATTGGTCGCTGTGCCCATCACCACCTGCTTGGCGCCTTGCGCGCTGACGGTCACCGGAGAGGTGCACGAGGTGACCGCGAACACCGGATCGCTGCACGTAAAAGTCACGGTCACCGCCGTGTTGTTCCAGCCCGCCGTATCCGGTTGCGGCGCGTTGAATGCCGTGATGGTGGGCAGCACAGCCAGGTGACGATCGTAATGCATCGGGCTGGCGGAATTGTTCAGGGTGCTCACGACCATCGCTCCGTACCACGCCGACCCGCCGCTCAGCGTGACCGGCGCCTTAGGTGCGTATAACACCACGTAAGACCCCGATCCGCCCGACAGAGTAATCCCATTACTGCCGCCGTAGATCACCTGGAACTGCATGGGGATCGCGGACGGATTGGCGATGGCGCCGCCGCTGAAATTGATAGGTTGCGACGAGCTGTTGCCCGCCACATTCAGGATGACTTGGCCTGCGGGACTGACCGTGACTATCGATCCGCCGCTCAGCGTCATCGAGTTGATGTTGTACGTTCCAGGCGAGAGCGTGAGCGTCTTACCGTTGCTTACCGTGATGTTGCCGTAACTTCCAGGCGCCAGGCTGGCGTTCGCGGTGAAATTATAATTCTGCGTCCCAGGCGTCACTGGACTGGGGGCCGGAAATGCGGGCGCTGCACTGAGCCGAATGTACCCGCCCGTGGCTTTGGCACCCGCCGAGGTGGTAATCCCCGGCGTGCCGTTCTTGCACGTCCCCACGGTGGTGTTCAAGGCAAAAATCGGCCCATTAATGGTCGCTGATCCGCTCAAATTGATATTGCCGGTGATGCCGACAATGCCTTGGCTCAGTTGTTTGGTCTGGGTATAGGTTCCCTTGCTGGAGTCAAAGCTGTCGACGTAGGCGGTTCCGGACATGGTAATAGCGCCGCAACCGGTTCCCGTAGCATAGACTGCGAAATCCAATCCTGCGGGAACTTGGCCCAGCATCATGCCGGGCGATAGCAAAACCACGGCAACTATCGGAACCGGGAACCTGGATACATAGCGCCAAGCGGGCAACGCCGCCTTGGAGAGCTGTAACGAGACCGTTACAAGCACGGCTTCCTTCATGAGAGCACCCCCTTGGCTGAGCTCTATCGTTTGCCTTCGCGAATTTTAACGAGTATTTTATGTGAGGATAACATCCGAATTCCACCGTTGTCAACAAAATAAAGTTGCTCTCACGGTTTCGCCCTCTCGGTGTATATGCGGGGGAGTCCGGCGCTAAGCACCTATGGAGGTCTTTCATGAACGTTGCCACTGTAGAATCAACCGCATTGGCGACAGTTGCCTATGACGAGCTGCGGCAGTTGCTGCAACTCGAGTTTTGTAGCCGTGCGATCTATCTGTATTGGGGCGTGCCGGCGATAGTGCATCAAAGCCTGCTCAGTGCTCCCTCCAAAGGCCGTTACTTCCAGCAAGCCATTCGCGGACGCTTCCCTTATCAACGGGTCGACCATGGTGGCGCAGAGAGGCCGCATGCGGCGATGCCGGTGGGGCACTCGCGCTAGGAGGAAGACCGATGGCACGCACTGTAGCCGAGCTTCCGGCGGGCAGTCGGATTACCGGCTATATCAGCCTTGGCGTCATTGCCAGGTTCGTTCCGCTCGCGAAGATCCGCGATATCTTGGAGCAGACCAAGCGCTCCAGCGTTCGCGAGCGCGACCTTCCGGCACATGTCGTGGTCTATTACGTGATCGCACTGGCCCTGTACATGCGCTCGTCCTATCGGGAGGTGCTGCGCTGCCTCCTGGAGGGCGTCAAGTGGCTCATGGGGCCTGGCGCCACCGTGAAGGTGGCAGGCAACTCCGGAATTTCGCAAGCGCGCAGCCGCCTTGGGGCCGATCCGCTGAAGAGGCTCTATCACGCGATCGTGGCCCCCATTGCCGAGAAGACCACCAAGGGAGCGTGGTATCGTCGATGGCGGTTGGTGAGCGTGGATGGCAGCAGCATGGACGTGGCCGATACCGCGGAAAATGCCAAGGCTTTTGGGCGGCCTAACGGCGCCCGTGGCTCCGGCGCCTTTCCCAAAATTCGGTTCGTAGGGCTGCTGGAAAGCGGAACCCATGTATTATGGGCCGCGCAGATGAGCAAGTTTTCTACCGCCGAATCTGTGCTTGCCAAGGATGTCGTAGGGGCTCTGCGCAAAGGGATGTTGTGTTTGGCAGACCGCCTATTCCCTGGCTATAAACTCTGGGAGAAGGCTGCCAAGACGGGAGCGGATTTACTGTGGCGCACCAAACGGACGGCTCACCTGGATGTGGAACAGCGTCTCCCGGATGGCTCTTACCTGAGTCGCATCTATCTCAACACCGCGGACCGGCGAAAGCGGCGGAGAGGAATTCAGGTCCGCGTGATTGAATACCGTCTGAAGGGCCTCTCCAAGGACGTCTACCGGTTGATCACGACCATTCTCGATCCGGCGCAGGCACCCGCCCAAGAGCTAGCGGCACTGTATCATGAACGCTGGGAAATAGAAACCATGCTGGATGAACTCAAAACGCATTTGCGCGGCGCTCAGATTGTTCTGCGCAGCAAGACCCCGGAACTGGTTCGGCAGGAGTTCTATGGTTTGCTGATGGCGCACTACGCTGATGCATGAAGCCGCGCTTAAGGCCGATGAAGATCCCGACCGGATCTCCTTCATCCACTCCGTACGGGTTGTCCAACGACGCATGGCCCGCCACGTAACTATTCCCCCCTCAGCAGAAAATTCTGGCATGAATCGGTCCTCACGGAGATTCTCGAAGAGCGAGTAAACTCCAGCCGGAATCGGATCGTTCCACGTGGCGTCAAACGAAAAATGAGCAACTACCGACTACGACCTAGCAAGAGGCAAAAAACTCAACGTCTTGACGTCGCCACGCGCATCAAGGTTCTTAAGTGAAGAGCATTGTTTCTAGACTACTGTCGATGCAGTGTTCTCATCGGGTTGCGGCATGACGCTCAGCACGGTGCGGATTCCGGCGAAGGAAATCGCTCATTCCGATCTGATGTCGATCAAGATTGAAGCGTCATCTCGCTGGACACTTATATGTTGACTGATTGATCGACATGAGTCAAGTAAAGCTGTCCCAGCGGCGGCGATCGGCCGTGAGGTCTTCGGTGGTTCGTTATCATCATTTCGTTTCCTTGCCGGCGCTGTCGCGCACGATTACGGGGGCTCCTGAAATCCGGCTTGTGTGCCACCGTTGTAGGGCCGACCAACGGGAGGCCAGTCCCCGTCGCACGCAGATGTCGAGCTGGATCCTGCGACCTCCGGTGATCGGCGACAATTAAATCTCCGGCATGGCGACAACTATTTCTCCGGGTCGACGACAACTATAACTCCCGCCCGGCGACAACTAGAAGGGACCATCGATAACCGCGCGCTCAGATAGCGT
>Ga0073928_10007333_pt1 | contig 14363 bp, 19 predicted proteins | sample PaiPotPPA55metaG_FD_76969 | JGI IMG/M metagenome (GOLD analysis project Ga0073928, IMG submission 76969) | Iron sulfur acid spring bacterial and archeal communities from Banff, Canada, to study Microbial Dark Matter (Phase II) - Paint Pots PPA... ... | reverse complement strand
GACGAGACGAACGCCCTTGTCCTTCGCATGGTCGGCGATCCAGTTGGTCGTCACCAGTGCCTTCGCTGTGGTTGTCGAGCTCACTTCACGTTCCTCCAAAAAATGCAATAACCGATAGCTGCGGATGAGAAGACGATGGGTCGGGTGGACGCGCCCTGCGGAGCGCGGACAAGCGACCGGCCTAGCTACAGAAGCAGGCTGGGCAGTGGACCAAACGTTGGGCCGGGAAGCTGATGTGGCTCCGCATCGGTGTTGGCAATCTTACCGAACCCTCTGTGACGCCAGTCAATTCCTTGATTATTGAGACCTTGTCGCAAATCTCACTCGTCAAATACCAGGCGCTTGGCAACGACTATCTCGTGCTCGACCTGCCGGGTCCGCTCGACGAGCTGGTCGCCCTCCTACCGGTGCTGTGCGACCGCTTTCGCGGGATCGGCTCAGACGGCCTGCTGGCCTTCGACCCGGAGCGGATGTCGGTGCGCATCTTCAACCCCGACGGCTCGGAGGCCCAGAAGAGCGGCAACGGCCTGCGCATAACGGCGGCTCACGCCGTCCTGGAGCACAAGGCCGGCGCCGAGTTCGAGCTGCGCACGATGGACCGCGCCAACGCGGTGCGCGTGCTCTCGCGCAGCGGCGGGGAGGTCGTAAGCGAGATCGACATCGGCAGGCCTTCGTTTCGGGCCGCCGACCTGCCCGCCCGGTTCGAGGGCGAACCGGATAGGGTGCACCTGGACACTCCCGCGGGAAGGGTCGAGGCCATGCTCGTCTCGGTCGGCAACCCGCACTGCGTGGTTTTCGGCGAGCCGGTGACGAGGGAGCGGTGCATCGAGCTGGGGCCGCACGTCGAGCGCCACGAGGCCTTCCCCGAGCGCACCAACATGCAGCTGTTCGAGGTCCTCGACCGCGGCCGCGTGCGGGTGGAGATCTGGGAGCGAGGCGCGGGCTACACGCTGGCCTCGGGCACCAGCGCGAGCGCGGTTGCCGCTGCTTGCATGCGCGCCGGCCTGGTCGACGATCGGGTGTCGGTCGTGATGCCGGGCGGGGCGCTCAGCGTCCGCCGCGAACCCTCGGGCCACCTGGTTCAGTCCGGGCCCGCCCGGCGCGTATATCGCGCCCGCGTCGACCTAAGCGACTTTGCTTAGGCCGGACACGGCCTGCGGGAGCTGATCCAGCCCGGAGATCACGGCGTCCGCCAGGGATGGGTCGTCGCGCTCGCCCTGCCGGTTGACCCAGATCCGGGAGATGCCCATCTCACTGGTGGGCTTGATGTCGTGGAAGTAACTCTGCGCGACGTGGATCCAGGCACCGGCCGATGACCCGAACGTCGACTGGAACAGCTGGAAGTGCGCGTGGTCGGGCTTGTACGCGGAAACGTCCTCCGCCGTGACCACCGCGTCGAATGGGACCGGCAGGCGGCGCTGGGTCAAGGCGATCAGGTCGCGGTCGCAGTTCGTCAGCAGCGCCAGCTTCCAGCCGTCCTTTCTTATCGCGCCGAGGGCCGGCCCGACGTCGGCGAACGCCGGCCAGTAAGGGATTGTCGATACAAGTGCGGTCGCGTCATCAGGCTTCAGCTCGAGATCCATCTTTCGCGCCACCCGCCGCGTCGTTTCGGTCAGCACTGCGCGGTAGCGCCGGAATGGTCCGTCCGCCTCGACCTCGGCCTCGAGCCCGATGTAGGCCTCGAGGAAATCGGCGCCGCGACCGGGGAACAGAAGCTCCCCGGTCGTGCGGATGCCATGGCGCCAGTCGATCAGCGTGCCGAAGCAGTCGAATGTGAGCCAGCGGTCGGCCACCGCGCGCTCGCTCGCTAGTGCCCGGGCGCCCGGTACGACATGGTCTTCTTCCCGGCCTGGTCGATCTCCTCGAGCGTCAACAAGACGGTCGTCTTGACAGCGACCGTTCCCGTCGAGGAGATGCCCATCGCCAGAGCTGCCGCGGCGATGTTGTCCGGCGCCTCGACGATGACGTACACATCGGTGTCACCGAACGCGTAGTACATCGCCTCGATCTTGCCGCCGAGGCCCTTAAGAGCGCCTTCGACCGCCGCGCGCCGCGCCGTGCCGCCCTCCTTGAGGACGCCCTTGATGCCATCGGAGGTGTATCGGCCTTCGAACAGATATTTCGCCATCGCTTCATGTCCTCCTGAACAAGACGATCACCGACCCGGCAGGTACTCCTGGATGGCGTGCGCGAGATGCGACATGCTCATCGACTGCAGCCACACGCGGCCGGGACCCGTGAACGCTGCAAGGAAAATGCCGTCGCCGCCGAACAGGGCGTTCTTGATGCCCGGAACCGTGGTGATGTTGAACTGCACCGATTCCTGGTACATGCCGACGTGGCCCGGATGCACGCGCAGGGTGTTGCCGGGCTGCAGGTCGTACACGACCACCTCGCCGTTGAGCTCGACCCACGCCTGCCCCTGTCCCTGGAGCCTCTGCATCCGAAACCCGGTGCCGCCGAAGATCCCGGCGCCCAGCTTCTGCTGGAAGCCGATCGAAAACTGGACTCCGGGTGTGGCGCACATAAAGCCGTGGCGGTGGACCATGTAGCCCTGGTTGGGCGCGATGTCCATCGGCAGGATCTGGCCCGGCAGCTTGGCCGCGAATGCAAGCAGGCCCGGGCCGCCCGCCGCCGTGTACTCGGTCATGAAGAGCGTGCCGCCCGCAACGGCTCGCCCGAGCGCGCCGAGGAAGCCGCCCTGCTGGCCGCCCGCTGACGTGGACGTGTGCATCTGTACCGCCATCGACATCCAGGCGAGCTGCCCGGACTCGGCGAACACCCTGTCGCTCGGCTGCATGTTCAGCTCGAGGACGGGCATCACCGTGCCGACGATCTTGGCGTCCACGCCGCCCTAGTTCCCGCCCAAGAGGTTGCCCACGACCGAGCCGCCGCTCGACTCGGTGCGAGGCAGGTACTCGGCGATGGCGTGCGCCAGGTGCGCCATGCTCATCGACTGCAGCCACACGCGCCCCGGACCGGTCAGCGCGGCGAGGAAGATGCCATCTCCGCCGAAGAGCGCGTTCTTGATGCCGGGGACCGTCGTGATGTTGAACTGAACCCCCTCCTGGTACATGCCGACGTGCCCTGGGTGGACGCGCAGCGTGTTGCCCGGCTGCAGGTCGTACATGACCACCTCGCCGTTGAGCTCGACCCAAGCGGTGCCCTGGCCCTGAAGCCTCTGCATGCGAAATCCGGTGCCGCCGAAGATCCCCGACCCGAGCTTCTGCTGGAACCCGATCGAGAACTGCACCCCCGGCGTGGCGCACATGAACCCGTGCCGGTGGACGAGGTAGCCGGAGTTCGGCGTGATCTCCATCGGCAGGATCTGGCCGGGCAGCTTGGCCGCGAAGCTGAGCAGGCCGGGGCCGCCGGCGGCCGTGTACTCCGTCATGAACAGAGTGCCGCCCGCCACCGCCCTGCCCAGAGCGCCGAGGAAGCCCCCCTGTTGCCCGCCGGCGGACGTCGACGTCTGCATCTGGATCGCCATCGACATCCAGGCGAGCTGGCCCGATTCCGCGAAGACCTTGTCGCCTGGCTGCATGTTGAGCTCCAGCACGGGCAGCACCGTGCCGATGATCTTTGGCTCCATGGTCCCCTCTCGAAAAGCTGGGTGAACGGCTGGGGGAACTCTATCTCAGCCTAGGAGTGGTGAACATGCTCGAGGCTCGGCCTGTGCGGAGCCTTGCGGCCGGGTGTCCGCGAGCACGATTCGCAGATCCCCACCACCAGCACCTCCGTGCGCGCGGGCTTGAAGTGGTGCTGCTGCTCGAGGTGGCTTTCGAGGTTCGCGACCAGGTCCTCCTCGATGTGCAGGACGCCGCCGCACAGCTGACAGACCGCGTGGTGATGGTCAGCGCTCGCGAGCTCGTAGTGGGTCGCGCCTTCGCCCAGGTGAGCTGCGTAGACCGCGCCGGACGCTGTCAGCGCCTCGAGCCCGCGGTACACCGTGCTCCGCGGGAAGCTCGGGCTGGTGCGGCGCAGCTCCTCGGTGATCTGGTCGGCCGTGCAGTGTCCGCCCAGGCTGACGATGGCCTCGTAGACCATGGTGCGCTGAGCCGTCCGGCGCATTTTCATTGCCCTCCCCCTCCGAGGCGGCGGTCACATCGCGGTGAAGTCGTGTTCATTCGACAGAGCGCAAAGAGCGATCGGCGCGGGTGAGCAGCCTGCAGCCCTTCGCCTCGACCACCACGTCGTCCTCGATCCGCACGCCGCCCCAGCCGTCGATGTAAATGCCGGGCTCGATGGTCGCCACCATGCCAGGCTCGAGCACGAGGGTCGAGCCGGGGTCGAGGCTCGGGTCCTCGTGCACCTCGAGGCCGAGCCCGTGGCCGGTCCGGTGAATGAAGTGGTCGCCCTGGTGCGACGCCACCATCACCTGCCTGGCCGCGGCGTCGACCGATCCGGCCGTGACGCCGGCACGCACGGCGGTGATCGCTTCGTCGTGGGCCTTGAGGACGACTTGATGGATTTCGCGCTGGAGAGGAGTCGGCTCGCCGGCCACCGCGACCCTCGTGGTGTCGGCCTTGTAGCCCTCGTACGCGGCGCCGAAGTCGAGGAGGATGAGCTCGCCGCTTCTAAGCTCGCGGCTGGATGGATGGTGATGGGGCATGGCGCTGTGGGCTCCGAACTGCACCAGCGAGTCGAACGCCAGCGTCCCGCCGAGCGCGCTGACCGCGCCTGCGATCATGGCCGCGACCTCGAGCTCGGTCTGGCCGATGTGGATGTGGCCGACGACGTCCTCGTAGACCTTGTCGGTGATCTCCGCCGCACGCCGCAGCCTCTCGAGCTCGGCGGCGCTCTTCGTGCGCCGAAGGACCCGAATCTCACCCGAGACGTCGGCGAGGTCGCGCGCGCCGGCCGTCGCCTGCAGCGCTTCGGCGGCGCGCACGGTGAGGTGGTCCTTCTCGACAGCGATCTTGTGCGCACCAGCGAGGGCTTCGTGGACGAGGGCATACGGATCCTCCCCATCGCGCCACGACACGACCCCGAAGTCGGCCGCCACCTGCGCCGCCCGATCGCGTTCGATGGCGGGCACGATGAGTGTGGCGCCTTCCTGTCGCACGGTGAGCGCCATGAGGCGCTCCTGGGTCTCCGCGTGAAAACCGGCGAGGTACGCGATCGACACGGGAAGGGTGACGTAAGCCGCGTCGACCTCCTGGTCGGCCATCCACGTTCTGAGCCGGATGAGCCTCCCGGCGCCGACCGCTTCCCGCCCGCTAATCAACGCCGACGACGCGGACGCGGTACGAGCCGTTGGGGGTGCTCACCTCCACCTCGTCGCCCACCCGGTGCCCGATCAGCGCCTTGCCGAGCGCCGACTCGTAGCTGACCCGCCCAGCCTTGGGGTCCGCCTCGGCGGGCCCGACGATGCGGTAGGTCTCCTCGTCCTCGCCGTCCTCTCGAAACTTGACCGTGCTGCCCATCTCGACCAGGCCCGGCGCTCCGCGATGGCCCTCGATCAGGACGTGGTTCTTGAGGATTACCTCGAGCTCGTTGATGCGGGCTTCCATGAAGCCCTGCTCGTTCTTGGCCGCGTGGTACTCGAAGTTCTCGGACAGGTCGCCGAACTCGCGGGCGGCCTTGATCTTGGCGGCGATCGCCGGCCGGCGCACGCTGACCATCTCCTCGTGCTCCTTCCGCACCAATTCCAGCCCTTCAGGGGTGATGTGAACGTCTTCAGCCACAGATCGAGTTTAGGCGAGTCACCAGCCAGTGGCCTTTCGGATACATTCCCGGCCATGAGAAGGCTGCTGTTGACCGTGGCGATGCTGCTGATGGGCATGGCGCTCGTGGGCGGCGCCGCCGCGGCGCTCGTACCCACGTCGCTCCTCCCGCTGGACCAGGAGGTCGGAACTCACACCTCGGCAGCCGGGGCCGTGCTCGGCATCGGCCTGATGGCGGCGGCGTTCAATCCGCCCGGCAACGTTGGGTGGGTGCGGGCGGGAATCCTTTACGGGTTCGTCGTGACGGCCTTCGAGGCCGGCTCGTACGCGCTCTGGCGGGCGCCCTTCCACCTGGGGCCGGTCTTCTTCGGCCTCGCCTTCAGCCTTCTCCTGATCGCCCTCTACCCGCAGCGGCGCTCTCTGGTGCCCTCCACGGAAAGGACGAAGCCGGCCATGGCGGTGATGCCGGTCAAGAAGGGCGAGCCGGTCGCGACCCCTGTCGCGTCAGCCGCGGAACCCGTCCCTAGAGACGAGGACGAGGCGCCCGCGCACCCCGAGAAGAGCTCCGAGAAGAAGACCTAGCTAACTAGCCCCGCGGCGCCATCGCCTGGACTTCGCCCATCATCCGGCGCTGCAGCAGGAACGACACGCCGTACGCCGCCCCGCCCAGGGCGGCCCCGGCGATCACCGCCACCGACGCGTGCACAAAGTCGTTGGCAATCGGCGCCAGGGCGACGCCGTCGTCTCCGATGATCACCGCGAGCGCTAGCGCGATCGGCGTTATCACGGGCAGGCGCTGGAGCTGTTTCATCACGGGCGGCACTGGGGGCTCGACCCGACCGACCATGCGCTGGCCCATGATCCCGACCGACCGCACGTGGCGGAGGTTCGGCGTGACAGTGAGCACGACGTTCACCTGGTTGCCCGGGATTTGCTTGAGGCGCGCCGGCGCGACCAGGTACTGCTCCTGGCCCCCGCGCGTCTGCACCATGAGCAGGCCCAGCCCCATCGAGGTGCTGACGGTGCTGGCGCCGACGAGCTGGCCCTGCACGAGCCTCGCCTCCGCGGTCCGATCCTTCAGCGCGAGCCGGAAGCCGGGCGCGATGAAGCTCGCCAGCAGGGCGATCGGCAGTAGCCACGCAAGCGACGCCGCGATGGCGACGGGAAGGCCGTAGGCGGCGCGCAGGAAGATCAGGCACGCCGCGATGGCGAGAAGGCAGACGACGGCGATGCCGATCGCGATGTATCCGAGCCGGACGACGAAGTCGGGCGCGTAGCCCTGCAGCATGCCGCCGGCCTGCACGTAGCGCTCGCGCTGCTTGCGGGTGGCGTTCTGGCCGGGCAGCGTGGAGGCCGCCGAGGGCTTCGCCTTGACCTTTCGCATCTGCGTGCGGACCTGCTTCTTGCCCATCTAGATATCCATGGGGAGTGTATCCGCCGGATAGGTGATTCGTTTTCCCCGTAGCCGGGTCAGGACGATCTCAGCGATGGGTCGACGAGCGGAACGAGCACGCGCTTTACGTACGTCTGTCCATCGAACTGGAAACGTCCGGAGAAGAGGTAGGCGGGTTCGAAGTAGCCCTTGCCGCCGGACACGGCCAGGGCGTAGACAAGCTCCGCCTGGTCGAGATGGACGACGGGGGTCGGGCTGATGATCGCCGGGCCTGAAGGAGCGGCCCTCAAAGCCGCGGCCAGGGCCGCGTCATTCGAGATGAGTCGAAAGTTGGTCGCCGACGGGCTGATCGGCAGCTGCCCTGACGCCTGCACAACCTTGGCGTCGCTGACATCGACCTCGATCCCGTACCTGTCCCCGTTCCAGTCGACGAAGTCCGCGAGCGCCCCCCCGGGGAGAACGTATTGCCGCGTGAACAGGACTCTTGCCCGGGTGGGCGACTGCGCCTCCAGCGTGACCAGATAGGGCCACGCCGGCACGAGGCTGTATCGCGACAGAAACAGGTTCGCCACGTGCAGCGGGGCTGGATCGGGGTCGGGGGTCTGGTTGGACGGCGTCAGCACGAAGAAGGGCTCGCGGGGCAGCTGCGGGACGGTGCCGCGGACACTGACCACAAAGTCCTGGCCGGCATAGGTGCCGAGGAAGCCGTTGATCGGCCGCACCTGCTTGCTGCTCGACGCCCCCAGCGCGGCGGCGAACTGATCCGCGTCTGGCATGCCGGGCTCGCTGTACGTAAGCACGGGAGCTTGCACGGTCGGCGTTACGAATGTGCCCGTCCAGGTCAGCGTTGCGGGGCCGAAGTAGAGGTTGGCCGCCGGAGCCGAGGGCTGGGCAGCGTTGGGTGCGTACGCCGTCCCACCCTGAACTCCCGCGTCGACCAGCCCTGGATGAAGCGCTGGCGTGGGTAGTCGGCCCTGCCTTCCCTGGTCTGCCGCCGGGGCCAGGGACCCGCTCGTTGCGGACTGACTTTGCCCCCCGCCAATGTGAAGACCCCCGCCGACAGCCAGGACTCCGATCCCCACCGCGAGGACCAGGACGACCGCGACTGTCGCCGCGGGCACAGCCGGCACCTCGCGGATGGCGCCGGTGAATCCCGACCAGCCGCCGCGAATCCGGCTCCAGAAGGGCCGCCGCGCCTGGAGCTTCAGCCACAGCTCGTCCTCGAAATCGCGGCGTGGGCGGGTAGTGGCGAAGGCGTCATCGAGCTGGCGCTGGAGCGCCTGAAGCTCGAGGTCGTCCATCTCGTCACTCAACGGCGTGGCCCTCGCCCGCAACGGATGCGCGCAGCGCCTTGAGGGCGCGGTGGTAAAGCATCTTGGCCGCGTCCTCGCTGCAGCTCATGAGGACGCCGACCTCTTCGAAGCTCAGGCCGGAGTGCCGGAAGGAGATGGCGTCGCGCTGGCGCTCGGGAAGCGTCGCCACATGCCCGAGCAGGGCGCGGTACTGGATTCGGTCCTCGGCCATGTGGGCCGGGTCTTCGGTCTCCGCCGGCTGATGCTCGATGGTGCGGCGCAGGCGCTCGCGACGGCCGCCAGCACGGAAATGGTCAAGCGTCGCGTTGCGCGCGATGCGGAACAGCCACGCGGCGGGGGTCGTGTTGCGGGGCTCGAAACGGTCGTACGCCTGGTAGGCGTTCATGAAGACCTGGGCGGTAATGTCCTCAGCGTCGGCTGATGCCTGGACCTGGGCCCGGACGTAGGCGTAGATGCGACCGATGTAGTCGCGGTACATGTCCTCGAAAGGCGGCCGGTCAACAGCCAACGCGGGCTCATGGTACTGATCACCGTCCTAGAGCCAACGCCCTTGCGCGGTACGTTGTAACGTCGGCCGATCAAACGCTTGCTTCCGGGCTTCCGTCTTGTCCACGTGGCGCAACGTCTCCTTGCCGAGCAGCCGGATCCGCCCCGTCGGGTCAGCTTACGCGACGTGCTCGAGATCCATGCTCCGACCCTGGTCTATGCCCTGGTCGGGCCCCCGGCCATCTTCGTGTTCTACGTGACAATCAGGTCGCGGCAGCCGCTGCCCCTGGAGGTGACGGCCAAGTCCGCCGGGCTCATCGTTCTTGTCATGGTCATCTTCATGACCCTGTACATGGTCGGCCTGCGAAAGTCCCTTCGAGAAGGCGTTGTCGCCACAGGCGAGATCCTCACCGCGACCCGCACCGCCGGACGCCTTCGCGTGAACATCAAAGGACGCTCGGTGGACAAGGCCTACCGGTCGGGCACCTTTGAGAAGTTCGCGCCCGGGACTCGGATCACCGTCCTCCTCGATCCCCGCAAGGATGAGGTTCTGCTGACGCTCGGGCGGGTCGGCCAACCGGCTTACTGAGGCGAGGTCAGGACCTGTAGGCCTGGCCTATCTCCACCGGCCGGTTCGTGAAGATCGAATCCGGGCGGCAGAACTTGCACCACGCGACGGCCGCGTCGTCATCCACGGTCCACACCCCGACCGCGCCGCCGGCGTTGTGGATCTGTTCGACCACCTCGCGGTCCAAGGCCCCCCAATGTGGCGAGAAGACGTCGGCTCCGGCTTCCCGGAGCATCCGGGCCGGGTCGATCGGGCGAGAGCCCTCGAGGATGCCGAGCTGGAGCCGAGACTCCATGTCCCGCAGCTTGCGTATGGCGGGGTGGTGGAACGAGATGATGGCGCACTCCTCCACCGCGCCGAGCTGCCGGAGCATGTTGACGAGCTTCTCCTCGAGGCCTTCGTACGTGATCGGCAGCTGCTTGATCTCGATCACCAGGCCGACCTTGCCGAGCGTGAGCTCGATGACGTCATGGAGGAGGGGGATGCGCTCGCCCTGCCCGGCGTCGAGCTTGCGCAGCTCGGCCGCGGTGTGGTCGCGCACCAGCCCGTGGCCGTTGGTGGTGCGCTCCAGGGTGTGGTCGTGAATCACCACCAGGCGGCCGTCCGAGGAGAGGTGCACGTCGCATTCGATGAGGTCGCATCCCGCCTCGATGGCGGAGCGGAACGAGCGCATCGTGTTCTCGGGATGGTGCGCGGGATTCCCGCGATGGCCGCCCAGCAGGGGGCGGCCTTCGTCATGTGCTGTCTCGTATCGGGAGCGGATGCTTTCAGTCAAGCGCGGGCCAGTCTACCGCGAAGGAAGATTGATCACCCTCACCCTACCCCTCCCCGCAAGGGAAAGGGGATAGGCGCTTGTGTTCGAAGCGTTACCCGTCGTTGTCTATAGTGCTGATTGATGTCTACAACGGAGCCCAGGACGATCGGCGAGCTGCGCGCCAGCGGACATGTGCGCGAAACGGTCAAGCAGGAAATGCGACGCAACCTCATCGCTCGGCTGCGATCCGGCGAGCCGCTGCTCGCTGGCATCGTCGGCTACGACGACACTGTCCTCCCGCAGCTGGCCAACGCGGTCATCTCGGGTCACGACGTGATACTCCTCGGCGAGCGCGGCCAGGCCAAAAGCCGGATGATGCGCTCGCTGGTAAGCCTTCTCGACGAGAGGGTGCCGGCGATCGCGGGCTGCGAGATCAACGACCATCCCTACGCGCCGATCTGCCGGCGCTGCCTCGACCTCGTCGCCAGGGATGGGGACGCCGTTGAGATCGCGTGGATCGGCCGCGAGCAGCGATACGGCGAGAAGCTGGCGACGCCCGACATCTCCATCGCCGACCTCATCGGAGAGGTCGATCCGATCAAGGTGGCCGAAGGCCGCTACCTGTCAGATGAGCTGACCATCCACTACGGCCTGGTGCCTCGCACCAACCGCGGCATCTTCGGCATCAACGAGCTGCCAGACCTGGCCGAGCGCATCCAGGTGGGCCTGCTGAACATCATGGAAGAGAAGGACGTGCAGATCCGCGGCTACCGCGTGCGCCTTCCCCTGGACCTGTTCGTGATCGCGAGCGCCAACCCCGAGGACTACACCTCGCGCGGACGGATCATCACGCCGCTGAAGGACCGCTTCGGCTCGCAGGTGCGCACGCACTACCCGCTGACCATCGGCGAAGAGATGCAAATCATGGAGTCGGAACGAAATCCTGTCCCCGAGGATTTCGAGCTCATCTTCCCCGGCTTCATGAAGGAGATCGTCGCCGAGCTCACGCACCTTGCGCGCCGCAGCCCGCACATCTCGCAGTCGTCGGGAGTCTCGGTGCGCATGTCGATCGCGAACTTCGAAAACCTCGCCAGCAACTCGGTGCGCCGCGCCGCGCGGCTGGGCGAGACGGTTGCCGTGCCCCGGATCACAGACCTCGCGTACCTCACCTCTTCGACAGCGGGACGCGTGGAGATCGAAGCGCTCGACGAGGGCAAGGAAGACCAGGTTCTCTCGCGCCTGGAGCGCGGCGCCATCAGCGCGGTGTTCAGCCGTCATTTCTCGGCGTCCCATTTCGACGGGCTGGTGTCGAAGTTCGAGGACGGAACGATGCTCGAGGTCGGCGAGGGCATCGCCGCCAGGGTCTACACGCGAGCGATCGGCGACGTGCCCGAGGTGGCGACCGCGCTGAAGCGTCTCAGCCTGCCGGACCGGCCGGAAACGCGCGCGTCGGTCATCGAGTTCCTACTCGAAGGCCTGCACCTGAACAAGCGCCTCAACAAGGACGAGGTAGAGGGCCGTGCCCTCTACCGCCGCTGAAAAGGAAGGTCCGGGGTCCCCGCGAAATCGAAGATTTCGTGGGGTGGAAGGACGAGGTAGAAGGCCGAGCGCTGTACCGGAGGTAACCGTCATCTCCCCACCTTGGGGGAGGTCGGGCTCGCGGAGCGAGGCCTGGTGGGGGGCCCTCGGCGCCAGGCCTATTTCTGGACCGCGTAGACCCAGATGAAAGCAACAACAAGGCCTACGAACATCAGGAAGATCAGCAGCTCCACGCGGATGGCCATACGTACGAGGCGCCGGGCGCGCCGGGTGCGAGTCCCACATCTCTCGCAATAGGCGGCGTTGGGGATGAGCTGCGCCCCACACGTGTCACACGCGACCTGGACCTGCTGCACGACCCGAGTATGCCGCGCGGGGCGGTCAGTCGTGGCAGGTCGGGGCGGCGGTGAAACGTTTCGCCTTCGCGCTGATTGAAGTGCCCGTCGCCGTGATGGTGAAGTGATAGGACTTGCCGGCGGTGATCTGGCTCTGCTGCTCGTCCACGAACTCGTCGACCTTGGCCCCGCCCGTGTCGAAGAACGTGTAGTCGAACGTCAGGGTGTTGCAGGCGGTCTTGGACCGGTAGTCGAACTCGATCTGCGTCGCCGAGTCGATCTTGGCGTTGGACACGCCGTACGGGGTGGAGTCGGTCGGGCCGGGGATGGAGTGAACCGCCCAGGCGATGCCCGCGATGATGACGATCGCGATGCCGATCACGATGAAGTTGGGCCGGCCACGGCGCTTGACGGCCGCCTGCCAGGCCGTGCCATTCCAGAAGTAGCGGCCGTCTTTCGACACCCACGCGGCGCCGTTGAATGTCGGCGGCTGGCCGTCCGGGCCGATCATCTCAGACAAGGTGGCCACATATTGGCGCAAGGGCCTCTGATCTAGTACTCGTTATCGTTGCGATCGTGGAACTCCAGGAGGAGCTGACCCCGGCCGACGCGGTCCTGCTGATGAGCTCGGCGCCCGAGCGGATCAGCGACCTGGTCTACGGGCTGGACGAAGCGCGACTCCGCTACCGCCATGGACCAGCCTTCCCGACCCTGGGCGGCCTGATCGGCCACCTGCTGGAGTCGGGGGCCAAGATCGACGCCCTCATCCGCCGCGCGCACCTCGAGGGCCTGGCGACCGCCGACATCAGGGCGGCCATCGACCCGAGCCTCGACGAGGTGCTCGACCGGCCTTTGCAGGAGGCGATCGAGGACTTCGCGCGCGTGCGGCGCCGCACCGTCGACCTCCTGCACGGTTGGGGCAAGAGCGAATGGTCGCGCGTGATCTCGGATCCCCGCGGCGGTGACGTAACGCTGCTGGAGATCTGCCAGCAGGTCACCAAGCACGAGATGGGCCACATCGCGCAGATCCGCAACCTGACGGTTCTCCTGCCCGAGCCCGAAGACCTGGGACCGCCGACGGCGGCGGTCCTGTAGCGGCCATGTCCGACCAGGACGACGAGCTGGAGCCCGCGACGCCGGCCACCGAGTCGGCCGCGGAACCCTCCGCCGAGCCTTCCGCGCGCACCGGCCGGGGACGGCGGAAGCGCAAGTCAGGACGGTCTGAAGGTCGGGCCCTCCAGTACTGGATGGTGGTCAGCTCGCCGGACAACTTCCGCAAGACCCGCGAGCACGGTTTCACCATCCAGGGCCTGAAGAGCCGCCATCGGCGGCGCGTGGAGACGATGCGGGTCGGAGATCGTCTTCTCTATTACGTGACCGGCCGCATGGGTTTTGCGGCCACGGTCACGGTGGCCTCGCCGATGTACGAGGACCACACGCCGATCTGGCGCTCCGCCCGCCGCGACGAGGACTATCCATGGCGCGTGCACATCCGCTCGGACATGATCCTGGACGAGGCCGACTGGGTGCCGGCGAAAGACATCGCGTACCGGCTCGACTACGTCCGCAAGTGGCCACCCGAACACTGGACGCTCGCCTTCCAGGGCCACATCCACATGCTCAACCGCAACGACTTCGCGGTGATCGAGGATGCGGTAGCCAGCATCGGACGGCGTGACAGGCACCTGGCGGGATAGATTCCCCTGGGCGTGAAGGTCCTGTCGGAGCTCTATCGCTTCCACTTCAAGAGCGAGCGGCGAGAGCGCCTCTTCCTGGCCTCGCTCGGATTCCTGGTCACGTTCGGAATCGTGCGCGGGATCACCGCGATGATCCGGGCAGGCGTGGGGCCGATCCACAACGTGTCGGCCGGCGGCCTGCACATCCACCACCTGGTGTGGGGCATCCTGCTGCTGCTCCTGGTCGGGTACGTGTGGCTGTCCGAAATCGGAGTCGGCTCGAGCTGGGTGGCGAGTGCGACCGCGATCGCATTCGGCGTGGGGGCCGCCCTGACCCTCGACGAGTTCGCGCTCTGGCTCAACCTCCAGGACGTCTACTGGGAGCAGCAGGGCCGGGAGAGCGTCGACGCCGTCTTGCTCTTTGCGGGCGCGATGTCGGTGGGCATCTGGGCCGGGCCCTTCCTGCACGGAGTGGCCAGGGAGCTGTTGAGACTGCGCCAGCGCCCCTCGGGATTTCCGGGTTTGTCACAAATCCGGCTTTGCCGGTGCTTGTAGGTCAGTGGGCGTCGATATCGAGAGGGCAGGGCGGGTCGCGACCATGAAGTCCGAGCAGGACTCCTTCGAGGCGCTCTT
>Ga0073928_10007332_pt1 | contig 14365 bp, 7 predicted proteins | sample PaiPotPPA55metaG_FD_76969 | JGI IMG/M metagenome (GOLD analysis project Ga0073928, IMG submission 76969) | Iron sulfur acid spring bacterial and archeal communities from Banff, Canada, to study Microbial Dark Matter (Phase II) - Paint Pots PPA... ... | reverse complement strand
GATTTCCCCGAACTTTCCTTCGAAGAACGCACGAAGCAGAATTTCGATCATCCTGATTCCATGGACACGCCGTTGCTTGCCGAGCATGTTCGGCGTCTGCGCGAAGGCCAGTCGATCGAGCGGCCCACGTACGATTTCGCGAAGTTCCAGCGGGCCGGAAGCACGGTGCGGCTTGGGCCGCGGCCTGCAATCATCATTGAGGGAATTCTGATCTTTGAGAACCGCGCGCTGCGGGACTTGATGGACGTCAAAATTTTCGTGGATACGGACGCGGACCTGCGATTCATCCGCCGGCTGGTGCGCGACATTCGCGAACGCGGGCGGACGATGGAGATGGTTGTGGAGCAGTACATGAACACCGTGCGGCCAATGCATATGGAGTTTGTGGAGCCGTCGAAGCGCTATGCGGACGTGATCATTCCCGAAGGCGGGCACAACGAAGTGGGAATCGACCTGGTGATTCAAAAGATTCGCTCGCTTGTGCCGCGGTAGGAACTTCTGAAACTGCGGGCCGTGCAGTGACGACTCGCATTGATTGGGAGACTCGCGTGTGTCTGGTATCCGTCTTTGGAATTCTTGCGATGCATCCACGTGACGCGAATTCATTTGACAGCCGCGCCGGTCGAGGTTAAGAAAACGCTCACAAGCGTCGAGGCCGCTGACAAGTCGCATCCGAGAGGGGGACGAGATGAGGGCGAGGCCGCTGGGAGTGACGATTCTCGCCGTGCTCGCATTCCTCAATATCGCCTCATACGTTTTTCTGATCATCCTCGCGATTCGAAATCCGGAACAACTTCGCTCGCTCCTTGAAAGCATGATACCGGGCGCTGGTGTCGGACCCGGATCGCTGATGCGTCTGGGCGCATTCGTGCCGGTGTATTTCCTCGGAATGGCCATCCTAACGGGTTTGGTGGGCCGAGGCCTTTGGAATTTGAAGAACTGGGCGCGGATTACGGTGATGGTGCTCGCCGGGATTTCCGCGGTATTAGGGGTGGTGGAGCTTATAGGGAGTTTCCCGGTAACGAACCCGCTGGCATTGGCCGGAGCGGTCGCGCGCATTGGGTTTTCTGCGGCAATCGCCTGGTATCTGAACTCCGCAAAGGTGCGGGCCGCTTTTGGCTCACCGGCGCAACCACCGCCTCCATCTCCATGATGGCTTCAACTGGACACTGTAAACTATGCGCGCTCGTTGCGGTCTTATGCGTTTCCGGAACCGCAGCGCTCAGGTCCGCACCTAGCGAACGCCAACCGCTTCAAAACACCGCTACTCCCGCTGCCGCGGACAAAACCGAAACGGCAAATCGTATTCGCCAGGAATTCCTTCACGCGTGGAATGGATACAAGCAATACGCATGGGGACACGACGAGTTGAAACCGTTAAGTAAGGCCCATCGCGATTGGTACGGCACCTCGCTTTACATGACCTCCGTCGACGCACTCGACACAATGATCCTAATGCATCTAGATGGGGAGGCCGCAAAGACCCGCGAATTTATCGCCGCGAATTTAAGCTTTGACCGCGACCTATACGTCAAAAATTTCGAGGTCACGATCCGGATGCTGGGCGGGCTCTTGAGCAGCTACGACCTCACCGGAGATAAGCGCTTGCTGGCCCTTGCGGAGGACCTGGGGAATCGCTTGCTACCCGCGTTCGATTCTCCCACCGGAATGCCCTACATGTTCGTCAATCTCAGAACAGGAGCAGTCCGCGGCGAAATCAGCAATCCTGCCGAGATCGGAACGTTGCTCCTGGAATTCGGAACGCTGAGCCGGCGGACGGGAAAACCGATCTATTACGGCAAAGCCAAGCGGGCGTTGATGGAGCTGTACAAGCGGCGGTCGTCACTCGATCTGGTCGGCTCGGCGATCAACGTACGCACCGGCGAGTGGACGGATCGAGAGAGTCATATCGGCGGTGGAATCGATTCCTACTACGAATACCTACTGAAGGGCTGGCTGCTGTTCGGCGACAAAGACTGCGAGGGTATGTGGCGAGCAAGTATTAAATCCTTGAACCGGACGGTCGCGGACGAAGCGCCGAACGGGCTTTGGTACGGTCACGTAAACATGGACACCGGGAAGCGTTTGGCCACTCATTTCGGCGCCCTGGACGCGTTTTTCGCCGGCGAACTTGCGTTATCGGGCGATTTAGACCGCGCCAAACGCCTCGAAGAATCCACTTACAAGATGTGGACAGCGTTCGGAATCGAGCCCGAGGAAATCGATTACTCCACGATGAAAATTGTATCGGATGGGTATGCGCTGCGTCCCGAGATCATCGAATCGGCGTACTATCTCTACCACTTCACGAACGATCCGCGTTACCTCGAAATGGGACGCGCGTTTTTTGAAAGCCTGGAGAAGTATTGCCGAACCGAGATCGCCTATGCTGCCTTGAGCAACGTCGGCTCGAAAACCAAATCGGACGAGATGGAAAGTTTTTTTCTTGCCGAAACGCTGAAGTATCTCTATCTGCTGTTCGCCCCGGCAGAAGCGCTCGACTTGCGCAAGGCGGTTTTCAACACCGAGGCTCACCCACTGCGACGAACTTCTGAACCGGAAACCGGAGGGCGCGCTGTTCGTTGAGCGCAGGGCGGAGCTATCGAGTTAGGGAATTTGCGGCGCGTCTCACGTCGGCATGCGAAGGAAGAAGTACACCGCCAGAAAACCAAAAATCGCGTCCGGCGCCCACCCTGCGAGAAACGGCGGGAGTTGCCCTACCGAACCCATCGCTTCAAAGAGCGCGGCCGTGGCCCAATACACAATTCCTATTCCAACGGCCACTGCCAGCCCGCCGATAGCGCCTCGCGTACCCACCAGGAACGCGAATGGCGCGCCGAGGAAAACAATAATCGCGGCAATCATTGGAAATGCGAATTTCTTCTGCCACTGCACGGTTAGGCGGGAGGTGTCAAAGCCGGCCTGCTGGAGGCTCGCGATGTAGCTGCCCAGTTGACGCCAGTTCATCTGGTAGGACTGACGAACTTCGCGGCGAAAATAGCTGGGCGGCTCGGAGATTTCCGGCAGGGAATCGACCCGAAATGGATGGTAGCGCACAACCTTCCCGCCCTCAAAATCACGCACCCAGCCCCCTGCCAGCACCCAGGTGCTCTGGGAGGGTTCCCAAGTGGCGCGCGTTGCGAAGATACGGCGGCGAATCTGGAACGTGCCGGGATCGAGTTCAAATACGTTAAGTCCGCCGAAAAGCTGATGGTCTGAATCGAAGAGCTCGTAATTGTAGATTTTGCCGTTCTCTCCGAAAATCCACTGGCGGGCGGGCTGAAAGTAAGTCTGCGGGGGCCGCCCTTTGATTTCGTTGCGAAGTGCGTCCTGGCGCTGGTTCGCGTAAGGCAAAAACGTGTCGTCGAGCAGGAACATTCCACCGGCGAGGACAACACCCGCGAGCGTCAAGGGCAATACAAGTCGATAGAGGCTCACGCCGCTGGCCTTAAATGCTATCACTTCATTATTCTTCGCGAGAACGCCGAGAGTAACGAGCGTCGCCACGAGCGTGGCAAGGGGCGCGAGCTGGTAAACCATCAGAGGGACGAGGTAGCGGAAATAATCAAGAACCATCGAGGCGGCGATATGATTTTTAGAGATGTCACCCAGAAGGTCGAAAAGCGTAAAGGCATCGAATATGAGGACGAAGCCAACGAGAACAACCAGGAAGTAGTAGAGGAACTGCTGGAGCATGTAGACATCGACGAGCATGGGAAATGCGATGCTGCCGGCTTGAATGGCGCGGCGCATTCGGGCGCGGGGGCGCGAGAAAGCGAGTGACGCAGGGACATTTGAAATTGTACCGTTTGAGGCCGGCGCGCTGGTTGCGTTTTTCATGGCGCTGCCGTTGGATTCCGGAAGCGCGGCGGCATCCGATTCCCGGCGTTGCTGCGGCAGCCGGCTCAGCCGCCACGATTCGATCCAGGCGACAACCCGGTTTGGTTTGCGAATGTGCTCGATGCGCTGAAGAAAAACCACGCCAACAATCGCAGCCACGATGTTCGCGCCCCAGATCCCTAATCCAGGAGCAATCGACCCTTGCTGCGCCGCGTGCGCTCCAGTGACAAACATGAAATAGTAAGTACCGATCAGAACGAGTGTCAGGATCAAGCCTGCGGCTCTTCCGCCGCGGCGCGGACGAACGCCGATCGGCACTCCGAGCAGCGCGAAAACCAGACACGCAGCGGGAAATGCGATGCGCCGATGAAACTCCACCCGAGCATCGCGCCAACTAGCCCCCTGCGCGGAAACAAGCTGCGAAACAGACTGTTCGGCGCCGGATATTATCGGATTTTTCGGGACTTGGAGAGTTCCGGAGAGGTCGACGGGGATATCGCTCTCGCCAAATGTTGTGACATTGTATTTCTCCGGGTCGCGAGGATCGTATTCGTGAGTGCTGCCGCTGCCGAGATGCAGCTCAAGCTGGCGGGTTTCGCGATTCGCGATCACCAGTGCGTTTTCGGCCAGAGTGACGTTGGAAGGGCCTCCGCTCGAAGACGAATCGGCCAGAAAGACGCCGGTCCAGCGCGTGGCGGCGGCTTGGACGTCCTGGACGTAGAGGACCAGCCGAGGGAAGCGCTCGTCGAAAACGCGTGGCTGAACGCCGAACGGAGCTTGGGATGCAAGCAATTGGTATTCAAGGCCGCGCAAGGTGCGTATCGACAAGGGGCTAAGCCAAAAGGTCATTACCAGAGTTACAGCAGCGCTCGCGAAGGCCACAAATCCTATCGGGACCAGCAGTCGCCGCAAGCTGATTCCGGAGGCGTGCAGCGCGACGATTTCGCTGTCGGCAGAAAGCCTGCCGAGGCCGATGAGCACCCCCACGAGAACTGCCATCGGAAGGGTAAATCCCAAGACCGGCGGGATCGAGCAAAGAAAGAGCAGTAAAACCGTGCCGAATCCGCTGGAGTGGCGGACGACGAGATCCATCAACTTCACGAGCTGCGGCACGAAGAAGACGAAAGTGAAGACAGCAAGGCCCAGCGCGGCGTGAGAAGCAACTTCGCGGCAGACGTATCGATCGAGCAGGCGCATGTGCTGCAGTCGTGGATTCTAGCACGTCCGTCCGGGCGCGGTTGGCAACACGAAGCTCGGTTACAATACTTTCCGCAAAAGTGATGGCTCGGACTGAAGAAATCCGGCGTGTTGGTCTGGCTCGAGCACTCTCGAAGCTCGGCTATTGCTCGCGATCGCGGGCCGGTGAGTTGATCCGCGCAGGAAGGGTGCGGCTAAACGGTACGACGCAGTGCGATCCGGAGGCGCCAGTTCGCGTGGGCAGTGATCGGCTGGACGTGGACAAACGTGCCGTTGGACAGATCGAAAGAATTTATTTGATGCTGAACAAGGCTCGCGGCGTGATGACTACGGCTTCGGACGAAAGAGGCCGCGAAACCGTATATGCGGCGCTCGACGACGAATTTCCGTGGGTCTCGACCGTGGGGCGCCTCGACAAAGCGAGCGAGGGCCTTCTGCTACTGACGAACGATTCGGAGTGGGCAGCGCGAATCACTGCTCCCGAGAGCCGCGTCGATAAGACGTACCACGTCCAGGTGGGCGTTTTGACCGACGCGGCGCTCAACGAGTCCCTGGTGAACGGCTTTCGCGTGGCGAACGGCGAAGTCCTGCGCGTGAAGAGCGCAGAAACTTTGCGCCGCGGCGAGCGGAACACATGGCTAACCGTTGTACTCGACGAAGGGAAGAATCGCCACATTCGCCGAATGTTCGAAGCTAAAGGAATCGAAGTGCTGAGACTGGTGCGCGTCGCGATCGGGCCGCTGCTGCTCGGCGACTTGCCCAAGGGCTCCTACCGCCCGCTCGATAAGAATGAGAAAACCGCACTCGACAGCGCGCTGGCCAAAAGGACGCGCACCCAAAAGAGATAATGCGGCGGCCACTCCCATCTGCCACACGTCTCAGGGCTGAATCGTCGCGCGAAACACAAACCCTTCGAACGCTTGCCCTCGATTTGAATTGCTGCGAGAATTTCTTCGCCGGCAGGAGTGCCGTGATTTCGATGCGCGCAAGTGAAGCCGCCGGCGCCACAACCTTTCGCCCATGACAGTTTTCTTCCACGAGCGGTGCTCCTTCCTCCCCGGCCATGCGGAGGGTCCGCTCCGTTGAGCCGAGTCCATCTGGTCCTTCTGTGGCACATGCATCAACCGCAGTATCGCGAACCTGGCACGGGGCGCTACCTTTTGCCGTGGACTCGTTTGCACTCGTTGAAAGATTACTGGGGCATGGTGAAAATTCTCGGCGAATTTCCCGGCGTACACGCGACATACAACTTCGTGCCGTCGTTGGGGGCGCAGATCGAAGAATACGCAAGTGGGGAATTCAACGAGCCGTGGTTCGAGCTCGCATTCGCTCCAGCGGAATCGCTCAAGCCGGAACAGCGCCGGGAAATTCTGGAGCGTGCGTTCCAAGTGAACGAGCAATTTCTGTGGCGTTGGCCCAGATTTCTCGAACTGCACTCGCAGGTAAGGTCGGGCGGAGCGGAGGCATGCGTGGCGCATTTCGTCGAGCAGGACTGGCGCGATCTGCAAGTGCTCTCCCAAATCGCGTGGATGGACGAGGAATATCTGGCGAAGGATCCGGTAGTTTCGGCGATGTCGCTGAAGGGAAGAGACTACTCGGAAGAAGAAAAGGCGGCCCTGCGCGACAAACAAATTGAACTGCTCGGGGCCGTGCTGCCGGAATACCGGCTGGCGGCCGAGCGCGGCCAGATCGAAATCTCAACGACGCCGTTCTATCACCCGATTTTGCCGCTCCTCTGCGACACGGATATTGCCAGAGTCGCTAATGCAAATTCGCCGCTCCCGCGCCCACCTTTTAGCTATCCCGCAGACGCTCGAGAACAATTGATACGCGCGCGGCAGTACCATGAGCGCGTTTTCGGAAAGCCTCCCGTAGGATTATGGCCGTCGGAAGGCTCGGTTTCGGATCAAGCGCTCGAAATCGCGAGTGAGATGGGCTTCCAGTGGTTCGCCACGGATGAAGGGGTCTTGGGCCGCACGCGCAACGTTGGCTTCTGGCGCGACGCGTCCGGCTTTCCGCAAACCGCTCAGGACCTTTACGCGCCGTGGCAGCTCGAACGCCAAGGGCGTTTGATGACGGGATTCTTTCGCGACCATTATCTTTCGGACCTGGTTGGATTCGTCTACAGCCGCATGGCGCCCGATGCCGCGGCTGCGGACCTTCACGGGCGCATTCGCGCCATCGGCGACAAGACGCCGTCCGGACAAACGGCGACGGTGAGCGTGATCCTTGACGGCGAAAACGCGTGGGAATATTACGCGGGAAACGGACGAGATTTTCTGAGAAAATTCTACCGGCGTATTGAAGATGATCCCGAAGTTCGCGCCCTGACGGTGAGCGAAGCTATTGCCATGGCGCCCGCCATTCCGAAGCTTCACGGGATTTTTCCGGCATCGTGGATCAACGCAAATTTCGACGTATGGATTGGGCACTCCGAGGATGTGCGCGCATGGGACTTGCTGCGCGACGCGCGCGAGGCCTATGGCCGTGCCGTCGAGCGTTCGCAAAACGGCGGCGGAGTTTCCGGGAAGCAGCTTGCGAGAGCCTACGAATCCGTATTGGCAGCCGAAGGAAGCGACTGGTGCTGGTGGTATGGGCCTGAGCACGCGTCAGCCAACGATTTGGAATTCGACGAGCTTTACCGAAAGCATCTGACCGAGATTTACACGGCGATCGGCGAGGCGGCGCCCCCCACGTTGCGGCAACCCATCAAGCGTGCGCCCGATCGCTCCCGGCGCGAGGCGCCGCTTTCGTACCTCGACGTGAAAGTTGACGGGCGCGAAAGTAACTACTTCGAGTGGCTGGGCGCCGGGCTTTACGCGCGGGATTCTCGAAGCGGCGCCATGCATGGACGTGCCAACGTTTTGGGTGACGTGATGTATGGATTCGGTCCAAAGCATTTCTATTTGCGCGTGGATCCGCTTCCTGACGAGATTGCGCGGATAGCCAACTTTCAGTTGCGCGCAACAATTTGGGACTCACGCGAGATGCGCATCACGACCAATATCGAGAATGGAAAATTGACGGGCTGCGTCGTGGAGCAGGGCGGACTGTGCCTGCTGCACCCGGAGTTGCTGGTCTCGGCCGCGTACGGCAAGATCCTCGAAGTCAGCGTGGCGCGCGAACTTTTCGATCTGAAGGACCGGAAAGCTCTGCTGATTACAGTCGCGCTCTGGGAAGGTGGTCTGCCCGTGGATTCGCTGCCGCAAGAAGGAATGCTCGAGGCGATGCTGGGCGAAGAAACCTACGCTTGGGAGATGGAGTAATCTGCGGATATCTGTGATCGTCGCAGCCGTGCAGGATAGCGACGGACATACGTATTGACATTTGTATCAAGCCGCGAGATAGTCTGCGCAACCCCTTTCAGCAAGTAGTAACCGAAGCGAACTAAAGGAAGTTGGTTCAGCAGGATTCTGAGCTGCCCAACCTCGAGGCGGAGCCATGTGCTCCTCGCTGTGGAGGGCCTCATGCGCCGATATTTGGTTACTGTTTGCTTGCTTACGTTTGCAGCCACTGTCGGTATCTACGTTTTGGGCGGTCGAACGTTGCGACGCGCAATCCCGCATTCGAGAGCGGTCGCGCGAAACGTCGTCAGACCATCTTCTTTCTTTTCTTCCCTGCCAATTGTGTTTGAACCAAACGTCGGACAGGCAGACCCTCGAGTCGAACTGTTTGCTCGCGGTAAGGGTATGGCGCTCGCGCTCACGCGCGAGGGAATCACCGTGCGAACAAGCCGGAGAATGCGTGGCAGTGCGAACGGCGCCTTGAACATGCAGTTCACGAAAACCGGCTGCGGCAGCCGCGAAATCTCGTGGCGGGGCGATCATCGGCTTCTAGGCGAAAGCAATTATTTCGCCGGACGGGACGCCCATCTCTGGCGCTCGCGAGTCCCGCACTTCGCTTCGGCGCGGGCCGCGAACGTACTTCCCGGTGTAGGCGTGGTCGCGTATGGCAACGACGAAGGCATCGAGTACGACCTCCGCCTCGGGCCGGGAACCGACGCGGGGGAATTGCGGTTGAAGTTTTCCGGGAGTTCGCGAATTCGGCAGGATTCTCGCGGAGATCTATTGCTGCAGCTTGCGGACACCGAATTTCGCCTGCGCAAGCCAAAAATTTACGAAGAACGTAGGAACGGGGGTAGGGTCACTGTCGACGGCCAGTACGTGCTCGAAACCGATGGCTCGGTTGGTTTCCGAGTGGGTCCCTACGATGCAAGAGCGACACTGGTGATTGATCCCTCTCTGTCGGTTGCCTATTCCACGTTCCTCGGAGGAAGCGGTGACGATTCCGCAAACAGCATCGCGATCGATTCGTCGGGAAAGGTTTACCTGGGCGGGACCACCACGTCCGCGTCCACTTTTGCGGCGCCAGGCGGCAAGGAGATCGGACCCAGCGGCGGTTCAACCGATCTATTTGTTGCGAAATTCGATCCGTCTGCAAGCGGCGCAAGTTCGCTCGTCTACCTTACGTTCATCGGTGGAAGCCTCAGCCAGGATGGAGGCAAGATCGCAGTTGACGCGAAAGGTGACGTAGCTATCGCGGGAACGACCACGTCACCCGATTTTCCCGTGACGGACGGCAGCAAGAGAACGAGCGGAACGAACGACGTCACCATCAGCGAACTCGATCCCACCGGCGACAAGCTGCTCTTTTCGACAATCTTCGGCGGCAGTGGCACGGAGGCCACTCAAAACCAGGGCGGAATCGCGCTCGACTCTTCCGGAAATGTTTTCATCGCCACGGACACGTCCTCCGCCGACCTTCCAGTAACTCCCGGAGCATTTCAATCCAAGTACGGCGGTGGAACGAGCGACGGATTCCTTGCGATTTTCGCGCCTGCCGCAAAACCCACGCTGAAGTACTGCACCTATCTCGGTCTTAACGCCCAAGTGGGCGTTGCCGGAGTCGCCGTAGATTCCACCGGAAATGCGTATCTCGCAGGCTTCACATCCGATCCCGGGACCAGTTTTCCTGTGACGAACGCCTTTCAGAGCGCATTCGGCGGCGGTGACTTCGACGCGTTTCTTGTAAAGATTCGCCCATCCGGAACCGGAGGCACCGACCTTTCTTACGCCACGTTCCTCGGCGGCGAAGGTTCCGATCAGGCCCTCGCGATAGCGGTCGGCACGAGCCTCCCGGGCACTGCCTACGTCACAGGGACCACGCAATCGCAGCACTTCCCAACGAACGGCACGCTCGCTGCTTTCCAAACGAGCCTAAAAGGAAGCTCGAACGCATTTTTTGCGGTGGTGTCGCAGAACCCCGACGGAATGACGTCGCTGAGTTATTCGAGCTACCTCGGGGGCTCTGAGAGTGACTCGGGACTTAGCGTATCCTTCGCTGCTCCAAATGCCATCTATGTGGCGGGCGAAACGACTTCGGCAGATTACCCAGCGCTCGACAACTTCGAACCATTCAACGGAGACCAGGACGCGTTCGTGACCAAGCTCGATCCCACGTCCGCAGGCGCGGCGTCGCTCCTATACACGACGCCGCTCGGCGGAACGGCATCGCCGGGAGCAACGTCCGTTACGCAGGGCAACGCTATTGCCGCCGATGTAAGTGGGCACGTGTACATCGCAGGAGAAACCACCGCGGCGGATTTTCCGCGTGCGGGTCCCGCGGGAAATGGATTTCAGCTGACATGCTCCAGTTGCCAGGAGTCGCCTCCGATTGGCGATGCTTTTCTGCTTGAGATCGATGAGAATCCCGCGCCGGCGGGAAGCGTTTCGTTCAATGCCGCGAAGCTAAACTTCGGCAATGCAAATGTGGGCAGTGCGACTGCGGTACCTCAAACTGGCGCCGTGGTGAATACCGGAAATGCGCCCCTGACGATCTCCGTCGTGGGGATCACCGGGCCGAACAGTGGCGATTTTTCGTTTGCAGACATAGGAAATTGTACGGGGACCACGCTTTCCCCTAAGCAGTTTTGTTCGTTCGAAATCGGATTCACTCCCTCGCTGGTGGGATCAGAGGAAGCCTTCGTCAGTGTGACGGACAACGCGCCAGGAAGTCCACAGGTGCTAGCTGCGGTCGGAATAGGAAACGGTCCGTTGTTTGTCGCATCACCTCCGGCACTCAACTTCGGGACGGCGCCCGCAGGAACTGCCACGGATTCACTTCTTCTCGAAATCGAGAATCCCGGCAACGCGCCTTTACACATCCAAAACCAACAGTTGGGCGGGCAAAATCCGACGGCATTCTCGTTTTCCACAGCCGTCTCTTGCCAGGTAGAAATCAGCGCCGGCAGCCAGTGTCCGATCAATGTGGTGTTCGCACCTGGCGCCGCGGGTTCATTTTCCGCTGACCTTGAATTCACCGACGATTCGGGAAACGTGTCGGCCTCAACACAGGTGGTCGCGCTAACCGGAACCGGCACCACTTCGGCGCCGATCGCTAGCATTCAGCCGGTAGCTCTCGGGTTCGGAAGTGAGGCTGTGGGAACGACGAGCGGAGCGCAGACGGTGACGTTGCTCAACAGTGGAAGCGCCCCGTTGAACTTCACGTCTATCGCGATTACCGGCGCGAATGCAGCGGATTTCGCAATCGTGCCGGATGGCTCCGCGCCGTGCCAGACCGGGACCCCGGTTGCGACCGGCAAAAGCTGTACGACTGCAATCGATTTCGCGCCCCAATCAGGAGGCCCGAAAAGCGCGAGCCTGGCGTTTACGGACAACGCAGGCGGAAGCCCGCAAGCAGTGGCGCTCACGGGAACGGCCACCGCACCACAAGTAACCTTTGCACCGTCGGGCCTCGCGTTTACCATGCCGCAATCAGTGGGAACCACGAGTGCTGTGCAGAACATCACCGTCACAAACTCAGGCACCGCGGCCCTCGGAATCAACCATCCATTTCAGGTGACTGGCGCAGACTCCAGCGACTTTACCGTCCACGACTCCTGCCCGCAGAGCCTCGGAACCGCTCCGCCGTCGAACACCTGCACGATTCAAGTCACCTTCACTCCGACAGCGCCTGGTACTCGGATCGCGGCAATAAGCGTGTCGGATACCGCGCCGGGTTCGCCTCAGGCGATCCCGCTCTCGGGAACCGCAGTGCAGGCGGCGGTTTCCATCCTTCCAGCCACGCTTATATTCGGGAGTCAAAACGTCGGCACGTCGAGCGCCGCCGCTCCCGTAACCGTCACCAATACGGGTGCAACTGGCAGCAACCTGCAAATAACCAGCATCTCGCTCGCCGGTACAAATCCGGGCGACTTTACCGAGACGAATAACTGCACGGGAAACGGAGCAAACATCCCGTCGGCCGGGACCTGCGCGATTCAAGTCACATTCGCGCCTGTGTGTGCACCGCCCGCCGCTAGAAGCGCCACTCTGACTCTGGTCGACAACGCAGCCAATAGTCCGCAGTCAATAGCCGTCAGCGGAACAGCGGCTGGCCAGTTCTGCATGGATCCACCGGTTCCCGGCGCGACAACGGCCACGATCGTGGCCGGTCAGACGGCTACCTATCAGCTCGATGTCATTTCCATGAACGGCTTCGCAGGTTCGGTAGCAATGGCATGCACCGGAGCGCCCGCGGAATCTACCTGCGGCGTGAGCCCGTCGCCGGTTTCCGTCACCGCCAATTCGCCCTCTGTGTTTCAGGTAAACGTCGCAACGATGGCGCGCTCGACGATGCTTTCTCCGTTGAGGAGAGTGCAGTTGAGCCCAACTGCCAAGTTGCAGTTCCTATTGATCGCCTTCGCCGGTCTAGCAGTTGCATGGATGCGGGTGTCGCGAAGAAAAGGCACGCGGATCAATCCCTTTGAACTCAAGCGATTCGTGCAGGTGAGCCTGCTTACGCTCCTCTTCGCGCTCGCGTTGGCCGCCTGCGGCGGCGGAAGCTCTGGTGGGGGCGGATCGAGTGGGGGAACACCGGCAGGAACCTACTCGCTGACCGTTACGGGTACAGTTGCAGGCGCCAGCCAGGCGATTCGGCTGACTCTCGTGGTGCAGTAAGAAAAACCTCTTGCGGCGACTGTTACCGACGCAGCGTTCTTGCCTCAGAACATCTTGATGGTCAGATCGCGCGGGTGCGATCCCACCGGGATCAGGGTGATCAAGCTCGACGTTTTCACGCGGATTACGGCGAGATCGTTTGACGCCGTGTCCACAGCAAGCAGAATGTCTCCGCCCGGCGTCAGGCTGCATGTACGAGGCGCCTGCCCCACGGTAATGGGGCGCCCGATCTGCCGCGCGTCAATCAACACCGGAACCACGTGTCCAGCGGCGGAATCGGACACGTAGAGCATCCCCGAGTTCGCTTCCAGCGTGCCAGCAAAGGGCGACATACCCAGCACCAGAAAATCGCCCACTTCGTTCGTCTGCGTATTCACGATGATCAGGCCGTGTGCGTTGCTCGAGGGAATGTAAAGTTCGCCACCGTCAGGCTTGAGAATCAAGGCGTACGGTGTGCCGCCCAGTCCCAGGTTCACGAGCAATACCTTTCGCTTCAAATCCACCACGGACATCTTGTCCGCCGTGCCGGAGGTGATGTAGGCCCTCGAGCTGTCCGGCAGAATCGCAATCTGCTCGGGCTGCGGCACAACGGGAATCACGCCGCGCGAAACGAGCGTCGCTGGATCGAGCAGTGAAATCGTCGAATCATCCCGGTTCGAAACCACGATTAAGCTGCCGTCCGGCGTGACGCGCGCAATCCACGGCCCGTGGCCGGCTCGCCCTCGCGCGACGATCTGCCGCGAAGCACAGTCAATCGCGAGAACGGAATTCACGCCTTCGGCGGCAACGTAAGCTCGCCGCCCATCGGGCGAAAAATCCAGAGCGTAGGCGTCCGCCCCGACGGGAATGCGCGCCACGATCTGGTTCGTTTTCACATCGAGCACCCACGCGTATCCGCCCTCCGAGCTTAGCCCCCAGATTTCATCACGGGTCGGATGCGCGCGAAGGCCGCTGGGGCCGGAACCGACCGCAACAGTCGCGACAGGCGAAAGCTTCACCAGATCCACGACGGTCAGCGTGCCGTCATCGGTATTGCCAACGTACGCGCAGAGATGAAGGCCGGGGCGCAGGAACGACGGCCGCAGCTCCACGGCAATCTGTCGAATCGCGACGATCCCCAGAACCAGAACGACGATTAGAACTCGCCAGTTAGGGCGAATCTTCATGGCGTCACGAGAGGCTCAATTGATTGTGCGTGAAAGGACGCCGGCAATTTGCCGGACTTCGCGGAGGAGTACATCGAACTCATCAGGCACGATGGATTGCATCCCGTCCGAAAGCGCCCGGTCTGGATCGTTGTGCACTTCGACGAGCAGGCCGTCCGCGCCCACGGCGACTGCGGCGCGCGAGAGCGGCAGAACCTTGTTGCG
>Ga0073928_10007331_pt1 | contig 14367 bp, 23 predicted proteins | sample PaiPotPPA55metaG_FD_76969 | JGI IMG/M metagenome (GOLD analysis project Ga0073928, IMG submission 76969) | Iron sulfur acid spring bacterial and archeal communities from Banff, Canada, to study Microbial Dark Matter (Phase II) - Paint Pots PPA... ... | reverse complement strand
CCGGCGCCAGCATGGTCGCCGGGTCGCGCGCGTAGCGCTTCAGCTCGTAAGGGACGCCGAGTTCCTCCAGCAGCCAGAGGATGCGCTGCGAGCGCGAGTTCTCGAGGTGATGGACGGTGATCATGGCCTGCCGCTCCGGCGTGCAACCACGGGGCGGACGCAAGAGTAGAGCGATCATCGCCTCGGGGTCGAGCGGAAGAAAAGGGCGGCCGTGCGACGTTTGCGGCCGGTCGCCCTTTCGTGCCTGCAGCAGCAGTCGGGAGCCGGCGAAAAATAGCGCTTTTTAGTCCGCACCTCGCGGCGTAGCTTTCCAGGTCACTGAATATGCTCCGCTTCTCCCGGATGGGAGGGTAAGACGACTGCCAGCTTCATTCTCCTCGACCTGATCGGCGGCGTAGCGCTCCTGCTCTGGGGCATGCACATGGTGGGGAGCGGGATCGTCCGCGCCTTCGGCGCCGACCTGCGCCGGTTCCTCAATGTAGCCCTGCGCAACCGCTTCACTGCCTTTCTCGTCGGGGTCGGCGCCACGGCGCTCCTGCAAAGCAGCACGGCCACAGGGCTCATGGTGACCTCTTTCACCGCGGGCGGCATGGTCGCGCTGGTGCCGGCATTGGCCGTCATGCTGGGCGCCAATGTCGGGACAACCCTCATCGTCCAGGCGCTATCCTTCAATGTTTCCGAGATCGCACCGGCGCTGCTCGCGATCGGCGTCATCGCCTTCCGGCGCGGTAGACAGACGCGCACGCGCGATCTCGGACGCGTGGCGATCGGCCTCGGGCTGATGCTGCTCGCCTTGCACATTCTTCTCGATTCCCTGGCGCCCGCCGAGAACGCGCCCATGATGCGGACCCTGCTCGCCGCCGCGACGGGTGAGCCGACGCTCAACGTCCTCATCGGCGCCCTCCTCGCTTGGGCGGCGCATTCGAGCGTCGCCGTCGTTATCCTGATCATGTCCCTCGCCTACGCCAATTTCCTGGGCCCGGTGGCTGTGCTGGCGCTGGTCGTCGGCGCCAATCTAGGCAGCGCCATCAACCCGGTCTTCGAGGCTGGCGACTCCACCAATCCAGCGACCCGGCGGCTCCCGGTCGGCAATCTGATCAACCGGCTCGTCGGCTGCCTGCTGGTACTGCCGTTTCTACCCCCCATTGCCGACGTCCTCGCGAAGCTCGAGCCCAACCCGGCGCGGCAGGCCGCCGACTTCCACACCGCCTTCAATATCGCGCTCGCCGCGCTTTTCATCGCGCCATTGGGCGGACTGGCCAAGCTCCTGACATATCTCCTCCCCGAACGTAAGAAAGCCGGAGACCCGGCGGCGCCGCTCTATCTCGATCTCGCCGCTCTCGGCACGCCTTCCGTGGCGCTCACTTGCGCCGCGCGCGAAGCGCTGCACATGGGCGACATCGTGGAGACCATGCTGCGCAAGACGATGACCGCCTTCATCAACGATGACCGCAAATTGGTTGGCGAGATCGAGCGGATGGACGACACCGTCGATCGTCTGCACGAAGCGATCATGCTCTACGTAACGGAGATCACCCGCGAGAGCCTCGACGAGCAGAGCGGGCAGCGCGCCATGGCGCTCATTTCGTTCTCCATCAACCTGGAGCACATCGGCGACATCATCGACAAGAACCTGATGGAGCTGGCGGCCAAGAAGATCAAGAACAAGTTCAAGTTCTCCGCCGAGGGCGCCGACGATCTGTATGCTTTTCACCGACGCGTCGTCGACAGTCTGAAGCTCGCGCTCGGCGTCTTCATGTCCGGCGATGTCGGCATCGCTCGCCAACTCCTTAGGGAGAAAGTTCAAGTTCGCGAAGCGGAGCGCGCCGCCGCGGAAAATCATTTCGCTCGGCTGCGCGAAGGACGGCCGGAGAGCATCGAGACGAGTTCGCTGCACCTCGACGTGCTGCGTGACCTGAAGCGCATCCACTCCCACATTTGCTCGGTCGCCTATCCCGTCCTGGAGGCCGCGGGCGAGTTGCAGCCGAGCCGCTGAAGGAGCGGGCTGGGCGCCGAGCCCGCCGGAGCGCCACAGCGTCCGAGGAGCCGCATTCAGGAGTGCCCTGACAACTCCCCAAGCAAAAAAGGGCGGCCGTAGCGGCCGCCCTTTTTATGTACCGTTGCGGCTGCGCTCAGGCGGCCGCTTCCTCCGTCTCGCCCTCGGTCTGCAGCGGGCCGGAATCGAGGCCCTTGGCATCGACGTCGCGCTCGACCAGCTCGATCACCGCCATCGCCGCGGCGTCGCCATAGCGGAAGCCGGCCTTGAGGATGCGGGTGTAGCCGCCGGGGCGCTCCTTGTAGCGCTCGGCCAAAATCGTCATCACCTTGTCGGCGATCTTGGCGTCCTGCAGCGCGGCGATGAGCTGGCGGCGCGCATGCAGGCCGCCGCGCTTGCCCAGCGTGATCAGCTTTTCCACCACCGGGCGGAGATCCTTCGCCTTCGGCAGGGTCGTGCTGATCTGCTCGTGCTTGATGAGGGCATGGCACATGTTGTCGAACATGGCCTTGCGGTGGGCCGAGGTGCGGCTGAAGCTGCGGCCGCGCATACGATGACGCATGACGAGATCCTCTCTCTCCCCGCGCTCTAGTAAGGCTCTTCGAGGCGCTTGGCGAGCTCCTCGATGTTCTCGGGCGGCCAGTTCGGAATCTCCATGCCGAGATGGAGGCCCATCTGCGCCAGCACTTCCTTGATCTCGTTCAGCGACTTGCGGCCGAAATTCGGCGTCCGCAGCATCTCCGCCTCGGTCTTCTGCACGAGATCGCCGATATAGACGATGTTGTCGTTCTTGAGGCAATTGGCCGAGCGCACGGAGAGCTCGAGCTCGTCGACCTTGCGCAGCAGGTTCTTGTTGAAGGGCAGCTCGGAGGGCCGCTCCTCCTCGGTCGCCGTCCGCGGCTCCTCGAAATTGATGAAGAGCTGCAGCTGGTCCTGCAGGATGCGCGCGGCGAGCGCCACCGAATCCTCCGGCGTGACCGCGCCGTTGGTCTCGATGCGCATGGAGAGCTTGTCGTAGTCGGTGACCTGGCCGACGCGGGTGTTGTCGACCTTGTAGCTCACCTTCCGCACCGGGCTGAACAGCGCGTCGACCGGGATGAGGCCGATCGGCGCGTCCTCGGGCCGGTTCTGCGTCGCCGCCATGTAGCCTTTGCCGGTCTCGACGGTGAGCTCCATGGAAATCTTGGTGCCGCTGTCGAGCGTGCAGATGATCGCCTCGGGGTTCATCACCTCGATGTCGTGGCCGGTCTCGATCTGCTTGGCGCGCACTTCGCCGGGGCCTTGCGCCTTGAGGCGCATGCGCTTGGGGCCTTCGCCATGCATGCGCAGCCCGATGCCCTTGACGTTGAGGACGATGTCGGTGATGTCCTCGAGCACGCCGGGGAGCGAGGAGAATTCGTGCAGCACGCCCTCGATCTGCAGCGAGGTGATCGCCGCGCCCTGCAGCGAGGACAGCAGCACGCGCCTCAGCGCGTTGCCGAGCGTCAGGCCGAAGCCGCGCTCCAACGGCTCGGCGACGACGACGGCGACGCGCGAGGGGTCGTCGCCCGGCTCGACCGAGAGCTGTTTCGGTTTGATGAGAGCTTGCCAGTTTTTCTGCAGCACGAGCGGAACCTCATGTCGTTCGGGCGCGACGGCGATCGCCGCAGCCTCAAATCCCGGACGCGACCAGCGCGTCCTCCTCATACGCGGGCGCCCCGGGCGGGGCGCCGGCGCGCTAGACCCGGCGCCGCTTGGGCGGCCGGCAACCATTATGCGGGATCGAGGTGACGTCGCGGATCGACGTCACCGTGAAGCCCACCGCTTGCAGCGCGCGCAGCGCCGATTCGCGACCCGATCCGGGCCCCTTCACCTGGATCTCGACGGTGCGCATGCCGTGCTCCATCGCCTTCTTGCCGGCATCCTCGGCGGCCATCTGCGCCGCGTAGGGGGTCGATTTGCGCGAGCCCTTGAACCCCATCGTCCCCGACGACGACCAGGCAATGGCGTTGCCCTGCGCGTCGGTGATGGTGATCATGGTGTTGTTGAAGGTGGCGTTGACATGCGCGACGCCGGAAGTGATGTTCTTGCGTTCGCGACGGCGCAGACGCGGCGCTGCAGCAGGCTTCGCCATATTTGGTTCCCCGTCCTCTCGGGCTTACTTGGTGACCGTCCTCTTGCCGGCGATCGGCCGGGCAGGACCCTTGCGGGTGCGGGCGTTGGTGTGGGTGCGCTGGCCGCGGACCGGCAGGCCCTTGCGATGCCGCAAGCCGCGATAGCAGCCGAGATCCATCAGCCGCTTGATGTTCATCGCCACCTGGCGCCGCAGATCGCCCTCGACGGTGTAGTCGCGGTCGATCAGCTCGCGGATGCGCAGCACCTCGTCGTCGGTCAGCTCATGGACGCGCCGCTGCGGCGGGATCGCCACCGTCGCGCAGATCTTCTCCGCCGTGGTGCGGCCGATGCCGTGGATGTAGGTGAGCCCGATCGGGACCCGCTTCTGACTGGGGATGTTGACGCCAGCGATACGCGCCACCTGCGCCTCTCCTTAGCTGTGGGTGTCGGGCAATGCCAAAAGCCGCTACGGGCCGAGGGCGCGCATTATAGGAACGCGCAGCCCAAAGTCAATGGCCCGGCGGCAGAGTGCCCTAAGTAGGGTGTCCCGGCGCCGGGTTCAACCGGCCATTTCCGGCCCGCAGCAATGCGGTCCCGTGCAGGACCGCACCGGGAGGGTGCGGCTGCTCTCCCCGGCCTTGTTCCCGGCTCGCGACGGCGGTCCGGCGGTGCGCCACGGTCACGCGCCCCGCCGGGTCATTGCCCGTTGAGGATCGCTTCGATCTGGCGGGTGACGCTGTCCATGTCGGCCATGCCGTCGACCTGCCGCAGGATGCCCTTGTTGCGGTAATAGGGCAGGATCGGCGCGGTCTGCCGGCGATAGGCCTCCAGCCGGGTCTTCACCGCCGCGGGATTGTCGTCGGCGCGGCGGACGAAATCGCGCGAGTCGCAGACGTCGCACACGCCCTCGACCCGGGGCCGGTGGTGGCGGTCGTGGTAGCCGGCGCCGCATTTGGCGCAGCTGAACCGGCCGGCGATGCGGTCGACGAGCGCCGCCTCGTCGACCGTCATCTCGATGACGCGGTCGAGCTTCAGCCCCTTGTCGTGCAGCAGGCGGTCGAGCGCCTCGGCCTGCGGCACGGTGCGGGGAAAGCCGTCGAGGATGACGCCTTTGCCGCCCAGCCGGTCGATCCGGCCGGCGATCAGGGCGATGATGATGTCGTCCGACACGAGCTGGCCGGCATCCATGATCGCCTGCACCTTGCGGCTGAGGGCGTTGCCGGATTTGCGCTCGGCGCGGAGCATGTCGCCGGTCGAGAGTTGCACCAGCCCGTATTTTTCCTGCAGGCGCTTCGCCTGGGTGCCCTTGCCGGCACCCGGCGGCCCCAGGAGGATGATGTTCACCCCCGTCTCCCGCGCAGCTTGGCTTTCTTGATCAGCCCCTCATATTGGTGCGCCAGCAGATGCGAATGGATCTGCGCCACCGTGTCCATGGTGACGCTGACGACGATCAGCAGGCTGGTGCCGCCGAAATAGAACGGCACCTGGTACTGCGAGACCAGGATCTCCGGCAGGACGCAGACGGCGGCGAGATAGAGGGCGCCGATCAGGGTCAGCCGCTCGAGGATGTATTCGAGATGATCGGCGGTGTTCTTGCCGGGACGGATGCCGGGGATGAAGCCGCCATACTTGCGCAAATTGTCGGCCGTCTCGACCGGATTGAAGACGATCGCCGTGTAGAAGAAGCAGAAGAAGATGATGAGCCCGACATAGAGCGCGATGTAGACCGGGCTGCCGTGGCGCATGTAGGTGCCGATATCCGCGAGGATGCCGGTCTGGCTGGTGCTGAAGCCGGCGAAGGTCGCCGGCAGCAGCAGCAGCGACGAGGCGAAGATCGGCGGGATCACCCCGGCGGTGTTGAGCTTCAGCGGCAGGTGCGAGGCCTCGCCGCCGAACATCTTGTTGCCGACCTGGCGCTTCGGATACTGGACGAGGATGCGCCGCTGCGCCCGCTCCATGAAGACGATGAAGGTGATGACGCCGATGGCGATCAGCAGGAAGAGCCCGATCAGGTAGGGCGAGCGCGCGCCGGTGCGGCCCAGCTCGAGCAGCGTGGCCACCGCCGTCGGCATGCGCGCGACGATGCCGGAGAAGATGATGAGCGAGATGCCGTTGCCGACCCCGCGCGCGGTGATCTGCTCGCCCAGCCACATCAGGAACACGGTGCCGCCGGTCAGGGTGACGACCGTGGTGAAGCGGAAGAAATACCCGGGATCGAGCACCGGCGACGGGCCGCCGCCCCCGCCGCCTTCGAGCGCGATGGCGATGCCCAGCGCCTGCACGGCGGCGAGGCCGACCGTGCCGTAGCGCGTATACTGGTTGAGCTTCTTGCGGCCGGACTCGCCCTCTTTCTTCAGCGCCTCGAGATGCGGCGATACCGCGGTCATCAGCTGCACGATGATCGAGGCCGAGATGTACGGCATGATGTTGAGGGCGAAGATGGTCATGCGCCCGAGCGCGCCGCCCGAGAACATGTCGACCATGCCGAGGATGCCCCCGGCATTGCGCGAGACGATGTCCTGCAGGATGTGCGGATCGATGCCGGGCAGCGGGATGTAGGTGCCGAGCCGGTAGATCACCAGCGCGCCGAGCGTGAACCAGATGCGGCTCTTGAGCTCGGTCGCCTTGGCGAAGGCCGACAGGTTGATATTCGCGGCAAGCTGTTCGGCGGCTGACGCCATCTATGCCATCCTTGGCCTGACCTAAGCGCTCTTTTCCGTCGCCGCCGCCGGCTTGGTGGCCTTGACGACGACCTTGCCCCCCAGCTTCTCCACCGCAGCGACCGCCGCCTTCGACGCGCCGGTCACCTCGATCGTCAGCGGCGCCTTGAGCTCGCCCTTGGCGAGGAGCCGCACGCCGTCGCCGACGCGGCGCAGCACGCCCGCGGCGACCAGCGCCGCGCCGTCAACGGTGACATCGGGTTTGAGCGTGCCCGCGTCAAGCGCCCGCTGCAGCCGGCCGAGATTGACGATGTGGAATTTGGCGCGAAACGCCACGTTGCTGAAGCCGCGCTTGGGCAGGCGGCGATGGAGCGGCGTCTGGCCGCCCTCGAAGCCGTTGAGGGCGACGCCGGTGCGCGCGGTCTGGCCCTTGCCGCCGCGCGCGCTGGTCTTGCCCTTGCCCGAGCCGATGCCGCGGCCGACGCGCTTGGCGCGATAATGGGCGCCCTTGTTGTCTCTGATGTCGTTGAGTTTCATTGTCCACCACCTTGGCCGCGCCGCCCCCGAGGGGCGTCGGCCGGATTATCCGTCCGCGGGCCGGCCGCCGCAAATCACGAGGCGGCGTCGATCCGAACCAGATGCTTCACCCGCTCGATCATGCCGCGCACCTCCGGCGTATCCTCGAGGACGCGCGACCGGCGCAGCTTGTTGAGGCCGAGCCCCTTCAAGGTGGCGCGCTGATAGGCCTCGCGGCCGATCGGGCTGCCGATCTGCGTCACTTTGAGGGTTCTCTCCGGCGCCTGCTTCGGCTTGGGCGCCGCGGCAGGCTTGGGCGCCGGCCGGGGCTTGTCCCGAACCGCCGCCGCAGCCTGCTTCGTCGCCTGTTTCGCGGCCTGCTTTGCCGCCTTCTTCGCTACCTTCTTCGCTTCCTTCTTCGCCGCCTTGCCGGCCGCGTCCGCCGCCGGGTCGACCGCGGGTTTAGCAACCTTCTTGGTCGCCTTCGCCGCCGCATCGGCCGCAGGCTTCTCGGCCTTCTTCTGGGCCTTCTCGGCCGCGGGCTTCGCCGCCTTCTTGGCCGGCTTCTTCTCTTCCGCCATGGCCGGTTACTCCCGCGCCTCGGCAGCGCCTTCGCGGCGGCCGAGGATCTCGCTCACCTTGCGCCCGCGGCGCTGCGCCACGCTGCGCGGGCTCGCCGACCGCGTCAGCGCCTGGAAGGTCGCCTTGATCATGTTGTGCGGGTTGGAGGTCCCGACCGATTTGGCCACCACGTCATGCACGCCCAGCGCCTCGAAGATGGCGCGCATCGGTCCGCCGGCGATGATGCCCGTGCCCGGCGGCGCCGCGCGCAGGATGACCTGGCCCGCGCCGTAGCGGCCGATGACGTCGTGATGGAGCGTGCGGCCCTCGCGCAGGGGCACGCGGATCATGGCGCGGCGCGCCTGCTCCGTCGCCTTGCGGATCGCCTCGGGCACCTCGCGCGCCTTGCCGGTGCCATAGCCGACGCGGCCCTTGCTGTCGCCGACGACGAAGATCGCCGCGAAAGCGAAGCGCCGGCCGCCCTTCACCACCTTGGCGACGCGATTGATGTCGACGAGCCTCTCGACGAAATCGCCGTCATCGCGATCGCCGCGCTGGCGGTCGCCATCGCGCCCGCGGCCGCCGCGATCGCGCCCGCCCGAGGACCGGGCGCCCGCCGACGGCCGCTCGCCGCCGCCCGGTCGTGGGCCGCCGCCGCCCGGTCGGGCACCACCGCCGCCCGGTCGGGCGCCGCCGCCCGGTCGGGCGCCGCCGCCTCCGCCCGGTCGGGCGCCGCCGCCTCCGCCCGGTCGGGCGCTGCTGTCTGGTGTGCGTGCCATGAAAGGCCTTTCCCTAGAAGGTGAGCCCGCCCTCGCGGGCGGCGTCGGCCAGGGCCTTGACCCGGCCATGGAAGAGATAGCCGCCGCGGTCGAACACGACGGCGGTGACGCCGGCGGCCTTGGCGCGCTCGGCGACGAGCTTGCCGACGGCCGCCGCAGCGGCCTTGTCGGTGCTCTTCTTGAGGCTCTCGCGCAAGCCCTTGTCGACGCTCGACGCGGCGGCCACGGTGCGGCCGGCGGCGTCGTCGATCACCTGCGCGTAGATGTGCTTCGACGAGCGGAACACCGACAGCCGCAGCCGGCCGCTGCTGTACTTGGCGATGCGCGCACGCACGCGCCGGCGGCGGCGGCTGAACAAATCCTTGGGTTTGCTGGTCATCGCTCGGCCCCTATTTCTTCTTGCCTTCCTTGCGGCGGATCTGCTCGCCGGCGTATTTGATGCCCTTGCCCTTGTAGGGCTCCGGCTTGCGGAAGGCGCGGATCACCGCCGCCGTCTGCCCGACCCGCTGCCGATCGGCACCGGTAATGCTGATCGCGGTCGGCTTGTCGCAAGTGATCTTGATGTCGCCGGGGATCGGGAAGATGACGTCGTGGCTGTAGCCCAGCTGCAGCACCAGGTTCTTGCCCTGGACCGCGGCGCGGTATCCGACGCCCTCGATCTCCAGGTTCTTGGCGAAGCCCTTGGACACGCCGGCGACCATGTTGTTGACGAGCGCGCGCATCGTGCCCCAATGGATGCGGGCGCGCTTGGTCTCGCTCTTCGGCTTCACCAGCACCTTGCCGTCCTGCACCGTGGCGGTCACCTCGCCGCTGACCGGCAGCTTGAGCGTGCCGAGCTTGCCCTTGGCGGTGATGATCTGCCCGGCGACCTCGACGGTGACGCCTTGCGGGATGGCTACAGGGTATTTGCCGATACGCGACATCTCGTCACCTCAGAACACGCGGCAGAGGACCTCGCCGCCGACATTGGCGGCGCGGGCCTCGTTGTCCGACATCACGCCACGCGGCGTCGACAGGATGGCGATGCCCAGCCCGTTATAGACGCGCGGCAGGTCGGAGATCTTGGAATAGATGCGCCGGCCGGGCTTCGACACGCGGGTGATCTCGCGGATCACCGGCTCGCCGTCGACGTATTTGAGCTCGATCTTGAGCTCGGCGACGCCCTGACGTATCTCCTCGCGCGAGTAGCCGCGGATATAGCCCTCGCGCTGCAGCACCTCCAGCACGTTGGTGCGGATCTTGGACGCCGGCGACTGGATGACGGCCTTGTATGCCTGTTGCCCGTTGCGAATGCGGGTCAGCATATCGCCAAGCGGATCGGTCATCGACATGCGCTCTGTCTCCCTTACCAGCTCGACTTGACCATGCCGGGAATCTGGCCGGCCGAGGCGAGTTCGCGCAGCGCGATGCGCGAGAGCTTGAATTTGCGGTAGAAGCCGCGCGGACGTCCGGTCAGCTCGCAGCGGTTGCGGATGCGCGTCGACGACGAATTGCGCGGCAGCTCGGCCAGCTTGAGCCGCGCCGCGAACTGCTCCTCGGGCGGCAGCGAGCGATCGTCGGCGATCGCCTTGAGCCGCGCCCGCTTCGGCGCCATGCGCTTCACCATCTCCGCACGGCGGCGGTTCTTGATCACCGAGCTTTTCTTCGCCATTGGGACTCGCCTCTTTGGCCGATTAGTTGACGAACGGCATCTGGAAGGCGCGCAGGAGGGCCTTCGCCTCCGCGTCGGTCCGCGCCGTCGTGACGATGATGATGTCCATGCCGCGCACGGCATCGACCTCGTCGTAGTTGACCTCCGGGAACACCAGCTGCTCCTTGAGGCCGAGCGCGAAATTGCCGCGCCCGTCGAAGCTCTTGCCCGAGACGCCGCGGAAGTCGCGCACGCGCGGCAGGGCGATGTGGATGAGGCGGTCGAGGAACTCGTACATGCGCTGCCGCCGCAGCGTCACCTTGCAGCCGATCGGCATGTTCTCGCGCAGCTTGAACGTGGCGATCGATGTCTTGGACCGGGTGACGACCGGCTTCTGGCCGGAGATGACGGCGAGGTCGTTGACCGCGGCGTCGACCTTCTTGACGTCCTGCGTGCCCTCGCCGACGCCCATGTTGATGACGATCTTGTCGATCCTGGGCACCTGCATCGCGTTCTCGTAGCCGAACTCCTTCATCAGGGCCGGCTTGACCTCTTTCTCGTATTGCTCCTGAAGACGTGTGCGCATGGCCTTTACCCTTACGCGTCGAGGACTTCGCCGGAGCGCCTGGCAAAGCGCACCTTGCGGCCGTCCCCGAGCAGCTTGTAGCCGACCCGCGTCGGCTTGCTCGATTTCGGATCGATATGGGCGACGTTGGAGATGTGGATCGCCGCTTCCTTCTCGACGATGCCGCCCGCCTGGCCGGCGGCCGGGCGGGTATGGCGCTTCACCATGTTGACGCCCTGGACCACCACCCGCTCCACGTCGCGCAGCACGCGCAGCACCTCGCCGCTCTTGCCCTTGTCGCGGCCGGTGACGACGACGACCTTGTCGCCCTTCTTGATCTTGAATTTCACAGCCATGTCAGAGCACCTCGGGCGCCAGCGACACGATCTTCATGAACTTGCGCGCGCGCAGCTCGCGCGTGACCGGTCCGAAGATGCGCGTGCCGATCGGCTCGCCCTGCTTGGTGATGAGGACCGCGGCGTTGCGGTCGAAGCGGATGGCGCTGCCGTCCGGCCGGCGGATCTCCTTCGCCGTGCGCACGATCACCGCCTGGTGCACGTCGCCCTTCTTGACGCGGCCGCGCGGGATCGCCTCCTTGACCGAGACGACGATGACGTCGCCCACCGTCGCCGTCTTGCGCTTGGAGCCGCCCAGCACCTTGATGCACTGGACGCGGCGCGCGCCGGAATTGTCGGCGACATCGAGATTGGTCTGCATCTGGATCATGACGGGTTCACCCCTCGGCCTTGGCGCGGGATGCGGCCTTTTTCTTCGCCCGCGGCGCGCGCGCCTTGGCCGCCGCCGGCCGGGCGGCCTTGGCCTTCGCCTTGCGCGCCGGCGGCTCCGCCTCGCCCGGCGTCGGCGGCAAGGCGCCGTCGAACAGCGCCACCCAGCGCTTGCGCCGCGAGATCGGGCGGCTCTCCTCGATGCGGATCACGTCGCCCGCCTTGACGTAGTTGTTCTCGTCATGCGCGGCGTAGTTCTTCGAGCGCATGATGAACTTCTTGTAGACGGGATGCATGACGCGCCGCTCGACGCGCACGATCACCGTCTTGTCCCGCGCGTCTCTGACGGCCACACCCTGAAGTATACGCTTCGGCATCGCTCTTCTCTTTCCCTAGGCGCGCGCGCGCTCGGCCAGAATGGTCTTGATCCGCGCCATGTCGCGCCGCACGTGGCGCGACCGCGTCGTGTTCTCCAGCTGTCCGCTCGCCTTCTGGAAGCGCAGGTTGAAGCGCTCCTTGGCGAGCTGCTCCAGCGCCGCCTTGAGCTCGTCGTCGGTCTTGGCGCGCACGTCGCCGGCTTTCATGGTTGGGCCTCCCCGGCGCGCGACACGATGCGCGTATCGATCGGCAGCTTCGCGGCGGCGAGCAGAAACGCCTCGCGCGCCGTCGGTCCCGGCACGCCGTCGAGCTCGAACATGATGCGGCCCGGCTTCACGCGGCACACCCAGAACTCGGGCGTGCCCTTGCCGCTGCCCATGCGCACCTCGGCCGGCTTCACCGAGACCGGCACGTCCGGGAAGATGCGGATCCACACGCGGCCGATGCGCTTGATGTGGCGGGTGATGGCGCGGCGCGCCGCCTCGATCTGGCGTGCGGTGACGCGGCCCGGCGACGTGGCCTTGAGGCCGAAATTGCCGAAATTGAGCGTGGTGCCGCCCTTGGCCTCGCCATGGATGCGGCCCTTGTGCGCCTTGCGGTATTTAGTCCGCTTTGGTGAGAGCATGTTCCTGCGACCTCTTCAAACCGCTCAGGCGCGCGCCTGCTGCTGCTCGGCGGCGCGCTTGTCCTGCGCCATCGGATCGTGCGCGAGCACCTCGCCCTTGAACACCCACACCTTGACGCCGCAGGTGCCGTAGGTGGTCTTGGCCGTGCCGTAGCCGAAATCGACATCGGCGCGCAGCGTGTGCAGCGGCACGCGGCCCTCGCGATACCACTCCATGCGCGCGATCTCGGCGCCGCCCAGGCGGCCCGAGCAGTTGATGCGGATGCCGAGCGCGCCCAGCCGCATCGCCGATTGCACCGCGCGCTTCATGGCACGGCGGAAGGCGACGCGCCGCTCGAGCTGCTGCGCGATGCCGTCGGCGATGAGCTTGGCGTCGATCTCGGGCTTGCGGATCTCGACGATGTTGAGGCTGACCTCGCTGTTGGTCATCTTGGCGATGTCGAGGCGCAGCTTCTCGATGTCGGCGCCCTTCTTGCCGATGACGACGCCGGGGCGCGCCGAGTGGATGGTGATGCGCGTCTTCTTGGCGGCGCGCTCGATGACGATGCGGCTGACGCCGGCCTGCTGCAGCCGGTCGTTCAGGAACTTGCGCAGGCGCAGATCCTCGTGCAGCAGCACGCCATACTCCTTGCGCGCGAACCAGCGCGAATCCCAGGTCCGGTTGATGCCGAGCCGAAGCCCGATCGGGTTGACCTTTTGACCCATTACCTCTTCTCCTCTTCGCGCTCGCGCACGATTACGGACAGATTGGCGAAATATTTCTCCACCTGCGCCGCGCGGCCGCGGCCGCGGGCATGGAAGCGCTTCAAGGTGAAGGCGCGCCCGACCGTCGCCTCCTTGACGTAGAGCTTGTCGACGTCGAGCTGATGGTTGTTCTCGGCATTGGCGATCGCCGCCTGCAGCACCTTCTTCACGTCCTTGGCGATGCGGCGCGGCGAGAAGCTGAGCTCGGCGAGCGCGCGGTTGGCATTCTTGCCGCGGATCATCTGCGCCACGAGGTTCAGCTTGCGCGCGCTCACGCGCAACGCCCGGGCGTAGGCCGAGGCCTCCGTCTCGGCGAGGCGGCGCTTGACGGCAGGCTTGCTCATGGCGCCGACACCTTCGCGCGCGTGGCCTTCTTGTCGGCGGAATGGCCGTGGAAGGTGCGCGTCGGCGCGAACTCGCCGAGCTTGTGGCCGATCATGTGCTCGGTCACCAGCACGGGGATGAATTTGTGCCCGTTGTAGACGCCGAAGGTGAGGCCGACGAATTGCGGGAAGATCGTCGAGCGGCGCGACCACGTCTTGATGATCTCGTTGCGCCCGGAGGTGCGCGACTTCTCCGCCTTCTTCAGCAGATAGCCGTCGACGAACGGGCCTTTCCAGGTTGAGCGTGTCACGTCCGGTCTCCGTTATTTCTGCCGGCGGCGCCGCACGATATAGCGGTCGGTCGCCTTGTTCTTGCGCGTCTTGGTGCCCTTGGTGCCCTTGCCCCACGGCGTCACCGGATGGCGCCCGCCGGAGGTGCGGCCTTCGCCGCCGCCATGCGGGTGATCGATCGGGTTCATCGCCACGCCGCGCACCGAGGGCTTCTTGCCGAGCCAGCGGTTGCGGCCGGCCTTGCCGATGACGATGTTCTGCCGGTCCGGATTGGACACCGCGCCGATCGTCGCCCGGCATTCGGCGCGTACCATGCGCACCTCGCCCGAGGAGAGGCGGAGCAGCGCGTAGCCGGCGTCGCGGCCGACCAGCTGCACGAAGGTGCCGGCGGCGCGCGCGAGCTGGCCGCCCTTCCCCTGCTTCATCTCGACATTGTGGATGATGGTGCCGACGGGGATGTTGCGCATCGGCATGGCGTTG
>Ga0073928_10007329_pt1 | contig 14369 bp, 13 predicted proteins | sample PaiPotPPA55metaG_FD_76969 | JGI IMG/M metagenome (GOLD analysis project Ga0073928, IMG submission 76969) | Iron sulfur acid spring bacterial and archeal communities from Banff, Canada, to study Microbial Dark Matter (Phase II) - Paint Pots PPA... ... | reverse complement strand
GGCCACGCTTGGCGTCAGTAGCCGCCTTCTTGTGCTTGATGGTTGCCCATTTTGAATGCCCGGACATGACACATCCTCTTTATTCGTTAAATGTTTCCGCGCGAATCCGCGGCCGTCAATGCTGGGTTAGTGACAGACCAGGGACACATAGTAAAACCATCCCAAATGGCCCGCTCGATACACGTTGCGGAGACTACGGTGAACCGCTACCCCTGCGAAACCTAGGCAGTTTAGCACAGGCGTATAGAGGTGGGAACACGCACCTGGCCACCTCTCAATGGCTGGCGGTGGGCGCCTTTGCAATCGCGATTACGTTGTCGCTGAATCGGCAACCTTTGAGCAGCCCCAAAGAAACTTGCCGCCAGCTCACCGCTGGTAATTTTGGCAAGCCCCCGTGGTCGTGAAATGAAAGCGTACGTCGGAGAAGCCGGCTTCGCTCAGAATTCGCAATAAATCCTTGCGAAGCAGGGCGGTGATATGCGCCGGATAACAACTGTCAAGAAACGCCACGAAGTGTCCTCTTACCAGCAACGCCATCAACGAGCGAATGCTTTCATTATTCGGTGTGGATAAAATGAGCGTGCCGCCCGGCTTCAAAATCTGGAACCATTTTCGCGCAACCTGGCGGGGGTTCTCAAGATGTTCGATCACTTCGGCGGCGATCACCACATCGAAGCTGGCGGCTGGAATGGCATCCGCATTATTCAAATCCAGCCTGTGCCAAAAGATCGTACCGGGCAAATTCTCGGGCCGTGGCAAAATATCCGCGCTCTCAATCTGCTCGAAGCGGCCCGACGCTAAAAGTTTGCGCGTGAAATTGCCGATTCCTGCGCCATAGTCCAGCGCGCGCCCGCGCAGATTGTAGTCTGCAATAATCTTCAGGATGCGGTCGTAGATGACCTCGGAGCTAATCCCGCCGCTGGCTTGGGCGGCCTGCAGGCGTTGCTCTTCCAGTGTCAGCAAAGGCGTTCGTGAATTTTCATATAATTCATATAAGGTGTCGCGTTGTGCGTCAGTATACTAGAGCCACCGCCTTTTAATCCTCGGCGCCTAATGCACAGCGGCAGTCTGCCGGGCCTTACTTTCGCGAAGGAGCTTCAAGAGCGCGCAACGCTTGCGCATATTGTCGGGCGATCATGCCCCAGGAAAAATACCGGCTTTGCGCATCGCGACTGCGCTGCGCCAAAGATGCCCGGTACGCCTGGTCGGTCAAGACCCGCACCAGCGCGGCCCCAAACTCCTCAGGCACCAATTCTTCCGGCACTAAAACTATCCCCGCTTCGGTGATCGGCGGCGCGGTCTCCGATCCCTCTTCTGCAACGACGGGCAACCCGCACGCTATGCCTGCGATGGCGCTCCCACGCCGGCTAGAGATCGGACCGCGCGGAAACAACATTACATCGCTGGCCCCCAGAACACGCACAACTTCGTCCGCCGATATCAGTCCTAAAATTCGCACGTCCGCGAGCGAGCCGGCAAGCGCCAAGCGCAGCTCCTCTCCGCCGCTTTCCGAGTTTCGCCCCAGAACAACAACCTCCAGCGCGCCTACTTGCTTGGCTGCATTGCGCACGGCCTGGGCAATCTGGTTTACTTCCTTCGCCAACGTTGGTTTGTCGGACAAAGAAAAAATCGCGACCACTGGTTTGCTTCCGGTGGAACTGCGCTTCGCTTCCCACGCTCTTTCGGGCGCCGGTAAATTCGCGCCTACCGGAATGAAAACGAAATTTTGCGTCTCCGTCGGAAGCCAAGAAATTTTATCGCGAGGAAGCGTGAAAATGGCGAGATCGCTTAGCCGCACCAGCCGTTTCATCGCATAGCGTTGAATAGCTCTTCTAAGACGATCCACTGTTCGGTTTCCGGCGTAACCATCCGGGTCATGAAATACCACCGCGCATCGCGCGCCGTTGTTTCTTAATAATTTCAGCATGCTCACAGCGGGCAGCGCAAATCCTCGCCGCGACCATGACAGCGCCGTGTATTGCAGAAGAAAAAAAGTATTCTTCTTGCCTGTGATGGTCTCCAGCAATTCCCGCCGGCTCGCGTCGCGCCCAATTTCCGCCCATCGCACTTGCGTCAGCGTTAAATTCACTCCCTCATTCGCCAGCGCATCCCGCAGATAGCAACAATAATCCTGCACTCCATCCGTAGGTTCTTCTCGGCGTCCCAGAATTGCCATGCATTCCATGAGATATAATTTGACCCGGACCAGCGTAACATCTATCCCGGCAACACCGCGTAGCGTGAGCAGGGCGCATATTTTCCACCAGATGCGGCCGCATCGAGTATGAATCTACTCATTTATTCCCATTATTTCGCGCCCAGTGTCGGCGGCGTCGAAAGCATCGTGCAGTCGCTGGCCGCAGCCATCGCCGAATTACGCACCTTGAATGGCGATCGTGAATTTAGCGTAACGGTGGTCACGGAAACTCCGGTGGGAAGTTATGACGACACTAAGTTCCCATTTCGCGTGGTCCGTCGCCCCGGTGTGATTCGGCTGTGGCAACTTGTGCGCGCCTCCGATGTGATTCACGCAGCTGGGCCGGCCTTTTTACCCCTGTTTCTCTCTTGGCTCTCGCGCAAGCGATGCGTTGTCGAACACCATGGCTATCAGGCGACTTGCCCCAATGGGCTTTTTGTCCACCGACCGGACCGCGCCATTTGTCCAGGTCATTTCCAGGCTAGCCACTATGGCGAATGTTTCCAGTGCCTGCGATCGGAGTTTTCCAGCCGGTGGACAGCCGCAAAACTTCTGGCCTTCATGTTTCCGCGCCACTGGCTCGCGCGCGCGGCAACCACAAACATCGCCGTGAGTCGCCACGTTGATCAGCGCCAGAAATTACCGCGCACAAAAGTTGTGTATCACGGCATTGAGGATCCACTTCCGAATCCAGACCGGTCACCGCCTCAAAAACTGCGCATAGCCTACGTGGGTCGCTTGGTTCCCGAGAAGGGCGTCCCGGTGCTTCTCGAGGCCGCCAAAATTCTGAAGGCTGAAGGGCATGATTTTGAAATTCGCATCATCGGAGATGGCAGCGAGCGGGCCAATTTAGAAACCCTCATTCAGCAGAACAAACTTGAGGCCTTTATTTCTGTCACCGGGTTTTTGACCGGCGAGGCCTTCGCACGCGCGCTGCTAGATGTGTCCGTAGTAGTGATGCCGTCTACCTGGGAGGAAACCGCCGGCCTCGCGGCCATCGAGCAAATGATGCGTGGTCTTTTGGTCATTGCCGCTGATATTGGCGGTTTGACCGAAGTGCTTGGCGACACGGGGTTAAAATTCACGGCCGGAAACGCTGAGTCTCTTGCCAATTGCTTGCGCAGCGTAATCGAAAATCCCGCACTGATTGGCTCTTACGGCGAAAAGGCCCGCGGCCGGGCGTTACAGTTGTTTCAACGCTTGAAGATGGTAGCTGAGCACTCCCGAATTTATCGCGACGCTCGCTGATCAGAGTTGTAGGTCGGCGGGAGCGGCAGGCCGTTCAACTCCGGCGAGCTGGCCTCGCAGATGCCCGTTTTCCCCGATTTACAGTCATAATATCCGCAGGCATCCGAAACCGTGTCTCGGCAAGCCATATTGCCGGTGCTGAAACTAAATCACCTTCTTTTGATTGCTGAGGTAGAAGCTTGAATTTGCGTTCCACAGTGATGTCCGACGAGTCCTCGCGCAAACTCCTTGGTGCATTCGTTTCTGTCTTCATATTTGTTGTGGCCGCTTATGAATTCTCCGAGTTGGTGCTCGCCGGAGATTTGATGGGATTTGCTTACGTCGGACTCGTGGCGGTCGGCAGCGTTTTTATAATTGCCATCCTGAAAAATTGGCGCAACGGCGTTTATTTCTTTTTTTCCTGGCTGCTCTTCGAGGACCTGGCGCGCAAATATCTCGGCAATAACATGGCCGTGTATTTTGCAAAGGACATTCTGGTCGCCATGGTGTATTTGTCTTTTTTTATCGCCGTGCGGCGAAAACAAACTGTAAAGATTGTGCGGCCGCCTTTTTTCGTCGCCGTGATGTTGCTGGTGTGGTTCGGGATCATGCAGATCTTTAACCCCGCGTCGAGCACCATTGTCTACGGCCTCCTGGGGGTAAAACTCTTTTTTTGGTATATCCCGTTATATTTTGTAGGCTACGCGCTTCTCAATTCCGAAGCAGATCTTCGCCGATTTTTTCGGGTGAACGCCTGGCTCGCGCTGATCATCACCGGCTTGGGCGTCGCGCAGTCGATTATTGGTCCCTCGTTCTTGAATCCTGCCAGGCCAGCGGAGGAAATCCGGGAATTGAGCACGTTATATCGCGTTTCACCTATCACCGGCTTGATTTCTTATCGCGCGCCTTCCGTGTTTGTCAGTGCCGGACGCTATACCAATTATCTGCTGATTGCGTGGGTGCTGATCCTGGCGTTCACCGGGTATCTTTTGCTGCGCCACCGGCGCGGCCGCAATATTGCTTTTATTTCCCTGGCGGTCGTGTATGCCGCGATTCTGTTGTCAGGTTCTCGCGGAGTCTTTTTGTGGACCGGCGGAGCCGCGCTAATCATCGTGGTGGCCTTCATCTGGGGAGCGCCTTGGCGCCAGCGCGAGGTCTTACGCGTTTTCCGAACCGTGCAGCGCGCGGCGCTTGCCATCGCCCTCGCCGTAGTATCGCTATTTTTTGTTTTTCCGGATGCGCTGTTTGCTCGCCTCGCAATTTACTCCGAGACCCTGACGCCCGGCTCCTCTGCAAGCGAATTGCAAAACCGCACCTGGGACTACCCGCTCCGTAATTTTCTGGGCGCCTTTAACTACGATCGTTGGCCTTACGGTTACGGTATCGGAACCAGCTCCCTGGGCGTTCAATACGTAGCTAAAATTTTTCATGGTGCCCCCATGGGTGTTGGCGTTGAGGGCGGCTTCGGTACGCTGGTTGTAGAAATGGGCATTGGCGGCCTCGCTCTATGGATTGTCATGAGTATTGCGATTATTGTTTCCTCGTGGAAGGTTGTTAAGAAACTGCGAGGTTCCCCCTGGTTTCCGATTGCCTTCGCTATCTATCTGTATGCCTTCGTATTGTTGTTGCCCATGACATTTACCTCCATGCTCGCCTACGAAGACTTCGTGATTAACGCCTATTTCTGGACGCTGCTGGGCATTTTATTCCGCTTGCCGAGTCTTGCTCTTTCCGCGCAATTTGCTAACCCATCCGCCCCGGCGGGGAACCCTCGTCTGCGGCCACGCTAGTGCGCCTTGCGGTAATTTCCCCCTTTTTGGACCGCAGCCACGGTACCGAGCGATGCATTGTCGAACAATTGGAGAGATTCGCCGCCGAGCCCGGCGCCGAAATTCATATTTATGCGCAGCGCGTTCAAGACTTGCGCGGCGTTACGCCCCATAAATATGGCGCGGCCATAAAAGCAGATGACCATGGGCCGGCGGCTAAACCACCCAATCGCCTGTTGTGGCACAAAGTGCCTTCGATCCCGGGCCCACATTTGCTGCAATATATTTTTTGGTTCTTCGCCAATCGTATATGCCGTTGGTGGGACGCTGCCTTTCGCAGTGCGCGATACGATCTGTTATATTCCCCGGGCCTTAACGCCACGGATGCCGATGCCATCAGCGTCCACGTGGTATTCCATGAATTCTATCGTCAGGTTCTGCCGCAACTAAATTTCCGGAGCACTCCGCTCACCGCTTGGCCACGTCTCGCACATCGCCGCGTCTACTATCGGCTGATCATGGCCCTCGAAAATCGAATTTATCGCCGCTCCGCGGTATCACTAGCGGCGATATCAGCTTCCGCTGCCGCGTTACTGGAAAAGTATTTTCACCCCGCCGCGAGCTGCGTAATTCGTTACGGCGTGGACGTGCAAGCGTTCTCCGTTACACGCAGACTCGCCGAACGCTCCGCCACACGCAAACATTTTGAATTATCTGACGAAGATTTTGCGCTGTTGCTGATTGGAAATGATTGGAGAACCAAAGGTCTTGCCGCCCTGCTGCAATCTTTAGCGCTTATCCGCGAATTACCATGGAAGCTTCTGGTAGTCGGTAGGGATGTTCGCGATCCCTATGACAAAATGATTCACGATTACGAGATCGCAAATCGCGTGATTTTTTTGCCTCCCGCTGTTGACGTCATGCAGTTCTACACCGCCGCAGACGCTTACGTGGGCCCGTCGCTGGAAGACGCTTACGGCTTACCCATCATCGAGGCCATGGCTTGTGGCTTGCCCGTCGTGGCCAGTTCGCGCGCAGGAGCCCATGAAATCATCACCGATGGGGATGACGGGATAATTTTGCGCGATCCACAAAATGCTGAGGAACTCGCCGCCGCATTATGCTCTCTAATCACAAACCCAGCTCTGTGCGCGGAATTAGGAGCGCGCGCGACCCGCACAGCGCAAAATCACACTTGGGATCGCAATGCAGAACATACGTGGAAGTGGTTAAACGAAGTTGCACTCAAAAAAAAAGCGCGCCACACCGGCCAATAAATCCTGGCCCATCGAGGCTCAATTTAATAATTCTTCTGCTTCCAGCTCGGCGGACGCCTGGCCGGAAACACCCAACGGAGCCCGCAAACCAGCCTGCCACACTTTAAGCACGTAGATAAATATTGGAAGAAAGTGCCAGAAAGAGACTGGCGGGTTGGGTAGCTCGCACACGACCCCTTGCGGAGCCGCTGTCCCCGCGCGGCCCCCAACCCGTTCTTAATAAATTACAGATGTAGCCTGTTCGCCTCAATGGACCAGCCGACCCATCAGCGGCAGTACCCGCCAGCTAGTACTACTATTTGGCTGACGCTATATCGGATTTCCGAACCTCAACCAGCTGATTACAAGCAACTTAACTATGGTGTTTTCTCGCCGATGCGACTGTTCCCCGGTGGTACTCTCGTGTGATCTCGAAGGGATCTCACCGGCGAGGAACGACAACAGAAGATTTTGTCGCCTCCGCGCCGTCGGTCAAACGCAACGTGACTGACTTCACCTGACCCGACCGCACCATCACGTTTTTCTCCCAAGTTGAGAACAACCCATGTGACGAAGCGCGTAAATCGTAGTTATCGCGGCGTAACTTGACGATCGTAAAGCGCCCATGCGCGTCCGTACGCACCGCGTGAGGTGTATGTCCGCCGCCGGATTGATAAGTCACCACCGCGCCCGCCACCGGTTTCCCGCTGGGGCCCAGGACTTCGCCGGTAAGCTCGGCACTGTGCGCTCGCTGGGGACCTCCATATACACAAGGGCCAGCCAAGGCCAACCCTAAAACGAATGCCAAGAAGCTACGCGCCAAAATGTTAAAAGAATGTCTCATGTCCCCACCGCTCCATGGATCTCTACACGAGTGTAGTACCATCCGGAGAGTAATCGGGCTCGCGTTACAAATCGTGTGCTGCGGCAACTAACTGTCTATCGGTACAGGCCGATGCAACCGTCCTATTGCCTGCGATGCGCGCGTTTCAAACTTGGCCGGAGCGCTGATGCCACTTTATTTAAGCCAGCATACGCTGGCGTGCCTGACACGCCAAGGCGCGGAGGTGCTGATGCGCCGAATGCAAGCAGGTCACCCGGCCAAAGCCGAACGCGTCATGGTTAATATGCTTGAAGGAAAGATGTTCGCGGAGTTTCGCGCCGATTCCCGGGAAGTCCTGGAAGCCTGGCTCAAAACCGAAGGTATGCACTTCGATTGGCTGGTGCGCATCGAATGGGAATCGCGAGAGGGCCAACTCGTTCAGGTCTGAGACGGAAACGCTCGGCCACCGAATACCTGGCCGGCAAAAAATTATGCCCTCTCTGCATTGGGTTTTTTGATTATAAAATCGAGGAAGGAACGACCAATGTCTGACTATGCTCATCCAGAAGTTTTAGTTGCTACCGAGTGGGTCGCAGCCCACGCTAAAGATCAGGGGATTCGCGTCGTAGAAGTGGACGTTGACACCACCGCGTACGACCAGGGTCACATCGATGGAGCCATTTCCTGGAATTGGCAAACCGAATTGCAGGACGCCATCCGCCGCGATCTCGCCGATCCCAAAGCCTTTGAAACCCTGTTGGGCAAAGCTGGAATATCTCCCGAAACCACTATCGTCCTTTATGGCGACAATAATAATTGGTTCGCGGCGTGGGCTTTCTGGCAACTGAAATATTACGGCCACGATAAAGTTTTGATCATGAACGGCGGCCGCAAAAAGTGGGTGGACGAAAAGCGGCCACTCACCACCGCCAAGCCCACCGTCAGCCCCGCGGGCTACAAAGTTAAAACCCCCAACGCCTCTATCCGCGCGAGACGTGACGATATTTTTGCCGCTGTGGAGAAAAAGTCCGGCGCGCGATTGGTGGACGTGCGCTCCCCGGATGAATTTTCCGGCAAGATTATCGCTCCGCCGGGCATGACCGAAACGGCGCAACGCGCCGGCCACATCCCGGGAGCCGCGAGTATTCCGTGGTCACAAGCGGTCAACGAAGACGGCACTTTCAAGAGCGCCGACGCCTTAAAGCAGCTTTACGGCTCCAAGGGCATTACCGGCGATAAGGAAGTCATTGCCTACTGCCGCATCGGCGAACGCAGCTCCCATACCTGGTTCGTGCTCAAGTATCTTCTCGGCATAGAAGATGTGCGCAATTACGATGGTTCCTGGACCGAGTGGGGAAACCTCATTGGCGCGCCCATCGAGAGAGAAGCCGCCGCCGCCACCGCCTAAAAAAACTTAAGCAGAGGGAAGCCGCCAGGGTCCGTCCGAGTGGCTTCCCTTTTTTTATGGAGATAAAATCTCATAAGCTAGTCCTTTCCTCGCCAAACTTGCCGCGTAATTTATGCCGAAGTTGTTACGAGTGAGCCACTCTATCCAGTGACCGCTTTCGCGGTGGGAAATCCCAGAAGCGGTCAAATCGAAGTATCCACCAAGAACGTTCCGGCCAAATTGTGCCTTGTTTTGTGTATGTTCCAGCGCCACCTTAGGTGGGCAGGAAACTGCCATTCATCCAGGGTATGAACACTGCGGAAAATGCGGGGGCAAACCTGAGCGCTTCCACCGATTTCCAACACTGGCAATCCCGTTCCGCGCTGCTGCGCAGCGCTCGCCGCGGCGATCGCCAGGCGTTGGCCGAACTTGTTATGCCCTATGCCACCGGCCTATACCGCTCAGGTCTCCGATTAACCGGCAATGCCTACGATGCGGAGGACGTTCGTCAGGAAACCCTGCTGAAGATCATGGCCCGGCTCGATCAGTTTGCGGGTGCGCAAAGCGGTCCCACGGATGATCTGCACGCCTGGGTATCGCGCATCGCTACCAACGCCTCCATCGACCTGATCCGGCGCCGCCGCGAAGGCAAAATATTTTCCTTGGACCACGTAGGAAGCTTCTCCGATGAGCCTTGGGCAGCACAGATTCCTTCGGGCAAAGCCAATCCGGAACAAGGCTTTCTGCGCCAGGAATGGCGCCGCATGTTGGCATCCGCTATCTCGCAACTACCGCCCGACCTGCGCCAAGTCTGTCTGCTCATGGATATTTTGAACTACTCGGCGCAAGAAGTCGCAGACCGCCTGGGCATTTCGAACGTGGCGGTGCGTTTGCGGCTGTTCCGCGCCCACCGAAAGCTTCGCGACATATTGAATCAGAAATATGCGCCGGCCCGCCAACGCACTGTGCGCGCCAGGGCTCCAACCTCGCAAGGCTGGGCGAGACGAAACAATCGGGCGCCTGTGCGCCAGGTCATGGGATTTGTCTGCAGCGGAGATTAATTCGCGAACGCCGGAGTGATCCCTCGAAAATTGCGCTTAAACCATCGCTAAGGTATTGATGAAGCTGTTTGGGAATGTGCGGGACTTTGTAACGCTCCAAGCATCAGCGTAATTGCCCCGGTTCAAAGCCTTTCTTACGCGCCTCATCCTCGAGCGCATCGATCTGCGCCTGAACTTGCTTCTTTTTCTCCTCCAGCTGTTTCACTTGGTCTTCCACTGGAGTCATGTAATAGCCACGATTCATGTTTATTCCGCCCGACGGGCTGGTGTTATCGGCCTTAAAATTTCGTAGCTGAGAAATTTTCTTGTTGATGGTTTCCAGTTGGTTGTGTAGTTGACGAAGGCGATCGCGGTAAACCGCGGCTTGCTTATCCCTCGCACCCGAGCCGATCGCGGTTTTCTGCAGGTTGTTGGATGACGCATTCGAATCGCCGCCGCCCGCCTTGCCGACCACGGAAATAGCGCCATCGCCGCCCACATTGGAAACCTCATCGTTAGTCCAAACTTTCTTAGGCTTAGTCTTGGCCTTTTCTGTTGGCGTCTCCGCAGAACTTCCGGACGATTGCAGCGTGGGTTTTGCTGCGTCTGAAGTGGCCTGGCTGCCGGAATTGGAGGATTGCCCTGCACCCAGAGATATGCTGCCAGACAGAAGAAATCCTGCCATCAAGACAAGGAATTTCATAGCATCCCCCTTCATCTGTACCCTGGTTCAAATTGTAGGCGTGTATTTCTAAGGGAGAGCTAACGTTGAGGACATGGTTGCCGAAACGGCCATCGTCCGCTTGGCCATTCAACTTGGCCCGTCACCAAAATCCTGTCGGCTGGCAACTCCGCCAGGTCTCAGCTCCTTCAATTCGGCCCGAACCAACTCTAAAGCCTCTTTGGGAGTGCCCACTCGGCGATAATTCGAATAGAACGTGCGCTCATGCAAAGAAAAACTGGACAGAAATTTACGGCCGTCGAAGTCGTATTGCGAAAAGGAAGGCAACCACAGCCCGGGCACCATTTCGTAGCGTTCCTGCATGAACCGGCTTCCCCGGTAGACTCGCGCCAAAAACAGCCCCAGCGAAATATCGTCGGTTACCTCTCCCTCAATGCGCGCGAGCTGCCCGGTGGCTTCATCAATCCAGACCGTTCCGCGAACGCGCGGGTAAATAGATGTCGCGCGGGAATTCGGTCTGAAAGTTGGATTCGGGTCCATGCGATATTTCAGCAATACATGGCCGTCGCGTTGCTCGCTGCCGATAAAAGTGAACAGGAAAGCCGCGCGTGCCGCGCCGATTAGGTCGTCCCGCTCTCTCCTCTTCTTGGCGATTTTCTCGTACGCATCACGTTGCGTTCGCCCTGTTTCGGCGGCCCACACCAACGCCCGCTCAAGCTTCTCAAGCTCCGCGCGATAGGCATTCTGGTCGGAGACCTTGCCGTCCGGTCCAACCGGAAGATGAGCAGCACCCGTACCGGCCGGGACGACACGCGAGACCTTCACTTCGGTCGACTGGTTTTCTCCGTTTACCTTATGAATCTCCACCCGCTCCAGCCGTTCATAAACATCCATGGCCGCATCGCTCTTTTTCTGATTTTCCACGACGCGGTCAAACAGCCCATGATCGTTGGGCTTATCTGCAGCATGGACAGCCAGCGGTTCCTGGGAGTATTCACTGACCCCGGCGAACAGCAAGACGACGCTGGCAACAAAAAAGGCGGCAATGTGCATGGTTTAATGGCGGACTAGGTCGAACATATTAGGATTCTCTTCTTCGCCCAATTGTTGCACGAGTTTTGCCCACCGCGGTCGTACTAAACCGCATGTCTTTGCGGAAGTGGCAATGATCAACGCAGTGTCACAAAGAACCTCTATAAGTGTTTAAAAGGCGGTAAAATAGCCTGTAGCGATAATAAAGCACACTTTCACACGTCTAATAAATAGGCTCTGCGGGAACGATTTAGTGTCCCTCCACGTAGTAACAACCGGAGGCCATGTTTGGGTGTAGCTCCTATCGATCGTCTCACCGGTTTGCCCGCCGTAGCTGCGCCCGTCCGCACGCGCCGTGGCCGCATCGCTGCCGCCGCAGTTACCGTGATGGAGACGTTTCGCCTGGCGCTGGACGCCCTGCGCGCCCATAAGCTGCGCAGTTTCCTGACTCTCCTGGGTGTAATCCTGGCGGTAGCAACCTTGGTAGCGGTGATGAGCGTCGTCGCCGGGCTGAATTTTTACGTCGCCGACCGCGTGGCCAATCTTGGCGCAAACGTTTATCTGGTCGACCGCTTCGGCATCATCACCAGCCGGGATGCTTGGATCAAGGCCCAGAAACGCCCGCTGGTCACTCTCGAAGAGTATCAACGCCTCCGCGAAAATATGAAGACCGCGGCCAATGTCGCCGCCACCGATGACCGCGTCATGGATGTGCGTTCCGGAAACATCCTTCTCGAAAGCACCGATCTCACTGGTGTCACCCCCAATTACGCCGAGGTCCGTAACACGACTCTTGCCGCCGGGCGATTCTTGACCGAGGGCGATGAGTTGCACCACGCGCCGGTATGTTTTATCGGCACCGATGTGGTGAAGAAATTTTTTCCCACCGTCGATCCCATCGGTAAGACCATTCGCGCCGGCACCAACACCTACGAAGTGGTCGGTGTGGCCACCGAAATCGGCAGAGCCTTCGGCCAACCGCAGGACAATTACATCCTCATCCCTTTCAGCACCTACTACAAAGATTGGCACAAGCAGAACGACTGGTTGACCATCTTTGTACAAGCGCACAACTCTGAAATGATGCAGGCTTCCGAAGATGAAGCGCGCATGCTCATGCGCGCATGGCGTCATCTGCCTTACGATGCCCCCGACAATTTTGCCGTTTTTGGCTCGGCCTCCATCATGGCGCTATGGAACAAAATCACTGGCAATCTGTTCGCTGTCGCGGTAGCCCTTACTGCCGTTTTTCTGGTAGTCGGTGGCATCGTGATCATGAACATCATGCTGGCCAGCGTGACCGAACGCACCCGCGAGATTGGATTGCGCCGTTCTCTAGGCGCACGACGAAAACACATCATCTTACAGTTCATGACGGAGTCAGCCGTGCTTGCTGCCGTGGGCGGAATCATTGGACTGGCTTTGGCATACGGAATCGTGGCCTTGGTCCGCGCCGTAACACCCATCCCGGTAAAAACCCCGCTTAGCGCGGTGATTATTTCGCTAAGTGTTTCTACTGCTGTCGGCCTGTTCTTCGGGATTTATCCCGCGACGCGTGCGGCGAAGCTCGATCCCATCGAAGCGCTGCGGGCGGACGGCTGAGGTTTTAAAAATGGCCCACTCACACACTGAAAATCTAAAACAGGCCATGGATACTTTGCGCGCCCACAAAATGCGTAGCGCGCTGACCGTATTTGGCGTGGTGTTGGGCGTCAGTGTCATCATGCTGGTTGCCGCCCTCATCACCGGCTTCGACGAAACTATTCAGGAAAGCATTAAGCAGTTTGGCGCCGACACCGCTTTTGTTTCCCGCTGGGATCAGGGACCCCACAACAACGGGGCCAACAGGCCGCTCGAAGAACGCTTGCGCAAGCCCCTGACTCTCGCCGACGCGGAGGCCTTGAAAGAAGGCTGCCCCGCCATAAAAAACGTTACCGTGTTTTTGATCTGGTGGGAGCAGAACCACACCGTGCGCACCAAAGCTGGCGAAGTCACCGCCATCGATTATCGCGGCGTCCAGCCGAATTTTGGCCAGGTCTACGCCAATGCTGCCACGCTCTCTGGCAGGTTCATCAGCGAAGGAGATGATATCCACCGCGAGAAGGTGGTCATGCTTGGGGAGAACGTCGCCCCAGTCCTCTTCCCGGAAGGCTCACCGGTCGGTAAAGACGTGCTCATCGATGGCTCGGACTTCCTGGTCATCGGTGTGGTCGAAAAGCCTAAAGGCATTTTCGGGATGGGCGATGAAGACCGCCGCGTCCTGATCCCCTACAGCACCTTCCACAAAATTTATCCGGGCGCCTATGAAAACAATATTCGCTTTCAGGCTTACCCCAACATGTTGAGTCAGGCCGTCGATCAGGCCACCGAACTTCTGCGCCGCCGCCGCAACGTGGCTTACAACGCCACGGATAGTTTCGTAATTGGCACCGCGCAGCAGCAGGTACAGGAATTCCACAGCATCGTGGGCATGGTAGCGCTGGCGGCGGTGGTGCTTAGTTCCGTGGGCCTGCTGATTGGCGGCGTAGGCGTAATGAATATCATGCTCGTCAGTGTCACCGAGCGCACCCGCGAGATCGGCATCCGCAAGGCCATCGGCGCCAAGAGCAAGGACATAACTTGGCAATTTTTGCTGGAAGCCATGACCCTGACGGGCGCAGGCGGAATCATCGCGCTCATTCTAGTGAACGGCCTGGTGTTGTTGATTCGCTTGACACTCGAATGGCAAGGCAGCGTCCCGGTGTGGGCTGCCGTCGCCGGCCTGGTCGTCAGCGTCAGTGTTGGACTTTTCTTTGGAGTCTGGCCGGCCATGAAAGCCTCCAAACTTGACCCCGTCGAAGCCCTGCGCTACGAGTAGGGCATGGTCCTCTGCGGGACCACAACGAAGGATGAAAATGGGCTCGAGATGACGTAGCGTTTGTACAGCCACGTGGCGACAGAGGCCGAGTTACTCTGG
>Ga0073928_10007328_pt1 | contig 14370 bp, 13 predicted proteins | sample PaiPotPPA55metaG_FD_76969 | JGI IMG/M metagenome (GOLD analysis project Ga0073928, IMG submission 76969) | Iron sulfur acid spring bacterial and archeal communities from Banff, Canada, to study Microbial Dark Matter (Phase II) - Paint Pots PPA... ... | reverse complement strand
AACGCGTTCGACGGGGCCACGGGACGGCTCAAATATACGCTGACCAACGATTACCTGCTGCCGAGCAACAATTGGGTGTCCGTGTATCAACCCGTCATTGCCAATCCGCCCTCGGGCGCGCGGTTCTATTATGCGGGCGCGGGCGGCACGGTGAACTACGTGGACAATCTCGACTCGGATACGCCGGGCGCGCCGGTGCAAGAGTGTTTTTATACCACGCTGTCGAACTACCTCGCCAATGCCGCCGTCACCAATGGCTTCACCAACACGATTTTCATCGATACTCCGTTCACGGCCGATACCAACGGCGTGGTTTTTTTCGGCTTTCGGGTCCAGAAAACCGCGCCCGCCCCGCTCAACACGACGAACAGCGGTTTCGTGCGGCTGGCGCCGGACGGCAATTCGACCTACGTGCTGGCCGGGCCGGCGGCGGCGGACACCCGCATTTATCGCGACTCGCACAACTGCGCGCCCGCGTTGAGCAACGACGGGGCGACGCTCTACGTCGCTGTCAAAGGCGTCAACGCGTACTACTGCTACCTGCTGGGCCTCGACAGCACAACGCTGGCGACGAAATACCGGGCGGCGCTGCTCGATCCGCGCAACGGGTCTTACGCGGAAGTCTCGGACGACGGCACGGCCTCGCCCATGGTCGCCCCGGACGGGGATGTTTTTTTTGGCGTGCTGGCGAACCCGAACAACGGTTCGCGCGGGTTCATGTTGCGATTCAGCGCGGACCTGCAGACACGCAAAACGCCGTCGGGCTTCGGCTGGGACTATACGCCGGCGATTGTCCCGGCGAGCATGGTCCCCTCCTACGCGGGCGCGTCCTCCTATCTGCTGTTCAGCAAATACAATAATTACGCCGGTTCGGGTTCCGATGGCGACGGCATCAACCGGATCGCGCTGCTCGATCCGAACGCGACGCAGGTTGACCCGCACCCGAGCGCCAACGGCCTGGTGGAAATGCGCGAAGTGCTGAGCGTCATCGGTCCGACGCCGGATGCCAGTTATCAGGGACCAACTTACCCTTACGCGGTGCGCGAATGGTGCATCAACACGGCGGCAGTCAATCCCCCCACCCGAAGCATCTTTACGCCGAGCGAAGACGGCCACATTTACCGCTGGGACATGGCGGCCAACTCACTGGCGGATGCGGTGACACTCGACCCGGGCCTGGGCGATCCGTATGTGCCGACGGTGATCGCGCCGGACGGGACGGTCTATACCATGGGTGGCCAAACCCTGTTCGCCCTGGGCAGCCTGAGCAATGCTGCGGTCGAGGTTTCTTCATCCGCGCCTGACCTGCGCACCGTCGTGGCCGGGCAACCGATCACCTTCACTGCTGTCGTTACCAACCTCGGCAGCAGCGGGACCAACCCGACCGGCACGGTGACGTTCGTGGACAAGACCTACGCCGGCCTGACGGCGGTCACCAATATTTTGGCGGCGTCGCTGCCGCTGACCAACGGCCTGGCGGCGGTGACGACGGCGGCGTTGAAGGCGGACACGAACTACCTGGGCAGCCACTTCATTACCGCGAGTTACAGCGGCGACACAAACTTTGCCGCGGGGAGCGCGACTATGGTGCAGAAGGTCCACGCGCACGGCACCACCACGACGCTTATTTCCGCCACAGCCGGGTCGAACAACACGGTCATTTTGACCGCGACGGCCGCTTCCAGCCCAACGGGTGGCGGGGTACCCACAGGGATGGTTTCATTTTGGGATGGCTTGACCGTGCTGGCCCGGATGCCCCTCAATACCAGCGGCGTGACCTCCTTTACGCTGACGAACTTCGCCCCGGGTAATCACGCCCTGAATGCCAGTTATGTCTCGGACACGCTTTTCGCCGCGAGCACGGGAGCGGTTACCCCGACGCCGCCACAACTCAACGGCGGACTTGTCCGCAGCAACGCGGCCTTCCAATTGACATTTTCGAACGTCATCGGCGCGCCTTTCACTGTGCTGGGCGCGGCAGACGTGACCTTGCCCTTGAGCAGTTGGGGCTATCTGGGGCTCGCTTCCGAGGTTTCGCCTGGCCAATATCAATACAGCGAGCCGGCATCGACGAACAGCGCGCCGCGCTTCTTCCGCGCGCGCTCGCCTTGAGCCGGGGAATCATGAACTTGAAACAATCGGAAGTCTGGTTTCTCACCGGGAGTCAGCATCTTTATGGTCCTGCGGCGTTGAAGCAAGTCGCGGCCAACGCGCAGAAGGTGGCCGGCGCGTTGGACGCCGCGGCGGCCATGCCTTTGCGCGTGGTCTTCAAGCCGGTCGTCAAATCGCCGGAGGAAGCCACGGCCTTGTGCCGGCAGGCGAACGATGCGCCGCAGTGCGCCGGGCTGATTACCTGGTGCCACACGTTTTCCCCCTCCAAGATGTGGATCAACGGCCTGAAATTGCTGCGCCGACCGTTGCTGCATCTGCACACGCAGTTCAATCGCGACATTCCCTGGTCCACGATCGACATGGATTTCATGAACCTGAACCAGGCGGCTCACGGGGACCGCGAGCACGGGTTCATCATGTCGCGCCTGCGCCTGAACCGAAAGGTCGTCGTCGGCCATTGGCAGGACAAGAACGTGCAGGCGCGCATCGCCGCCTGGTCGCGCGCCGCGGCGGCCTGGAGCCTCTGGCAGGGGGCGAAGTTCGTGCGCTTTGGCGACAACATGCGCGAAGTCGCCGTGACCGAGGGCGACAAGGTGTCGGCCCAAAGTCAATTTGGCTTTTCGGTCAACACTTACGGCGTCGGCGACCTCGTCCAACGCGTGAACGCAGCGACCGAGGCCGAAGTGGATGGATTGATAGCGGAATACGAAACGGCTTACACTGTCGCGCCGAAGCTGCGCAAGAACGGTCCGATGCGTCGGTCCCTTCGCGAGGCGGCGCGAATCGAAATCGGCCTGCGCGCGTTCTTGCGGAGCGGCGGCTTCCAGGGTTTTACCGACACGTTCGAAGATTTGCACGGATTGGCGCAACTTCCGGGCGTCGCGGCGCAACGACTGATGGCGGAGGGCTACGGCTTTGCCGCGGAAGGCGATTGGAAGACCTGCGCGTTGGTGCGCGCGATGAAAGTCATGGGCAGCGGACTCAAAGGCGGCACTTCGTTCATGGAAGATTACACGTACCATCTTGCGCCCGGAGACATGCGCGTGCTGGGCGCGCACATGCTGGAAATTTGCCCGAGCATTGCCAAAGGCAAACCGTCGCTCGAAGTGCATCCGCTGGGCATCGGCGGCAAGGCCGACCCGGTGCGGCTTGTGTTCGACGCCGCGCCCGGCCCGGGCCTGAACGCTTCGCTCATCGATTTGGGGAATCGGTTCCGCATGATCGTGAACGAAGTCGAAGTCACCGCGCCGAAACCGCTGCCGAAATTGCCGGTGGCGCGGGCGCTGTGGCGGTGCCGGCCGGACTTGAGCACCGCCGCGACGGCGTGGATTTACGCGGGCGGCGCGCACCACACGGGATTCAGCCAATCGGTCACCGCGGAAATGATCGAGGACTTCGCGGACATGGCGGGCATCGAGTTGCTGATTATCGACGACGCGACCCGCGTCCGTGAATTCAAGAAGGAACTTCGAAACAACGAGGTTTACTACGCGCTGCGCGGAGGGTTCGGCGGATGAGGGGTAGCCCGGGCGACTCGCCCGGCCCGGTCGGCGACCCGCCGACCGGAACGAGGACGACTCGCCGAGCTTGAGTTGAGGTCGCTTATTTGCTAAGGCCGCGAATCCAGAGGATCGATTCGGTATCTCCGTTCCGCCGGGAGTTGGAACAACACAAGAGATGCCCGCTGTGCGGGCTGAGTCGCCCGGCGGCACAGGCGGGTCGCCTGTGCTACCCGGAGCCGATTTTCGGCGCTTCACTCAGCCAATCCATGAACCCGCTCTCCGGTTCCGCGCGGAACCGCATTGGCTCGCCGCGCCAATCGAACCGCACTTCGCAGGCATGGAGAGCATGATGCGGCAGAATCAGACGCTGCCGTTGCTCCTCGGTGAGGCGGTCTTCCACCAGCGCCAAGTACAAATCTTCGTCGCCGCCATAGAGCTTGTCGCCGACGATGGGATGGCCGATGTGCGCCAGATGGATTCGAATCTGATGTTTGCGCCCCGTCAGCGGCTTCACGCCCAGGACAGTAAACGGCGCGGCCAAGGCCGGCTGGCGTGTCCAATATTCCGTGCGCGAGGGCGAGCCATCCGCGCGCACGCAATCCTTGATCGCCACGCGGCTCCGCTCGTCTTTGCCCAGGGGCGCGTCAATGGTTCCGCGCGGCGCACTCGGACGGCCATGGACGATGGCAACGTATTCCTTCTCGACCTGACGGTTCTCCCAAATGCGGCGCAATTCGCGCGCCGCGTCATCCGTTTTGGCAAGCAGGATGACTCCGCTGGTTTCGCGATCGAGCCTGTTGATGAGATGCGGATGCGCCTGCGGGCCCAGATACAACCGCACCCGGCCAATCAGGCTCGAATACTCGTCGGTCTTGGTCGGATGACACACCAGCCCTGCCGGCTTGTCGATGGCCAGCAATTCGGCGTCTTCGTAGAGGACTTCGAAGAGATCATCCATGTGCAAACACATTTTGGATCAAGGACCAGCGAGGGCCAACTTTTATCGCGAATTGTCGACGCGCCAAGCGCGTGTCTTAACTGTAGCAGCCGACGTGAGGAGGCTCCAATTTTATGGCCGCTACAATATTCTGAGCGTTTGGAATTGATCAGAGCCTCCTCACGTCGGCTGCTACAATTGGGATTTTCTCGACGTGTTCGAAGAATTCAGGCTGCGACAAAATTATGGGTATTTCGGCGAACGCGCGTTATTCTCGGCCATGGTGAAGAAGTTGTTTTTGCTGGACGGGATGGCGCTGGTTTATCGCGCGCACTTCGCGTTGATTAGCCGCCCGATTTTCACTTCCAAGGGAGTGAACACTTCCGCGCTGTTCGGGTTCACTCAGACGCTGCTGGACATTCAGAAAAAGCACTCACCCACGCACATCGCCGTGGCCTTCGACACCGAGACGCCGACGCAGCGTCACATCGAGTTCGCCGGATACAAGGCCACGCGCCAGGCGATGCCCGAAGACCTCAGCCAGGCATTGCCGCACGTGCGGCGCATGGCCGAGGCCTTCCGGATTCCCGTGCTCATCTGCGAGGGATACGAGGCCGATGACATCATCGGCACGCTGGTTCGACGGGCCGAGCCGGAGGGTTTCCAATGTTACATGGTCACGCCCGACAAGGATTTCGGCCAGTTGATTACCGAGAATATCTTTCTCTACAAGCCGTCGCGCATGGGCGACGGGGTCGAGATTTTGGGCCTGCCGGAAATTCGGAAGAGATGGGGCATCGAGCGGCCGCAACAAGTGGTCGATGTGCTCGCGCTCATGGGGGACGCCTCGGACAACATCCCGGGCGTGCCGGGCATCGGCGAGAAAACCGCGGGCAAACTGATTGGGCAGTACGGCAGCGTCGAGAATTTGCTCGAACACGCGGGCGAATTGACGGGCCGGGTGAAAGAAAGCCTGGAGACCAACCGCGAGCAGGCCCTGCTTTCGAAACGGCTGGCGACGATCAACTGCGAAGCGCCGTGTCCGATCGATTTGGCAGCGCTTAGAGTGCAGCCGCCGGATGAAGACAAACTCAAGGGGCTGCTGGTGGAGTTCGAATTCAACGCGCTGGGCCGGCGCCTTTTCGGAGAAGACTTCAAAGCAGGTCGTGGTTCGCCACCGGCCGCGGCTCCGGCGGCCACCGCCAGCCAAGCAGTCGAGGATCTGGTGCTCGTCGGAGAGAGCGAAGTTCCGGTGCCTGAGGCAATAGTCGAGCCCGCCGCGAACCTGAAGACGATCGCGGATGTCCCGCACGAGTACCACCTCGTGGCGACCCCGCGCGAGCGGGCCGAGCTGGTTCGCACCTTGCAGGCCCTTAAATCATTTTGTTTCGATACGGAGACGACTTCCGTCGATTGCAAAGAGGCGCGCCTGGTCGGGCTTGCGTTTTCCTTCCAGACGCACACCGGCTACTACGTGCCGGTGCCAAGCGATGGCGCCGAGGCCAAGCGGATCCTGGAGGAATTGCGGCCATTGCTCGAATCCGAGCGCATCGAGAAGGTCGGGCACAATCTCAAGTTCGACATGAGCGTTCTCCGCTGGCACGGCATAACGGTGCGCGGCAAGCTCTTCGACACGATGGTCGCGCACAGCCTCATCGAGCCGGACATGCGCCACGGGATGGATTATTTGTCCGAAGTTTATCTGGGTTACACGCCGATTCCGATCAGCCAGTTGATCGGCGAACCTAAAGCCGAGCAGATCAACATGGCCGAAGTGCCCGTGGAGAAGGCGGCCGAATATTCGGCGGAAGACGCCGACGTGACGTGGCAACTCCGGAGCGCGCTCGAACCGTTGCTCAAAACCAAGGGCCAGGAGCGGGTGTTTTACGAGATCGAATCGCCGCTGATTCCCGTGCTGGTCGATATGGAATACGAGGGCATCAAGGTCGAAGCGGCCGCGCTGGCGGAGTTCGCCGCGCAACTCTCGAAAGAGATGGACGAGTCGGAGAGGACGATTTGCCGGATGGCCGGGACGGAATTCAATCTGAATTCGCCGCGGCAACTGGGCCAGATTCTTTTCGACATCATGAAAATCTGCGAGGCGCCGAAAAAAACCAAGACCGGCCAATACGCAACGGACGAACAAACGCTGGCCGCGCTGGCGACCGAGCACGAAATCGTGCGGCGCTTGCTCGAATATCGGACCGCGGCCAAGCTCAAGTCCACCTATGCCGACACGCTGCCCACGGCGATTTGGCCCGCGACGGGCCGCGTCCACACGACCTTCAACCAGGTGATGACCGCCACGGGACGGCTCAATTCACAGAACCCGAACCTGCAGAACATTCCTATTCGCACAGAGAAAGGGCAGGAGATTCGCAAGGCGTTCGTGCCGCGCGACGCGGACTATTCGCTGCTTTCGGCGGATTACTCGCAGATCGAACTCCGAATCATTGCCGCGTTGAGCCGTGAGCCCGGGCTGCTCGAAGCTTTCCGCACCGGCGTGGATGTTCACACGGCCACGGCGGCGCGGGTCTATGGATTGCCGCTGGACATGGTCACGCCCGAGATGCGGCGCAAGGCGAAAATGGTCAACTACGGCATCGCCTACGGCATCTCGGCCTTCGGGCTGGCCCAGCGCTTGGGCATTCCCAGGAAGGAGGCCGCCGCAATCATCGAGCAATATTTCAAGCAGTTTCCCGGCATCCGCGGTTACATGGACGACACGATCAGCTTTGCCCGCAAACAGGGTTATGTCGAAACCGTCACGGGCCGGCGCCGGTATATCCGCGACATCCGTTCGCAGAACAACGCCGTGCGCAGCGGCGCCGAACGCAACGCCATCAACGCCCCCATCCAGGGAACGGCGGCGGACATGATCAAAATCGCAATGATCCGCATTCACGGTGAGATGATCAATCGCAAGCTCAAGACGCGGATGCTGCTCCAGGTCCACGACGAGCTGTTGTTCGATCTTTACCGGCCCGAAGAGAAAGAAGTGCGCTCGATGGTCGAGGACAAAATGAAAACAGCCATCGCGCTCGAAGTGCCCATCGAAGTGGAAATCGGCGCGGGGGAGAATTGGCTGGAAGCGCATTAGCGTCTGATGCGTGAGCCGACCTATATCGGATTTTTGTTTTTGTCGGCTCCCCGAACATGTTTCGGTTTTGTTTAATTCGGGGATGCGGGAGCAGGGACTTTCGTGGCGTTGCAGTAATGAGGACCCCTTCGCAGGTTGACCAAGCGCTCACAGTCGTTTACTTGTATTGACATGATGGTCGAAGTGCCAGAACCGATTGCGCGCCTGCTTCCCAGCGACCCCGCACAACGTGAGCGGAGCGTGTTGGAAGCAGTGGTCATTGGCGCGTATACCCAGGGGATTATCAGCCGCGGGCGCGCAAGCGAGTTGCTGGGCTTGAACTACTGGGAAGGCGAAAAGTTTTTTTCCGATCGTGGCGTGTTTTCGAATTACGATCTTCAGGAGTTCCATCGCGACCAGGGGAATTAATCCATGGCCGTTGTAGCTTAAGCTGGCGAATACATGGGAAAATATTCGACAATTTGGCGAGCAATAAAATTCGGCGTTGCGACCGAGTTTGTGCTGTGTGCCGTTTCGGTAGTCTCTGTATTGAGTGGAGGCATCGGGCCGTGTGGTCCAACCGGCGACGCGCCAGGATTCGTGCGTGCCATTCACCAGCCTGGTTTTTGGCTTTCTGGATTGTTGGTAGGAGAATACGGCCCGATGTCTTCGATCTTAACCCTTGTCTTCACAACAGCGATGTTGAGCTTCTTGGCTTACATTGCTTTCCGAGTTTTCCGCGAGGAAAATAAGGAACCATCAGATCAATCCCCTAGCTCCAGCTAACGAGGGTTGCGCTCTCGGTTCAACGTCGCGGCTAAGGATTTGTGGTTCCGGTCGGCGAACGCAGCGGGTGCGCTTTATGCTAGCGCCTGCACAGTGCCAATTATGGAAATAACGAATCTCGATAAAGTTCCTTCCTTCATCACGAAGGATGGCTCGGAAATTCGCGAATTGCTGGCCTATCGCAATTCTGCCATCCGCAACCAAAGCCTGGCCGAGGCGCGCCTGCCGATCGGCAGCGCCACGCAGGAACACTATCATGCGCAAACCGAGGAGATTTACTATATCACCCACGGAACGGGCCGAATGCGCATCGAAGGCGAAATGCGCGACGTCGGCGTCGGGGACGCCATCGCCATTCGCCCCGGGCAAAAGCACAAGCTTTGGAACACCGGCCGCGAACCGCTCCGGCTGCTGTGCTGCTGCGCTCCGGCTTATGAGAATGACGATACGTTTATTACGGAAGACGGACGGGGCTAAAGGGGCGTCCTGGATTGTAGCAGCCGACGTGAGGAGGCTCGGAGCCCCAAAATGGAGCGGCATGAGACCAATGAACTCGTAAAATCGTAGGAGACGAGGTAACGAGTCTCTAATTCAACATCAAGACAAGCGGGCACTTCGCGACCTGAACAACTGAAAGGGGCCGGAGACAAATTAGAGTCTCGTGACCTCGACTCCTACAATAATGAGATAGCCGTTCATTGGCAGGCTCTAATCCATTCCGATGCCCGTAAAATTTGAGCCTCCTCACGTCGGCTGCTACAGGGAATAAGAATTTCCGAACCCGCTCGAAAGGCCGAAAGTGACTCACGAACCACGCGGAGCGTTTGGAGTGCCCCGAAAGCTTTCGGGGCTGTCGAATGGACAAAGTGTGCTCGAAAGCGGCGGCAAGCCGCACGCACTCCATACGCTTCGCGAAATCCGTCAGGGATCCGTGGTTCGCGCGAAAAACGACTAACGCGACTGGCCACCCGCCAAAGGATTTGGACTTTTGCTGTCAGTGCGCCATCATCGGCCGATGAAGAAGCGCAAGCGCGGCGGCAAACAGCGGGCGTCCCTGGCGTCCGTTGCGGCCAAGGCCCCGTCCAGGACGGCAAGGCCGGCGCTCATTCATCCCATCGTGATTTTTCCGTTCCGGCCCGCGGAAGATTACGGCAACCTCACCCTGGACCCCCAGGCGCAGGGCATCACCCGCAACGAACAGGGCCAGCGGGTTTCCCTCATGCCGGTGAGTTGACAGAAACGTAGCGCAGATTTCCAATCTGCTGTATCGCCGACTTGCAGTCGGCAGACCTCCCGGTCCCTCGCCACCGCCCGAGATCGGGGCGCGGCTGTGCGCGAATCGTCAGCCGCAGTAACACAAACGCGTAGCGCAGATTGCCAAATGAACCCCGAACGCCTTCGGGGCTGCTGTATCACGGGTTGCCCAACCCGCGCGCCGGCAACTGCGTTGCGACACTGGTCATTCGGACTGCCCGCCGGCTAAGAAATCGCCGACCCGCCGACCTGAACGCCGGATTGCACCCCGAATGTTTTCGGGGCAGCCGGCAGAGCCGAGGATTTGGCTCTATCAACCTTCAACTCTTCCACGCTCAACTTTTCGGGCACCCGCGGATCATGCGCGCTCATAAATCGGAACCGCTTCCCGGCGCACCGTCTCCTCGATGTATTTGTTGAGGCGCGAACAAAAATCCACCTTGCGGCCAATGATAGCGGCCAGCTCCTCGCCATATCCGAAATAACGAAAACCAACCCCGTTCAGGGCGTGCGGCTCGAACTCCGCCAGCACGTCCACGTCGCTGCGCGCCGGGTCGAAGTCATCGCGCAACACCGAGCCAAACAGGCTCAGCTTGCGGATGCCGCGCGCGCGGCAGAACTCCGCGACCTTCTCGCGGTCAATCAGGATGGGCAATTCGGCCACGCTCATGGCTCAAAACATCGTGCAAAATCGACTTCGGTGCAATCCTCATTCAGCCTCGTCGGCGACTTCAACCACTGGGACCCAAGGCCCATCCCATGCACCTGCGGCCCGACGGCGCGTGGTTGCTGAAGGTCGAGCTGCGCCACGGCCACCACCGCTACGCCTTTCTGGTGGACGGCAACCTCACGCCGGACCCCCAGGCGCAGGGCATCACCCGCAACGACCAGGGCCAGCGGGTGTCGCTCTTGCCGGTGAGTTGAAGGAAACCGGAAGCCGCGACGGCTCGAGAAAACCTCGGGCTAGGACTTGATCTTCTTTCTTTGCGGACTTTGCCAATCGGTCGTTCTTGTGTGAATTGGAACTCCGACTGAGTTGCACTCAATCCAGTCATGGGCACGAGCGATACGGCAAGTGCATCGTCGAGACCCTTTGGATGTCGGGGATTTTCGGTAATGTCCCAACATGCTGCTGCCGCGCCGGACAGCCGGGGCGGTGGCGTCCGCATAACGCGGAAGGCCGAGACGAAGCAGCGAGGCAATCGGCTGATCCATGTATGAATGAAAAAAACAAATCAGTTTCCCGGCGCGTAAGTCGGTTCTATGTAATCGTCTGGGGGTCAAAAGGTAGTGGTTGCTTCGCATCCTTGAGTTTCGCATGTTCGTCTGCAAGGCTGGAATGTTTCGCCGCCAGGTCGAAATGTTCTTGTTGCAGCATCGCATATCTCGATTCAACCGCCTCTATTTCCCTTCCAATAAACGCAATCTGGCTGCGAATCGCGGGCTGTCCGGAGCCATTGACAATCATTTGGTCAAGCGCGTCGATGTGTTCTGCAAGAGTCATGGCAACGCTCAATAAAACATCGACAGTAAATCCGTAGCAACACAATTTCATGAATCGCGCCGAATAAACCACCGTTGGATTATTGCGGTCCTCCACGGGCGGGGAATGCGCCCACTTCCCTGATCTGCGCTTGGCAAACACCCCGGTTTGGCATCTACTGCCACCGGATGGCATCAACATGCTGATACCAAACGGCCTCAAGAAAAACGTGGTTTTTTTGGGGGTTCGATCAACAAGCGATCCCAGCAGCACACATTGGGGCGGAACAGCCTTTTTTGTGTATCATCCGGGGTCTCGTCCCAACATGGGTTTTTATTACCTAGTCACCGCAAAGCATGTTGTCGATCATCTTCGCTCTAGGAAATACTACATCCGGGCCAATGCCAAATCTGGCGAGTCGGTAACCATAGAGTGCGACGAAGACGTAACTTGGCACTTCAATCCAGACGATACATCTGCTGATGTCGGGGTCTTGCCCGTTCCCATGATAAAGGCATTCGTCGAAACGATGGATTTTACCCCGCTTCCCACGTCATGCTTTTTCAATGAGGCGGAAAGGGCAAAAATAGGAATTAGCGAAGGTAGCGGCATCGCAATAATCGGGCTTTTTTCGAAGCACGCGGGGAAGTCAAAAAACCATCCCCTAATCCGTTGTGGAAACGTAGCCATGTTCCCGGAGGAAAGGATACCAACAAAAGATTACGGAGACATGGAGGCTTATTTGATCGAGGCGCGTTCAATTGGCGGTCTGAGCGGGTCTCCTGTCTTTGTAATCCAGCATGTAAACTTCGCTCAAACGCAATTACATCTCTTGGGCGTTGTTCAGGGCCATTGGGATGTAAGCCCGGAGTCCATAATTGATACGAGTACCCAAGATGCCAAGGCGCCGGCGGGCGTAAATATGGGGATTGCCATTGTTACGCCAGCCAAAAAAATACTGGAGATTCTTAATTGCCCGTCCCTACGGATCATGCGGGAAGAATCCGAAAGGCGTTTCATCGAGGAAAACTCACCCACGCCCGACTAACCACGCGGGGACTTTGCCGCTGCCACCAATGTCCCCCTGGCCCAATCGGTTGTAGTCTTTCCCTCCTCTAAGGCTGTTCGCCTTATTTTTTCTGCCTCTTGCGGTGTGAACCTCATTCCAATTTGAAACGCCTTTGCGTGTCCTTTCGGGAGCTTCGGGCGGCCCATTTTTTTGCTCATACTTTTTGGTATCGTAAAGTTGTTGACAGTAATATAACTTTCCGGTATCAATAAGTCAATGATGAAAAACAAAGCCCTGCCAGTGCTACTAACACAAGCCGGGCGCAACGGCGTCAATCGTCGCTTTTTCGTGTAGTGGAGGAAAGCCCCTTGACATATACCACCATGAATCACCTGATAATTTCGCCGGAAGAACTCCGCGAACTATGGCAACATGCACAAGCCGCATACACCGGCATCGCACCCAAAGCCAAATACGATGCAACCATCCGCGTTGCGCGGGAATTGTTTCCGCTGGACCGAAATCCACTCGAAATCGCCAATCGGTTTTGTGCTCTAATGGTTTGTATGGACTCATCACGAGAGGAACTTAACACAGGAGATATTGGGGTTGTCGGCGAAAAAAACGCGATGGTGCATCGGCGCATTATTGCCAGATTATGGCAGTACTTCGGCGACACCAGCCGCACCATTGACCCGCGTAGCGTTCCCAAGGTTTCTGAAATTTTAATCTGAGTTGTGGCATTTAAGCCCCGCTTTCAAACGGCCCGTAAGCGTTGTCAAGTCTACCCTTGACTTTTCACCCGTTCCTGCCCTCAATCGCCAGTGAAAACGGACGGATGGCGAATCGCCAGCATCGCGTTTCGTTGTGTTCGCTTTGCCAGCGTTTTGATTATTGGATGCGCTTGGTTCTGGGGACCATTTGAAGGATGGGTAATGTTGCCTGCATGGGGCGTATGGGCCTTCTATGCCTATTGTCGGTGGACAGACTCGCCCGACGATACCCCATACAAAGGCGCTGCAGCCTTGGCATTGATACCTTGTATATTAATCCTGATGCCTTCCTCGTCCCTGATTGCCGCTATCGTCGGTTTCATGTCGAAACCTTCCATGACCGATCTATCCAAGGTAATTCATCAACGCCCACTGCTGGTCATGGTTATTATTTACGTATCGGCTTTATGTTGGGAGTACAAGACAAGACACGACGCGCTTTTGGAGTCGAAAAGTCAGGCATTGAAGGCGTATCAGGAAAACCTCGACCTGCTCCAAAACCAGAGAGCGCAAGAGCATAAAGAATCCCAAAAGTCACGGATGAATTGACATTCCAGCCATCCAGCCGCAATCTTTTACAATGACCGACCAGCCAAGCCAGCAACACCCTGTCAGGACACAACCGGATTTTCGGCTATTTCGGCTAGCTTAACGAGCGCCCATCCTTGGGGCATCATGGCCCTCATGTGAGCGCGAACGTGTGTTTCAGAGCGGAGTCAACGGCGGCCATATCCGGGAATTGTCCAAGAATCGAATCAATCTCGGTTTCGAAAACCGTGGCAACATTGTCGGTCATAACTACCGAATCGAGGCGCAACCCGCTCGCCCTGCCTTCCGTTGAGGCTGCAGCGGCGAAGACGCGGCTGGGATGTCCGCGCCGGGCCAGATTGCTGGAAATCATCGCGACGATAGTTTGCGGCAGAGCGCTGCCGAGGTCGTCGCGCTGAAGAACGAGCGCCGGACGACGTTTGGCCGTTTTTAGGTCGGAGTTGGGGAACAGGACCAAAACGACATCACCGCGGCGGGGATTGATCATAGACGGCAGCTTCAGGGCGATCCCAATCTTCGGAGAAAGTTTTCAGCCGGGCGCGGAGATCAGAAGCCTGGGCTTCGTCAATCCCCCGAGAGGGCAAGTCCACAACTGTTTTTTGCGCCTCCGACTGGCGCAAGACCGCGTGAAGCTCGGCCTGCAATGCCTCGATCCGTGCTTCAAGCTGGAGGGCTCGCTGGCGCTGCTCTTCGCTTAGGCCTTCAAAGGCGTTCGTGGTTTCCGCAGCACTCATGGTCAAAGTATAATCGGACGGGAGGCGGTTGTCAGGTTGGAAATTCGGCGCGGCGCCCGGCAATTTGGCGTTCTTCTGCGTGGACCGGCGGTTGAACTCTCCGCCATTTTTTTGCCCCCATCGTTTTGCCTCATTCGCGTGTTTCGCGTGTT
>Ga0073928_10007327_pt1 | contig 14371 bp, 15 predicted proteins | sample PaiPotPPA55metaG_FD_76969 | JGI IMG/M metagenome (GOLD analysis project Ga0073928, IMG submission 76969) | Iron sulfur acid spring bacterial and archeal communities from Banff, Canada, to study Microbial Dark Matter (Phase II) - Paint Pots PPA... ... | reverse complement strand
GGGTGAATATGCATTTGACACAGAAAGATGGTAAAATGCGGAAACCGTGACAGGGCGAGTTGTGTTTCGTTTTCTGTTCGTTCAGCAATCCACCCTACCTCCCTATCTCCCTACTTTACGCTTGCAACTATCCTGTGCATATATTAATCTTAAATCGGTTCTTGGAGGAGCCAGATGAGTGATTTTTTGGAAGAGTGCCAAGTCCGTTTTGTAGACGCACAAAAGAGAGTTCAGGTCACCCAAGCCGAATTACAGGCCGCACAGGCTCGCTATCAAACCGCAGTACAAGAACAAAACAGCCTGCAATTCATGATTCATACGGAGGCTGCTCGGAGGCAGCAACAAGGTAATCCACCCACTTCACTCCCTGCGAATGCCGCTAAACCCGAGGCAATCGCTGCCCAAGAAGCAAGTACACCCCAACCGACCGACGTAAATAAGACAGACATGATCCGGGAATTTTTGCGGCGGCATCCTGCCGGAGTGACGCCTACCGAAATTTGGCGGGAAGTTAAAAACCAAATGACCCACCGAGCGTACCTCTACTCCATTCTCGGGCGGTTAAAGGACCGGGATGAACTGATCGTAAGGCGCAAGAAATATTTCTTGAAGGCCGTACCGAAAACAGTGGAGGAAAAGGAACAAGCAGTGGTGCTGCACTAAAACAAAACCAGCGGATAGCTGATCTTGGAGGAGCCGCTATCCGCTGATAAGTCCGTTTGAACGTTCCAGCAAAGGAGACGCTCTAGGTGTATCTATACCATATTCGTGGGCCACCAACAAGGCGCAAGAAATTCTCTCCCCAAAAGCCAAAAGGGGAGCGGCTTTTCGCTGCTCCCCTCCCTTATGCGTGCGGGGCCATCGCATAGTGCTCGATTGCGCCTGACTTATAATCGGGTGAACCTGTGACCGCAGGTTCCGTCCGTTGGAATCGGACTGGCCCCGCCATTCATGTTAACATTAAATTATGAAGGTAGAAAAACGCAAATTCGACGATGTGTTGGGCAAGCTTCTGAAAGCAAAGCCTGAGCCTCGAAAGAAAATAAAAACCACTGGCAGGCGTGGTTCTAAGACCCCGATACTGTCGAAGCCGTGAGCTTTTTGTAGGGCAGTGCCTTCCCGCGCACAAGATTCTTTAGCGTCCCATCAAACATCTGCAACTGTATTCCGCGCCGATTAAACCGATAAGAAAACTCATTGCAATAGCGGCCTAGATGTTTCACGGAAACTTTGTGAAACGTGCCGTACACGCCACGCTTGAGCAATGAGAAAGCGTTCTCAATCGTGTTGGTGTGATTCAATCCCTCGCCGTACGAAACTATGTGGTTAATCATGCGATGGCCTCGAAAATCTAGATAGTGGCCGACCTTCTCAAACACCACTGCTTTATCAGTTTGCAGCAAAGCATCCTTGTCGATGTTGTCGCGCATAACGGGTGCGAGTATCACAAACTTTTCATCTGCTACAGGAATCAGGCGCAACTTGCCGCCGCGCTCGATCATGCCCAATACGGCGGACCGGTTCGGATTCTTAGGCTGAGGATGGCCCTTGCGAGGGCGGCGCGGGGTCATAAAGGTGGTATCAGTTTCCACCACGCCAGTCAACAAATCGCCGCCGTTTTGCATTGCTTCGCGAATCCTGTGCGCCATGTGCCAAGCTGTGCGGTAGTTCACGCCAAGGTGCCGTTCGAGTTGCTTTGCGGACATGCCTTTCTTCGCTTCGCAGATCATCGCAATAGCCATGAACCATTTATCGAGTCCCAGGTGCGTGTCATTGAAGATCGTGCCACTGGTGGCGCTGAATTGCTTGCCACACTCTTTCTCTAGGCACTGGTAAATGCGAGCACGTTTGTTATCGCCAGCCTTCTTGCGGGTGATCGTGGAGACGTTCTGCACTCCGCAGTGAACACAGCACACTCCGTTCGGCCAGCGTGCAGCAACGATGTAATCGAGGCACTTGCTCTCGGTGTTAAACTTCTTCGTGACGTCTATGAGTTTCATTGCGAATCCTTTGAACGAGAGAGCCGAAGAACAACGGTAAATAGAGCGCCCAGCGTACCGGTCACGAGAATAAAAGCGATGGAGAACCATCCTGCGGTGATTAGCGCTGCAAGGATAAACACTGCAAAAAGAGCATAGATGCGAGCATCAGGAAGGTACTTGCGTGGCCTAGTCCAAAAGCTTTCCACATGGTTCATGCATGGGATTATGATCCATTTTTAATTCTGTGTCAAGTGCATATTCACCGCGGATGTCACGGATACAGCCATCCGCCAATGCCTTACATTGGGAAAGAAGGCGCCGCGATTTTCGCTCGCCCGAGGGAGTTGAACGACGGAGTTGACCAAGCATGGTTGCCAACGCGACGAGGTCTTGACCAGTGGAGTCGTGCAAGTCCCGCGCGATTCTTCTTCGCTCTTCGTCCTGCAACCGCAAAAGTCGTCCTGATAGCGCGCGATAGCGCTCCTGCGACGCTTGCAGGCTGTCCTGCGCCTCCTGAAGCTGCTCGAGGTTCGTCATCATCCAGTCGGCTTCATGCGACGGCCACTCGGGCGAGAGGTACCGCTCGGGCGCTACATAATAGGGATTGCGGCAGACCCGGTCACCGATGACCACGAGCGGGTGCACGATGATGATCTCGCGAAGCGTCTCGGGAGTGAACCGCCGCACATCGAATTGACATAGGCCGACGCAAGCGTGACGTTCCCAGACGCGGTTGAGGTTGAGCCGCGCCTCGAACTCGGCGAGCGCCTTCAGGTCGCCGCCTAGCGCCCAGGTCATTTCTCCGACAATCCGGAAGCCGGCATGGCCGGCGCTGCGGGCCCCTCCGGCGTAATGCTCAATCTTCCTAAGCATGTCCTGCGTCTGGAGCCCCTGCGCGAGCGGCTTCTCGAAGATCACCAGCCGGGCTTTGCGCATCTCGGCGTCCGTGTCGATGCCCTCGGACGCGAGCGCCTCGAGGATGTTCTTTCCGCCATCGTCGACGACACAGACACAAAGCTCGCTGCGCTTGAGGCCGACGCGGACGTACGAGACGGCGATCGCCAACTCCTCATCGCGCTGGTCGTACAACGTGCAGACGTGGTCTGCCGGACCGAGTTGCTCTATAGCTGCGCGAACTCTTTCGAAGCGATTGTAGGCATCCATGGTGTCCACCCAAAAGCGCTCATACTGGCGGCGGTCGCGAGGCGACACGCTGTCGGTCTGGCTCTGCTATGTTCAAATGCCAGGGCTAGGGTTTCTGACAATTCCTGCTGGTTTGTCATGGAAGGGTTTCCTCTCATCTGGAAAAGTTGCCACCAAATTTGGCAGTCAATAGTTAAGAGAGAAGGGAAAGCGGGGGCCTCCAACCACGCTACTGCGATAAAGATATGAAATCAAGTCACTGATCCCGCCGGTCATGGGTCTTTAAAGACCCATGTGTTTATCGGCTCGGCTAGCGTGGGGCGGGCGAAGATAAGACGGCGAGAACAATGACCAAATGTACCGGGCGACAATGGTGTTCACCACGGAGATGCCCACGCTTGTCGAAGAAGTGGTTGAAGTTTTTTTTCGCGCAGCTTGTTCGCGGAAAAGGGTCAACCACGCTTGTTAAAGAACAGCAGCCCCGACTCGACCAAGTCTAATACTCGCAATGCAAGCACTTCGCCGATTCTGAGCCTCAAGATCGCGAGCAAGCCCAAATTGTGGCTTTCTTTGAAGCAATACCAGCATCTTGCGGGGGCAGTTTGACGAGATGCCTGCGCGATACCAGGAATCTCACTCGAGAACCGAGTTTGCTTACAAATTTGATTTTGTAATCCAGGTTTTAAGGTTTTTGCCAGCGGAAGCACGTTCAGGAAAATATCCCGCTCTCTCAGGGCTGTAGAGTGGCTCAACCCTCCGCAATGCCGGGGTGTAATAACCATAACCGTGGACCATAACCACCATCATCAGCACCACACCCATCCCGATAAAGCGTAAAACCATAATTAGTTGCAACGTGCCGGAGAGTGGTGTTTGGGAGGAAAGTGATTGGGGAGAAAAGTGAGGGGGAGAGGAAATTGGAGGCGTAGTGTTGAAGGAAAAGGTGGTTCTGGGAAAGTGGAAAAGTTGGCGATCTAGAAGTTCGGCGAGTGGGCGCGAGCGCGTAGGCAGTTTGGATTTTGAGGGCGCCCGCGGTCGATTGCCTGGCCCTTGGGGATGAGGTCGACACGCCGCCAGGAGCAGGAGACGGCGTTTGCGGGGAAAGCGTTTACGGAAGAATCCGAGGTGAATGGCTTGCCTCTCCAGCTCGGAAAGCGAATACTTCCGTCAACCGAATCGAACTAATTATCGGCTAGTCCGGACATATATTGTTGCAATCAACCAAAATAATCAGTCGAATCCAGTCGAAACCGTACAATCATCGGGTAAAAACCACCGTCCCGCCCGGGCAACAAGCGGCGATGCACGCGAGTTACTTGCTAGGGAAAAGTATTCGTCAGATTGCGCGGGAACAGCACCGCGACCCAGCTACGGTCTCGAAAATAGTAAAGTCGCAGCAAATGGCCCAGACGGTTTTGGATATGAAGGAGAAGTTCTTTGGGGAATTGTTGCCCAGAGCGTTGCAGTCTGTCCTGTTTGCGCTGGATGAAGAAACGGATGGGCGGTTGGGCTATCAGGTGTTGAAGGATTCGGGTGTGATCCCAAACGAGCAGGAAACATTGGCCGAGCATGTTTCGCAGACGGTAGCAGTCAGAATCAGGAAAAACAAGCCGAACCGAAAACGATATTTACATGCGCTGACGGACAGGATTCTAGCGGCAGAATGGCTTGATCATCGGAACCGAGAAGCTTGGCTACTGTTTTCGGAGAAGCATATATGAATAAGGCTCGCGTCGCGCTTCTCCTCTTGTGTATCGGGCTCTTTGCAACTGGTCGGATATCAGCCGGTGACCGTAGCCAGGATCGTCCAAAGGTGCGGACAATTACGGCGTTTATCTCTCTAAGCACCTCGGACTACAAGCGAGAATTAGCCGACACTGCCCTCGCATTAAATACCGCCAAGAAAAAGTTTGAGCAAAAGGGGTGGGTCGTCGAGACGATTCGCATTACAACCCAGCCTTTTCCCGAATTCCTGCGCGGGCTCCCAAGATCAAAAGCCCTGGAACTTCTGATTGAGTTAGACAATCTCGCTGCCGGAAATTACGAGTTCAACGTTGGCCCCGCGATGATGAAAGACTCTGATGATCCGGCCATGATGGATTTGGCGGCAGAATTCCTGGCCCGCGCAAAAGTTACTAATTCCAGCGCCATAATCGCCGCCGATGACGGTGTTCATTTGGAAACCATTCAGCGCGCAGCTCATTTGGTGAAATATCTTTCAAATAACACTCCTCATGGACAGGGGAACTTCAGGTTCGCGGCAACCGCCATGGTTGCGCCTTACGGACCGTTCTATCCGGCTTCTTACCACACCGCCGCCGGCGGCAAATTTGCAATCGGTTTGGAGTCCGCGAATGTCGTTCTTCGTGTTCTCTCAGAAACCAAGGGTGCGCCGCAGCAAGCCTCTGCCACGCTCAGCAGTGAACTGTCGCGGTATGCCCTGCAGGCGGAGGCGATCGCTAAGGATTTCGCACAGCAGAGCGGCTGGGATTATCTCGGCCTAGACCCAACTCCTGCGCCAGCAGGAGATATCTCGATAGGGGCCGCGATTGAAGCCTACATAGGCCATCCATTTGGCAGCAGCGGGACACTTAGCACTACTTTCCTGATCACCGCTGCGGTGCGTTCCGTTCAAGCGAAGCAAGTAGGATACGCAGGACTGATGCTGCCCGTGCTCGAAGACGAGACATTGGCCAAGCGGTGGTCTGAGGGTAAGTTCTCGATAGACGCGCTGCTTTCCTATTCGTCCGTTTGTGCCACAGGACTGGACACTCTGCCCTTACCAGGTGATGTGACGGACGATCAGATCGCCCGCATTTTGGGAGACGTGGCTGCGCTGGCGTCAAAGTGGCACAAGCCTCTAACGGCTCGTTTGCTTCCGGTGAAAAATAAATACGCTGGTGACACGAGCGACTTCGACGACCCGCACTTGACCAATGCAAAAATCCAGGCGATGCCTTAGCTGGTCGGAGATGGTTAGACACTTGCGAAGATTCTTGGGCCGAGCCAATTGCCCTTGGTCCTGCTCTTGACTCAGATCAACGCCTACGCGGTTTTCGCGCGGGCTCGTGTCTGTTTGAATTTAGGATTCCGCAGCGGATATCCACTCTTGTTCTTCTCCGTATACCCACAATTCCCGCATAGCCACGCGCCGGTGTCCTGCTGGTCTAATGGTCGAGGATTCGCGGTGCGATGGCGTTCAGTGCGCGGGCACATTGGCACGGTTATCTGATGGTGTTCGCTCATGGCTCCATCTTACACTCCCGGAAAGATTCCTCCGCGAATTCGCAGCAATCAGACCTTGCGGTTTCTATGCTGGAGAAGAAAGAAACGATTTCGAGTGCTCTGACGCGGAGCCCCGAGCACCTTTATAAGCCTTCCAAGCACCTTCCGGCATTCGGTTCAATCGACTGAAATGTAACTTATTCATTGAACGAAGGTCCGCAGAGCCGCGGGTCAACAGCTTAAACAGGTCGGTAAACGGCGGTTTTAGCGGTCTGGAGCGGGTCAAATCGAAGAACGGCGGTGTGTGAGCTGTGGACCTCGGGAGGCGCTGGGAAAACGCGCTTGTGCCGGATACGCTAGAGATACTACATGAGGTTGTTAAGATGGGTGGCGTTCGGCTTTACAGCGATTGCGTTGGCGACGTATATTGGCTCGCTATAGCGGCACTTTTTTACTCCAGCCTGAGAGGTCATGGCATGACCGGCTTTGTTATTTTGGGAATTGTCGTTCTGATCTTTATTTTTGCGATTGGAATGTACAACGGATTGGTTCGCCTCAAGGTGCAAACGGACAACGCCTGGGCGGATATAGATGTGCAACTCAAACGGCGCTACGACTTGATTCCTAATTTGGTGGAAACCGTCAAGGGCTATGCGGCGCACGAAAAAGGGACGCTTGAAGCGGTCGTTAATGCGCGTAATCGCGCCATGTCCGCCAGCGGGCCTGCCGAGAAGGCGGAGGCGGAAAATATGCTGTCGGGCGCGCTGAAAAATTTGTTTGCGCTGGCCGAAGCATATCCGCAACTGCGCGCCGTCGAAAGCTTTACCTCTTTGCAGGCCTCGCTGACGCAGATTGAAGATGCGGTGCAAAATGCGCGGCGTTATTACAATGCCGTGGTTCGCGACCTCAACACCAAAATTCAACAATTCCCGACCAATATTTTTGCCAATATGCTGGGATTCAAGCCGCGTGAATTTTTTGAGATTTCGGCTCCCGCCGAGCGCGAAGCTCCTAAAGTCAGCTTCAACACGCCCGCTGCGTCAGCATGAGCGCGCAGGGTTCCCGATTCATGTTTATAGAGTGTTATCGCTGCGTGCGACCGGATTGGCCCGCATTAGGAGCACTGCGTCATTTAGTGCTTGTTGCGCTGATCGTGATTACTGCGTTCTGGAGTGTGGCTGGCGCGCAGGCCAAGGAACTGCGCATTGAGAATTTCGATGCGCACATCGTAGTCGGCAGTAATGGCACGATCGACGTCACCGAAACGATCCGAGCGCATTTCATCGGCGGCCCTTGGCACGGGCTGTATCGTTCCATTCCAGTGGAGTACGTGACGCCGCAGGGGTTGAATTACACGTTGTTCCTCGATGTGAAACGGATCACCGATGGGAGCGGGCATCAGCTTAAATTTGACTCCAGCCGGGTGCGTCATTATCGCAAGCTGAAAATTTATATTCCCGACGCCGATAATTCGGTGCAAACGATCTCCATCGAGTACACCGTCAGCGACGCGATTAGATTTTTTGAGGATCATGACGAACTTTATTGGAACGTGACGGGCGACGAGTGGGACGTACCGATCCAATCGGCGCATGCGGAGATTATTTTGCCGGCCGGGGCCAGCAATATTCGAGCTACGGCGTTTACCGGGGTGTACGGTTCGCGCGCGCGAGATGCGGAAATTGATATCGCAGGAAATGGTGTCGAAGTGCGAACCACGGCGCCGCTTCCCTACCACGCCGGTTTGACAGTCGCGGTGGCAATTGATAAGGGCGCCATTCGCGAGCCTACCGCAGCAGATGAATTGGGACGATTTTTGCGCAGTAACTGGCCGCTGCTGCTGCCTCTCGGTGTGTTTTGCTTGATGTTTTATTTGTGGTGGACGCGCGGCCGCGATCCGCGGTTGCGACCTATCGCTGCACAATACGAGCCGCCGAATCAACTCACACCTGGCGAAGCAGGCACGCTGGTGGATAATTCGGCCAACATGCGCGACATTACCGCTTCCATCGTGGATCTCGCGGTGCGTGGCTACCTGGTGATCGAAGAGGTGCAGAAGGAACGCATGCTCGGGCTGATGCACGAAAAAGATTACAACTTCATCTTGCAAAAAGATCGTTCGCAGTGGAGCGCGCTGAAACCGCATGAACAAGCGCTGCTGGACGGGTTCTTTACGACCGGAACGGCGGGCGAGACCATTTCCATGGATAGTTTGCAGAACCGCTTTTATAAAACTTTGCCGGTTATGAGGAGCGGAATCTTCGACTCACTGGTGACGCAGGGGTTTTATCGCCGGCGGCCAGACAGTGTTCGCTCTACGTACATTGGCGCCGGTGTCGTTGTCGGCGTACTGATGATTTGGGTTGGCGCTCGCGCGGCTTCTGCAATGGGCATGGCCCCAGCGCCGTTTATCATCGGCGGAATTCTTTCCGCGCTGGTGATCTGCGGATTCGGCTGGTTTATGCCGGCGCACACCGAGCAAGGTACGCGCGCGCTAGAGGGCGTGCTGGGCTTTGAGGATTTTCTGAATCATGTGGAGGCGGACCGCTTCAATCGCACCATAAAGACGCCGCAAATGTTTGAGAAATTTCTGCCCTTTGCGATGGCGTTTGGGGTGGAAAAAAATTGGAGCAAAGCTTTTGACGGGATTATGACGCAACCGCCCGGTTGGTATCGCGGCGGCTCCGGGCCGATTTTTTATCCGGTGAATTTCACCAATAATCTGAACAGCATGTCGTCGCGCGCGAGCAGCGTAATGGCTTCCGCGCCGCGCAGCTCGGGCGGTTCTGGTTTTGGCGGCGGCGGATCGTCGGGCGGCGGTTTTGGCGGTGGTGGTGGAGGCGGGTTTTAGGTTGATCTGAATTTAGTGCTGCAGGCTTATCGGACTAATGCTGTGGCGGGGTGTTTGCAGACTCGTTAGAGGAGATTGATTCGCCAGAAGCCACCGTGGTTTCTCTTGGCTCCACGCCGTAGAGCCTCAAGACATCCTGCAGGGTCACAATTCCTTCGAGCTTGTGCACGTTGGCGCGATTCACTACCGGCAGGATGTCGAGTTGGCTGGCGCCCATGCGATCGAGCGCCATGTTCAGAGAATGGTCCATGTGCACATGGGGAAATTCGTCCGCTTTTAGAATCGCGCTTAACAGTTGCTGGGTCGCTCCTTCGGTGAGGGGCGTTGCAGGCGACTGAGGCTTACCACCGCTACCACGCCGCTTTCATCGCACACCGGCCAGGCATGGAGGCGGCTCGCGGAAGCTTTGTTTAGAGCTTCTTGAACGGTGGCATGCGCGTCCAAAACTTCTGTCGCCGCATGCATGGCCTGGTATACCTGACGGCCTTCCTGTATGCGCGCCCCGCCGGTTGGCAAATGAATGCCATCCTGGTGAGCTAGTACTTCGTAAATAGGTTCTCGTTGAAAACGCGAAGAAATAAAAAAACTGATGAGATTGGAAATCATCAGCGGAACGATTACGGCATAATCGCGAGTGATTTCAAAAATCATCAGCACGGAGGTCATCGGCGCTCGCACGATGCCCGCGAATGCTGCGCCCATGCCCACCAGCGCGTAAGCGCCGGGCGTAGCGACGTAACCGGGAGCGACGTGATGCGCTAGCGTTCCTACAGTTCCGCCAAGCATGGCTCCGAGAAATAAACTCGGGCCAAAAATTCCGCCGGCATTTCCGGAGGCGTAGCTGATGGTCACTGCAAATAGCTTCAGCGCCAGCAGCAGCAACATTAATTTCAACGCCATGCCGCCGTTCAAGACGTCGCCGACGTATTTGTAGCCGACGCCAAGTATCTGCGGCACAAAACAGGCCATCACTCCGACGGTCAAACCGCCGGCCACCGGTTGAAACCACACGGTTTTTTGGGGACGCCGCAAGAACCATGAGCGCATTGACAACAGCAACCGAGTGAAGGCCGCGGAAATGAATCCACCGAGGACGCCGAGAAGCGCATAGATTCCGAGCTCGCCGGGATGCACGAGCTGGTATTGCGGTACTTGAAAGAGCGGGTCATTGCCGAGCAGCAAACGCAACATTCCCCAGGAAGTCGCGGAGGCGAGGACCACGGAACCCAACACTGGCGCGTGTAAATCGCCTACTACTTCTTCGAGTGCAAAAACTACCGCGGCGAGTGGGGTGTTGAATGCGGCGGCGATGGCAGCAGCAGCGCCTACAGGAATGAGCGCCTTCACTTTTTCGGGTTTCAATCCTAAATAGCGGCCGAGCATGGAGGCGATGCCTGAACCTACCTGCACGGCAGGTCCTTCGCGTCCCAATGGAATTCCGCACGCGAGCGTTGCGGAAGTGCAGAAAAACTTTCCAAAGACGGTGGCAAAGGAAATGCGTCCTCCGCGAGCCCACAACGCTGCCTTGGTTTGTGGAACGCCGCTGCCACGCGCATCGGGAAAAAATCGGTAGAGCAGATATCCCATGGCGAGCGAGCCGACTACTGGAACCAGAAGTCTTCGGTAGGTCGAGGCGACGGGATATAAGCGCGCGCCGAATCGTTCAGTGATCAAAATGAAGGCGACCACGATCAAGCCGACTAGCGCGCCGATCAACAGGGTTAGAACGAGGAAGACCTGATCCTCGCGTTGGTCACGGAAGGCTCTCCATTGCCTGCCGGGCGCATGCCACCATGGCGTACGGGCGGGCGGGGCCGGAGCTGGGGTCACTTCGCTTGGGTCGGGGATGGTCACAGTAGCCATATTAGAAATACACCGCCATTGGTTATCTTCGATCTTTTATTTTTGTTAATGGGTGCTGGCGTAAGCTCTAAGGATTAGCAGAGATGTCTTTTTCTTCAGCCAGGCGGCCACTGGGCAAAAAGAAACGCAACTTCAAGGTTCGTTCACGGCGGCGCTCCTCTTCGAGGTGCCTGGCTCTGGCCTTCAGTAAATCATCCAGAGAAATAAGGCCCAGAAATTTTCCGTTGGCGCGGTCCACCACGGGCATACGGGTAAATCCCGTTTCGGCCATTCGATACACTACGACGCGTAACGGCTCATCGGAGTAAACGTCTGACGTGTTTGTCCGCGCCACCTCGCTCAGGGTGCGCTGGAGTGCAGCGTTGCCTTCCTGATTTATGCGGTCGCGAATATCTTTTCGCGTCAGTACGCCCGCTAAGGTGCCATCGGCGTTCACTACCGGCAGAAGGCGCTGTTTTTGTCGATGATCGGAACTCAAGGAAGCGTGGATCTGGGCAATCGTGCTCGCGGCGGGCAAAACCGCGATGGTGGTTCGCATTACTTCACGAACAAATAAAATCTCCAAAGGATCAACGGCATATTCGCGGCTCAAATGATAACCGCGGCGCGCAACTTTCTCTGTCAATATCGAGCGCTTCAAGGTCAGCACGGTGAATGCGTGGGCGATCACGCTGCCCACCAGCAAAGGCAGGAAGACGTTGGCATCGTGCGTCAATTCGAAGGCGAACACGATGCTCGTGAATGGCGACCGCATCGTGCCACCGAGGATTGCTCCCATGCTAATGAGCGGCCAGAAACCGGCTCCTTCGTTTGGCAGGAACATTGCTTCCAGACCGCCCAATGCGCCGCCCATCATGAGTAGCGGAGCCAGCACACCGCCTGAGGTGCCCGAGCCCAGCGATACCGCCCAGATAAACCATTTCACCAGCAATACGCCGAGAATGACGTGCGTCGTGACACTGCCCTGCAGCAATTCTCCGATGGTGTCGTAGCCTACGCCCAGCGCCTGCGGAAAAATTAAACCACCCAGGCCAATTGCTAGTCCGCCAAGGGCAGGCCACCACATCCAGTGAATGGGTAAGCGCTGGAACGCGTCTTCCGCGGCGTAAACTGAAACGGTAAGCAAAGCCGATAGGCCGCCCGCCAAAATTCCAACTAACGCACAACCTAAAAGCCCCATCGGGCCTATGAAAAGCGGATGGGCCGGCACTGGAAATAACGGTCCGAAGCCCAACAGGTAACGCCGCGCAACGGCCGCGACAGCACTCGCCAACGCGACGGGTATCAAACTTCTGGGCTTCCATTCAAAAAGTAATAACTCCACGGCGAGCAGTACCGCCGCTACCGGAGCCGCGAAAGTAGCGGACATGCCGCCCGCTGCGCCGGCGACCAATAATGTTTTACGTTCCGCGCTGGTTAAGTGGAATAACTGGGCGACCATCGAGCCTACCGCCCCGCCGGTCATGATGATTGGCCCCTCCGCGCCGAAAGGTCCGCCGGACCCAATGGAAATGGCCGAGGAAATTGGTTTCAGTAACGCGATCTTGGGTTCGATACGGCTGCCATTCAGCAGGATGGATTCGATGGCTTCGGGTATTCCATGACCGCGAATGCGCTCGGAGCCATACTTGGCCATGACACCGATAATCAGCGCGCCAGCTACCGGTACTAACACGCTGAACACTCCCAGGTGATTGCCGGAAGGAGAAACGAGAGAAGTATTCCAGCGTCCAAAATAAAATAAATTCGTAAATAGGCCGATCAAGCGGAGCAACGCCAGCGCTACGAACGCGCAAAGCAAACCGATCGCCATGGCGAGCGCAGAAATAGGAATTACTCGGCGAGTGGTGGTGAAGTCGCCTAGCGTCTCGTTGCGAAATTTGGCTTCGGAGTTCTTGTGGGCCTGGGTGGAAGAATTTTTAGGCACTTCTTTTTCTCCCACGTGGTATGCGTTTCTTGGTTCGTTTTCGGGGTGTAGTGTTGTCGCGCCGTACTGATGGTCGACGTTGCGCCTCGGTAATCTCGTTTATTTGCAGGATCATTTGTAAAGGATGTCTCCGTTCCACGAGCGCGGTGATGGCGTCGGCGAGCGCTGCGCCGCTGGCTTTTAATTCGCTAAGGCGCTGACGAGCAACGCGATCGAGTAACTTTGACCCTTGCGGCAGCAACGAAACGCGTACTTCGCGCTTGTCGCCTTGGCTGCGGCTTCTGCGCACCAGGCCATGCGATTCCAGACGGTCAATTAATTCCACGGCGCTGTGATGTTTGAGGGCCATGCGCTCGGCCAAAGTGCGTATGGTGGCCACCGCTCCATGGGGCAATCCGCGGATGGCCAGGAGCATCAAGTATTGTTGCGGTTCAAGATTTGAACGCTGAGCGGCGGCATCGCCTTCCTGAATGAAATGGCGAATGCGGTAGCGGAGTTCGGCGAGGGCGCGATATTCGGCGTCTGAGGTGGTACTTTTCATCACTACCAAAAGTATATCGTAATACGATATATCAAGCCAACACGCTTGTAACGGCATGATTATTGGCGATTATCAGTTACAGGCCGACTTATGCGCTTTAGTGGAGGCGAGCAAATTGCAGTGTGGCTCATTGAGCAGGACTGAACTCTGCTTACGAGCCGCTCAAATGGACTTGCGAAAGGCTTTTTGGGTTTTGTAGTGTTCGTATCCATGACGTAAATAAAACTGATGAGCGCGTTCGCGGATTACATTGGAGCGCACGGACATGTTTTTGCACCCGCGACTGCGCGCCCACCCTTCCGCAGCGCGTAATAGAAGCGCGCCGGTTCCTCGGCTTCGTTCGTCGTCGTCCACCACGAGACCGTTCACTTCGGCGCGCAATGGCACTTCCAGCAGCGGAGAAACGCTGACGTGCAGCCAGCCGATGACTTTGCGCTCCGGCGATTCCGCGACCAGCACGGCGTGCTGTGATGCCGGCTTGATCGTGCGCAAGCGCTGTGCAATCTGTGCAACTGTCGCGGGATAACCCAATTGGCCGGAGAGCTCCGCGATGCGCGCGGCGTCGCTACGCTTTGCGCGCCGGATTGTGAACCTCGGTCGCCTGGCTACGGGATTTGGCTGTTTTTGTTTTGTCGCCATGGCGGGCAATACCTAATTTATTTTTGGACTAGGATTCTAACCGGTCAAAACGTCTTGTCGGAATCCAGCAAGATGGTGACCGGTCCTGCGTTGACCAATTCCACGGACATGGTGGCTTGAAAGATTCCCGTTTGCACCGGAACATTCAAGTTCGCCAAGGCCGAACAAAACTCTTCGTACAACATTTTCGCCTGTTCAGG
>Ga0073928_10007326_pt1 | contig 14371 bp, 10 predicted proteins | sample PaiPotPPA55metaG_FD_76969 | JGI IMG/M metagenome (GOLD analysis project Ga0073928, IMG submission 76969) | Iron sulfur acid spring bacterial and archeal communities from Banff, Canada, to study Microbial Dark Matter (Phase II) - Paint Pots PPA... ... | reverse complement strand
AGTGTCGATTTGAGCGTCAATTTACAGACAATTTGAGCGACGATTTCGAGGGTTGGGTCAGGGTTGGTTCAGCATTGATTCGAGGGTGAATTTGAGGGTTGGTTTGAGGGTTGATTCAGCGTGGATTGAGCATGGTTTAAGTGTTGATTTGAGCGACGATTCAGCGTTGATTGAGCGTTGAGTTTTAGAGATGTTGATATAGGTGTGGATGGCGTTGAGAGCAACGGTTTGAGCGACAATTTTGAGCGTTAGTTCAGTGTTGGTTCGGCGTTAGTTCAGCGTAGATTTGAGCGTTGGTTCAATATTAGTTCAGCGATCCAAGAAAGCCAACACCATCCAGCCTCGATGGCGTTAGGTCTAATATTTTTTGTATGGGGGCTTGGCGCGAAGGGGGGGCTCGATGGCAGTACTTTTCTCGAGTACAATGGCGTTAGAAAAAACAGCTGTATTAAACTCAAAATTTAATAGAGTGTAAGGCTGTACAATATCTCTAGATGTTTTTCTCAGAATTTGAATAGCACATAAGATGGTGGAGAAATGGGGCAATTAAGTTTTGTATGGGAGGAGTTTGATGGGGTGCTAGACCTAGCCAGGGCCCTAGCCACGATGTAGAGCTAGTGTTTGACCTAGTGCCAGAGCCAGCTATTTTGTTGACGAAATAAGCCCCTTTGCAGTAGCTGTAGCGCCGCTATCCAAGAAAGGGTTTCATAATCAAGGGGTATTGCCTCCTCCAACAATATGGAGAAACCACAGTTTGTTATATTACTAGAGCAGAAGTTACTTGTCTGTACCGCTAATGGTTGTCAGCATGCAGTCTGGCCAAAGGAAATCAAGTCCCATTGCATAGGACGAAAGCACCGGATGAGATGCAAGGATGCGCAAGCAATAGCAGAGCGGTTCAAAGACAACGACGGCCTTTTACAACAGCCGGACGAACTGGAAGTTCCACAGTTTATTACATCGGCCATTCCACAGCTAGCGCTATACACAGACGGACTACGGTGTGAGGTTGAGCCAGAGGAGTGCTATTACATTTGCCGAAGCGAGAAGGGGATGCGAGAACACTGCCGAAAGGAGCATGGATGGACGCGATATAAACGGGGTGGCCGTTACAGCCTGCTTGAAGAAGCCGAAGCCCAGAGGGAACGACCTTGGCCGTGGACAAGCGTGACATGCCAGCGATTTGTTGCAAGTGGAAAGGGAGCAAGGTTCTTTGAGGTGCTGGACAGCATCCAGAATCTTGAAGAGGACGGAGCGCCAACGGGGCTGGTTGGAAACGAGAGTCTGGTGGAGCTGCTGGACCGCGGAAGCAGCATAGTGGAGCAGGCAGAGCAGAGAGTGAGGTCGATAATTACCGAAGGCGAGGTGGACGAAGTGAGCCCGTGGCTGAAGCGGACTGGATGGACGCAATGTCTGCTAGGCCTAGACCGGAAGGACCTGCTGCGAAGCATCGACGAGCCGGATGGCGAGGGGGAGCCGGTGAACAAGGCGATATGGGACGCTACCGGCGAGCTTGGAGGGCTGATGCAGCATACCATTGAGAAGAAGGTGGGCCACTTTGTACGGATGGAAGTGGCCCGAACCGAGCGACACAGGACGCATTACCAGCCGCTTAAGCCGTACCAGGACAGGGCATCGATACACAAGTACGCCAGGCCGTGGAAGCAAATCATAATGTTCTTTGCGCGCACACGCACGCGGCACGAATGGGCCAGCCCAAAGTACCGGTTCAACTCGCGGCAAAAGAGCGCGTGGACGTCACTGGTGGCACGGGCGGCGCAGGCCGTAGCGCAGAGGCAGAGGAGCGTGGAAGATGCAGACGAGCTTACGGCTCTGCAGTCGGCGATCCTGCAGTTCTGCATTGCGCTGCTGGACCAGCCGGCCCGCGCGCACGAGTACAGGTGTCCGATGGTATGCGCGCTGGCCGTGTTGGGGGTGCACAAGGAGGGATGGATGACGCCGGACACGTATCCGCAGATGCTGACGTTGGTGATCAAGCTGGCGCGGTTTATGGTGGTGCAGCTCGCGCTGCGGGACGGCGGCCCGGACGAGAGCGACAGCAGCAGCTGCAGCGGCGAGAGCAATGACCCGGAAGAGCAAGGCAAGATGGGATGCCTATCGCTCGTGGTGCAGATGGTGGACAGGTTCATGATACGCGGGACGTGGAGCCCGATGCAGTGGATGCTGGACCTGCGATCGTACGGGATGAAGATCCACTTCAACACGACGCGGGAAGGCACGGTGCAGTGGGAGGGCGAGCGGATCCTGTACAAGACGAAGCAGATGACGATGCATGAGCTGCGCGGAGCGATACACGGACTGGTTGCCAAGGCCAAGCAGGTGCTGGTCAAGGAGCTGCTGATGGTGGAGGACGGCAGCGAGGCGCCGCAGATTCCGTGGAGCTCGATGCGGGACAATCCGGCGGAGACGGGGCCGGGCTACAGCTTCCTGGGGGACCGGCGGACGGACTGGGGGGCGCTGGACGGACGCGGGTGGCTGAAGCGACGGGTGCTGGCCGCGGACGCGCTATCGCGGCGGTTTGTGTCGCGGGCCAGCGTAGCCAGCGTAGACAGGGCGAGCATCGCTGCGTACGCGGCGCGCGTGGCCGACTTCCAGGAGCAGCTGCTGGTGCTGATGCACGTCACGGGCGGGCAGCCGGCGCGGATGCCGGAGCTGCTGAGCGTGCGGCACGCCAACACGATTGAGGGAGAGTGCCGCAATATATTTATTGAGGACGGGCTCGTGGTGTTTGTGACGCGGTACCACAAGGGGCTACCAGGTCAAGGGTGACGTCAAGATCATCCACCGGTATGTGCCGCGGGAGGTGGGCGAGCTGGTGGTGTGGTACCTGTGGCTGGTGATGCCGTGGGTGGCCAAGCTGGAGGCGGGCCTGGCTGGTGACCAGGAGTACCGGCCGTCGATGCACCTGTGGCCGCTGCAGCCGGCGGGGCCGCTGGGGAGGCGGTGGTCGTCGGAGCGGGCGGGGCGGGCGCTGAGGCGCGAGTTCCGGGCGGCCGTCGGCCAGGACGTTGGCATCAGCGCGTACCGGCACCTGGCCATCGCCATCAGCCGCAAGTTCCTGCGGGAGCCGGCGGCGTTTGCGGCGGACGAGGACGACGAGGAGGGCGGCCTGGACGAGGAGCGGGAGATGGACGCCATCATGGACGAGCAGGCCGGCCACGGGTCGCACGTGGCCGGCATGGTGTACGCGCGCGGCCTGATGGAGCAGGACGGCGCGGTGGCGAGCAAGCGCGAGCTGTTTCGGCGGTCGAGCCTCGAGTGGCATTGCTTTCTGGGCTTCGCGTCGGCGGTGGGGCAGCAGCCCCGCGCCAAGCGGGCGCGCGAGGAGGAGGAGGAGGCCGCCGATCAGGGTCTGGAGCAGTGGAAGCGCCGGCGCACAGTCGATTTGAGCCTGGCGCTGGTGCGCATGTATGGGCGGGGCGCCGTCTTCAGGCCGATGCAGGAGGAGGCGCTGCGGGCCATCATGGCCGGAGAGAGTCTGGTGGTCGCGGTAATGGCGACGGGGTCCGGCAAGAGCCTACTGTTCATGCTGCCGGCGGCGTGCAGCCCGGGGGGGCTGACGGTGGTGGTGGTGCCGCTGGTGTCGCTGCGGCAGGATCTCGGGCACCGCTGCGCCAGCATCGGGCTGGTGTGCGCCGAGTGGCAGCCTGGAGGCCAGCGGCCGCCGGACGCTGCGTCGGTGGTGCTGGTGACGCCCGAGTCGGCCGTCTCTGGCGAGTTCTCGCTGTTCTTGAACCGGGTGCGCGCGACGCGCCGGCTGGAGCGTGTTGTTGTTGACGAGAGCCACCTCATGCTGGATGACGGGAGCATGTTCCGGCCGGCGATGCGGCAGCTGCACCGGCTGACCCGACTGAAGACGCAGCTGGTGCTGCTGACGGCTACGCTGCCGGTCGAGCGCGAGGCGGAGCTGTGGGAGCCGTTTGGGTTCAGGGGCGACGAGGTTCGCATGTTCCGGGCGTCGACGGTGCGGACCAACGTCCGGTACGAGGTGGTGCACTGTGCGGGCCGTCGGCCGTCCAAGCTGGACCTTGTGGCCCGTCTAGTGCCGCGGGCGGCCGCGGGCAAAACGATTGTGTACTGCAATACAGTCAGAGAAGTGGAAGCCGTCGCGAGCCAGCTCGGTTGTGCTGCGTACCACGCCAGCGCCGACGGCAAGAGGGAGATACTTACAAACTTTGTTAAGACCGACGGGGCCGTCATCGCGGCGACGAGCGCGCTCGGCCTTGGTATTGACATTCCAGACGTGCGGATGGTGGTGCATGTCGGCCAGCCGCGCACATTGCTCGAATTTGCACAGGAAAGCGGCCGGGCGGGCCGCGACGGCCGCCTGAGCAGGGCGGTCGTCGTGGTCGACGACGACGAGGAGTACCGGTGGCAGAGTCACATGGAGGACGGGTGGGGCGACCCGCCGATAAGGCAGTTCATCTGGGCCGACGAGTGCAGGCGCGCGGTGCTCGACAAGCATCTCGACGGGCGAACGGGGAGGCAGGCGTGCGAAGCGGGCGAGGCGACGTGCGATGTGTGTGATGACGGCACGGCCGACCTGCCGGACGAGTATCGCGAGCAGCTGCAGCAGCGAGAGGTTGTGCACCGACGCATAGTCGAGCGCGAGGTGCGGGCCGAGTCAGACATGGACGGCCTGGCTGAGGCGCTACGGACGTGGAGGGGGCGGTGCGTTGTCTGCCATGTTCTGGGCGACGGGCAGGACGACGACCACGAGCTATACCAATGCAGTAGAGGAGTGGAGTTCAAGAGGTGGGCACGGACAACGCGCAGCAGCATGCGGTTTCCAGAGTACGCGGCGTGCTTCTCGTGCGGACTTCCGCCGAGCATGTGCGACCGATGGGAGATGGACCCGGCGGGGCGGAAGCGGAGGATCCCAGGTAGGGATTGTCTACACCGGTCGACCATGTACGGCCTGCTGGCGGGGTTTGCATGCGTCGGGCTGCGGGACCTTAGGGACAGGTGGACGGCGAGGCTCCAGCAAAATGGGGTTGATGCGGAGGATAGCGCAGCGCTGTATGCTTACCTTGCGGCGAAGCGGGGGGAGCATAGGAACGAGACCAACAATCTTATGTGGGAGTTTTACTGGGCGGCACGGCAGCTGTCCGCGGAGGAGATGTAGGAAACTTAGTTTCCAAGTTAGGATTTCGCGCTAAAGACGAGGCTGAGCGCTAGATATACAAGCAAGACCGCTACGGCCAGCGGGACTTATTTCGTCGACGAAATATCTCTACGTGAGGGAAAAATGAAGGGACACTAGTGGAGGCAAGCATGTAGGTTAGACTTCGCATTTCCTCTTTAAACTGGGGAAAAACGCCGTCTATAATTGATAGCTAATGGCCTACTAGTAAAAACCACGTAGCAGATGCTCTGCGCACTTAGTTTGCTCCACGTAACCCTCGCACTGAGAAAGCTGCAGGCCCAAGAGATGGAAGCCCGCGAATAAATATCCGCTAGGACGACCGCCGGCCTTTCCGAAGCCGAATTCTAGATGGCATGAAGCGACGACCCGGAGGTTTCTTGATATGAAGTCTGTATCAGAGGGACTTATTTGGCTAACTAGATACGCACAAGGGACGAGGATTTGGATTGTGCCAGGTGGTCTATTGTCGTCACATGGAATTGCTTACATTTTGTTGCTGGGCCAGAGGAACCGTCCCTGAGAAGGCGTAGGCTGGGCACATCTTGTTACTAGCGACTCATCACGCTCACACGGCTCCTGCTTAGGAGGATACCCAGATCTATTTTGTTACCAAACTAAGTCTGTTGTGGCAGCTCTCGGCCACTCGTAGCAGAAGTCTGAATATATATATATATATATATATATATATTACACACTCGATCGACAACACACAGCGAAGGATAGTAATGCCAAGGGAGAGACGAAGCGCGACGGGTTTAGACTCGGTAGGAAGTAACTTGTCTAGTTTGGGGGTGCTAGCAAGATTGAGGTTTTCTTTACAAGACAATTTAAGGTTCGGCCCGCTTTACTAGGGGTCTATTTTGGCAACGAAGAATGCACCTAGGGTTGGGGTTACAACGTGTCCGAATTAGGCAAATATATCAACCTTTCCACCTTACACCTTACAATGATAAAACAATCAAAACACGTACAATAACAATTCCATATTGGCTTTTTCTCTCTCTCCTCAAACCTCCACCTCTCTACATCATTTCTGCTTCAACCTCGTCCTCTGTCCTACAACCTCAACCCAACCTCAACCCATCCTCTCAACCTCAACCTCATCCTTTCAACCTCTCTACCTCAACCTAGCTTTCTCACTCTCTCTTTCTCTCTCACCGTCTACTGTTTCTTCTACAAGCGTGCCTCCAAAGCCGCCAGTACCGTGAGTCTTGTTCCAGTCTACCCTCCAGCAAGCGCAGCCTAACTAATTTCAAGCAACACTCCAACAGCCATATGTGAACCCTCCTCCACCGCCCAGAATTACAATAGCAAAGACACTCTCGAGGCTGTTAGCAGCGGCGCCTATATAGCAAGTGGCCTTGCCCCATTGCTCCATTGCCCAGTCTGCACAGTATGGGCTAATATGAAGCAGGTACAATTTCGGTCCCGAAATAACTCCCTCCCGAGCCACCACTATGCCGCGCAAGAAAGTGCCAAGGCAGGCCGCGCCCCCATGGAACCCGACATACGAGAAGGGATTTGAGGATGCCAAGGACAAGGCTAAGATGCTATACAACAAGTTTGGCGTGCGAGCCGTCGTCGTCCGAGCCATCACTGACGCGCATCACAAAATCGCCGGATACGCTGGACTCGAGAGCAGCGAGGAAATGATTGCCCTATGCACGGGTGACTATAGGAAGAACGGACCATTATCGAGAATGAACGACCACTGGAAGGCCTCGTTCGGTTATGCTACGGCTGGCGGCCGAGACAGCGAGGTCCAGTGGGAAGCCAAAGAAATTCTTGAGTTCCTATACAAGTGGAAGGAACCACACGCCGTCGTCACCCAAGAGGCTCGCACAGCCGAGATCCTGAACAACACACTACCACTGGACAAGGAAAAGTGGCCGCTGAAGATGCGGGCGCGCGGCCTGCTGGGACTCGTCATATCCCTCAAGGCAATAGCAGACGAATACAGCAGAGATGTCAAATTGTTCGCAGGAACCGCAAACTATGACGAGCCCACGCAGATCGTTGCTGGGCTTCATGCCGAGGACTGGTACAGGACGTTCCAGCTGTTCCGCTACTTCCGGTACAGGTTCATGCAATTTATCACCGAGAAGGACAAGGCAGATGCGGACGGCAGCGACAAGAAGTCGCGCCCGCGTGCCTCCGTGGTGGCCGGTCTGATGTACTACCTTTCAGACGCTGATCTCACAGGGGAAGTTGACAACACTGCGCAGCAGCTTGCCAGCGCTGTTGGCCTGGCGGAAGCGTGGGGCGAGCTCGCGGCGACCGAGGATGCCGCTGATACAGAGGTCGATTTGTCCGCCGAGCAGATACTCAAGCGTGCAGAAGAGATGGAGATCAACTTTACGAACCGCGAGAAGAACCCGGAGCAGATCGCTCGAGGCAATAGATTGGCACAGGCCTCGGTAAGTGGCGTACTTATTTCGTCAACGATATAGGCCCCTCTGCGGTGGCGAGACAGCGTACCAGGCTAACCGCACGCAGGCCAAATACTCACCAGCGCCATCAAGCGAGATGACGGAGCGCTTCTTAAACGCTTGCGAAGGCAGAAACGGGAACCTCATCACACGGGACACCGATCTGGTGAATAGCCTCACACCGGCAGTCCTAGAGCAATACCAAGCGGCCGTATCCTCTCTCCAGGACATGTCCGGCAACCTGTCCAGCGATCAGCACGCCCAGGAGCAGGTAGCGGGGGAGAGCGCGGTCCAGGAGCAGTGGTTCAAATTGAACCGCATGACGAACGAAGCGGCAGCAAGGACGCCGCCACTGGCGGAGGCCATGGAAATGTTGGGAATTTCCGGTGCCAACATGGCATACGGCAGCAGAGTCTCTGGTGTCCCGGATATACCAATGCGACCGCACCAGATAACCGGGGCAGCCGCCTCCCTGGAGATGCTGGCGTCCCCGCTCCACATGAGCGTCGTAGCCGATTCGGTCGGCTTGGGCAAGACCCGTCAGGCATTGGCAGTGATTGATGAATATGCGACCGCTATGGAACACTGTCCCGGGTTCAGCACCGGCGGCGGGTTCGTATGGCCGCTGAAGCCGCAGGGGAACCTTAGGCGCGCTGATATCGCCCAGAACATGCGCGGGCCGGCCAAACCGTCGCTGGTGATCATGCCAGCCAACGCATCGTCGACCTGGAAAGGCGATGTGGCGACCTGGGAAAGGGCGGGGCGCCTCAAGGGCTACTACTGGTTGTCGGACCAGAAACAGAGTGGAGGGAGAGGGGACAGCGATTCCAGATATCTGCCGGCCTCAGTCACGGAACTGAAGAAGTTCCTGGACAGCTTTGACGAGAACGACCCCCAGACGATCCGCACGGTCGTTGTGTGCAGCATCAACTGCTTCGCCAGACGCACGACCAGCTACAAAGAAGGCTACGTGAAGCCAAAGTACTCCCGCCATGAAGACGACGACGACTCACCGTCAGAGTCCATATCAGACGAGCTGGCCGCACATTCATTCAGCGAGCTTAAGGGCTACGCCGGCCTTGTTGTTATTGACGAGGTGCACAAATTCAAAAATATCGCGACACTATGCCATAACAGCATAGTCAAGTTGGAACCGAGGTTTCTCCTTTGTCTAACTGCAACGCCGGTATGGAATACAGCAGTTGACCTTAGCGGTCTGCTGAGCTTCGTTGCCATCACACGGGAGAAAACCTTAGGGATTGGTGGAGGTGTACCGGAGGAGGCAAAGGAAGTGGTAAGTCTTGTAATTGGCGGGGGCTATTTCGGCGACGAAATAGGCCCCTCCCCCCTCCCGCTGTCCGGCCAGAAGCTGACGCCCAGACTTAGACCGAGGACTTGCTGTTGTCGTTGTCGAGAACGTACGAGACAGCAGTTGTTAGAGCTCGGAACGACCCTGAATTCGCCGAGGCCAGGAGGCCGCACGCTGTAGACTACAGCAAGGTCGAAGCGCTGTTGGACGTCAGATCCTTCAGAGCGTACGCGAACGCAAACGCCGAGAACTTTGAGTTGGCGGGCAGCGCATTGCGGCTAGTGACCCGGCTGGTCTGCGTTAGACGGGTAAGGGGAGAGCTGCATGATAACCCCGACGGCAGCAGATCGCCCATCTGCGGGGAGGTGCCCGCGCCGCTGATCCACACCATTATGCTCCAGTTTGCGCCGTACCAGAAGAAGGAGTACGACTTCCACGCCAAAAAGCTGTATCAAATGCTCTATCCCGCCGGTGGCGGGGACGACGAGGGTGTTGGCGGCCGGCGCTCCCAGCAGGTACACCGAGTCTTGTCCCATATGACCCACAGTCTGGTAGGGTTGTATATGAGCGGCGTGCGCGCCGGCGGGAAACTTACGACTAGCACGGACCCGGTGACAGCGGCTCGCACGATCAATACCACCATCCACAAGGCGCTGGCCGGTCCCCGCGGGGCGATGTTGGCGGTGCCGCGCGACAGGATAACCTCAGCCGAAACCATGGTCAACCTTAGTCCCAAACATGCCGTGTTGGCGGTGCTCGTCAACAACATCGTCGTTCAGCAGGGGCTGAAGATGATCGTTTTCGAATCGTGGCCGGTCAGCCAGTGGCTGACGGAGCAACTCCTGGGCCTGTTGGGCGTAAAGTACAAATCGATGCGCGCGGACCACAGCAGCTCAACGCGGGAGGCCATGGTAGACGAGTTCAACAGGGCCGACGACCCGGATCGAGTGTTTGTCATTTCACTGAGGTGAGTCCAGGGAGCTATTTCGTCGCCGATATAGGTCCCTGTTCGCGAGGCTAACAGCCATTTCCGTAGGGTCGGCTCATCGTCGCTGAATTTACAGTCGCAATGTTCGCACGTAGTATTCATGCAGCCGCCGGAGAATCAACATGAGCAAGAGCAAGGACAAGGCCGGGTTATTCGGATTGGACAGGCAAAGACGCCGGTGATCATCACCCTAGCGCTGGGGGCTTCATACGACGAGCAGCTGATGAGTCGAGCCGAGAGGAAAATGTTACCGATGATAGCGGCGAACCAAGACTCCGGGACCATGACGGACGACGAGGCGAAGAGCCTGCTGCAGGATCATGCATCGTGTGTCCTGGCCGCGGCCCCCCCTATGGCGCAAGCGCAGCAACTGCGCAACGAGAAGATATACCAGCTGCTGACGGGTAGTACTTGCACGTTCGCGCCCCGCCGTCGCATCGACGATTGCAACTTGCTGCAGTTTGAAACATGCGGGCACGTATCGAAAGCTACTGCGGTGGCGCCGTCCGACGGCAAACGCGTGAGCAGGATGCCGAAGAAGACGCCTAGAAAGGCAACTTTGACACTGGCTGAATATACGCAGCAGGCCAGGGACAAGAAGGCAAAGAAGAGCTTGAAAGAGAGCAAGGCCGCGGAGAAGAAGGCAGCGAAGGCCGCGAAGAAGCAACTGAAGGAGTTGAAGGCGCAGGAGAAGGCGGCGAGGAAGGCAGCAGCAAAAAAGGGAAAGAAGAAAGCGAGCGACTCTGAGGAGGAGCTGAGCGACTCGGAGTCGGCACTGAGCGAGACGGAGGAGGAACTGAGCGATTCGGAGTTGGCACTAAGCGATTCGGAGTTGGCACTGAGCGAGCCGGAGTTGGCACTGAGCGAGCCGGAGTTGGCACTGAGCGAGCCGGAGTTGGCACTGAGCGAGCCGGAGGAGGAACTGAGCGACGTTAATGATGCCGTGTCGAAGAATAACCAGGGCAAGACAGAGCCGGCAACGCCTAGCAGCAGCCGCGTGGGAATGGACGCGCGCAAGCGAAAGAGGGCAGAGCAAGCGCAAGACGACGATGTAGCCAGCACTTCTGCAGGCCCGATGCCGAAGATGGCGAAACAGGCTCCTCGAGGTCGAGCCAGCAGAGGACTCGTGCCTCCATCGCGCTTGCTGCCCCGGCGTGCTGCGGCTAGGCGGTGAGTTCGGGACAAGATGTATAGTAGTCTGTGGATTTGTGGAGAAAACGTGAGGGATAATAATAAATTAGCCCCAGCCTTGTTCATCGGGCGGTAAAATAACAGGCTTGCCCCCTATCAAGTGATTACCATAGGCATAATATACCGTCTAAGAAGTATATGGATTGTTAGGGATCTGTCCTCAGCATAAAGCGAAGGCAATGTAGAACAAAGAATAGGCCGAGGGATCGGCTAGCCGATCGTCGCTGCCACGATGAGTGAGTGCCTACGGTGGACGTTAGCCGTCTACAGCGAGACGTCGGCTGGGACGAGCAAGGGCATTCTCCGACGGTTCGAGGCCGCGCGACGCGATCTGGCACGAGGTGAGAAGGCGGTTGACGTCCTGGTTAGCACTACCGGCGTGATGTCGACAGGGCGGACGCTAACCTGCGCGATATCAGCAAATATGAGACGCTGCTCCTCTGGGGATGCCCTCCTTGTGGTGATGGTCTTGACAAAGATTTGCATGGCTGCGGTTTGGGACAGGTGGATTGATGTTGACCAAGTGGAAGAAAAGGAGAAGGAGGCGAGTAGGCGCGATGGGATGTGGTTTGATAGTGGAGGAGGGTGGGGAGCGAGGTTGGAGAGATCGGGCGGGCAGCTAGTGATACTGATAGAACACCAGCGCTAGAAGGCCGATGCGTACCAGATCCTAATCAAGGCACGCGGGGAAACGAAAAAGATGATCCAGCAGAGGTCAAAAGACCAGGCGGTTAGCAATGCCCAGGACGTCGCAGTCGGGTCGGTGGCAGCGGCACGGGGCAGCCTTGACACGGAGTCGTCAGATATTACAGAAATCTCGGAGGACGATTTTAGGGCAGTTCAGTGCTACTATAACTTATAGGTTTTAGTAACCTAAAATTTAAGTAGAGTTCCGCTTAGCAGGAAGCCGAAGGGGAAGAGGGATCTATTTTGTTACCGAATTAAGTCCTTGTTATCTAGCGATTTTAACAAGTAAGCTACAGGGGAAGGAGGATCTATTTTGGTAGCAGAGTAATAGTAAAACTAGAAAACTAGATTCTAGAAAGGTTTAGGAGAAAAGTCACAATAGTAGGAGAAGAGTATAAGAGAGGATTAGTCTTTGATTAGTGCTAGACTATAGACTGATCCAGGCCAACAGCACTGCCCCGACTCCTAGTAGCCTATATGCGGTTAGTGTGTAGTATAGCGAAGGGGGTAGTCGATAAGTCTATACCTGCAAGGCGCGAGTCTTAAGTCTTCTAATGACGCCAACTCAGATAGCCCGTCAATCGAGTCGATGAACTCGATGTTGACTTTGGTTCGAAGATAGAGCGCTGCTATTCCTATTCTGATTAGTGTTAGTATAAAGAGGACTAGTAGACTAACCTTGTAGGAATTTAGCGCAACTGGTAATAGATGTTGTCGGCAAGGAGAGTGGTTTTCGCGAGGCCTGGGGCGCCTGAGGAGCTGGTAATGTTCTCGAATGTTTGGAGAACGGGAGACAAGTCTGCGACATGAGGCAGGATGAAGTCGCCGAAAAGGTCGGTATCCGGATGGTACTGATCGCCTGTGTGAAAGTGCAGGGCGCTGTAATCCAGGCCTCGAAAGGTCTGGATCCTAGCCTTGAGCATTCCCCAGGTGTCGTCCGGGCGGGCATTGATGGAGACTGCGACGCGGTCTGGAAGGATGATGACGGCAATGAGGAAGTAGGTATCCATGACAACATCATCAGCAGTAATGGTAACCATTTTTATGGATTGCAAGATGGGAGAGGGCATTTTAAGGGCTGGGAGTAGAGGTATGGTTTCAGGGGTAAAGGCTGGGACGTCCAGGGGCGTTCAGGAGGCTGGGCTGTAGATGAAGAGGTTGTAGGAGGACAGAAGTGTTGGAAAGAAGTGGGAGGAAAGTGGGAGGAGAGGGAGAGAGAGGGAGAGAGAGGGAGAGAGAGGGAGAGGGAGAGAGAGGGAGAGAGAGGGAGAGGGAGAGGGAGAGAGGGAGAGAGAGGGGGAGAGAGGGAGAGAGGGGGAGAGAGGGAGAGAGGGGGAGAGAGGGAGAGGGAGAGAGGAAGAGGAACTTATATTATGTTTACTTTATATATGGACACAAGGGGCTTATTTCGGTAACGATATATATCCTTTTATCGACGTAGTGTCTTAGGAGCTACGAAGAGCTCCGTAGGCGCCTAATAACTCTATAAGAACTATAGCTAGTATTAGGATAAATCAAGTGTCGCGGTAAGGTGAGTAAGAGTAGCTCTGGCTATTGCTCGCGGGAGGTAAAGAAGCAAGATTGTTTTCCCGGAGACGGGACTGCTCCCTAGGCGGGGACGTAGGCGAGGAAGTTCACTTTACTGCCGGTAGGAACGTACAGTACGTGCAGGACTACCAAGCCATCATTGACATCGGACTGGTTGTCAGGGACGAAATCAATCTAGTTCACAGAGGGGTCGCTCATGTTCAGCAGTAGGCTGGCGGTCGAGTCGGCGGGGTCGAATGCTTCAGTTAGATCTACGGCAATTGTGCAGAGCCCGACGATGGGCGGATAGCGACGGAGTTGGATAAACTAGACATAAGAAATGACAGATGAGATGTACAGTTGGATAAGCTAGATATAAGAGAAGACGGATGAAATTAGAAGTTGCGAGTGTGGGCAGGTATAGGCCTTGCTCTCAGCAGGGTGATTGATAGCCTTGTATCTAGCCAGCTGGCGATGGTGGGACGGACTAGTTTCTGGATGTTCTTGTATTCCTGGGCAGTATCTTTCTCCATCAGGCCGGCTGGGGAGAAGACTAGAGGGATAATGTGGGGGCGGAGGGATTGGTAGCGCTTGGGCTTGGTTGTGGCAGGCCTGGTAAGGGTCTTGTGTGGGTCCTTGTATGCAGTAGGGGCATTGAGGGGGTGGATGGTAAGGTCATAGTATTTCCTTGAGGCTGGGGTGTCTAGGAGGATGTCTGCTCTGAGGTTTAAGGAGTGGCTGACTGGGGGCTCCAGGTTGACAGTGGAGGCAGGGATTGCGGCCATGGCTGTGGCTAGGTGGGAGCAGATGGGGTTGTGTCTCTGGATAGTGCTGTGCTGGGCTGTGCCACAGTTGTCTGAGTGGTTGAAGGACATGGGGGCAGAGCAGTGTGGGCAGCAGGGGGAGTGTGGGGGGGGCTTAAGGAAGAATCTTCTAAGGCCTGAGGCAACGTCCCAGTCTGATAGGGTAGTGACTTTGGTGGTGGGGAGGGCATTGAGCCAGTGGTGGCCTAGGAAGGAGGAGTTCTGTAGGAGGGCCTTTGCTTGGGGGGGAGAGAGGGACTCTTTAAGGGT